>ERZ1643249.60-NODE-60-length-166770-cov-16.377734_pt1 | contig 166770 bp, 234 predicted proteins | sample MGYA00579263_ERZ1643249 | MGnify/ENA primary metagenome ERZ1643249 (study PRJEB29033, sample SAMEA4952264) | chicken gut metagenome | biome: Broiler Chicken; feature: Gastrointestinal Tract; material: Caecum | place: Ireland | collected 2018 | study: Broiler...
TGTCAATCCTCTCTGAAATGGACAGACTTGGGTACGATATCGAATGGCAGAATATTAACTCAAAATGGTTCGTGCCCCAAAACAGGGAGCGCATATACACTATTGGACATCTTAGAAGATTCGGTTCCAGAAAAATATTTCCTATCGAAGGAACAGATGGAAAAAATAGTGTTTGCCAATTAGGTCAGTTGTACGGCACCGAAAAGGAACAGAATCCTTCAGGCGGTAGAGTATATGATATAGATGGAGTATGCCCTGCTACTGGAGCTGGACACGGTATGAGTCAGCCGCAAATTGGAGTCCCTTGCTTTGTAGATATGAATTATGGTGCTGGAATTAAAACGACCGAAATATCTCGAACATTACAAGCGCGATATAACAAAGGAATCAACAATCATCCTGGGGAAACATCAGGTGTTGCAATTCCTGTCTTAATGCCAGACAGAGAGAATAAGCGTCAGAATGGTCGAAGATTCAAAGAGAACGGTGAACCGATGTTTACACTTACGGCACAGGATAGGCATGGTGTTGGAATAGGAGTTAGATATACAGAAAATGGATTCCACTTATATCGGAAAGATAAAAAGAAAAGCACTATTCAAGGAACACATGTTACTTATCAAAATGGAAATGTGCAATGTTTAGGGACTTCACATGTGCCAATGACTATGGAAAAGATTGGCATTATAGACCCACAAGACGGAAACAAGAAAAAAGTTTCTATAAATGATATTTGTCCTACATTACGGAGTGAAACGAATGGTAATGTGCCAAATGTGTGTGTCGATATAAATGGAACTCAGAATTATAATGATGGAATCTATGTCGAAATGCCAGAAGGGTTTATGGTTTACGCCATATGGTACGAAAAGAAACAGTGTTACATAACAATCCGCAAATTGACTCCAAAAGAATGTTTTAGACTTCAGGGATGGACGGATGATTATTTTGAAAGGGCTGCGTTTGTGAATTCAGATAGTCAGCTATATAAGCAAGCTGGTAATGGAGTTACTGTAGATGTCGTGGGAGAAATAGGGAAACGAATGAAGAAGTATAATTTGGAATGAAATATTTATTTTATTAAAAAATGAATAAGGAGATTAAGTGAATTACGAAGAATTTTTAAAGCAAAAAGATTATGTTTTGGAAAGCAGCGGATTCGATATTGACAAAAATGAACTAAATCCTATGCTTTATGAATTTCAAAAAGATATTGTTAGGTGGGCGTTAAAGAAAGGGAAAGCTTGTATATTTGCGGAATGTGGCCTGGGAAAGGGACAGCCATACGGTAGTAAAGTTCTAACTCCTAAAGGATGGGAATTGATTGAAAATCTTTCCATTGGCGATAAGATTATAGCGAGCGATGGGAAGAGTTACAACGTAAAAGGGATATATCCCAAAAACGAAATAGATACATATAGATTCTTTTATTCAGATGGTACAAGTTGTGTTTTTGATAAGGATCATTTGCACTTTGTAAGAACGCAGAATGAAAGATATAAAAGAAAAGATTTTAAAGTAATGTCAACGTCAGAGTTACTTAACGTAAAAAATTTGCGCTATGGAAGGAATGGGAGAAGTAGAAATTATGATGTTCCGATTGTGTCTCCTGTGACATATGAATCTGATGTAAAGTTCAAATCATGTATTACTCCGTATGTAATGGGCGTATTGATTGGAGATGGATGCTTACAAGGAAATGTTCATATTACCAGTGCAGATAAAGAAATATTAGCACGGGTACAATCTGAATTACCATCAGGCATAATTCTTCAACGGAAAAATGCTTCAAAATATGAATACAAAATTATAACAGGGAATACAGGAAATATAAGACATCCATTTAGACAACAGCTATTTGAATATGGTCTACTCGATAAACATTCATATGATAAATTTATTCCTGAGGAATATTTACATGGTTCTATTCAGGACCGTATTGATATATTAAGGGGGTTAATGGATACCGATGGTACATGCGACATATCTGGATGTTCTTTATATTATACTACAAGTGAACAATTAAAAAATGATGTTGTAGAATTAGTTCAAAGTCTTGGAGGTATTACTACTGTATCATATAAACAGGGCAAATATAAAAAAGGTGAACATGTTCTTTGCTGTAGGAAGATATATGCAATAACAATTAGATTATATGATATTAATCCATTTTCGGTTAAGCGTAAAGCTCAAAGATGGCATAAGCATATTAGAGCTTTTGGACGATGGATTGATCGTATCGAATATGAATCTAAACAAAAAACTATTTGTATTAGTGTAGATAGTCCTGATTCAAGCTATGTGACTGAGAATTTTTTAGTAACACATAATACGGCTATGCAGCTTTCTTGGGCGCATCAAATCAATATTCATACAGGTAAAAAGGTCCTTATTTTAACACCATTAGCTGTTGCTGAACAGACAAAACGTGAGGCTGATAAATTTGGTTATACGGCAAAAGTCGTAGAGAAGCAGGAAGATTGTATTGATGGGATCAATATCACAAACTATGAGAAATTAGATAAATTTGTTGCCAACGAATTTGTAGGGGTTGTTCTTGATGAAAGCTCTATCTTGAAATCCTTTACTGGAAAAGTTAGAAATGCTTTGATTGAGAATTTCAGACAGACACCATATAAATTATGCTGTAGTGCAACAGCTGCTCCAAATGATTACATGGAATTTGGTAACCACTCAGAATTTTGTGGTGTTATGACACGCTCAGAAATGCTCTCTATGTTTTTTGTTCATGATGGTGGTCAGACTTCTAAATGGAGATTGAAGGGACATGCTCAAGATGTATTTTGGCAATGGCTTTCTACATTTTGTGTTGTACTAAAAAATCCTATTGACCTTGGATATGTGCAAGAGGGGTATGATTTGCCAGCATTACATATTCATGAAATTATTGTAGATGGTGATGAACCTATTTTGGAGAAATTATCATTAACAGAAAGAAGGAATGCAAGGAGAGATAGTCTTGAATTGAGATGTCAGAAAGCTGCTGAGCTGGTAAATAAGTCTGATGAAAATTGGATTGTATGGTGCGATTTGAATGCCGAAAGTGATAGGCTGGCAGAGCTGATCAATGATAGCAAGAACGTACAGGGCAGCGATAAAGATAAATATAAAGCCCAGACGATGCTTGAGTTTCAGGATGGTAACCTCAAATGCTTAGTAAGTAAGCCTTCAATTGCTGGCATGGGTCTCAATTTTCAGATTTGTCATAATATGATTTTTACAGGATTATCAGATAGCTTTGAACAATATTATCAGGCCGTAAGAAGATGCTGGAGATTTGGACAGGAGCATGAAGTAAATGTCTATATTATTATCTCTGCCAGAGAAGGTTGCATAAAAGAAAATATTGAACGTAAGGAACACGATTTTGAATATATGCAGAGAGAAATGATTGAATTAACTAAGGAAATCCAGAAAAAGGAATTGAGGAGTACATGTAGAATCAGCACACCTTATGAACCTAAACTTGAAATGAAATTGCCTAATTGGGAGGAATTTGCTTAATGAATGTTTTAGAGCAGGTAATAAAAAATAACTACGCAATTTATAACGGAGATAGTGTAGAAATTACAAAAGAGATCCCAGATAACAGTATCCATTATACACTGTTTTCTCCACCTTTTTCTTCACTGTATACATATTCAAACAGTGATAGGGACATGGGAAATTGTAAAGGCGATGATGAATTTTATCATCACTTTATTTACCTGGCAAAAGAGTTGTATCGTATTACGATACCAGGGAGATTACTGAGTTTCCATTGTATGGATCTTCCTTTGATGAAACAGAGGGATGGAGTGATTGGCCTTAAAGATTTTCCAGGACTTATGCTCAAAATTTTTCAGGACTGTGGTTTTATTTATCATAGCAAAGTTACAATTTGGAAAAATCCTGTAACTGAAATGCAGAGGACAAAAGCTTTAGGGTTACTTCATAAACAGATTAAGAAAGATAGTTCTATGAGTAGGCAGGGCATTCCAGATTATATCATTACTGTGAGAAAGCCTGGTGAAAATCCTGAAAGAATTACTCACACGGATGAAAGTTTTCCTGTTGGTGTCTGGCAGAATTATGCATCGCCTGTATGGATGGATATTAGACAATCAGACACTTTGCAAAGATCATCAGCTAGAGCAGAAAAGGATGAGCGCCATATCTGTCCTTTACAGTTGGAAGTTATTCAGAGATGTATTGAGCTATGGACAAATCCAAATGATATTGTGTTTGATCCTTTTGGTGGTATTGGGTCTACGGCATATGTTGCCTTAAAAATGGGAAGGCGGGCAATTTCATCTGAATTAAAGGAAAGTTATTTTGAACAGATGAAAAACAACGTTGAAGTGGCTCTTAATTCTGAAAAAATGATTTGCTCGGTTGGAAGTAAAAGTATTGAGGATTTTTTAAGTGCACAAAGAGAAATAAATAATATCAAATAAAATTGGGAGGTTTTAATTAATGTGGTTTATTTTTCTTGTATCGTGTATTGTCGTAGCCCTAGCAGCTCTTTTTGTAATTTGGATTGGTAGCAAAATTTTCCAATCCATAGAGCGAAAAGATAGATTGCTTGATGTCGAGACCGAAACATATGAAGAGGTTAAAAAAAGACTGAAGAGAGAAATAAATAGTGACAAAGAAAATAAGGAGTAGAGAGAAATGAAAAATCGAATTTTACTTGCTGTAGTAATCATTATTGCCATTATTGGTGGTGGTGTTACAGTAATGTCCTTGGCAAGCGTAGGGCAGGGAGAAGTAGGTGTTGTTTGGACTATGGCTGATGGAGTTCAAGAAGAAGTATTGAATCCAGGCATTCATTTTGTAAGTCCTATGGCTAAGGTAAAGACGTATCCTGTATCTCAGCAGCAACTTGTGCTTAGTAATAACCCTGGTGATTACAACACTAAAGAACATGCTGATTGGCATGTGGATGCTCCAGCCGATGGCGGGATGGTAAAGCTTAATATGACGGTTAACTATAATTTTATGGCTGATAGAGTTGTAGAGCTGTATACCAGATTTAATGGCATGGATGGCGATACTATTGTTGATAATATGGTTCAGAATTCAATCGTTGCATATATCAAGGAAGTTACCCCGCAATTTACAGTTATGGACATCTATAGTGATCGGAGAGCCGAAGTTAGCAAGGCAATCACGGAATACCTTAATAGTAAGCTGGCCGAGGAATATGGCATTAATGTTTCTTCCGCTCTGATTATTGACGTACAGCTTGACGAAACACTGATGGCTAAAGTACAGGCCAAGGAGCAGGCCAAGCAGGATGCGGAAAAGGCTGAATTAGACAAGCAGACCGCCATTGCTCAGGGAGAGGCTGATAAGGCTAAGGCCGAAGCAGAAGCAGCTGTACAGAAGATTCAGGCTGAAGCCGAAGCGGAGCAGACAAGAATTGCCGCTGAAGCTGAAGCGGACGCGACTCGCATTGAAGCTCAGGCAGAAGCAGATGCCAATAATACAATTAATAACTCTATTACTGATAATCTGATCAGAATGAAGGAAGCAGAAGCAAGGCTTGAGCATGGATGGGTTACTGTACAAGGTGGTTCTCCTGTTGTAACAGCAGACTAACAATGAATATAAGCTATGTGCGGTGTCAAAGCCGCATATAGTATTCGGCAAACATAATATGATGGGCGAGAGAGGAGGTTTTTATCTTGAAAAGGAGAAATCCTTCTTATGAGAGAGATTCAAAATATAAACAGAAATTGAAAAGGTTATATGAGTATACAAAAAATAATTATCCTTCTGCCTGTTTTCCTGTAAACCAAGATGGATATTACGATCCTGAGAATCCAGTTTATTATAAGAGGTTTTATCTCAGTAAAAGCGGAAGAGGCTGCATTACATCATATTATAAACGTCAGGCAAATAAAGCTGTAAGAAGATATAAGGGTGATATATCAAAGGGATGTAATTATAAAAAAATATTCGAATATGCTTGGAGCGTATATTAATCATTTTTCAACGATTTTCTTGGGATTAGGAAAATGTAGAAGGAGAAGAAATAGGTGAATGAACTTTTAGGAATGCTCTCTTTGTGTTTTTCAACTTGCTTTGTGATCGAAGGTCTTTCGAGTGTTGCTTCTTCGAAAGTAAGTTTTGTATATATAATAACGCGCGTTGGTTATCCGCTTTTTATAGCATGTTCGTTGTTCTATTTTTTAGCAACAGGGGTTCTCGACTAAAAACAGAGAAGCATAGGATAGATGAAATCAAGATTTTAAGAGGTATGTGAGATGATAGAATATACAAAAATTGAAACTTTATATAATAGAGATATTGACGGGAGTAAAAAGCTTGTTGAAGGAAGTTTTAGAAATAAAACCGTAGAATTCCTTAAAGATAATACATGGACTTTTACTGAAAAAATCGACGGATCAAACGTGGGCATTGTTTGGGATGGGCACAAGGTATCTTATCAAGGAAGAACAGAAAACTCTCAGATTCCTGCACAGTTAACAAATAAGCTGATTGAGATCTTTGGAGGATCTGTGAATGAAGAGCTATTTGAACAGAAATTTGGAGATATGAAGGTTATCCTCTTTGGAGAGGGGTATGGTGGAAGCATTCAGAAAACAGGAAAACATTATCGTTCCGATGTATCATTCATTCTTTTTGATGTATATCTTCCTGATTCTAATTTGTGGTTAAAGCGGGATTCTATCGAAGATATTGCAAAAACCTTTGGAGTTGATGTGGTTCCAATTGTATTAGAAGGAACTCTGGAAGAAGGTGTAGATTTTGTTAAAACATTTCCTAAATCAACTATTGGGACGGCTAATATGGAAGGTATTGTAGGTAAGCCCAAAGTTGATATGCTCGATAGGATGGGGCGCAGAATAATTATAAAGATCAAATGTAAAGATTTTAGATGATGAGGGATATAGATGATAACGGATTTTGAAACATGGCTATTAGATGTAGGATTTGACAGAACTTTTAGGCTTCTTGAATATCGTCGCCCAAGCGATTGGACTCCCTACGAAATAGAGAAGAAGTACATAGATGAATCTCATTATAAAGATAATCACTACATTCTTATTAGAATTAAAGAAGCCATTGAATTACCAAATGGAGATTTCTTAATAGGGTATATTGATGTATCTGATGTAGAAGATTTCTGGAATTATGACGATAGTAATGAGTGGGTTAATTACAGAAAACTGAGTGAGATTGAGTTGTGCTGGAATCCTGAAGATGATAAATATCTCGAAGATTGTAGGGAGGAAGAATTAAGTGATGGAGAATGTTGAACCTATAATTGCAAGTGCTATTACAGTAGTTGTTTTGTTTCTTGCTTTATCATTTGGTAGTGCAAGTTTTAAGAGCGTGGCAGATAGAATGTGGGACGCCATAGAAAATCTTGTTGGTGAAACTGTGACAGCGTTTATAGCGATTTTTGTCACTGCTGCGCTTATCATTGCTTGTATATATGGAGCGGTAAAATAAAAATTCAATTTCATTGAGAATAAACGTTTGCAATTAGAAACATAAAAAGGGATTATGTCTACTATATGCAACGTAGACTATATAGAGTTTGTGAAAATTAGAGGGAAATATTTAAACTAAAAAGAGAAGTATATAGTAGAAGGGAGTATAATCCTTCAAAGAATCTCGTCAGAAATCCCATTAGCTTTATCTGATGGGATGAATGACGGGTAATGATTATTAATTTGTAGAATATAAATATCAGAAAGGTAGGCGATCGTAGATGTTAATAGCGTATAAATACAGAATGTATCCCAATAAAAAACAAGAAGAATATTTTGCGAAATGCTTTGGGTGTGTACGCTTTATCTATAATCGTATGCTTTCTGATAAGGTTGAGTATTATAAGGAAACGAAACAGAAGCTCAATAATACTCCTGCTCAATATAAAAAAGAATTTCCCTGGTTAAAAGAGGTAGATTCTTTGGCTTTGGCAAATGCACAAATGAATTTACAGACTGCATATAATAATTTTTTCAAGCGTCCAGAAGTTGGATTTCCCAAATTCAAAAGTAAAAAACTTCACAGAAATTCTTACACAACAAACAATCAAAATGGTACAGTTACTGTCTCTGATAAATATATTAAATTACCTAAAATTGGGTTAGTCAAAATAAAAAGGCATCGTGCTTTTGAAGGGACGATTAAATCCGTAACAATTTCGGAAACACCATCTGGAAAATATTACGCTTCAGTTTTGGTTAATCAGGCTGATAAGAAAAAGTTATCAGAAAACGAATATGCTATTGGAATCGATTTGGGAATAAAAGAATTTTGTATTACTTCCGATGGAGAGATGATTGAAAATCCAAAATATCTTAGAAAATCTGAAAAGAGATTAAGGAAATTACAAAAGGACTTATCTCGTTGTAAAAAAAGAAGTAAAAATCGAGAAAAATGTAGACTTAAAGTTGCAAGGCAGTACGAAAAGATTGCAAATCAGAGAAAAGATTTTTTACATAAATTATCTAAGAGACTTATTGATGAAAACCAAATCATATGTCTTGAAGATTTATCGATAAAAAATATGATGAGCAATCATCAATTGGCAAAATCAATAGCTGATGTTTCATGGTCAGAATTCGTAAGGCAACTTAAATATAAGGCTGACTGGTATGGGCGTGAGGTAATCCAAATAGATAAATGGTATCCATCAAGCCAGATTTGTTCTAATTGTGGATATAAATCTGATAAGAAAACATTATCTGTTAGAGAATGGACATGTCCTAAATGCGGAACGCAACATGAACGTGATATAAATGCAGCAAGAAATATTCTCGATGAAGGTTTGAGAATGAGAAGTGTAGGAACTACACAGATAGCCTAGGTAAACTTGTATCATTAGATATATTGACTAGGAAGCCCAACAAGCTTTAGCCTTGTGGGTAGTTCACGGGGAAGTGATGGAAATGGTAGACATGAGAGACTCAAAATCTCTTGGAGAAATCTATGCGGGTTCGAGTCCCGTCTTCCCTACTAGAACTGAAAAGTTCTTATTGTTGCCCATTTGCCAAGCGGTAAGGCACAGGACTTTGACTCCTGTATACACTGGTTCGAATCCAGTATGGGCAGGATGTTGGGTAGCGCCCAACTGATGTGAGAGTAGCGAAAATCCTCACAGAGAATGACAATGCCCGCTGAAAACTACTTGTGGGAAGTTCATGATATGCTACAAGCATGCTCGGAAACCCCTAAGGTTATATGCGGTCGCGGCATATGCGCAAGCGTGATAATCTAAGCGAGAATCGCACAAAAACCAAGATTGTTTGCGAGAGTACCCAAGCGGTTATGGGGCGATTCTTATAAAGTCGTTGCGGTGTGTTCAACTCACACCTCTCGCATTACCACTGAGCAGGATATTGATCTACCTCAAGATTCCCGTAAAATGCTTATCCAGAAAAGATTTGATACTATAGCCGTGAAAAAAAGGTAGTAGTCGGCAGTTTTGGATGGTTCCCAGAAGTATGGTGGTCTATAAGGGAACAATCTTAAATTTTTTCCACTTAGCAGAACGGATCAATCTGCTAGAGCGTTCTGTGAAAAAACTTTCCAGAGAAGATAAGTTCCTAAAGGCCGTGAGAAGCAGTAGTCGGTTGATTCTGGTAATTCCCCGAAGTGAACAGATACATTGCCTATAGGGCATAAAGTGGTTTTATAGGGGAATGTCTAAAGAACCTCTTTAAAATTATCCAATTAACAACAGCGCAGCGTGGGAAGGATGAGGATTAGCGCAATGGATAAGCGAGACTCATGTAATTACCGCAAAGCCAGCCAGTTTAGAGAGGTAGCTGGCATAACAATAAATAGTGTAGATAAATTTAAGACTCGTGTAATTGTTGGTTCTCTGTAAATGAGATTAAATTGTGGCCTACCAAAATCCCGAATGGAACTAGCCAAAAAACTTTAATTATGTAAGTATTCGGCTTGGGGATATGTCGATAAAAGATACATAATTATTTGGGGGAAGTTACGAGTTATAACTCAAAAAAAGGGGCTATAGAGCTGGATGCCGTCACCGTAGAGTACCTGCAAGGGTTTGGGTTCGATTCCCAATAGCTCCATTGGACGTAAGCCGATGGATAAGTCGTGTCAAGTATATGGCAACTTTCATATTGGAAACCACAATATGATTGCGGGACGCCGGGCTTATATCGCAGTCTAAAACCGTTAATGCTGTCCTACGGTATATAAAGACAAGGTTTCAGCTGGTTATGGCAGGAAAAGGTCGTACAATCCAGATACCAAAATCCAAAGTCTGGATCAACATTGAAAGTCGGTGGGCGGCACTACAGACAGGCGAATGCCAGATGTTGATTAGCCCTGCACAGCCCTTGTAGACTGAAAATGGGTAGTGGATGTACAAGCAGAGAAGCACTTAAAAAACATATTATCTGAGGTAACGTGTATATTTGGGACACGAATGATTCTTGAGTATAGTGTAAGGCGGTTTATGGAATCAAATGACAACGTAGCACAATGGAAGTCAATTTAAGTATACAGTGCGATAGGCTGTCGTCCTATAGATAGAGGTTCAATTCCTCTCGTTGTCGTGTGGATAGTGGCGGAATAGGTAGACGCTAGAAACGGGCTAGTCATTTTCGGAAATGGAGTATTTGTGAAAAATAAAGCAAATATAGCGCCAGAACCGCCCTAAACGAATAACATGTGTGGTGCAAATCCACACCCATCCATTAAGGCTGGTTCGATTCCAGCTCGTTGGCCGAGTTCTGGAGAGACGGGGTGATCCTGGCAGGAAGGGATCTGATTTGTGTTCAGCAACAGTTGATGGCACTGAACTAACCTATAGGCATGACCTAGCAGTAGGACAAAGGCTCATCTACATGGAAAGGTAGATGTAAAACTGTCAAAGATTCCTTGTGCGGTGGTGTCAAGGTGGACACGAGGGCTGGTGAGTTTAGTAGCTGACTTTTAGTCAGTGAATCTGGTTGGGAAAGTAAGTAGTGTGGACTCACGGATAGGTTCGATTCCTATACGCACAATCATTTTTGAGAAAATGAAACTATAATTTCATGTTATATAAGGAGGAAAATAAATGGGAAAAATTTCAGACGTTACAGGTTTTAAGGTAGGCGTAGATACAAATGGAAATATTATTACAACTAATACTAATGGAGTAACTTATACAATTGGAGATATGCCAGGCTCACCATGGGTAGGTGACAATATTTCCAGGATTGCAGGATATGCGACTCATGTGAATACTAATGTGTTAAATGGTACAACGATTACCATAGAGAAGCCTCTAAGCGATATCATTAAGGATATTGATGTAATAGTTCCTGGCAAAGTGATGGTGATTACATTCAATGATGATAAACAGGAAAAGCTGGTATGTCAAAAAGAGGATCATTTTAGTCTGAGATTTGGCTGCTTTATTGCTATAGCAAAACATCTCTATAAAGATACATATACTTCTGAAGGTATTGAACATATGGCTACAGAAATGTCCTATCAGATTCATTATGTAAAAATTGTAAATAAAGCGCTCAAGAATTATTCAAAAAAATGCGAAGAGAAGGAAAAAGAAAACCGCCTTGAATCTGAAAAGAAAGAGGCTGCTGAGAGGAAGAAGGCAAAGAGAGAAGCTTATAAGAAGCGTCGAAAAGCCAGACTCGAAGCAGAAAGAAGCGAAGCTCTCAAAGCTGAGAGAACCGAAATGGTAGATATTATTGCCGAAGCAATTAAGAAGTCTAAGGAGTAAAGAATATGAAACGGCAAATTAGAGGTTCTGTATTTGAAACGAATAGTTCATCTGCGCATTCAATCGTGATCAGAAACATGGGCGAGCACTATAGTGCTAAAGAGCTAAAAGAGCATACGTATATTAATAGAAATGGGGAATGGGATATTTTTCAATATGAGCTTGAATTTGGACGTTCGCCATTTAAGTATTTGGCTACATTTGTAGATAAAGTCAGATTTGTAATTGCATCGATATGTGATGGAGAGGATGCAGATAAGAGATTTGAAGAAATTGAAAAAATTGTAAAAGAACAGATTCCTGAGTGTAAGAAGATTATTGTGGAAGAACAGAATGGCTTCTATAGCGGGTTCAAATATGGGTATGTTGAAGATGATGATATTATTCTTCCATTCCTAGAAGAAAAGGGGATTGACCTCAAGGAATTTCTGACGAACAAAAAATACAATATTATTTGCGATGGAGACGAATATCTTGTTTGGGAAGATATGGTAAATGCTGGGATAATTAATAAGAGTGAAATAGAAGGGATATATGGATTTTATGAAGAAGATTAGAAGTGGAGTGTTTGAAACAAATAGTTCCTCTGTTCATTCCCTGGTATTCAGTAAAGAGGGGCTTGAGCCTTCGGTGTTGCCTGTTGATAAAAATGGTAAGATTATTACAGATTTCGGGGAATTTGGAAAAGAATATTGTATCTATGATACTCAGGCAGAAAAGTTATCATATTTAGTTACATGTCTTTATTATTTGAGCGGAGGCTTTGATGCTGAAGGAGTATATGATAATTATGATTTTCAGACACTTGAAAAATACGTGTGTGAGTATACGGGAGCTGCAGGTATAAAAATTTTAGGGGAAACAGATCCTGATATTGATCATCAGTCTATTCCTGAATATGAAATTGACATTGTAAATATGTATGACAAGGATTCTGTAATTAACTTTATCTTTAATAAAAATATTGCATTGAAAACAGATTCTGATTGAAGAGGGAGAATATATGAAAAGAGAAATTAGAAGGAATGTTTTTGAGACTAATAGTTCATCAACTCATTCTTTATCAATTTGTACGGAACAGGAATTCGAAGATTGGAAAGCAGGAAAGCTTCTTTTTGATAGATGGGGAGAGCGCTTTATTCTACCCTATCAGTTGAGCGAAGAAGAGAAGTCAAAAGCTGCTAAAGAGTATACAGCAAACAAAAGGGAATATTATAAAGACTGGGACGAGCTTAACGATGTTCAAAAAGAAAAATGGTATTCTTCATATATGAAAGAACACAATCTTGGAGATGATGACGGTGTTTCTTATGATGATTTCTTCGGTAATGGTTATCTGGAAACATATACAAGGCATTATGTGACTCCTAGTGGAGATAAGATTATTTGTTTTGGAGAATATGGTTATGATGGATGATTGCTGAATATAACTAAAGAGAAAGGGAAATATGAAAATTCTAGGAAAATATAAAAATGGGAATTATTCTGTTGTCATTGGAGACGACGGAACAAAAATCCGCGAGACAGAATATGATGATTTTATTCCTGAGTTTGCAGAAAATTGTGATTGCAAAATTACGGACAAATGCGATGGTGGGTGTAAGTGGTGTTACGAAGGCTGTACTCCATCAGGTAAGCACGGGAATATCTTAGATGCAAAATTTCTTGATTCGCTTCATCCTTTTACAGAACTTGCCATCAATGGTAACGATCTAACACATCCAGACCTAATTCCATTCCTTCAAAAATTAAAAGAAAAGAAAGTAATCGCCAACATAACAGTTAATCAGAAACATTTCGAAAGAAACCAGGATTTTATCAGGAATCTTGTCGAAAAGAAGCTGATCTGGGGACTGGGAGTGTCTTTGGTGGAGGCGACGCCTGAATTTATTCAACTGATCCAACAGTATCCAAATGCTGTTATACATACAATCAACGGGATTCTTAGGCCCGTTGATATTGAAAGATTAAGCTTTAAAGGGCTTAAGCTTTTGATTTTAGGATACAAGTATCTCCGACGCGGCACTGAGTGGTATGACGAAGATTCAGAAGAAATTAAGCTGAAGCAGATGTGGTTGAAAGATCATTTAGAAGATGTTATTAATAGATTTAAGGTCGTAAGCTTTGATAATCTGGCTCTGGAGCAACTGAATGTTAGGCGGCTTCTGAATGATGAAGAATGGAATGAATTCTATATGGGGGATGACGGGAATTATACATTCTATATTGATCTCGTAGAGAATAAGTTTTCTAAGAATTCTATTGCTCCCAAGGAATCCAGATTTGATTTGCTAGATAACGTAGATGATATGTTTAGAGTGATTAGGGAAAAGGCAGGATAAGTATATGAATATCGCAGAAATTAGAGAGCTGGCAAATTCAAATGAATATGATTTTCTTCGTGACGATAAAAGGCTAGGAGATAATATTATTCTTCTGACTTTAGGCGGCAGCTATGCTTATGGAATGAATAATGAAAACAGTGACATTGATTTTCGTGGGATTGCTTTGAATAGCAAAGATGATATTTTGTTGGGAAACGATTTTGAGCAAATATTAGGCGGAGAAGACACAACAATTTATTCGTTTAATAAAATCATTGAATTGCTAAGTAAATGTAACCCCAATACGACTGAGATGCTTGGATGTTTGCCAGAACACTATATTCGTCTAAATAAGATTGGTAAAGAACTTATTGAAAACAGGAAAATGTTCCTCTCAAAAATTTGCATTCATACTTTTGGTGGATATGCTAATTCTCAGCTCAGACGTTTAGAAAATAAAGCTAATAGGCTTGTGGGTCAATCGCAGAATGAGGCCTATATTTTAAAATCAATCCAAAATGCCAAATTTGATTTTAAAAACAGGTATTATCCACATGACGAAAATGATGTGAAGCTATACATTGACAAGTCAGAGCAGGAAGGATTTGAGTCCGAAATTTATATGGACGTGAATCTGAAGCATTATCCACTGAGAGATTGGGCTGGAATGTGGAATGAGATGAAGACTATTGTCAGCAGCTACACTAAAATCGGGAAACGCAATGAGAAAGCAATCAGCCATGATAAGCTGGGAAAGCACATGGCTCATCTGATTCGACTGTATATGATGGGGATTGATATCCTTGAAAAAGAAGAAATTATAACGTATAGAGAGAACGAACACGATCTTCTGATGGATATAAGGAATGGTAAATATCTTGATTCCAATAGACAACCTACCTCTGATTTCTATGATATTTTAAACGAATACGAAAAGAAGTTTGACTATGCAAAGGAAAACACGTCACTACCCGATCTTCCCGATTATAAGAGAATCAGAGAATTTAAGGCTTATGTAAATGAGATGATAGTGAGAGGGGAATATGGAACTTAAATTAGATTCTGAAGACATACAGAAAATTATTGCAAAACACTTTTCTGTAGAAGTTGATGATGTATGTGTTGACACAGAAAAGGAAACTGTAGGGTATGGTTTAGCTGAGAGCATCCAAGAATTTCCTGTAGCATATATTTCTAACTTCAATTTAGAGAATACGAAGAAATAAGATTTCATTGGGGATAGAAATTATGGATTATAGAGAACGCAGGTATTATCTAGTACGATTAAATGATGGGTTATCTCCGTTTTGGTGGGTCAAAGGACACGACAATAATGGTATGAGATATAATTCATATTTAAAATATTTCAAAGACGAAATCGATTCTTTAAAAATATCCACACCGTACAATCACATCAAAACAAATTCAGATAGTGGAAAGTGGGATGGTGCAATACCTGAAATTGGGTATGTGCAGATGCTCTTTAGTTGTAGAAAGTGTGATATAGATAAGATAGAGGATATTTTTAAAGAGATATTAATGCATGATGATTATTTTAGGTATGTAGAATTAACGAAAGAGATTTGTGGACAGTAGAAATGTTGATTACAATATAAGGAGGGAAAATGCCTACCAACGATGATCTTGGACGAAGAATGAAAGAATACTATGAACAGATCCCCAAAATTAAATTGATGAGGCGAACACCAGTTATCATCAGAATTGATGGGAGGTCGTTTCACTCATTTACGAAAAATTTTGACCGCCCATTTGATGATGTACTTATCAAATCTATGCAGGATACTATGAAATATCTTTGTGAAAACATCCAAGGGTGTGTATTAGGTTATCATCAATCAGACGAGATTAGTTTACTTCTTATAGACTATCAAAATTTGAATTCTGCTGCGTGGTTTGATTATGAGGTGCAGAAAATATGTAGCATTGCAGCGTCTATGGCGACTATGATATTCAATAAACGTTTTGAAGAGAATACTTATGAATACGATGTTCATTTGCCTAAATCTGTAGAAAAGGAAGTACGCGATAGAATCCTAAAGTATCATTGTAAGGCTATAGATAAAGGTGCTCAATTTGATGCCAGATGCTTTAATATCCCTAAAGAAGAGGTCGCAAATTATTTTTATTGGAGACAATTAGATGCGTCTCGCAACAGTGTTCAAATGGTGGGACAGGCGCAGTTCACTCATAAAGAGCTTCAAAATAAATCATGTAACCAGATTCAGGATATGCTCATGATTCAGAAGAATATTAACTGGAATGATTTCCCTATATATCAAAAGAGGGGAAGTTGCTGCGTAAAAGAAGAATATCAGAGTGAGAACGTAGATAATAAGGATGGAGCTGTAGTCAGAAAACATTGGATTATAGATAAGGAAATTCCTATTTTTAAAGGGGAAGACAGGGAATATATAGACAAACTAATTTTTATAGGTGAGGGATAAGAGGATAAGTAAATGAAAAAGAAAATTCTTATGCTGAGTGCATTGCTAATTACAGTTGGTACTATTATGACAGGATGCCAGGGAGCTGCAAGATCCTTTGGAGGAAGTGTTACCTTACGACTCGATCCGGGAGTAAAACTCGAAGAAATTACTTGGAAGGACGATTCTCTGTGGTATCTTACCAGGCCTATGCGCGAAGGCGAGGTTCCTGAAACCCATACCTTTCAGCAGAGTTCTGAGTGGGGAGTTTTTGAAGGAACGGTAACGGTGATTGAAAGTGAATAGATGTTTTTGTGTTATTAGCATAAATTGGATTAAGCAGGATGGATAAATATATTTTTCTTGATATAGATGGTGTTCTTAATTCGAATGATTGGTTCGAGAAAAATAAGGACGTGGACGGCCTTGTAGAAATCGATCCATCTAAATTAATACTTTTAAAAGAAATTGTCGATTGTACAGAAGCAAAAATAATTCTTTCATCATCTTGGCGCAGCTTAGGTAGGAGAGATGATAAACCTGACAATGAGATATATACATACCTTCTGAATTCATTAAAACAATTCGGACTTTCTATTTCAGATCATACACCGTATCTAAATCAAAATAGACCACGCGAAATAAAAGAATGGTTAAAAAAGAACTGTGACATAAATAATACTCGTTTTATAAGCTTAGATGACGATTATAGATATAGCGATTATTGTCAATACGGAATTGAAGATTGTTTGGTAAGAACTTCATTTTATGAAAGGAATGGTGGATTACAAAGAAAACATGTAGATAGAGCGATTGAAATTTTGAACGGAGAATAAATGGTATGACAGAGTTTATAATGCTGGTTGGGCTACCTGGTAGTGGTAAAAGTACATGTGCTGAGAAATTGAAAAAAGAAGGATATATGATCCATTCATCGGATGCTATCAGAGAAGAACTGACTGGTGATATCAATAGTCAGGACAATAATCCGGAAGTATTTGGTGTATTACATAAAAGAATCAAAGAAGATCTGAAGAATGGTCATTCGTGTATTTACGACGCCACTAATATGAGCAGAAAAAGACGAAAAGCTTTTTTAGACGAGATTAGCAAAGTCAACTGTCGCAAAATTTGCGTGTTGTTTGTTATTCCAGTCGAATTATGCAAAGAGCGTAACGAAAGAAGAGAAAGAAAAATTCCTGATGAAGTGTATGATAGAATGCTTAAGGCTTTCTTTGTGCCAGCATACTATGAGGGATGGGATGAAATTCGGATTGTTACTGTTAGAAGAAATCCTTATCCATTCGTGTACGAGTCCATGATCGGTTTCTCACAGGATAATTCACATCATAATCTTGATTTATTCGACCATTGCTTTAAGGCATATAAATATGCTCACGAAAAGAATTTTCCCTTTGAGGTTCAGTGTGCTGCAAAATATCACGACTGTGGAAAAATGTACACAAAAACCTTTAGTGACACTAAAGGAAATAAAACTGAGGAAGCCCATTATTATGGACATGAGAATTATTCTGCGTATATTTTTTTAGTCAATTCTTTTACGGGATGCGGTGTGGTATTGAATTACGAGAGGGGAAATGCCAGCAAATATCTTTATATTGCAGCTTTAATCAACTGGCATATGCGTCCTTATACGTCGTGGGAACAGTCTGAAAAATCTTTAAGAAAGGACAAAGAACTTATTGGAGAAAAAATGTATGAGGACATTATGATGTTGCATGAAGCCGATGTTGCGGCTCATTAGAAATGAGGTGATATAAATAGATACAAATTCTTGTATCTGCCGTTTGATTTCAGATCATGAGAATTGGAGAGAATTGTTGGATGAATTAGGAATTACTATAAGAGAGGAATATCCTTTTGCTATCTTTAATTATGGAATAGGATGCGACTTCTCAGATCCAATTGTTCAAGAAGCACGAGGAATCATTATAGACCTTGAAAATCTGGACGTAGTATGTTGGCCTTTTCGCAAATTTGGGAATTACAATGAGTCCTATGCTGACAATATTGATTGGTCTACTGCTAGAGTCCAGGAGAAAATAGATGGATCTATTGTTAAGCTGTGGTGGAACAAGGTAGATGGAAAGTGGCAGTTTTCTACAAATTCTATAATAAATGCAAAAGATGCTATAGCAAATTCTTTAACCCAGAAAACATTTCTGGATTTAATCAAAGAAGCCGATAATTATGTTGCAGTTCAGAAAGCAATTTTGTCCCAGTTTCAGCATGAGTGTACATACATATTTGAATTGGTAAGCCCAGAGACTCAAGTTGTTATTAGGTATCCTCAGACATTTCTGTTTCTTATTGGTGTACGGAACAACATTACAGGAAAAGAAGAGAAAACTTCAGGGTATGATATTTGTACACCTAAAGAGTATAATATCCAGAGCCTAGACGACTGTATCAAAGCCGCGCAAAATTTGAATTTGACTTTTGGGCAGGTTCATGGAGTTAAAGCTGAAGGTTTTGTTGTCGTTGATGATCACTGGAATCGAATTAAAATTAAATCTCCTGAGTATTTGATGCTACATAATATGTCTTCAAATAGTAATTTCTCTAAAGAACGTCTTGTAGGTATGATCAGAGAGGGAGCTATAAATATTCAGGACATGTCTAGGGACTTCCCCAACTATTCCCACTATTTCAAATATTATGACTTCAAAATTGATGAGTTGAACCATCAAGCAAAAGTGTTTTGTGATCTAACTGACAGAATATATGAAGAATACAGCCATGAGAGAAAAGCAGTGGCTAATGTTATCAAAAGTCATAGATTGGCTGCTATAGGATTCATGCATCTGGATAGTGGAAAATCTGGCCCTGAGATTCTGGAATCATTGCCTTTGAAAAAGTTCTGTAAGTATATTCCCGATTATAGGCCTGAAAGATTGGCAGAGTTATTTTATGGAGATAAAAATGGAAGCAAATAGAGAAGTTAAATATGGAGACATTATAAAAGTAAGATGTCGTGAGCTGTTTTTGTCCTATTGGATTGGATATGTAATTAAGAACTCAATTATGTATGATACATATGAGCAGGCAGAAAATGTGTTCAACAAAATTTCTGATTATATAAATTTATTGAAACAAAATAACACACCAGAAAAAGAAGCGGCTAAAAAAATAGACTTTTATATAAAGATGTTTTTTAAATAAATCGTGGAGGATACAAAATGGCTATAATTGGAGCAATATTGGGAGATATAGCGGGATCACGATGGGAGTTTGGAAGACCTGATGACTTAGATTGGGAGCATATCGACCTATTCACTGACGAGTGTTTTTTTACAGATGATACCGTCTTAACTGTTGCAACCAAATACGCTTTGCAAAATCGTATTTCTTATGAAGATGTATATTACCAGTTTGGAAATATATATTCAAACTGCAGTTATGGTGGAAGCTTTGTAAATTGGCTATCGTTCCCAGGAAGAGAGCCATATGGAAGTTTTGGCAATGGGTCAGCAATGCGAGTATCTCCTGTTGTCGATCTAGCAACAGCAAAAGATGAAGTTCTCTGGGAGGCAATGAAGTCTGCAGCTTGCACACATAATCATCCACAGGGACTTAAAGGAGCCTGCGTTACAGCGATGTGTTCATGGATGGCAAAACATGGGGCATCAAAGAAAGAAATTGAAGAATATGCAAATAGGCAATACCCTGGTGGTGAATATAAGTTCCCTGTATCTATGTCAATGAGGGATCTACGCAAAGAATATACATGGGACGTTACCTGTCAAACAAGTGTGCCTGTAGCGATCAGATGCTTTTTAGAGAGTGAAAATTATGAGAGTTTTTTACGCAACGTGATTAGCCTATATTGTGATACAGATACATTGTGTGCTATAGGTGGCTGCATTGCAGAAGAATATTATGGAGGAACAGGTTTTTCAGATGGAATTCTTCTGAAAAAGTATTTGGATCAAAGATTATACGATATCGTTATAAGCTAATAAAAGATCGGTTTCAAACTGATAGGAAGGAAGAAAAATGTATAGTAAGATTCTGATATTGATTGCAATGATATTTTGTCATATAGTAGATGACTATTATTTGCAAGGCTGGCTGGCTTCTGCTAAACAAAAAAGTTGGTGGGAAAATAATGCACCAGATGAACTTTATAAACACGATTATCTTGTAGCTTTATTTATGCACAGTTTTAGTTGGACTTTTATGATTATGCTATTACCAACTATATTTGTGGTTATAAATGGCGGAGTGTGGAGTCCATTACTATTTATATGTAATCTTATTATCCACATGGTAGTCGATGATTTAAAGGCAAATAAAAAGAAGATAAACCTAATTCAAGATCAAACCGTACATATTGTCCAGATTTTTGCTACATGGTATGGAATGGTAATTCTATAATACAAAAGCGAAGATAAAGGTAGATAAAACATGAGTGATTTTTTGAAATTTCTTGATGAAGTACTTAAAAATTTTCCGATGCATATCGAAATAAGTTATAACAAAATATGTGATTGGGGAATTTATATTTACAAAAAAGGATGTGCTCAAGATTATCCAAACTCCGAAAGATATGAAAAAGATGCAATTATAGTAAATGTGCAGGATTGTGACATGGAATTATGCTTTGCCAAAGCACATGTAGCATTAAAAGAATGGTTGTCGGAGAATAATGGAGGGTATTGACATATATGAATTTTCTTTTAAAGAAATTGAAAGAAAAATGGCATGATGAATTTGGCCCACCAATTTGTATCCTACAGATGTATCGTCCTGTCTTTATCACTATAGATGGAAAAGAGCATCATGGAGTGACCTACAAATATGCTGATAGTAGCCGTCTCAGTATAAGTGTTCCCGAATACATTATGATACACATTGAAGATAAAGGATATATAAAAGATAATGACGAGATAATGTATCCATTACAAAATGTTGCTTCAATTAGATGGGAATTAGTAGACGAAAAAATAAAGCAATGTTATTCAGGCGAATATAGGTTTCAAATATTTTTTGACGATGAAGAAGTAGAAGATATGAAGGATTATCAATACACATAAAAGGAGAATAATAATTATGGAAAAGCTTATTGAGGTATTTATGGAAAGTCCTGATGCAGGTTTTGCACTGCTGAAAGCAATGATCGAAAAGTATAAGCCTATGGCTTATGAAGTAGCGGATATTATTGAGGGTATTTATAGAGACTATTCAAATAATACGGAACATCCTGCTTTAGTTGCTAAGACAAAGAAGAATATGTATGACGCTTATGTTAATGCTGGTTTTACAGAAGATCAGGCGCTGGCTCTTATGATTAATGATAATATTCAGCTCATGGAAAGAATTCAGAGACAGGCGTCAAGGGCAAACACGAAAAAGGACAATTAATAAATCAGGAATACAGATGTGATATAATATGTTTCTTTTTAAATACTACCCACCAGCCAAGCCTACTCATTATTGCTGTTTACAGTGATCGTAAATTACGAACGCTGCCATTATAATTTCACTCACCAAAGTGAGAATATTAACTATAATCATGTGAATCACCTCCCTGGCATTTGGGGATCTAGGGTGCAGACCCCTCTTAGTTTCGGAAGATTCAAAATTCACATAACGAAACAACTTTCAGCTTGGCTCCCTAATAACTACCCTGAGACGTATTATATCACATTTTGTATATATAGGAAAGGTTATAATTTATTTGGACAGTAAGGCGGTGAGATTATAAAGAAATTTGAGTGCCCTAAATGCAAAAGCAAAGATGTGTTTATAAAGAAATCTGGAAACAATACAGGACTTTATTGCGGAGACTGTGGATCGTGGATTAAGTGGATAACTAAAAATGAAATTAAACTTGTGCAGAGACAGATCGAAATGAATGACAAGGAGTTAGATAATCTTATGAAAACCTTGCCAGATTGAACGACGAAATCCGTCTTTCATAGAGAGGTAAAGAATGATTGTTATAGGATACCAGGGAATTGGTAAAAGTACATTAGCTGCAAGAAATCTAAAATATATTGATCTGGAAAGCAGTAATTTTTGGTTTGATGATCCAGAGACAAAACAGAGAGTAAGACATTCTAATTGGTATGAAATGTACTGTAATGTCGCTGAAGATTTATCCAAGCAGGGTTATTTTGTATTTGTATCTTCACATCAACCCGTAAGAGAAAGGCTGTTAAAATCCAAAGAGTATGTAATCGCATGTGTTCCGGCGTTAGAACTAAAAGATCAATGGATTGAAAAATTACATATGCGTTATGAAACGTCTGGGCTTGAAAAAGATTATAAGGCTTATATGAATGCCGCAGATAGATTCACTGAAAATATAACAGAAATTATGGATAGCGGATTCGAATTGTTGGAAATTAAATATACGACGTATGATTTAAAGAAGCTGATTGAAGATAAAGTGAGAGATGTACTTTTGGGTTATGGATATATTTATAAATACACTCGTGAAGAAATAAAAGATAAAATTGATTTGTTAAAACAGTGGGATAATTATGAACCGTTTCATAAAGCTGTAGAAGCAATAGAATCTATGGTGGATCAGCTGGAATGAAAATTTAGTTTCACGAGGAAAATATGGTACGAATACATAGATACTATACAAATAATGTGCTTGAGATGCCAGTTATAGAACCAGATTTAGATACTTTATGTGTTTGTTTTGTTGAGGATGCTCAAGAATATTTTATATGGGATAGTCAAACAAAAGAGTGGGTACAAATGGAACTTATGTATCAACTCTGTATTAATAACGGCAGAATATGAGGTGATAAATTTGTCGTATGCATCCGATTTTTTAAACGATTTATTCGGTGCTTATCAAACAACGAGCCAGTATAGAGATAATGTAAAACTAGAACTCGCTATAAGAAAAAAATACTTTGAAGACAATCTAAATGAAATGTGGGCTGCATACAGGAAGGGACGTGTTACAGTAATCGTTGATTATAATGCACAGGTTTCAGAAATCAAAAAGTATGGCTATAAAGTTTTGAGAAATAGTGAGGGTATACATAAGATTATTCTAAGTGAAAGATAGAGAAGAGAGGTGATAACATTTGCATGGAACGTCGATTCAGTTAAGAGAGCGATTTTGTAAGGATTGCAATATCCCTTTAAAGTTATACCAGTCCCCATATTTTGAGGAACGTTTGAAATTATACGATCCATTTTATGGGACACTGGAGAAGTGGGATATATTTCTAAAAGAGTTAGAGAAATATAAATGTGAGCAGGATTATTTTGAAGATTATAACAGAATTAAAGAAGCTGCCATAACAAGTATTAAAAATACTGCTGCATATCAAAAATTTCTCCCCGAAGATTTTACAAATAAATTCTCTATTAAAAATTCCAATTTTCCAAATCGAGATATTTTTAAAACTTTCAATGATTCTAAACCATTTATCAGTATTGATATGAGAAAAGCAAATTTCTCGGCATTAAGTTGTTTTTATCCTGAGATGTTTGTGGGAAAATCTGGAATAGCAAAATCATGGGAAGAGTTTATAGGTATGTTTACTGATAATGAACACATAATTAACAGTAAATACATCAGACAAGTCATTTTGGGGAATTGTAATCCTAAAAGACAGAGTATAATAGAAAAACATCTAATGGATAATGTTTTAAGTTATTTATTGGAATTAATCGTGTATGAATCAGTAGTGTCATTTTCCAATGATGAAATTGTACTGAATATTACAAAGAATGAATATAGTAGCCATATCAAAGCCATAATTTCTAATGGTTTATCTCAATACACTAACGTGTTTCCACCATTAAAAATCGAATCTTTCATTCTTCATGCAATCCCAGGAACCGAAGGTTATTACAAGGAAATATTTAGTGATGATGGAGAAACTACATATGAATTCAAATGCCTTGATAGTTATATGCTTCCATTTGTTATGCGAAAGTTTAGAGGAGAAGAAGTGAAAGAAAGTGATAAAGTGTTTTATCATAATGGAGCATTGGCAAAATATTTAGATGTTCCACAAATTGAAATCAAATAAAAATGACTATAGGAAGGAGACGTTAATTATCATTAAAAAACTGAATATTGTAAAAATTATTTCTAGTTTAGTAGCAAGTCTAACTGTTTTCACTTCTATGGGATTTACTTCTGTAGCATCAGAAACATCTCAAATTTCTATACCCCAAGATATCATAGATTCTTCTCAAATCTCCCAGGCCACTCAAGTTCCCAAGCCGCTGATTCTCGACATGGATTTTTGTACAGATGTAGATGATGCGTGTGCTCTCAGAGTAGCCGCAACACTACATAAAATGGGGAAGATCGATCTGAAGGCTGTATGTCTCTGTGTAACAGGTGGGAATAACCTAGCAGCAGCAAATGGGCTATTAGAGCATGATGGAGTACATAATATTCCTATTGGTCGTAGCAGCCAGGACATTCCAGACACATCACCCTATTGGGGAATTTTATCTCAGTATTCTTCAAATCTTCAAGTAATTGATTCCGTAAAACTCTATAGATATATCATTTCAACATCTCCAACTCCCGTAACAATCGTAACAACAGGATATGTCACTAATTTGGCTGATTTTATGAAGTCGCAGCCTGATGAGATTTCACCTAAAACAGGCCTTGAGCTTGTAAGGGATAATGTGGCCGAGATTTATATCCAGGGCGGAGGATATCCTGAAGGATTAGACAACAATTTCTTTTACGAGGAGGAGGCCAGAGCTGCTTTAGACACAATCCTTCAGATCTGTACCAAGCCCCTGTATTTTATTCAGGCTAATACAGGAGGGCCAGCAATGTGTGGGGCAATTCTTCAGGAAAACGTAGAATATAAGAATGATCCTGTTGCAAAGGCTCTTGAAGCTTGGGGAACATCAAATGGACGAGCTGCCTGGGACCCTATGGCAGTATGGATCGCAAGTTCTAATGATTTAGCAGAATGCGGAGTGGCTGCTGCGCAAACAGACATTGAATTTAATAAGTACACGGGAGCAAATAAGTTTGTTGATAGCCCTACAGGAGCGCACTATAGAGTCTATAGAACCTCTGACAATTTGAAGTGGTATAGCAACAGGCTGGATGAATTGGTTATTTGTAGAAGATAGAGAGGTGAGGTGATATAAATAGAACCCAATATTATCAAAGATATTACAAAACTTGTTGATGATGAGCATAGTTTTGAGTTCAAGATTGATTATTTGCGTTTTACAGTTTATTTGAACTGTGATCCAGATTTTGATCTCGAAAAAGATTTAAAAATTCCTATTGAATACGATGCACTTTATGATTCAGTGTGTATTCCTCATGAGGAATATGTTGAGCTGTTTAACCCCAATGAAGGTGGTATAGAACCACATGAGATTAAAATAATCAATAGCATCATGGATTATCTCTTAGAAAACAAGATTGCTGTTGCGGCGCTATGTAAGGGATGCTGTGCAGAACAGAAAGATTAAATTCTAATTCATATCTTTTCCTTTCTTCTTTCCCCAATTTATCAATATAAAAATATGTTTCTACAGTTGCGGCTCTGTGGAAATGTTTATTAAATTCAACCCTATTTTTTGTTCAAATAGCCGCTTCTCATACATTCACATAAAGCAACTCTATGTTCTCGTCTTATGACGTTCACATAAATCAATAAATACATATATAGGAGGATATTTACATTGGCATTTGTAAAAGCAGTTAGGGAAAAAGTTTATCTAAAGGCTTTGCTGACAGGGCCTAGTGGAAGTGGGAAATCACAGTCCGCCCTTGAGATTGCAACTGGGCTTTCAAGAAAGAGTGGAAGTGAAATAGCATATATCGGAACTGAGGGAGATAGAGATAAACTCTATGCCCAAGAGAAGTCAAAACATGGAGATTATAGATTCGTATATGATTTGCTCCAGCTTACTGATCCATTTACCACCGATAAGTATATTGCTGCAATCAATGAAGCAATTGATGCCGGATATAAAATCATTATTATTGACTCGTTGTCCCATGAGTGGAAATGGCTTAATGACGTCCACGATAAGATGCCTGGTAATAGTTTTACCAATTGGGGTAAGCTGAAGCCCAAACATAGAGAATTGGTTGATAAGATTCTTTCTGCTCCTGCGCATATTATCTGCTGTGCAAGGGGGAAGGATGAATGGACTATGGAAGATAAGAATGGAAAACAGGTTCCTAAAAAGGTTGGACTTGGCTCCCAAACGGACAAGGATATTTCTTACGAGATGATGTTGTCTATTCAGATTGATCAGGATACTCATGTCGCCCACGCAGACAAAGATAACACGGGGCTATGGGATGAAAATCGTTATACGGTTATTAACGCTAAAGACGGAGAAGCCCTCTATATGTGGTGCGAGAATGGAGAAATTCCAGCACCGAAGCCCCCAGAAATCCAGAAAAGTGTAAGCTCAGGTAGTGCTTCTCTTGAAGATGTACAGGCCGAAATTATCGCTCTTTGTAATAAGCTTGGTGGGACTAAGAACACCGAACTCATGGATACCTTAAAGACATATGTAAAAAATTGCAATCCCAAAGCAATTAAAGACCTTGATGCCGCAAAAGAATGCCTTGAGAAAGTAAAGGCGATTGAACCTATCGAGTAATTAATAGAGGAGAATAGAAAAATTATGAATAAAGTTGTACTAATGGGAAGGCTCACAAAAGATCCTGAAGTTAGATATTCTACGGGAGAAAATGCTACGGCCATTGCCAGATTTACGGTGGCAGTGAATCGAAAATTTAAAAATGCCGAAGGGAATTATGAAGCAGACTTCATCAACTGCGTGGCTTTCGGTAAGTCAGCAGAATTTATTGAAAAATATTTTGCCAAAGGAAGTATGATCGCTTTATCAGGCAGAATTCAGACTGGCAGCTATACAAATAAGGATGGTGTTAAAGTATACACAACAGACGTTGTTGTAGAGGACACTGAATTTGCAGGTGGTAAAAATGAGGGTGGTTCCTCTGGTTCATCTAAAAGTAATACAAGAACAGGATCGAGAAATGATGATTTTATGAATATTCCTGACGATGAAAGTGAAGAGCTGCCTTTTAATTGATAGGGAGGAGGTATAAGGGGGACTGCAACATGTCCTCCTTAAATATCTATGAGAGATAAAAAAGTTAAATGTAGATATCAATTTTGCCAGCATAAGGACAGGGAACTGAATAAAAGCGAAGCTGTTGTTAAAAGCAGTGGTTACTATCATGAAGACTGTTCACGAACACAAGACCAAATTAAAGAAATTGTGGATCTGTTTGTAAAGCATATAAATCCTAATCCTGTTTTTACTCAGCTTCAAAGTGTAATTAAAAATATTGTCTTTAAGAGGGGCCTTGGCAGCGACTATCTTCTATTTGGGCTAAAGTATTATATTGAACGCAATATTCCTCTCAATTATCCTCAAGGTCTTTACTATGTGGTTCAAAATAAAGATGTTGCGGCAGCATATAAGCAGGCCCAGGTAAAGAAAGAAAAACAAGAGCACAAGATTGAAATTAAAGAAGAAGGACAGACTACTCATTTTAATTATGCCCCTGTTAAAGAGAAGAGTATACTTGACATTTTACAGTAGGAGGGATGTGTTTGCAGCAAAATGAATCACTAATTTCAGATAATCAGGCTGAAGCTGGCGTGATTTCAACGTTGTTTATTCATCCTGAATTTATATTACAGACAGACTATTTAAAGCCAGAATATTTCTATCACAAAGATAATGCGTGTATCTATTGGGCGATACAGCAATTATACCAACATGGTGTAGACAAAATTGATGCTGTAAATCTTACGAATATGATCAATTCCAGGGGCGGTGTTAAGAAGCTACTGGAATCATATAATCTGGAGAATATGCAGCAATTTATTGATACAAGCCATATAGCCGCTAGACAGACGATCGAAGAGTACAAATTATTAGTAAACACAATTGTTACCTTGTCATATAAGAGGGAACTATCTAAGGTTTCTGAAGAAATTGAAAATGCATGTTTCAGACAAGACTTTGATCTGAAAAAGATTACATCGTTAGTTGATGAAAAAATCAATAATCTAACAGAGAAATATATAGTATCTACTGAGATTGAAACTTTTGGTAATCATATCGATGATCTCTGGAGCGAAATCTGTAGCCGTAGGTCTCAGGATGGTATCTATGGTATTCCTTCAAAATTTCCAATATTAAGCGATTATTTCACATATGAACCCGGAGAGTTAGTACTGTTAAAAGCACGTATGAAGAGGGGAAAGTCTGCTTTTTTCCTTAACGAAGCTGTTCATAAGTTGAAGATGGGTGTTCCCACTGTGTACCTAGACACAGAAATGCAGGACAGGCTTTTTGCTGAAAGACTACTTGCTAACTTGACTGGAATTGAAATCAAACGGATTAAAACGGGAAATTACAGTTTGGAAGAGGGAAAATTATTAGAGGACACGAATGAATGGATCAAGAAACAACCCTTTGTCCATCTCTATTTGCCACAGACAACAGACGAAGAAATTTATGCAATTCATAAAGTGCTGAAATACAAGATGAATGTGCAGTTCAGTATTTTTGATTATATAAAGAGTAATGTTCTTTCTGCATCTGAGCAATACAATGCCCTGGGAGGTAGGACAGATTTCCTCAAAAATGTGATTGCCGGGGAACTTAATATGGCTGTTTTAGCAGGTATTCAGCTTAATAGGAATAATCAGGTAGCAGATTCGGATAAGGTGGAAAGATATGCTTCTACAAGTATCTTATGGAGGGAAAAGACTTCTGATGAAATTACCAGTGATGGCGGGCTGAAATACGGAAACTTCTGCCTGAAAATTGACTTGAATAGAAATGGCGAAATGATGGATGAGGATGACTATATATGCATGAATTTTGACGGAAGTCGAATGAGGATAGAACAGGCAGAACAACCTGAACGAGAAAAACTGCCGTTTGAATAATACAGAAGGGAAGTGATAGGGCAATGGGAACTTTAAAGTATGACGAAGACGCAATAGCTGAAATGTGTTCACAGATAGATTTGCTGGATTACGCAAATATGACTATGGATTTTGAAAAGCGTGGAAGCGACAGCTACAGTACCCATTGCCCTCTTCATATAGATAAGACCCCATCTCTATTTATTACTCCCAGCAAGAATTTGTTCCACTGTTTTAGTTGTGGGATTGGCGGAACAATTATTAATTGGCTTATGACATTTGAAGGGCTTTCTTTTGACGAGGCTATCAAACGAATCAGTGAAATAACAGGGACAGACATCACAAGACTGAAACAGAGTAATGCAATGCAGTATTACAAGAGGCTTCAAAAAGCAATGCAACTTACTAAAAATGACCAAAACCCAGAAGCTGTAAGGGTGGCTTTAGACCCGTCAGAGTTAGATAAATTCAGTAAAGATATCCCTAAAGACTGGGAAAATGAAGGAATTAAGCCAGAAGTCATGGAAATCTTTAATATCAGGTATGATCCCAGGTCAAATAGAATCGTGTATCCAGTGTATGCTGCAGACATTGATGAGTTAAAAAATGGTCGAAATTGCACACTTATTGGCTTTAAAGGGCGAACTTTGTACAAAAATTACGAAGAATTGGGAATTAAGAAATATATGAACTTCAAACCCATTGGAATTACAAGCTTTTTCGGGGGCATGAAAGAACAATTTCATCGGATAAACGAGTTGAAAAAAGTGGTCATTTTTGAGGGGTTAAAGAGCGTAATGAAGGCCTATGGGTGGGGGTATGACTATTCCTTGTCTGCAGAAACAAGCTATTTGAATGAGAGCCAGGTTAAAATCCTGATTCAATTAGGAATTAAGGATGTAACCATAGCATTTGATGCCGATGTACCTATGAAGAAGATTTTAGACTGTACGCAGTTGCTGAGAAGGTTTACAAACGTATTTGTGATTCAGGATAGAAAACGTAAGAAGGATAAATTATTGGGAGAAAAAGATGCTCCTGTTGATAAAGGAAAGGAAGTTTTTGAAATCCTTTTGGGTGAGAGGAGGAAGATTTAACAATTAGATGAACGATGAAGATTATGGTTTTATAATTGACCAAATGCTATGGAGTTTTAGTCGTCTCAATAGTTTCTATAATTGCCCATATGAATGGAAAAGAAAATACATAGACTGTGAATATGGTGAGCCTGGATTCTTTGGAGAGTTTGGGACTCTCTGTCATTCACTATTAGAAAGATACATCAAAGGCGACATCTCTATTTTTGAGTTGAGCCAGTGTTACGAAAATGAATTTAACGATGTAGTTGTTCATGATGCACCGCCTAATCAGTATGTAGATATCAGACAGTCGTATTTCGATAAGGGACTTGCATTCTTCGACAACATTGATTTACAGCTTGAAAATTATGATATCTTAGGCGTTGAAAAAGAAGTTAGATTCCAATTAGGCGGCAAAGATTTTATTGGGTTTATTGATTTGCTTCTCCGCGAAAAGATAACTGGACGTATCATTATTTTAGACCATAAAAGTGCATCTCTGAAATTCAAAAAGAATGGCGAAGTTAGTAAGACAGATTCGAAACATTTCTTAGAGTTTAAGCGGCAGCTTTATCTTTATTCAATCCCTGTAATTGAAGAATATGGAGCAGTACATTTCTTAGAATGGAACTTCTTTAAGGATCAGAAAAATTATAGGATTCCTTGGAAGAAGGAAGAGTTTGAAGAAGCAAAGCAATGGGCATTAGATACAATTAAAAAGATTGAGGAAGAAAAGGAGTGGAATCCTTCTCCTGATTATTATTACTGCCACTATTTATGCAGTCAAAGAAATAATTGTTGCGATTATAAGCCCTGAAAGTAGGTGATACGTATAGATACTCTAATAAAAGCAGCTGAGCAAGCGCACAAACGATTGAAATTTACATTCCCATATTCCTTGGATCAGTGGCTTCGGGAGAAAAATATGGTAATGGAAAATTACCACAAGCATACCACATGGTCTGATTTAGTACAGATTGATTCCGCAACAGGTATAGAAGATTTTATGAAGCTATCAGATCAATATGGGTGCCAGTGTTATTTCTCTGGAGAACACGGATATCAAGGAGAATGGCTGTATGTATATGACTTATGCAAAAATACCCATGATGAAAATTTTAGGAAGAAACTGGGCATTAACAGTCCTCTGAAGTTTAGGTATTCGGTCGAAGCATACTGGGTAAAAGACGCAAATGCGGTATATCAGGAAGAATATGTTGAGAAAAAAACGGGTAAAGTAAAAACTCGTGAAAAGAAAGATAATACAAATTGCCATATGGTTATTGTCGCTAGAACATATGAAGCAATGAGAAAACTCAACTATATTCTATCTTGTGCTCACGAGAGTGGATTTTATTACAAACCCCGTATCGATCTACAATCTCTTTTTACCTTAACAAAAGATGACGTATTCATAACATCGGCTTGTGTGGCAGGCTGGAAATATGAAGATGCTACTGAGATTTGGCTGGATGTATGGAAACACTTTGGGGATAGCTTCTTCTTAGAATATCAAACCCATAATACGCACCAACAGAAAGAGCTGAACAAAAGAATTTATGAAATGTCAAAAACCTTTGGAATTCAGACGATTATTGGACTGGATACACATTACATAAGCGATGAAGATTGTATTAAGAGAGAAAACCTTCTTTTAAGAAAAGGACTTAACTACCCAGAAGAAGATGGATGGTATATGGATTTCCCTTTGGGGACTGAAGTATATAAGAGAATGAAAGAACAAGGGGCTATTCCTGACGAAGAAATCTTATATGCAATGATGAATACGCACGTATTCATAGATGGCTGTGAAGACATATCATATGATACCGACTTTAAGATCCCTATCCACCCAGATTATTTGAATTATAGTTACGATGATAGAGCCAAAATCCTTCATGATATTTTGGATACTAATTTCCAAAAGGAAGATGATGAACACCGCACAGAAGATAGACGTGAAGGAATGGAATATGAGTTTAAAGAAATCAGAGATAGCAAAACAGCAGACTATTTCATAGATAATAACTCTCTTGTGAATCTTGCCATAAAAAAATATGGAGGTCAATTAACCCCAACATCCAGAGGAAGTGCCAGTTCATATTATTCCAGTAAGCTTTTGGGGTTCACGACAATGGATAGGTTTGAAGCAGAAGTTCCAATCTATCCGGAAAGATTTGTGACAAAGGATCGTATCTTGGCATCTCACCAAATGCCTGATATCGATTTTAATGTTTCAGCCCAAGAACCATTTGTAAAAGCAGCACGAGAATTATTTGGAGAACACGGATGCTATCCTTTATTAGCTGTAGGAAAACTGGGTGAAAAATCAGGTTTCAAACTTTATGCCGACATTAAAGGTATTGAGCCAAGTGTTGCTAATGAAATTTCTAAGAGTATTGATCAGTATAATGAGGCTTTGAAGCAAGTCGATGATGAGGCCGATAAAGCAGATATTCATATTGAAGATTATATAACTAACCAAAAACATTTAACGATTTTCAATGATAGTAAACCATATCAGGGAATTATTGAACAGGCTAAAGTCCATGCATGTGGATTCCTGTTGTTTAATGGAAACCCCAGGCAATCAGATGTGACAGGATATGGAGATATTAGATATGAAATAGGCCTGATTCGGTGCGTTTCAGAAAGTACAGGGAAATCAACAATCGTTGCAAATGTAGAAGGAAGTTTGCTGGATGCATATGGTTATGTAAAGGACGATTTCTTAATAGTTGACGTTGTAGGTATTATATATAAGCTCTATCACAGTTTGGGAATGGAAGTTCCTACTGTAACTGAACTTAGAAAAATGGTCTCAGGGGATGAATTGACATGGAGATTGTACGAAATAGGGGCAACATGTAGCCTTAACCAGTGTGAAAAATCGACGACGACTAAAAGGGTTATGAGGTATAAACCTAAAGAGATTAAAGAACTAGCTGCTTTTATTGCAGGAATCAGGCCAGGGTTTAAGTCTCTAATTGATGGTTTTATAAATAGAATTGATTACACAAATGGAGAGAAGGCCATTGATGATCTCTTGAAAGATTGCTTCCATTATATGTTATATCAGGAAGCTGTAATGAAGATCTTTTCTTGGCTGGGAATCCCAATGAAAGATAGTTATGACACTATCAAAAAGATAAGTAAAAAGAAATTAAAGGGGGAAGCGCTTCAACACGTCGAGAACACTTTGAAAGAACATTGGCTGAGCAATATTGGCAATCTGAATAATTTTGAACCTGTATACAAAGTTATAAAGGATAGTGCCAGATATTCCTTTAATGCTCCACATGCTTTGGCAATGGCAAATGATTCTCTATACGAAGCGTGGGTAAAGGCCCATCATACATCAACATTTTATGAGGTTACACTGAACCACTATCAGGGGAAGGGGGATAAAAATAAAGTTGCAGCTTTAACGAAAGAAGCTATGATGCTTTTTGGATATACTATGGGAAAATTCGAATATGGTAAAGATAATTCGAAGTTTTCTGTAGACGATTCAGAAAAGGTAATCTATCCCAATCTTTCCAGCATAAAGGGGATAGGAGATAAGGCAGTAGATGCAATCATAGAAATTGCAAATCAGGGCATTAATGATTTTGTTGATATTTATTTAGCAACTAAAGGAACCAACATTAATACTTCTATTTTTAAAAAGCTGATAAAAATTAACTATTTCAGAAAATTTGGCTCAGTGAAGAAGCTGTTACAATGTGTGGACATTGTAGAAAACTGGAAAGGACAAAAATGGGAAGGAAGGAAAACTATCTCATTAACTGAAATAGAAAAACTTAATATAAGCAAATCCATTCTTTCAAAATATGCCACCAATAAACTAAAATCAGGAAAAACAAGTGATAAACAATATCGGATAACTGATTGGGTAGGCTTATGTAAGGCCCTTTGCGCTGCAATTCCGAACGATGAATATCCTACACCAAAACTGGTAGTTTTTCAGTATGAAGTATTGGGATATGTCGATATTACAGACCAGAATTTGGAATGGAAATATATCTGTATAACAAATCTGAACACAACATATTCTCCCAAATTTTCAGCTTATTGTATCTGTAATGGCAAATCTCAGGAAATGAAGGTTCACAAAACGATTCCCCGTAATGATAAACGATGTAAAACAAGTTTTCAACAGCTGCCTTTTAAAGATGGTGATGTGCTTTACATTAAAGACTGGAAGCGCGAACCTAAGAAACAGAAAACGGCTAATGGGTGGGAAGCAGTTCCTGGAGCATTTGAGTGGTGGATTAAGGATTATAGAATAGTGGAGAAGGGAGATGATGGCGAAGAAGAATGATTTCTTTATATAAATACACGGATAAAGAAATTGATGAAATGATATCATCTCTAATTATTCTTGTTGATACAAGAGAAAAGAATAATATCCACATCACAGAAAGCTTTGATAAAAACAAAATATCTTATAAAAAGAAAGCTTTGGATTATGGGGATTACAGTTTTGCAATCCCCAAGAACGAAGGATTATCTTTACCCAGAGATATTTATTTTGATAAGCAGATTTGCATCGAACGAAAAGGGAGCCTGGAAGAACTGAGTGGAAACCTAACAAGAGAAAGGGATCGCTTTGAGAAGGAGTTGTGCTTGGCTCCTAAAGAGAAAGTATTATTGGTTGAGAATGCAAATTATTCTGACATAGCTTTAGGGAATTACCAAACACAATATAATAAGAAGTCATTTTTGGCTTCTATCCACAGCTTTTGGTTTAAATATCATATTCCCATTTTCTTTATGCCAGATAATAAATTTTCAGGACTATTTATCAAGAAATACTTTGAATATTATCTGAAGAATTATATGAGGTGATTGAATGACGAAGGAAGATAAACAGAGAGTTTTTGAACCTTTGTGTAGAAATTTTGAAACGGATTTATTTAAAGATTATTACATGGATATGATCGCTGAAATTCCTGATTATATTTATGTGATGCCAAGCTCGACTAGCGGCAAATTTCACAATGCAAAACAGTGTGAGACATATGGACAGATCTATCATGTATATATGTTTGATTCAATTCTTAATCACAGGCTGCGTTTGAAGTTAAACAAGGAACTTTATCCTACCCCTGAAGAGAGGGATGCTATGAGATGTGTACCAGTTTTTCATGATGCAGTCAAATGTGGATGGAATGGCTCAAAGTATACAGTACAGGATCATCCTGTTTTGGCGCATCAATGGGTTTTGAGTACAAAAGTTGATCACGATATTCCTGAAGAGTATAAGAACATGATTGCTGATATGTGCCTTACACATTCAGGAGAATGGAACAAGAGCAGATCTGGAAAGATTATTATGCCTGAGCCAAGGAATTCACGCGAATTTTTTATTCATGAGTGTGACATTTTAGCTTCAAGGGTTGATTTGGATTATATCATCCCTGATGAACTGAAAACGATTTTGGGAGATAGTGTAAAACCAGATATCCTTGATATTAATACATATGTAATTTCTTTTGGCAAACATTCTGGGAAAACGTTGCTTCAAATTGCAGAAACAGATCCGGGGTACATTGCCTGGGCAAAAGAGAATATAACTAGAGAACCAGTTAAAACATTGCTGTCGCAAATTTAAGGAGGATTTTTATGACAATTAGAGAGGAACAAAGAGATCTTTTTACAGTGCCACAGGGTTATTATTTAGCTCATTGTATCAGTGGGGACTATGCTTTGGGAGCAGGTATTGCCAAGCAGTTTGTTGAAGTATACAACATGAGAGAAAAGCTGTTCCATCAGTATCCTATTGATCCCAGAGCAAAATATGGACATGTTGGAGAGGCCCTGCTTGTAGATAACGTGTTTAATCTTGTAACGAAACCCAGAGCCTTCCAAAAGCCTACATATGATGATTTGACGGATGCAATCGAAGATATGGCAGAGCAGATGTATGATAAAGAGATTACGAAGCTGGCAATCCCTTTACTAGGCTGTGGACTTGATAGACTGGACTGGGATAAGGTAAAAGAGATTATTGAGAATGAATTCGCTTATACCGATGTAGATATTCTCGTATGTATCCTATAAGTTGAGAGGGAGGGATAGATATAGAGATAAAACCTAAGTATTTGGTGATGGTTACTGCATCAGCAAATAATAATAAATACTACAGAATGATTCCACATGGAGATTCTTGGACTGCTGAATATGGGAGAGTTGGTGGCTCTCCCCAAAGGCGGGAATATTCATTAAGCCAGTGGGATAAAAAGTATAGAGAGAAGGTAAATAAAGGTTATGTAGATCAATCGGATCTCGTTGAAGATTTAATATCTGTCAAGCCAAAAACAGAATCTAAATATAAACCCATTAAGAATTCTGTCATTGCAGAAATTGTAGAACGATTGCAGCAGATGGCTCATAAAGCAATCAGCGATAATTATACTGTATCATCTAATAAAGTTACTCAGGCAATGGTAGATGAAGCTCAGGAAGTTCTAACTGAACTAATTAATATTGAAGATCTCCAGAAATTCAACGAAACACTTCTAAAACTTTTCACTGTAATTCCCCGAAAAATGTCCATAGTTTCATATTATCTCGCAAATTCAAACGATGACTATGCCAATATCATAAAGCGTGAACAGGATTTGCTGGACGTTATGAGCGGACAGGTATTCCAAAAAGATGTCGAAAATAGTATAGAGGATACACCAAACGAAGAGAAAGAGCCTGTTACAATTCTTGAAGCTTTAGGCCTTGTATTCGAAGAATGCGACCAGAATGATATAGTAAAGATTAAGAGTGCTTTAGGTTCATGCCAGGATAGATTCCATCAGGCATGGCGAGTGAAGAATATCAGAACAAACGACAGATTTGAGAATTTTGTTACTTCAGAAGGAATTACAAATAAAAAGTTGCTGTGGCATGGTAGCAGAAACGAGAATTGGTGGTCTATAATCAATACAGGGCTTGTCTTGAAGCCTACAAATGCTATTATCACAGGGAAACTATATGGAAATGGTATCTATTTTGCTCCAAAAGCTAGGAAATCTTTGGGATATACGAGTCTAAATGGAAGTTATTGGGCTAGAGGCCATGAGAATTCAGGTTTTATGGCTCTTATGGATGTAGCTTATGGCATTCCATATGACGTATACGATTTCGATTCAAAGTACCATAATCTAGATTATTCATCATTACAGAAATTCCAGAAAAATGCAAATTGTCTACATGCGCACGCTGGTGCCAATATTGGACATTCTTCGCTGAGAAATGATGAAATAGTAATCTATAAAGAGGAGCAGTGCACGATAAGATATCTGGTAGAACTGAAATAGTAAAGGAGAGCGTTATTATGGCAGTTTATGTAACGGGCGACACACATGGAGATTGGATGGGAAGACTAAATTCTAATGCCTTCCCTGAAGGTCTTGAATTAACCAAAGACGATTATGTGCTAGTGTTAGGAGATTTCGGGATTTGGGATAATTCAAACAGGGAAAAGTATAACTTAGATTGGCTCGAAAAGAAACCCTGGACAACGCTGTTTGTAGAAGGAAATCATGAGAACTATGATATTCTCGATTCGCTTCCTGTTTCTGAATGGCATGGAGGTAAAGTACATTTTATCAGACCTTCAGTAATTCATCTAATGCGAGGCCAGGTCTTTTCGATTGAAGGCAAAACATTCTTCTCATTTGGCGGAGCATCCAGCCACGATATTGATGATGGTATCTTAGAATCTGATGATCCTCGAATTAAAGCATGGGCCAGGGATTACAATAAACTGTTCAGAATTAACCATGTTTCGTGGTGGGAACGGGAACTTCCCTCTGAAGAAGAAATGAATGAAGGTCTTGAGAATCTAAAGAAAATCGATAATACAGTTGATTTTATCGTAACCCATAGTCCATACACGTCGCTGCTTAAACAAATGGATGGCGGAAGTGGGCTATATAAAGCTGATCGATTGACAGATTATCTTCAAGAAATAAAGCAGACGACAGATTATAAAGTTTGGCTGTTTGGACATATGCACGTCAATCAGAAATATTACTGGGAGAGAAGTATTTGCTTCTATGAACAGATTGCGAGGATTTTATGACAAAAGAATGGGCAGAAAAGAAAATAATTAAAGAAAAAAAGGTTTTAGAAGAAAAGCTAAAAAAGATAAGAGATAAAATTGAAGAGCTAAAAAGTCTTGATGAGATAGACAGAGAATGGGCATATAAACATCTTGACGGGAAAAGGGATGAAAATTTGTATTACTGCCTTAAAGATCTTATTTTTTTATTTCGAGATTTTCATGAATCCTTTGAATATACAAAATTAATAACAGGTATAGACCTACATTGTGATTCCTTCTCTGATGTTTATTGGCCAAATAGATATGTCGATTCAGAACCAAAATATTTTGAAGGAGACATCATTATCACTGATCCTTGCTATTTCATTAACAATACAGATGATTGGGAGAATAGTGATTGTGGAAGATATATGGATCCTGACGATGGATTTAATATGTTCACGAGTTACATTGCTAGAGATACGCTGTATGGTGATTGGAGCTGCACAGTATATAATACTGATAACGGAAAAGAGATTGGCACTTTCGCAGCCGATAAAGCAATGGTGGGAGTATATCTATTAGATGAGGTTCTGAAATATAATCCTGAATTCGATTACAATAATTGGACTGTGGCACATATTATGGATTTCCAAGGGACTGTTCAGTTTGTTGTAATCCATACAGAAGGAACATATGAACACGACTCGGAGTATCACAAAAAGGGCGATAAATGGGAAGATTATTCTGTTGAAATTATTGGAAGAGGAAAGAACAGGGTAACAGGGGAACCTCTTAATTTTGTGGGGAGGCAGACTGGACTTTGACAAATCAAGACTATAATGAGTTTTTTGAAACCATGAACGAGAAAAGGGAATCTCTAAGCAATGAAGACTGGCTGAATATTGCAAGATATATATATAGGGCTATGAAGGATAAAGGATGGTCCCGTGTCGAAGTTGTAGAGGCTGCTCCTGAACTGTTAGGATTCCTTTTAGAATAAGAATTAGGAGGGATTTTATATATTTAAAACTGATAGAATTTTGGAATTGATTTCACTCCTGAATAAATACAGGGATGCTTATTACAATGAATCGAAGTCTCTGATTTCTGATTATGAATATGATAAATTATATGATGAATTAGAAAGACTTGAAAAAGAAACTGGAATTGTGATGAGCAATTCTCCAACACAGACTGTTGGTTATGAAGTTAAATCAAAATTTGAGAAGGTAAAGCATAATCATCCAATGTTATCCCTGGACAAAACCAAATCAGAAGCTGATTTGATAAAGTTTTTGGGGAATAGAATTGGTGTGTTAATGTTAAAAATGGATGGTCTTACTGTAACATTAAGATATGTTGATGGTAAATTACAGTCGGCAGAAACAAGGGGTAATGGAGAGATAGGGGAAGATATTTTGCATAATGCAAAAGTGTTTTCCAATATTCCCCTTCATATTGATTATTCGGGCGAACTCATTGTTGATGGCGAAGCAATTATTGATTCACAGACATTTGAAAGAATAAACTCTGAATTACCACCAGAGAATCAATATAAAAACCAGCGCAATTTAGCATCAGGAAGTGTGAGACAATTAGATTCATCTGTTGCAGCTCATAGAAATATAAAGTTTATTGCATGGAAATGTGTAAAAGGATTTGAGTCCAATAATGATTTCCGTGATAAGCTCATTTGTCTGAGCGATTTAGGATTCGAGATTGTCCCCTTATATTGTATGTCACATTTAACTAATGAAGGTCTTGATTGGTATATTGACGTATTAAAAGAAGAAGCTCAACAATTTGGATATCCTATTGATGGGTTAGTTCTTACATATAACGATGTTGCTTATGGAGAATCTTTGGGTATGACAGGGCACCACCCCAAACATTCAATAGCCTATAAATTCTATGATGAAGAGAATGTCACAAAGTTGCTAGACGTAGAATGGAGCATGGGGAAAACAGGAGATCTTTGTCCTGTTGCAATATTTGAGCCTGTTGAAATTGACGGCTCAACGGTTTCGAGAGCTTCCTTGCATAATATAAGCATTTGTAAAAATCTACAGATTGGCATGGGTGATGAGATTACAGTATATAAAGCTAATGCTATCATTCCTCAAATAGCAGATAATTTAACGAGAAGCGATACGTTAAAAATTCCTAAAACCTGTCCTATATGCGGCAGTCAAACAGAAATTGTTAAAGATAACGACACAGAAGTCTTAAGATGTACAAATCCTGGTTGCAAAGGCAAACTATTAGGGCAGCTCGTCAATTATGTTTCCCGCAAGGGAGCCAATATCGAAGGCTTATCCGAAGAATCCCTTTCAAAATTCATCTCTTGGGGCTGGATCAGTAACGTCCCAGACGTCTATAAACTACCAGAACATTTTGAAGAATTAAAAAATAAAGAAGGATTTGGAGAGAAATCTGTTGGGAAACTGGCAGATGCTCTTGAAAAATCAAAGAAAATAGAACTCAGGAATTTTATCACAGCTTTAAGCATCCCTGGTATAGGCCCATCTCAGGCTCAAGTTTTGGCAAATTATTTTGGAACATGGGAGAGATTGACTGAAGCTGGAGTTGGAGACTTCGATTTCTCCCAGATCGACGGTTTTGGAGAAATTACGAACGAAAATATACATTCCTGGTTCGGGTCAGTCTGGATACCTAATGAAAAATCGTGGGAAATTGTAACAGTTCTCCCTAGTGAAAATACCACGGTCAATAAGTTATCCAGCAAAATCTTCGTTATTACTGGCACACTAAATCACTTCAAAAGTCGTGATGAAGCAAAAGAAAAAATTGAAAGCTTAGGAGGAAAAGTAGCTGGTTCTGTTAGTAAGAAAACATTTGCTTTGGTAAACAACGATGTGGAGTCAAATAGTTCAAAAAATAAAAAGGCAAAAGAATTGGGAGTAAGAATAATCTCTGAAGATGAGCTGCTGAAGATGTTAGACTAAGGGAAATTTCAGAGACAAAAAGAGAAGATATATATGTAGGCTACATTTTAAAATTGAATAAGGATACATGTATCCTCTATAGGAGGATGAATGAAACAAAGTCTTGTTTTGCTGGCTTGTCTTTGGGTAATAACATTTTGGAGCTATGAAGATATCCCTGCTCAAGCTAAAGAAGCTGTTAAAGTTGCCCAGGATAAGTCAGAGCAGCAAATGTATTTATCATCTGATGTTCCAGTAGAGGTTGCTATTAACTCTATGAATATGGAACTGGAATTGGTAAATATAATTCAGGATAAGAAGGAGTGGTATATAGCTTATAAGTCAGTCATTGAAAAATATAAAGGAATTATTGATCCACCAGAAACAATTTATGATTACTACTCATATGATGAAATTAATCTAATGCTAAGGTGTATTGAGACTGAAACATATCAGTCTGATTTTCTATCAAAAGTGAACGTCGCCAATGTTATTCTTAACAGGCTTGAATGTGAAGAATTTAGTACATCTGTTTATGATGTAATTACTGATGAAAATCAATTTGCTTATGGCAGAGAAATAATTTCTGAGGATACAGTCTTAGCATTAGAATATGCTTTTGAAATTGAAGATACGACACAGGACAGCATTGGATTTCACAGCAATTCTCCCTGTTCAACATTCAATGGATGGGAATATGTTTTTACTGACAATGCAGGACATAGTTTTTACAAATTATCGGAATAGGTGGGTGATAAAATTTGAAAAATAGAAAAATTGTTTCAACCATCATAGGAATAGTCGCGCAGTTAATATGTTTATCCTATATGATTTGGTGGATTATCAATTTGGAGAACAGGTCAATTATTATCCAATGTTTTTGCATTATAATTTTTGGATCGCTTTTCCTTCTTTGGTTGACTATGGATGTTATAGATATTATGGATTTTATTAAAAAAAGAAGGAGTGAGAGAAATAAAGATTAAATTCACATCTACAAACTCTATGCTCAAATTTATTGACATAGCAAATCAAATGAGTGGAGATATTACAGTCTCATATGGACATATCGATTTTGATGGCAAATCTGCCGTAGCCATGATGAATATTCCAATCAATAAAATTCTAACCGTTCAAATCAATTCTATAAATCCCGATGAAGAAGAAAAATTTTACGAAATGATAAAGGAGTATGAAATCAATTAGTGTAACATATCAGGCGTAAAGGCTTTGAAACAATAGAAAAACTAAAAAGATAGAGGAATATAATGATTAAATTTGAAAACACAGAAGTAATAGGGTGGAAGGCTGCAATCCGTGGGATGCGGAATCCGATGAATTCCTGGGAAAAGGGCGATAGTTTATTTATAAGAGATATTTTTTGTGACGACTCAGATGATATGAAATTGGCCGGTCTTTGTGGAGGAATTGCACCTATAGTTGGGGATAACGATCTTGACCTAATGAGACGTCTGCAAAATGCTGGGACAGATCATCGGAAGTTCATGCGGATGATCACTGTTTATGTTGATATTACTGCCCCACTATATTGGTGGAAAGAGGCTGACACATATAAAGTAGGAACTGTGGCAAATTCATGTAGTACTATGCACAAGATTCATACGAAAGAGTTTACTGTGGAGGATTTCTCATGTGAACATATGTATCAAGAAACTTATGATCTTTTTAAATTAACAATAGATCATTTGAACAGAATTCGCAATATTTATCTTCACGGTGGGACCTTAAGAGTTGGCGAAGCTACGGCATGGTTTGAAGCTAAAGATAAAGAAATTTGGTGGCAAATGATTCAACTGCTTCCGAGTTCTTACAACCAGAAACGGACGATTATGTTTAACTATGAAGTTTTGGCAAATATTTATAAGTCTCGTAAAAACCATAAATTGGACGAGTGGAGAGAACATGATGAATCTGCTGGAAAGGGTTTCTGTGATTGGATAAAGGAGTTGCCATATTCTGAGTTGATTATAGATGAAAAGGCATAAAGATAAGATATATTTTAATCAAGAAAAACTTAAATATAGAGAAGGAGTAGTTTGATGACAGAAGAACTTGATCTTAGCGAAAAAATAATTGAGCAGACAGGAAATGATCCTGTGAATCATCCAGCCCATTATTGTACAGGGAAATATGAGTGTATTGAAGTTATGCTGGAGACTCAGGGCGTTGAAGCTGTAATGGATTTTTGTTTATGCAATGCCTTTAAGTATCTGTTCCGCCACAAAAGAAAAAATGGTATCCAAGATATTGAGAAGAGCATTTGGTATCTCAGTAAATATGTTGAATTGGCAAAGAGTAATAAAACATGAAAAAAGACATTGTTTATTGCAGTTTGCGAAAATGCCCTCATGTCGAATGTTTAAGACATAATGTTAATGCTCCATGGGAAGTAGTTTTTACACGTAGAAAATTTAATCCAGATAAAAACTGGAATTGTAAAGACAAACTAACAGATGATAGGAAAAGAAGGTGAAAAAATGAAGAAGATTTATTTGGCAGGAGCTATAGAAGTCTATGGAAGAAAGGGAAATTATGATGAAGCAAACCAATGGAGAAAGAAAGTTAAAAACTATTTTTCTAACTATCTGCTCGATTTTGAGTGTGTCAACCCTATGGATTATTATCTGTATGATAGCAATTATCATAAAAGCGAGTTTGAAGTTATGCGATTTGATCTGCGGCCGGTTAAACAAGCGGATATCGTACTCGTAAATTTGGATTATATTCGGGATTCTGTAGGAACAAGTGATGAAATTTTCTATGCCTATATGTTAGGCAAGCCAGTCATTGGTTTCATCGAAGGAAGGATTGCTGAATTAGATGTTGCATCTATTATGAATATGATTCATCCCTGGAAATATTACCAGATCGACAGAATAGAGACAGGCCCAGGGGCTTTAGATAAGGCAATGGAATATATCAAGGATTTTTATGGTGGATGAAGATAGGAGAATCATTATGAATGTCGTATTATATACAACTCATTGTAGTAATTGTAGGGGAATTGAAAAGATGCTTACCCAGAAAAATATTCCTTTTACAGAAATTACGGATGTTGAGGAAATGATGAAAAAGGGAATCATGTCTGCGCCTGTTCTTGAAGTAGATGGGAATATGATGAATGTTGGACAGGCGGCTAAGTGGATTATGAACCAATAAAGTAAAGAAAGGACAGCTAATGGAAATTAATATCAGACTAAACAAAAACTTTACTACTGCATTTAATAGGATGCTGGCAGAATATGGCGAAGAAATGGCTCGCCTGAATGGATTTTCAGATGCGCAGCTTAGTTATACAGACTTTATTGACAATTTTGTTGATAAGCAAACTGTGGCTGACGCAAGCATCGATGGCAATTCAAATGTAGGGCATAAGGATATTGTTACACTGGAAAATGAAATGAGCAAGCCGCACTCGAAACTTCTCGTATTTAACAAGATTTTCTATGAACTAAATAAGAAGTATGGGTTTAAAGTGGCGAATGATTGGCTGAGAAGCGAGTGGAATGGGGCTTACTATCTTCATGACGCATATAATGCTTCTTTTAAGCCCTACTGTTTTGCATATGATATTGAGAAATTAGTAAAAGAGGGCCTGTATTTCATTGATAACTTCAATTATCAACCACCAAAGCATCTAAATACATACACCGATTTTGTGGGGGAATTTGTAAGCTGGACTTGTAATCGTAGTTCTGGCGCAGTAGGTCTTCCATCATTCCTAATTTACTCCTTCTATTTCTGGAAGAAGGATTGTGAATCAGGTTATACAAGCGATCCGGACACTCTGATGAAACAGGAGTTTCAGAGAATTATCTATAAGCTGAATCAGCCATTTCTCCGTAGCAGTATTCAATCAGCATTTACAAATTTCTCTATTTTCGATAGGCCATATCTTGAATCCCTATTTGGGGCAAAAGAATTTCCAGATGGTACGTTCATTATCAATTATATTGATGAAATTATTGAATACCAGAAGAAATTTATGGAAGTAGTAAGTGAAATCAGAAGTGAAAACATGATGACTTTCCCTGTCCTGACATATGCGCTTCTTAGACAGGATGGGAAATTTGTAGACGAGGATTTTGCTAAATGGTGTTGTGAACATAATAGAAAATGGGCTGATAGCAATTTCTTTGTAAGTGATGACATCACAAGTCTTTCTAACTGTTGTAGACTCGTATCTGATCTGACAAAAGTTAATAAGCAAAAGGCATATTTCAATTCTATTGGTGGAACTGCTCTTGAAGTGGGAAGTGTTAAAGTTAATACAATTAATCTGGCTAGAATTGCTTATGAAACAAAAACTACTCAGGAATATATTGAATTACTAAAGAAAAGAGTTGTACTTTGTCTTCAGGCTCTTGATGTAATTAGGCATATCATTCAGAGAAACGTAGAGAAGGGATTACTTCCAAACTACTCGTTAGGAGTCATGAGTTTGACTTCTCAGTATAACACGATTGGTATTATTGGTGTTTACGAAGCTCTTCAGAAATATGGATTTACGTATCAGGATGAATTTGGAAACACATTCTACAGCGAAGAAGGCGTACAGTTTGCTGAAGAAATTCTCAGAACAATTACAGAAGTAAAGGACGAATTTACAGAGGATAAAGATTATTCAGTAAATATTGAAGAAGTGCCTGCCGAAAGAGCTGCTGCTATTCTTCAGGAGAAAGATAAGTTTTTCTTTCCAAACGAAAGGTATGAGCTTCCTCTTTATGGAAACCAGTGGATTCCTCTGGGGGTAAAAACAACTCTTCAAGAGAAAATCAGATTAAGTGCCCGTCTTGATAAGGCATGTTCTGGAGGTTCTATTGCTCACATCAACATTGATTCTCCGTTCCCTAACTTTGATATTGCCTGGAAAATGCTAAATTATGTAGCCGATGCAGGCGTGACATATTTTGCATTCTGCACCAAGATTAGTGCCTGTGAAAGTAATCATGGATTTTACGGGGAAGTATGTCCCATTTGTGGTAAGCCAAAACACACCACATATCAAAGAATTGTTGGGTTCCTTACTCCTACGACAACTTATTCTGAGGAAAGAAAAAAAGAATTCCTTATGAGGGACTGGCTTGATCTGGACAGGATGAGGGAGATTGGATAAATGATTCTAAAAGAAATAAAGGATGAAGACTTTGTAAATTACAGAAAACCATCTATGTTTCTTGGATTTCCCCGTTGCAGCTTCAAATGTGATATAGAGAATGGAAAGCAAGTGTGCCAAAACAGTGCACTTGCTACTTCTCCAGACATAAATGTCCCCCTTGATGAAATCATAGAGCGTTACATAAATAATCCTATTACAGAAGCAATAGTTATAGGAGGACTAGAACCTTTTGATACATTTACCCAACTATATAAATTCATAAAGGCATTCAGAAATATTACTGATGACGACATTGTGGTGTATACAGGATATTACGAAGATGAGATAGAAGATATGATTGATAAAATAGCTCCTTTTCATGTAATTATCAAATTCGGGAGATTTATCGAAGGACAGACAAAACATTATGATACGGTATTAGGGGTAGAGTTGGCTTCTGAAAATCAGTACGCAGAGGAGTTTTTGGGATAATGATTCATTTAAAATTAATGACGGACGACCATAAAAAGATTTTGAAAAATGGATTTCGGGAAATTGGGGACAAGCAGTATGAATTAAAATTTGATGTTTATAAGTCAATTATAGTTTGTGCTATTACAATAGATGTTTTTACTGATTTCGTTGATATAGAAGTAACCGATAGATATCTCCACAGCTTATATCGTCCATATTATCGAAAACCAGACTATGAAGATCTTGTTGAAAAACAAGTAAATAGAAACATTATGGCAAAAGTCAAAAGATTACAAAGAGCAGGAATAGTGGGAATAGAGGGTAAGGATATGAATAAAGCAAGAGGTTTTGAAGTCATTGGTAAGGAACAATATAAAAAAGATTTTGGCATAAATGAAGAAGTAGTTATTAAACTCCCTCACAGAGCCACTAAAGGAAGCGCAGGTTATGATTGTTTTGCGCCCTTTGATATTGCCCTAGAACCTGGAAAGGATGTAAAAGTACCTACTGGTATTAGGGCTTATATGAAAGAAGGAGAAGTTTTGATGGCTTTTCCTAGAAGTGGACTTGGCTTCAAGTATTATTGCCGCCTTGCTAATACAGTGGGAATCATTGACAGTGACTATTATTACAGCGATAACGAGGGGCATATTTTTATCAAGCTGAGAAACGAGGGAGATAAGCCTTTAATAATTCGCCAGGGAGAAGCTATGTGTCAGTTCATTTTTGTTCCCTTCTTATTAGCTGATGGGGATAGTTTTGAAAATGGAGAGAAAAGAAATGGCGGATTTGGCAGTACAACAAAATAAATGATATATGAGTGACCGTCGAAAGGCGGTCATTCCTTTAATAATAGGAAGGAATGAGGATTATAAGGCCTATACTACCAGAAAATGATTTATTGAATTACGCTACAGCTCAAGGTATAATAGACTTATCATATGTGCAAGAGCAAATCGATATGATAAAAAGGAAAGAGTTGTTAGAAATGCATCCTTACTCTATATGGCAGAGTAAAGATGGAAACTGGCACACTTATTTACCACCTGACAAAAAGGCGGGAGAGGAAGGGGGGAGAATTCCAAGAAGGCGTAGAACCAAAAAAGAAATAGAGGATCTTGTCGTAAAATACTGGAAGAACCAAATCGAAAATCCAACAATCAAAGAAGTCTTTGATATGTGGAATGAGGAGAGGTATCAGAAGGGAAAAATAGCAAATGGTACTTATAAGAGGAGTATCGAATGCTTCAAGAGACACTATGGACAATTTGGCAAGCGCCGAATAATGAACGTTACCCAAGTAGAATTTGAAGAGTTTTTAGAAGATCAGATCGCTGAATATGATTTAACGGCTAAAGCTTTCGCTTCTTTAAAAGGGATTACAAAGGGATTAATAACCTACGCCAAAAGAAAGAATTTCATTAACTATAATGGCGAACAGGTAATGCAAGAGTTATTAATTTCTAAAAAAGATTATAAAAGCAAGAAGAAGCCCAAAGAGAAGGAAGTCTTTAGTGAAGAAGAACTACCTATTGTATTAACATATCTTCTAAAAAATCTTGATAACGAAAATCTGGGGATTTTGTTGATGTTCTTAACTGGCATTCGTGTTGGTGAGTTATGTGTTATATCTAACCACGATTTGGAAAAAGAATATGATTCCATTGATATCAATAAAACAGAAACAAGGTTCTATAACACAAAAAGTAAAAAATACGAATACAGAGTTAAGTTTAGCCCTAAGACAGATGCCGGGAATAGAAAGGTGTATATTCCTTCTGATTATCACTGGGTTATGGATATGCTCAGAAGTCTGAATCCTGAAGGAGAATACGTTTTTGTGAATCAAAAAGGCGACAGATTGACAGCAGCATGTTTTAGGAGCCGAATGTACCGTATATGCAGGAAATTAAAGATTGTGCCTAAGTCACCTCATAAAGCCCGCAAAACATATATATCAATATTGTTGGACAATAACGTGGATAGGAAACTGGTGGAGTCAGTGGCTGGGCATACTGAAAACTCTTGTACGGAGACAAGCTACCATCGAGATCGAAAGAGTGAACGTCGAAAAGTTGAGATAATAAGCGCAATTCCAGAATTTCGTTTATCAAATATAGCAAATTGATACCCAAAGGTATCATGATGAACCTCAAGAATGGCGTATTTATGCGGGTTCTGAGAACCGAACACTGCGTTCGAATCCCGTATGCTCCATTTAAAAATGCCGTATTTACGCGGTTTTCGGGGCTTCAAAATTCTCAAAGGTATCAATCAGGGTATCAAATGTTAATTTAATTACGGTTTGACGAGAATATTAAGAAGGAGGAAAGCTCCTGCACATATGATTTTTAGATATTAATAGAGGGTTTATCTTAAGACAGAACATTTCTGTTGTAAGATAAGCCTTTTATTTTTGTTTGTTTTTAACATCATATTTGGCCCAAATAAGAACAAATTTGTTTAAAAGGGAGAAAATTACGAAGAATAGCTTTAAAAGCCGAATTTGAGGCTTCTACGAGGCCACAGAGGGTATTTAAGAAAAATTTTTTGAAAAAAATTTTTGGATTTTCTTTATAGACATTTGCATATGATCAAAATTATGTATACTCTGGAAAATCCAGAGTAATTTTACAAATCTTCAAAAACATCAACAGCTTGTTTTTGAATCGTAGGTGTCATATGGCTATATGTTGTTAAGGTTTGTCTAACATCTGCATGTCCCAATCTTTCCTGTACAATCTTAGGATGTGTCCCATGGGCAAGTAGGACTGAAGCATGTGTATGTCTTAGGGTGTGGAAATTCCTTTCGGGTATTCCAGCATCTCGACACATCTGGCGTAAATATGTCGATATATTCCAGGGTATAAGAAATTTTTGGGGATCGTTAGGGTTAGGGAAGACGTACTTTGTTTCAAATTCAAGCCGTTCTTTCATCTCGATAAGATGTAGAGCCAGGGTAGTGTCAATATCTATACGTCGAATACCTGTTTTTGTTTTTGGCAGTTTAACAAACGCTTCTGACCCTACACGGCACTGTGAACGCTGAACAGAAATAAACTGTTCATTAAAATTGATATCAGCCCATTCCAACCCGTATACCTCACCTACTCTCATCCCTGTTCTGTAAGCAATAATGATTCCATCACGTATCCAATTTGGAACTGGTAGTTGTAAAAGCAGTTTTATTTCTTCGGGTGAAAAAGGATGTATTTCAGATCTTTGTCTTCTGGGTATAATCACCAGATCCATTGGGGTTTCTGAAATATAACCCTTTGTGATAGCATATCGAAAACACATTTTTAAAGTTTGACAGTATTTGTTTACAGTGGCATGAGAGAGATCTAATAATGATTGATTGATAAATCCCTGGATGATATCAGGTGTCATATCAACCAGATCAATGTCCCCCCAATATTTTTCCATTCTCACATAGTCCTTTTCATACTTATAGGCCGTTGATCTCTCTATCTCAATTCTGTGAAGATCAAGCCATTCTTTATACAGAGCTGAAAATTTAATCTTTCGTATTTGAACAATTGGATCAGGGCGGAGCATCTGAGTTTGCAGATGTATCTGTGGTCTGCGAAACGTTCTCTGTGGTTTTTTAAATTCATTATACATTCTCGGCATATATATACCTCCTCTCTTTCATTTCTATGTGGAATGTAATTCTATAATATCGCTAGATTTAGCGATATTCAATAATCATTTATTAACAAAAATGAGATAAGATTTTTGGATAAAATGTCGCTAGAAATTGCGATAAGCATACTTTATAATGTGAAAGAGTAGAAGAAGGAGATTATTATGCCAATAAGCTACAGGAAACTTTTAGAGATGTTTAAAGAGAAAGGGATAACGTCTTATACGATTACTAAGAAAGATAAAATAATAGGACAGGCTACATTAAAAACCATCTATGAGGGCGGACACATTAATACTAAGACAATAGAAGTTCTATGCGAGTATTTGAACTGTCAGCCCGGAGATATTCTGGAATATGACCCAGATAACAAATAAATTATAAAAGAGGGGGATTAGTCATGATTGATTTAAAATGTCCAAATTGTTCTGCGTCTATATCTCTTGATGAAACACGAGAATATGGATTTTGCTCTTATTGTGGCACAAAAATTCAGCTAGCTCAAAAAGTAAGGATGATACATGAAGGAACTGTTAATGTTGGAGGAATAAAAACTGAGCAACAGCAAATCGAATCTGCAAAAAAGATGATAGAAATAGGAGAATATGGAGAAGCAAAAAGGCTATTAAATGGAATTATTGAATACTCTCCAGATTGTGGAGAGGCATGGTTAGAATTATCTATAGTATCCGCGAAAGATGTTTATATTCCATCCACTTCCAATTGTACAAATATGTCTGTAGATTTTTTAAAAAATGATATTTTGAAACAGTTAGAAAAAAGTAAAGAATATAATATTGCAAAAAAAATATTAGGATATAAAATTGACGCTATAATAGAAAAAATAGTTGATCAAAGAGCTAACGAAATTTTTTTAAATTCTGAAAGGAGAATCAATGAAATAGTTAAAAATCCACATATACTTTTCGGCTATCAAAATCGCTCGAAGCTTTATATTTATAACCATATCGAAAATCCAAGTGATGCTTCATATATTTTTTTTGAAAATAGAGGAGAAGTTTGGATTAAAGCTACATTTGAAGTCGGTTCAGCATATAGCTATGGAGATATAAGATATTATAAAGTAAATTCAGTTATCAATAGTACTATATGCGCAGAATTCAAAACCCATGATGGAGATGGTATAAGTAAGCCTATTTCAAAATATATAGAAATAAAAATACTATTTGTGGATGAAAGGAAAAATCTTTACACAACTTTAGGAAGCTTTAGTAATGATGGTAATAGGAGAAATGAAATAGGACGCTCATATGAAAAGATTGTAAATATGCGGAAAGAAGATAGAGAGTGTGAAATATGTGGATCGAGCCTTTCGTTTTTGGGAAAATGTCATGCAAAATGTTATAAATACATAAAATAAAAACACAAAAAAATAGCCAGAGAAGAGTTTGAACTCTAATCTGGCTATAAATTATTTTTCTGTAAAAGCCCCATTTAATAATTTTTCTTTATAGGACTTCTTTATGATCTCCATAGAAATATCGACCTCATTATTCGTCATATGGTTTGCAGCAATAATATCTTCATACTTTTTATAAATTTTAAAGCAATGCTGATAGCTGTCTTTGTTACAAGGTTTCCCTTCAGAAACTTTTGTGGCAAGGTTAATAATACTCCATCTCATATCATCAATCTGTTTATCTACAAAGATATCGTGTAAATCAGAAAGCTGCGATTCAAGTTTTTCCTGATTTTGAGTGAGCTTCTTTTGGATATCAAGTGACTGCTCACGACGCCCTAATTGTTCCTCGTAGTTCTTCTTCTTATAATTTTCCAGGTCGGTTTTAATATCGTTTACAGTGCACTCTAATTCCGCTATCTTTCTATCAGTCGTATTATTTTTCTTATCCCACTTCGTTTCTATCCCAAATCTCTTCTTTATCCAGTCAACAAGGTCTATTGAAAATTTGATAGCGGCAAGAAGAATAAATATGTACAGGATAATTGTAGGAACACCTAATTGTTCTAAATATTCCATTACTCCCCCTTCCTTATGTTTTTACAAAATCTTAATATATGATTTAGATACCCAGCCTGTAGTTCCCTTAGAATCAGTTCCCTGATACCAATTTCCCTGTTCAGATAAAAGAGCGATTTCATCGCCTGATTTTAGAGCCTTGACGACGTTTTTATTTGTGGGATCAGCAACAGGAGTAGATCTCATATTTAGAGCAGTACAATTATAGACTTGTCCAACAGCTTGAGAAATGTAATCTTTAGAAACGAAACCATAGATTGTCATATAGAAGCCTTGCATTTCACCATTAATCTGAACGACTTTACCTTTGGAAAGAGAGCTAACAATAGGATAATTCTGTCCAGGGCCTTGACGGATATTAAGATTTCCCGAAGAGGTTGTTACTTTACCAATAAAGACACTATTTGATGGTGGAGTTGTAGGTACAGATGTATTAGAAGAAGGTTCTTTATAAATAATATTGATATCTACATTGCCGTTAATTCCAGGCACTTGACCACTGGAAGTATATTGCCACATGCAAATATCTCTACTAATAGTCTTAGAAGGATTATAATTCTCGTTAGGCTTCTGAGAAACATCCATCTTCTTATATCCATTATAATAACGGGCAATCCACCAATTATTACAATTAATCTGGGAAGCATAAGGTTTCAGGTACGAAGTATAGAATGACATGCCTGTGTATACCCCAAATGTGCATCCAGCCCCTTCAATTACATTTTGATATGTATTGATGATATCTTTCAGTGTAGTTCCTAATCCTTGCTGGCTCTTGTCTTCAACGTCGAGCCACACAGTTGTTTTGCGATTTCCTAATACAGACAAAACTTTCTGAGCATCAGATTTGGCTTTTGCCACAGTAGTTGCATAAGAATAGTTATAGACGCCAATAACATCGATTCCGGAATCCAAGCAGCCTTTATAATATTCTTCGAATTTCGCTTCAGGAGCCATGCTCTTGGAAACAATTTTAATTAGTGCTTTGGTGATTCCAGATGCCTTTACTTGTGAAAAATTTATTGTTCCTTGATAGGAACTTATATCAATTGCTAGTGCCATAGTGTTATTTATTCCGCCTCCATTTTCAAGAGCCATTACAGTGTGAGATCCTGGCTTGACAAGAATATCACCACGTTTTAGATATGCATCTGATGTTAGATATTTGGAAGAAGTAAGAATCTCGAATTGCCCTGTAGACATGAACTCTGTTTTCATAGTAGAAGTAGTAGGAGCATTTGTTCCATTATAAGGAACATTTATTCCTGCAGCTTGAGCACAGACCGTCATAAAGGAGCTACAATCACATTCACACTTTGCCTTGATGTTTTGAAGCTTATATCCAACTTTTTTAGCCTGAGTATTGAGAGTATTGCGCTGATTCTGATCATAACCAATATTGGGATTATTACACCCAGACTCACATGCTTGTGCCATCATTTCAGCCTTTTCAGAATCTTTACAACGCAATACATATTGCCAAGGTTTACTGTACCAAGTCCTTATGCAGACTTCTTTTCCTGTTTGATCACCTGCTTGCCCATTTTTTATTTTATTGTTTTCATCTATACTTGCATGTCCTATTTTAATGGCTATTGTAATCAACTCCTTTCGTAAGATTATTTTATTGAATAAGTGAAATAGAAGAAGAGAAGTGATACTGGATAAATTCAGAATATCAACAATATAAGTGTGTATGTAGGAGAGGATGGTAAATTACACTACATAGATAAGGAAGGTGCTGATACAGTACTAAATTTTAGCAGCAGTATATTTGTCAACGCAGAAGATAGTTCAAATATTTTTTTAACACCATATAAATATTGGTATCGAGGTGATTATGCTAATTCTTCTTATACCGGGTCATTAAGTTTTACAAATGGTCAAATAAGCATAAGCGTAAAAGCTCCTAGCAATGGAGGCAATACAACTCTATCAGTTGTATATCCATATCTTTTGGATTTTTCGAAAATATCAGGAATAGAGTATGACGGACAAGACTGGGCTGTTTCTTCGAATTATTGCTATTTATTATCTAAAGACATAGACATAGAAACCATAAAAGGGTCTTACTATGCTAACTTATACCCAAATTATTCTCCATATGATATTTACAATAGTGCTTTTGGAGAAGGATATATAGTTAAAAATTCTGCAAAAAGTATTAAAGTATCTTCAGATGGGCAACCGCATCATGTATCTGTAGATTATTCTGAATTTAACGATAAATACTACTTTGGAATAATGTATCATATATATGGTGCTAGTTCTAATGGCAGTGGTGTTGGAGTTTATAAAAATTTTCGTTTTATTCTTATGTAATTGAATAATTTAATGTCAACAAGTTTATTGTGTCACCACCATATGCAGACGCATTGATAATTATCGCTGTTGCCATATTGTCAATATTTAACGTTTCAGCTTCAGTTCCAATATCATGATTTCTCCAATATACTTGTTTATCAACTTCCTCATCATTTATTATTTCTTTAATTCTTATAAGAGGATTGTTCCATGTCTGAGCTTTGTCGAACTGTATTTTGAGGCTTTTAAAATTTCTGTTTTTAGGTTTGTCAATATAAAATGAGAATCCGTCACCTTGAATTGGAAAATCAATAATAAATTTACCCTCTATGGTATTAAATGAACTAAAAGGGATCACTGTATCAGCACCCCCAATCTTATAACCCCAGTTGCCATCTTCATCTTGACCGAATGTTAGCCCACCCATATTCTGAAATTATTGATTATTCAACACATAAATTTATTTTACAAAAACAAAAAGATATTTTACGGAATCAAAAGAATTATGTTAATTAATTCAGAATATTGCTCAGGTAAGTAGTGAATATCAGAAGTTAAAGGAACTCCCAATTATGCAAATGGGAGACGCACTACAAAATATAGGAAGTTCTGGATGGAGTCATACACGCATTACTTTTTCACAAAAATATAACACGAAACCTTATGTGTTTATTACAGCTACTGATCAAAGCAATACCAATACCGAAATGAGAGTTAATAACATAACTACTGACGGATTTGACTGGTATATTTACAGAGAAACCGGCGAAAATTTTACCTTTTACATGAATTGGATTGCGTTTGGAAAGTGATCATTTTCATCAATAAAAGGTGGTATGTGCATTTGCATTATTTCCATTTACCCGGATACCAATTTCAACATATTTAGAAACATCGAAAGTTTGTTTGCTTGTTGTCAGGGCACCGAGGTTTGCGCCGTATGGACTGTCTGTATCGCTTGATGTATATCCATAAACACTTCCATACCCTCGTGACAGATATGCATCAACGCTACTGTATCCATCTGGCTTGGAAATTCTGGTTATCCCCCATCCTGTACTATGCAATTCTGTTTTGAATGTTATTGTTGCCTTTTGACTAAAAGGGAGAACTGAATCTGCACCTCCTGAATTCACAAAATGCAACTTCCCGTCGCTGCCAACATAGACATTGACGGTTTTTATCTCACTACTTAGCTGATTCATATTCTGAATTCCTTAAATAAATATAAAATAATATTTTTTTAAATAAGTGAAATAGAGTCTTGAATAAACTCAGAATATTACATCCTTTAATAATGAACTAAAGTTTCCTGACGGTACAGGATTTTATCCTGATATTAAGAATGGTATTCATAGCTATAATACAGATCCAGAACGAGGTGCTGATACATTCAGCCCTTTTAGCAATTATATAACAGGAGAAGCAGCGTGGGAGAACATAAATAACCAAGAGACAAAGGGGTATACGTATGTAGATCTCGGTTTTAGACCCCAAAAACTAATTGGATATACCGTTGATGATACGCAGGCAAGCACATTAGCAGTAGAAGTAATGTATTTCAACATCTGGGAAAACGATGATATTGTACACCGTCGAGCTGTATCTCGTTACTACGATTATGTGATGGGTGATGCTCCAACAAGAATAGTTATAACTGATACTGGATTTACAATGTATAACGATGGAATGTTATGGCGCTGGCAACCATTTAAATATGTGGCTTTTAAAGTATAATTTGTTATATTACTGATCTATAGCTTGTACAATACCGCTTAGTAGCACGATGTCACTACCTCCTCCCCCTCTGTTTGTGACTGCTACTTCGTCGCCGGGATTAAGGGTGATGTCATAAGTTTGATAACCAGATACATATGTAGAACTTATTTGTGCAATGTCCTTTACAGTCTGATCTTCGCCATTGACTTTTAGAACCGTATAACCACTACGTACATCTCCAGCCATCATCGTCAATCCAACTATTTTTCGCTCTGCCGTGTACCGCGTGATGCCTGACGTTGACGCGTGGAACATTGCCAGCACTTGTGCACTAGCTCCCAATGTTTTTTTTGATGCTGTATCTGCACCTAGCTGGGCGAAGTATTCTACATCTGCGCCACTCCCTTCTACGACAATCCTCACCTCATTAGGGAGACGCTCTTCGATTTCGCCACCTAATGATGCAATATTCTGAATTTATCAAGTCATCTATTTCACTTATTCTTTTATTTTATTCTGCTTTTACTTTGTCAAGTTTTTCATCTAATGAATCACTTTCTCCAATATTTTCACTGGAATCACCAGATTCTGTGGGAGGAGTCATTGCTTTTACATAATCCTGAAGTACGATAGACTGATACTCTTCAGGAATAGTAGCACCATAATAGATTTCCTCTACATCTTCTTTTGATTCACAATTATCAATCCATGTATAAAGAGAATTACAGTAAGTAGTATGATATGACTTAAAAGCAAATGCCTTGTTGATAATTTTTAACATATCAGCATTGGAATAGTAAATGCATGGTGAAGTAGGAGTGGAAGAGGGGTGGTATTCAATATTTTCTTCCCCTTGAGCTACCTGAAGCTGTTTCCCAATAAGGTTAATCTGATCTTCATAAGTCAGGGAAAAATGCTTTGTTTCTCCAGAACTTAATTCTACATCGAAGCCATTAAAGATTGTTGACTGACACATGCTACTCATTTCAGAATGTTTCCAGGCCTTAACTTCTTCGAGAGTTGGAACATAAGGTTCTGGCTCTTCTGGAGGTTCTGGTTCAATAATTACAGGTGGAACATATATGCTTTCGTCATTGGAAAGCTCGACCTTTAAAGGTTCATCTTCATATGTTCTATATTCTGTTACATAACTGGTATAATCTCCTTCTACAACTCCATTCCCGATGTTAATCTGTTCAAAACCATTCAGATAATTTTCGGGTATCTCATTCTGAAAAATCAGTCCCATTACATTAGGATTAACAAGATAGACTTCGGCTAGATAGATATCGTTACTGCCTTTGAATCTAATAATTTCCATTTAAGTCCTTTCTACACGACAAATAGACATAGAGGAATATCCTTCTATGTCATGTCATGATTTTAAATATGAAAATTTGTATGTTATTTAAGCTGCGTGAATTTTACATTCAGATCGAATTCTCGCAACATTACTGAATATATAGTAACTATTTGTTGTTTCTATGGATTCATGGCCCATCATTTCTTTTAAGTCCTGAATCTTCACTCCTTTGTTTATCATAGAAGTAGCAAACCACTTCCTGAATCGATGCAAGTGTACATTTGAAACACCAGCTCGCAATCCAATATTCTTTATATACCCATGTAAAGAATTGACAGTTAGTTTTCCATGAGGCTTTCGATCAGATGCAAATAAGTATTCAGAATCGTATCCTCTCGTTTGTAAGTAATGTTTTATGTGGACTTTGCATCTGGAAGAAAAATAAACTATTCTTTCTTTTGCTCCCTTACCATGAATTATAATAGATTCATTTGAAAAATCGATATCGTTAAGTTTTATTTTAGTGACCTCTTCACGTCGTATTCCTGTACCAACAAGTAAGTCAACAAGGGCTACTTCTTTGGGAGATATACAAGCATCCTGCATAAGCGTGATTTCTTCGTCAGAATATGGCATCTCCATTTTCTTTTCCATTTTTACTTTTTTAAGCTTCTTACATGGATTTTTAGAAATCAGATCCTCATTTTCCATCCATTGAAAGAAGGTGTTTAAAGTCCTTCTAACACTATCTACATAGCTATTTTGGTTATCAACACCTAAAATCCCAAGGTAATACCTGATGGTATTTGTCGTAACCTTAAAGATATCCATATTAACAGTATCGACAAATCTCTGAATAACATACTTATACTGTATTAGAGTATTAGGCAGACAACCTTCAATCTTTTTACAGGCTAAAAAGCTGTTAATAAGTTTTTCAAAATCACACACATCTGTTGAAGGCAGATCCTTAGCTTCCACAACATCATAGCTTTCAAGAACATGCGTCATGGTATAGATCAGCATATCAAGCTGATCAGAACTAAGAACCTCCGACATTGTACGTGTTACTAGGCTAATCACCTGTTCTTTTAAATCTTTCGTCTCTCTGTTTTCATTTGTAGTTTCCATAGAATCTCCTTTCGCATTTTTTGTAGTAAAAATTGATGCTTTAATGATACGATAGGAGATTCTATTTTGATAATAAACTATATCCAGATAAAAATGGTTATAATAAACTATTTCATTAAATCAGAATATTACTCAGGTAAATAGTGATTTGGGCGGCCTGTCATTCGGACAAGATGCGGAAGGGAATTGGGGATACAAACCCAGCGGTGCCGATACAGTGATCCCTTTTAAGGCAGACTGGGAACTTGTCCTCAAAATTACATTTGGCGCTGCTTCAAATAATAAAGGAGGAATATACTCAAACGATGATGCTGCCACAGATACTCCCCACGGATGGTACTCTTCTATGAACAGTACAATCCGATGCGTCAATGGGGAAATTACAGTTACCGGAAAATGCGCCTGCGCTGGGAGGTTCGGTAACCAAAATGATGTTGCGGGATATATCTCTAACATTACTGTGGTTAGTTTTTCTTATCTCTGATGATTCGTTACTGATCTGCTGCCTGCACAATGCCGCTCAGTAATACGACATCTCCACCTCCGCCTCCGCGGTTTGTGACCGCCACCTCATCACCAGGGTTGAGTATGATATCGTATGTTTGATAGCCAAACGCAATGGATGAACTTATTGTCACAATATCCTTTTCAGGTTGGTTTATACCGTTGACTTTCAGAACTGTGTAGCTTTTCCGTGCATCTTCTACCACCATTGTCAGACCGACTATTCTCCGGTCTGCGGTGTAACGTGTAATGCCTGAAGATGATGCGTGGAACATTGCCAGCACTTTTGTCGCCATATTAAAAGGGGTTACTGTATCGGCACCCTGTTCCTTCCATCCGCGCTGGCCATCCTCTGTGACGCCGAACCACGCTTGAAACTCACTATTTAACTGATTGATATTCTGATATAATTGATTAGTTAGCTGAGTTGATGCTGCTTGTGTGGAACTGTTAGCAGTTAAAGAGCTGGAGATTCCAGTAATGCCTCCGATTTTGCTCTGAACAGTCTGGGCATCATCGCATTCCACTGTATTTGCGTTTGCCCATCTACTTAAAAGTTTATACCCAGAAGATTGCTTTATGTAATCTTTCATCTTCTGGTAGCCTGAAACAATAGCCATAAAATTCCTCCTTAAAATTTAGAAAGTTAATATTGTTGCGCCCAGATAACTTTGCCTTCAAATTCGTCATCTGTTGGCTCTGTTTGCTGGTATAATATGTATTCTGCCTTGGTTTTACCTTCCAGTTGCTCTTTAACATACATAATTTTTTGTTCTATAGTATTAAATAGTTCAGCCCTCATTCCTTCAACCTGTAGATTTTGATTTAAAAGATCAACAGCCTGAGAAAAGTTATTTGAAGAAATGAGGTCTTTATGCTGACTGATAATATTCAAGTTTCCTAATTCGGCAAAATTATGTGGGATATATATCAAATCTTCTCTAGTCATAAATTCACCTGATTTCTTAATATGGTTGATACCATTCTGTTCCTATCCCAAGATTATTTCCCATAGGTTCTGTTGCTGAAATAATTATCTGCTGCGTTGAAAATGCTATGTCAGCTAAATCAGATATTGCTCTCTCGATTTTATTTATTCCATTCATATCAAGTCTATATGGTTTTAAAAGTTCGGCATTGTCTTCGAGAATCTTATTTGCATTTGCTAAATCATTAGCTTCAATATAAGCATAATATTGATTAATAAGCGGCATGACAGTATCATCCACATCTTTGTAATTCGATAACGTAAAATCCAATGCTCTTTTCCTCCTTTCTCTCAGTTACCTTAAGCAACTGAATAGGTATAATACAGGGGATGAAATCTATACATAGTGATAGAGCTTGTTGCCGCTCCCTCGAGATTGTGAGATATGCTTTTGATAATGTATTGATGTGGTTCGCTGTCCTGTTGCTTTTGATATTCTACCTTAATATGCACGTCAGCCCAAGGCAAAAATTTTGTTTCGATAGTTACAATATCATTCCACGAAGACGTTTTAATATTATCGTAGATGGCATTTTCAATAGCGACAGAATCAGATTTTATGTTGTCATATACGTCACCAGTCTTAACATCTAACACAACGCCCAATTTTTGTACAGAAAAAGGGCTTTCAGGTTCTACACGAAATACAATGTTTTTGCAGTTGTACTTCTCTTCAAAATATTGTTTCGTATATACAGGGTCGTCATCGTCATTTGTTAAAACACAAATAGCGTGAGGTTGATATTGCCCCAAATAATTGAAACGAGGTACATTGTCAATATTTTTATACTGCAATACATGCGTTTCTCCTGCTTTAATCGTTCCTGGGCTTATAGGATCAGTTGTATATTCATAATAAATAGGGATAGTATCCAACTCATTTATTTGAAATCTCATATTTTCTATATTGTCACTATTGGCGGTAAATGCAATGTAATCAGAAGCGCCGTATTTTTCATAATCCTCAAGCTCAATGTGATATACATTTTCAGAAGATGTACATATTTCAGACATTCGATCAATATCATATGTCATGCCAAAAACTTCAGTGACGTTCTTGATGTTTTGTATATCATAAGTAGTGCTTTCACTGTTAGTTGCCACCAAAATTTTTTGAAGGAAATCGTTTGAAAGAGTAATGGGATCATTATCACAAGATGGGATCATTCCGCAACAGAATGTATTATATACATCAAAGTATTTTTGAATATTTGGGTAAAGGTCTGTAACTCCACTAATTTCATCTGATACAAGGCAACCCACGGAGAATTCAAGGTCATAAGGCAAAGTATTCCATTCTGGATTATTCTTTCTATATTCTTCGTAATCCTCATTATTTGCAGCCATTCCATAGAATTCGCCAATATCGTCAATTACATAATCTTCAATACCACCTTCCTGTTTGACAATAGTAGTAAGAATATCACGCAGTATGTTGCGAGTACCATCTTCATTCACAGCAGGTATGATGATATTAGGAGCACCACCAATTTGACCATTTCGTGTCCCGTTAAATTTTACATAGCTATCTCCTAAAGAGATAGAAACACTATTGTTTGTTGCATCGTAAGAAGTATTGCCGTCTGTAAGTAAATATGTGCCACAAGGATACCAGATATAATCGTTATCTCTGATACTATAAACCCCTGTCTCAAATACAAAGTCCAACCCCATCCATGAATTAATTCTTTCTTCTATGTTTTTCTCGTTGGGAGGCAAATAGATCGTAAGAGAGAGGGTGCGGCGAACATCCGACTCAGCATCAATGGAATATCCTCCTATAGAAATGACACTTTCAAAAGAATCCATTACCTGATGTTTTTTCATAATGGTAAAGCGATATTTGTATTCTACGTAGGTTTGAGTAATAAGGTTTTTGTCTTGTTCTGTGATAGAATATAACATTAATACCACCACTCCCTTGCAACGTCAGACAATCCTAAATTATACAAAGTCTCTTGATCATTAACATCTCCAATTTCTACCCAATCAAAAGAGAGCTGCCTTTGATCATCATGTTGCCCTCTGTTATTTTGGACTTGTCCATTTACCTTAATTAACCAAATACGCCCATCACTCAATTTAAGGATATGGGCCTTTTTATCGGACAAAACATCAACAGCGTTTTTTCGTAATCTGACTCCTCCAGATTTATCAACAGAATCCCATTCTGTCAAAGCTAAGAACGTCCCAGAGGTAGTCCCTGTTGTATAGTTTGCGCTTGCATTTGAAATATAGGCCGGGTACTTTTCGTTTAGTAACTCTAAAGGCTCCCCAAGAGTATTTCTTACAGTATTGTTATCACCAACGTCAAATATTGTCCCTATTGTATTTTCCTGGTCCATTACGAAGAATCCTTCAAAAGAAGAAGTTACTTCTGCTTGTACATAGGAATTTTCAACCCCATTACTGGTAGAGACTAATTGGAATTCATAGTCTGTATCTCCACCTCTACAATATTTATAGATTTCATAAATATCAAAATCCTCGATCTCATTAATCTCTTTTGTGTAAATCACTTTCCAATCAAAAGTCCCCTTTTCACGCACTTTAATCAAAATTGTATCAGTGTTTCTAAGGGAAAACCCTGAATTACCAGCATCCAATGATTCATCAAAAGGAGCATCGAGCAGAGTGTTCTCATTCCAATCATTATGAGTTTCATCAATTATCGAATCAGCTGTTTTACTCATGTAAATATGATCGAAAGTCCCATCTCTTAGTGTTAATTGCTCGATAGGAAGAATGTATGTAGCTGGAGGATCAAGAGTGTGTTTCCCACTGAAAAATGTCGTTCCTAAAAATATCATTTACTCACTCAGCCTCCTTCTTCAGCTCCGACGACCTCTTCAACAGTTCCATCTTCCTCGTAATAAACCTGCAATCCGAAATAGCCATTCTTGAATTTAACCTCAAATACTGTAGTATATCCATCTACATAATCAAGATTTACGAGCGTAAGAGCGTGATCAGTGTTATCAACTAATAGGTTGCCTTCTGCATCAACAAGAACAGCTTTTGGTAATTCTTTAAAAATGTTGTATGTCCCCAGAGCATAAGGCGCATTGAGAACACAATAATAAAGAGTGCCAATTTTGTTAATTTCTAACCACACGCTTTTGCTCCCATCTGGCGTCTTTAATTCCAAAAATCGAGAATTAGGAATTAATTTTCTTGCTTTACAATATACAGTGTACTCAGAAGGAGCTGAAAAGCCATCATAATAAGTCAGTGAATTGTCATAGATTACAAGTTCTCCATCTTTCAGTGTATAGTTTTCATTTTCAAGCTTGTACTCAATATCAATAATATTGCTCGACATAGATATGCTTCCTATTTCAGGAAGGTTCAGCACTCTAAAAATAACATTAGAATACTTCATTACATACTGGATATTAATTTTGATATATCCAGTATCAAGAGACATATCATGGGTGGTTCGCCCAGTAGCCCTTATATAATATACACTTTCGTTTTGCAGTCCATAAAAGGTGTGGGTTAGTTCTGAAACATCATATAAGACTGGACTTGATGAAGATAGAACATAATCATATGTGTATAAACTGATTTGGCATTCGTTAAAAGTTTCGCCTTCAGGTTGGCTATAACTTAGTGTTACAGGCAGAACCGATGTACGGTGGATCATGTCATCAGTTATATTGGTAAAAGAAAAAGATGGGGTAGTATAACAGTAGAAGAGTACGGGAGATGAAAAATCACTTTCATTCCCAAAGTCGTCATAAACTTTTATTCTTATCTGATATACTTTGCCAGCCTCTAACGTATTAGCCACAATAACGTGGTCTAGCCTCATTCGTTCTTGCTCATTATCATAAACTGTTTGGTATGTCTCATTGTCGATGATAATAGCCCTATTTTTTACGGCTTGGTTCCCCTCATACGAAAATTCAACAGAATAATTTTCGGATGGGTCGAAAGCAGGAATTTTCTTAATAAGAGGTGTATTTAATGTCATTCTTACCTCCTCTCATTAATATGGCTCTAGCCAGTGTCCGTTTTCTAATTGTGATGCAGGTTCAGTAGGAGATACTATTTCCGCCGCAATTGTATTTCCTAAAGAATCTCCTACAGCCTTTGTAGCAGCTCCACCAGCAGTTGTTGATGCAGCATAATAATTAGCAGCAGCAGTCCAGCTATCATAATTTGCTTGTGTTATTTTATCCAAAACAACTTTATTTGTATGGATATGTCCATCTCCGCCGCCTCCCGACCCTCCAGCATCCCACGTATCAACCCGTTCTTGGGTTATACCATCTAAAATAGATTTATTTGTGTGGGTGTGTTTTTTAGAATTGGCATCATCCCAATTATTTATATTGGTCTGTTCAATAGAATCTAATATCTCTTTATTGTTGTGTGAATGACTAAGAGTGGATGCATTATTCCAATTTGTGACTTCATCCTGCAAAATAGCATCAAGAATCTCTTTATTATTATGGACGTGTTTCTTGTTGTTAGAGTCGTCCCAATTTTCAATATCAGTGGAAGATAAACCATCTAAAAGAGATTTATTATCATGAACATGTTTTTTAGAGTTCGCATCGTCCCAATTTGTAATATCTGATTGCTCAATACCGTCTAAAATCGTTTTATTGCTATGCGTATGTTTTTTCGAGTTTGAATCATTCCAATTTTCAATATCTTCTTGGGAGATCCCATCTAATACCTCTTTATTACTGTGAACGTGTTTCTTAGAATCAGCATCGTCCCAGTTGTCCAACATACTTTGGGTTAGTTTATCAATAACTATTTTATTGCTATGTTCATGTCTTTTGTTATAAGCATCATTCCAGCTTGTTCTTTCTTCATCTGTAATGTGCATTATCATGTTTGCAATATGTTCATCAAACAGGGATTTGGCAGCAAAAGCATTTCGAATGATATTATGATTACAGATGAAATTTACAATTTGATGTAAAGTAACTTTCTGGGTTTCAATTTCGTTTTCACCTACGACTATATCAGTGTCTGAAAGAGAAGTTGCTGGAGGTAAATTTTTCAGTTTTCGTGTTAATATTGCCACACTATCACCTGCCTTTTACAATTTTGCTATAATAATTTTTTTGTTTTGATTACCCGAGATATAGTGTACTAAGCATTTCATGCCGGGGTTGAACTCTATTTCTGTCCCATTTTTTACGTTATACTCCTGCTTATTAAGCATTACTTTATAGGTTCCATTATCATTCTGCCCGACAATAATCCCTTCTGCGTCAAAAACTATCGATTGCCAATATTGACGAGCACATTTGGCTATTTCTGAAGCAATAATATCAATGGCTTTATTAATTGTATCTTTATTGTCTATTTTTATCATAGAAAGAGGGCATTGCATATTTGCAATACCCCCATATAGTCACCTCCTATTTGCAGCGAACATATTATCTTCTAGGTCTATATTCCTTCTTGTTCATGATCTGCATCATCTTTAAAGGAAGCTTCTGCACAATACCTTTTGCCAAAGCATCGACATCCTGAACACCTTCAAGCACAATACCACCATTCAGGTTTACGGTTGTTGTCTGATTGCTTTCAGGCACTTCAAAGTCTGTGAAAATAGCTGGATTTTTAGATAACACATCAGCAGCATGAGAAGAAACTAAATTTCTCATATTTTCAAGCCCGCTTATATCATAGCCGTCAAATAGGGCAGTGCCGCCTAATTCAATATGTTTGTTGCCCTTCAGAATATCTAATGTTTGTCTTGTATTAAATATTGCAGTTCCTTGGGGGAGATCAACAATAGATGGTTCTGTAAACAGCTTATATGTTCCATTAGGATATACAGCTATTTCAGGCCCAAACTCAGAGATCATTGCATTATGTTCACGGGATGGAAGCCCATGTTTTGTCCCTGTGGCATAAGAGTTACCAGTTTCAGTTCCTTCAAAATGTCCAGCACCACCTAATAGCCCAGGAATAGAGAAGTCTATTTTAGATAATCCTTCAAGTTTCTCTTTGATAGTGTCAAGCTTGGTAATAATATCATCTAAGACTTCATCTAGTTCTCCCCATTTGGAAATCTGAGCAGGAATACCAGCTTCTTCGTCAAGAGCGGCCTCAGTTTGGAGGGCTACGCCACTCATCAGTGAATCAGCACCGCCTTCAGAAGAACCTTCCCCAGAACCCTTTCCTTTGCCTTTACCTGATCCACCCCCACCTGTAGCACCAACAATAGACGCAGTAGCTTTCATTACTTTCCCGGCTACACTTTCGCCACCTTCTTCATCTTCCCCAGAAGAGAAAGCATTACCGAATTCGGTAATATTTTCAACACCAGTGGTTTTAAGAGTCTCAGTTGCTCCTAACAGGGAATCGCCTGATCCACTAGAGTCACTTTCACCACCAGAACCTTCACCTTCTTTTCCTTTATCTCCTTCAGAACTACTTCCACCTCCGCCAGTGATTGCTCCCGTCAATATTCCGGCAGCTTTGGCAGCGTCTTCAAATCCTGTAATAGTAGAAGATAAGGAATCATTCAGATTTGTGAAGTCAATGCCGTTACTCAGCATATCAATATATTGCTGTGTTTCTTCGAGATAGCCTGGGAGAGCAGACATATCGACATTTGCCAGATCAGACATGGATGAAATCATTTGATCGTTCCCAGCATAGATATCTGCCAAAATTCCCAAGTAGTTATCCTTGAAAGCCGCAAACTGAGATTCAGACATATTCAAAACATCATCAAGGGATAATCCTAGTTCCCGAAGATTAGCTTCGAATTCGGCTTGTTCTTCGAGTTCCTGTAATTCTTCCCATCGGGACTTAGTTTCTTCGAATCCTTTAATGATTTCATCCCATGCAGCTTCGGTACTGGCAATGAGATTGTCATAGTAGGCCTCTGTATTGCTGATGAGCTTATCATAATATTCATCGAGTTCATCTAGTTGTTGGTCGATTAAGTCTTGCTGATCTTCGAGGGCGTCTCGTCTTTTCTCTAAGACTTTAATCTCCTGCTCAATATTTGCTATGCGGATTTCTCTCTGAGCATCCTCAACAGCTTCGTCAGCTTCTCGGATAGAAGAAGTATCTGCTTCATAGATAAAGCCTCTGTCCTGACCACTATAAACTTTGTTGACACGTTGTTCCTGGGCACGTTTTTGCTCATAAAGAGCCTTCTCTAAATCTGCCTGCCTTTTCGTAGCATCTGCGGCATCGTTTATTGCGTCGATTTCTTCCTGCTTAGCATTGATCTGAGATTGAATTAGGTCGATTTGGGTTTGGAGTTGCTTTTTCTGCTCTTCTAAATTTTCTTTTCGAGCATCGCGTTCTGCTTCAATGGCTGAAATGGCGGCGTCCTTTTGGGCTTGGATATTTTCTATAGCAGCGTCTTTAGCGTCATTTAATTCGTCTATATGATCGTCAATACGAGAAACTATCCCTGACATGACAGATTCATAGAGATCCTTCATACCATCTAAGTATTCTTTTTCATACTTCTGGTATTCATCAAGATATTTCTCACGATCTTTGAAGTATTTTTCGTATAATGCCCTTAGTGCGTCGAGATATTCTTTTTCTGTAATTTTTCCACGATCATGCAGATCTTGCAGAGAATTGAGTTCCTTTTCAAACTGTTCCTTATATTCATCTGCGGCTTCTTTTCCAGCACTTCCAGCCGCATCTTTAGATCCAGCATAAGCACCATCGAAATCTAGTTTTACAGGCTCATAGTCAAAATTTAATTCAGGAGCATTATTTATGCCAAGCGCAAGGTCTTTTCTGGCTCGTAAGGCATCAAGGGAATCACTATTTGTAGAACCAAATCTTCCTTTGGCAGCATTAAGTACATTCAGGGTTTGAGCTGTCGCACCTGCCGTTTCAGCTAAAGCAATTAGATTATTTATATCTGCTTCAGTATTGATCGTAGACAGATTAAAACTTGCTTTTTGAAGAAGAAGTTGAGCCATCTCTTGTGACAGGTTACCCATCTCAATTTGCTCTGCTGCAAAGTTCACAATTTCTTCAGCAGTAGCAGTAGCCAAAGTCCCGCCTGTCTGAGCTGCATACAAATTTGCTACGCCTAAATTTAGTTTTTGCTGTGCCAAAGCAGCAGAAACAACCTCATTAGCATTAGTAACACCCATCTCCTGAAGTTGCTGTTCAATAGCCTGGGCAGTCTCGTCGTTCAGGTTCTCCATCGTGTCTGTGCTGTAGAGATATGCTGTAGCCAAGTCATTGAAAGCTTGCTGTACTTCGTCTGCTGTAGAAGTTCCATCTGCTAATACAGAGAAGAATTTATTCAGTTCAGTAGTGTCGAAAGACACTCCAACATCTTCCTCGATATCTTCAAATGCAGAACGAAGATTTTCCAGCATCTCATTGTCAACAACGTCGATTGAGAAGCCATCGTCAGAAAAAATTTCTTTGTAAGCTTCAGCTAATTCATCGAATTGAGGTTTCAGCTGGGTGGCTATTTGAGAGATAGAAGAGGAGATAGTGGGTTCTACATCTACCACAACTGTATTATCAGATTTATTCGCTTCACGCTTTACCTTATCTAAAGCATTATTGAAAGACTGGATTGAATTAACCTCATCGAAGTTGATTTGCCCCGCATAGGATAGTTCTTCCTCAGAAAGTGAATTTGCTAAACGACTGGACTGATTTTCTGTAAGCCCACTGGACTGCAGTTTTTCGGTAATACGAGATCTTTTATCTAATTCATCTAAATCTTCGTATGATTTATAAACATTTCCTAGAGATGTATCAATCAGGTCTAAAGCTGCCGAAGCTTTTTCTAATATCTGCTCCTGGTTAGGAGTTAGTACAAATCCCGCATCTTGGTAAGAACTTAGAGTGTCATAGATTTGCTGATAATTAGACATATTCTCTGAAATCAGAGAAGTGTATTCGCTTTGTTTGCCCTGTAATTTGGAAAGATCGGATTGAAGGTCCTCAATTTTATTTTGAGCGCGTTTCGATGTATCGCCATCATACTGTGCCATTTTATCTTGGACTTCAGTGATTTGATTATCCAGCAAAGTATAACCAGCAAGTAATTCATTCAGGTCATCTTTGTCTAGCTTATCATCCCTGAGAACACGAGTTGATTCATGACTACTTCCAAGAATTTCATCGACACGTTCCTGAGATGCGTTGCCGCCAAAGCGTGTTAGAGCCTTATATAAATCCTCAGCATCAGAAGCTGCCTGATTTGCCTGTATACCCTGATCTATCTTTTTAAGAGAGATCGTTCTTTCCAGCTCGTCATTAGTTTTTACTAATTCTTCATACTGACCCTCTTCAACGAGTGTAATGCCGCCTTCTTCAAGTTCGCTCATTTTTTGGCGGGTTTCATCAAGCTGGGATTGAAGATCCTCTAATTCCGATGTTGCTGTACTGAAAGAGGAGGATGACTCATCAAGGGCTTCGCGAGCATTTTCCGCTCGATTGATGAAGTTATCCAAAGCATTTACTGCTAATTCAATACCTTTGGTAATTGCCCAGAAAGCGAGCATATTACCAGCCATAGCCAGACCTTTAAGAGCAACTTGCCCTGCTTTGGCGGCTACTGTGGTTTTTTGCAGATTAGCGGTAAATGATCTTAGTGTTTGACCACTTTTTACATAGGCCACAGCCTGTTGTCTTGTAACTGTATTTGAATTTGCTACAGTAGATTTGTAGGCTTCGACATATGATTTGCCGCTTTGCAGTTCTTTATTAAAGTTCCTTAATGCACTTATATCAACTTTTTGAGTAAAGCTAGAAAGTCCAGCTCCTTTAGACAAGTCACGCGATACTTGTCTTATAGAATTCCCCAATATTTGAAAATTATTAGCAAAACCCTTTAAATCACCATTTTGACTTGTGAATATCATACTATTTGATTAATACCGGTTTGGACGATATTACAATTGTATATATGAAGATATAGTGCTAAAATTAGCGAAAAGGAGGTAGTTCTTAATGAACAAAGTAATAGGAGGATATGGTGAAGGATCGTCTATCGAATTGACCAACTTTTATATAGGGTTTAAGCCTAAAAACTTAGGATATAGATATATAGCCAAAAAGACGAATAATGCAAAACGTAGTACGTGGGTTGCTTCTTATGAAATAGTTGATAAAAACACAGATATTTCCAAATCGTCTGCTGTATCCAGAGGAATTTTAGGAGGTATAATTGGTGGGACCGTAGGTTCTGTTATAGGAGCTTCTACGGCTAAGAAGCTTCAATCTTATACACTTTTGCTGCACTGGAACGACAACAGGGATAGTTTAATTGAAGTTGATGAAAAATACTATAGGGCTATTTTAAAAGAAATTGTATGAGGCGAAAATGAAATTATGTATGGAATGCTACCGTGAGCTTTTTAACTTCGATACAAAATGTGATAAATGCGGATCGTCGAACCTTCTCGAAGAAAAGGAAGTAGAAAAAATTAAAAACGATCTTAAAAATGCGGGACCAATAAAATTAAAGAGATTGCTAAAAAATGAAAAATATGTTGCAATACAAAATTATTTGGAAGCAAAGGAAAATAGTTATTGGGACGCATTTAAAAGCGATCCAGTAATGAGAGCAATCAATAAACCAGAAAACAATAGAAAGCCTGTAAATGCTGAAACTGATTTTCAAACAAATCAATACAATAAAACTAAAGTTATTGTCACCTGCCCCTACTGTAAATCCACAGACACAAAGAAAATTACTGTAACATCAAAAGCAATTCATACAGCTGCTTTTGGAATTTTCTCAATAGGAAGAAATAGTAAACAATGGCATTGTAATAACTGTAAAAGTGATTTTTAAGGAAAAGTATTATTTTTCGTAAATATGTTTCTTGTGATGAAATATATTTCTCATAATATAACAAAAAGTGTTTTTTAAATATTTGAGTCGATTAATTATTAACTCTTTTTTTGTATACCTGTGGTAGTTACCATAACCATCACAATATATACGAGCATTAAATATTTTTGGTGTGACATAATAAGGTGTCTCCAATCGCAATTCTCTATTTTGATGGAACTCTATTAAAAAAAGTAGTTTATGTATGAACTTCATATAGTCTCCTTATAGGTGAAGTTATGTATATCATAAAATATGATAATGATGTTAGAGCCGAATTAAAAGATAGAAATTTTTCTTTATTAGCAGATAAAATAATTCAAAAATGGATTTACGAAGTGGGAATTCCCCTTGAATCGATTTCTGAAATTAGAGTATGTCAAAGCGCAAAGTTAAATATAACACAAGCATATACAAGACCAATATTCGATAAAAATATTGTTCATTTTCAAATAGTTATTTCTGATGAAATATTCAGTCACATATCTGAATATTTAGATACAACAGAAAAATATATGACAAAATCAATTTTTCAGCATGAATTATTTCATTGTAAAGAGATTGAACTATTGGATAAAGGAAAATTCATACAAAAATATCGTGATTTATTTTCAAATATAGAGATAAAGACGTCTTATGATTTTATGCTGATTTCTGCTATAAAAATATGGTCAGAGTTTTATGCTTGTTATCAAAATTTTAAGATTAACAAATGGAATTCAGTGCCGTGCCTAGAAAAAGAGTTTCTTTTAATAGACAACAAAATTCATTATTTAAAAAATAGAATGCAAGGGGATAGAAATTCTAAAATAACAATATCAAAGAATTTTTGCAGTATCTTGTTTTATTTTTGGTATCATATGATTTCTATCATTGCAGTATACTTACAAGAACAGGAAGAAATAGTTATAGAAGATTTTTACGTACATGAAAAAGAATACCCTTATTTATCAAAATATTTTGAGTTTATATGTGACAAATTATCTGAATATATGAGAAATTACCCAAAATGGATATCAGAGGATGGATATATACAATTTACAAAGGATCTAATGTATATATTCGAAATGAATGGTCTTATCTTTAAAAATGAGGACATTCATGAAGGTCTGATTTTATCCTCGATTGATTAGCCTTATGTTTTATTCTGTAACCATTCAAGCTCAAAGGGAAAAGAAAATACTTTATCAATGGCTTCTTCTGTCATAGCTGAATATTTTTCTTTTATTCTTTGAAGATGTTGAATCCATGCTTTTTCATTCTTTAAATGTAAATAAACAACGATACACAATATACACCCCTTATAATGAATTATGATAATTACAATAATAATCCTTTTACTACTTGTCCTGCTTATTAAAACAGCAAACGATGGAAATATACTAAGTATTGTTCTTCTTCTAATTTTATTTGGAATTGGTATTATTGCAGCTATGATTTCCAATCCGATTATTGCTGTGTTCGTTGTAATTATTGCTGGATTATATTATATTCTTCGTCCATCAAAAAGCACGGAAAACAATACCGAAACAGAAAATCAAAGTGATATATCTGAAAACATTTGCTTCAACAATACAGACGAAATGCAACCTAAAAAAGTGCCTTGCTATTCTGAATTTCAAAAGAAGTTATCACAAAACACAATCTCTCCTGAAGAAGTTGCTACTCAAAAATGGCAAGAAGAACAAAAGCAGATTGTTGAACAAGCATCCCAAGATTATATGTCAATAAAGAAACGACTACTTGAAAAGGCTCAAAATGGTCAATATAGGGTTATCGGGAATAAAAAATGTATTGAATATAGCGAAATAAATTATTACATCAGTACAAAAATTAATGTAGAAGGAGGCTGTAACTTTTCAAAAAGGATTCTATCTAGCCAAACTGTTATGCATCCCTGGAAACGATACAGTATTCAAGAGCAAAAACAGATAGATGCATATAAACAAACAATCATTAACTTGGCACATGAAGATAATATAAAGGTTAGGTTTTATTACATTTCTCGGTACATTCCATCTCAGCAAAAAACGGAAGTTTCACTTCCTATTAGATATGATTCTAATCAATATGAAATAAAGGCATACTGGGAATGTAGCGTGTTGTATTAAGACAAAAGAGGAGAAAGAAGATGGACTCACAAACTCATCGAGAAGACTGCGTAGAAAAAGACGGACGTTGCAAGAAAGAAAATGATAAATCAAAGAAAAATATTTGGAAAAAAATTTCAATAATTATGTTTTATATAGAATCAAATAGGGCTAAAATTGCCGCTACAGCATTTTTAACTGGATTGATTCTTTTTGTATTATCAATATTTTACAATGTTGATAATACATCTAATATATCGGACGTGTTTGTAATTATGAGTGCATTATTTTATGCTATTTGGATTTTTACATGTTTTGGTAATATAAGTACAGACATAGGAGGGAAAAAGGCAATTAAATTTGGAATTGTTATATTATCGGTAGCTTACATAATAAAACCCCCTTTTACAATCCTCAAAGCAATTTTGGTTTCTGTCTTAATTTTCTGTGCTCTTTATGTATGTGTAGGTGGGATTTTGTCTGTATTTTTAAAAATAAAAAATACTGTCAATGATTTTTTACATGAAGAAAATCAAACCGCAACAAACTTAAAAAATACTATATCTAATATCTCTAGCTTTATTGGGGTGTTTGGCGGACTAATCACCGCAATTACAGCAATAATAAATGCTATAATTAAAATTGGGAAGTGAGATAACAGTAGTATTATAAGAGTATTTTTTATAAAACTTAATCAGAAATATCCCAAATTTCTCCCATGATATACACGAGGTTTGTTTCTGTTTTCTGGTTTGTTAGCTTCTTCCAGCGACTGTTTCATGCGTTTTATTTCTTTGCGATGTGTTACGCCATAAATAAAATCAACAATAAAATCAAATAACATACTTGTACCTCCGAGTATATAGAAACAGATATAATGAAGATTCCAAATTTAAGAAATAATAGAAAAAAGACCTTTGGTATATGCGATACAAAAGGTCTTTTTTGTCTTTAAAATGTATCATTATCCCATTGCGCTCTTTATAAAATTCGCAAGCTCTCTATCTTCGCGGCTCTTTACCTTGACCTGAGTAATATAAGTCAGATTTTTCGTTTCTTCATCCAAAATTGAGTCGTATAAGAAAGATAGTTGTCGTTTCCTGGTAACGTCGATATTTGGCTTTAACATAACAGCCATAAGATCAGATCTATCTATTGTTACAGATTTAGCTTGTGGTACATTACTTACATTTATAGTGTTAACATTTTCTACACTCACAACTCCTCCCTTTCTTCTTTTTGTTGACGTAAACATAGGTGCTTTCAATGATTTAACCTCCTATACTATATTATATTGTCAATTACGTTTTCTATGTTATAATTTTTGTCAAATTTTTTACATTTTTCGCAATATAATATGATATATTTTTCCACAATTTCTCCAAAATTAATATATGCCAAGTATAAGAAAAGTTCTTTCTTTAAATTATAATATTCTTTACGTACAGAAATTCCCATTGAAAGCTGTACTTGTCTACCATTATTCAAATTTGTAAATGAATGAGATAAATATTCTTTCCAAATATTATCATTTTTTCCTTTGTAATTTATCTTAGGATTTAAAGACTTTAACAAAGAAGTTTTTAACTCCGCGGAATAATAGATCAGGCCTTGCGTAATAGGAATAGGGGTTAAATCAGTAGACCAGTCTGTTGCTAAATCATCCTTATCATCTTTATCTGTAGAAGCAACAATTCCCTTATACTCAGTAGCAGTAGTATGCCTAAAATGAACACGTATACCAACAGGGTCAGTGATATATCTCTTTATATATCCACAAATATCCATCAAAAACAATTTAAATTCATTAGACTCAATTTCTGTATATTTAGATATATCTGCTCTTTTACATTTGTCTTTTAGTCTTTTTATAGACTGATCTACAACCTGCTGCATCATAATATGAAATTCAATCATGTTTTTAGTAAATTTAGGTATAATATCCACAAATTTTTGATTTATATAAACTGGTTGAAACTTCCCGTTTTTCACCACCCCTATTGTTAAAGGAATATTTTCAAAATTATTTTTTCTTCTAGTCTTTTTGGCTCCATTCTTTTTAGATTGTGGGAAAAATTTGTCTATCATGTCCTTAATCATTTGGGTAGCCTCAGTACAACCATCCAAATGAGTTCTATATTTATTTATAGGTTTCCCGTCTCTAGGGACTCTATTCAGCTTATAGAAAGAATGATCTTCCGTTATAATTGATTCCTGAAATATTACAGGAACTACAATACACTCACCAGAATTCATTTTGGCTATAGATTTTTTCAACTCTATATCTATACAATATGATGATGCCAAAAAATTGGGTGTTACTAATAAAATTATAATATCTGAACAAGATAACGTGTTTAAAACTTCTTTATCTATATCTTGTCCAGCAACTATTTTACCATCATGCCATACTTCTATGTTATATAATTGCTCAAGAGTTTTTAATGTAATTAGTAATTTGTTTTTATATTTCATATCTATGTGAGAATATGAAATAAAACACTTTAACGATTTTTTTGTACTAGGCATATCCATTTCCTCCACTTATTATAATGTAAATATACATCATTAGCAGAGAAAAAGCTATGATTTTACACGAATTTTCGTAAAACAGGCAAAATATACATAGATTTAGTAAGAAATTTGTTGAAATTATAAAAGAAAATATGATGAGTAGTGAAATATAACAAAAACAACACGAAAGTCGTCAGTATAATACTGACGACTTAGTGTTGTGGTTAATCATATTATGAATCGATTCGCTATAATAATACTTTATCTGCTATGAATTTTCAAGGGATTGAAGAAATCTGGTGCCTTAAGTTACACTCTTACACACCTTCAGCAATTTCTGTTTCACTTTCCTCAATCATAGCAAGGATCTCTTCAGGAGATTTGCCAGACTTCTTGATAGCCTTAATCAGCTTTTCCATATCTGCCTTCTCTTTGGCAACCGAAGCAGCTTTTTCGGCTTTGAGCTGTTCTTTGTATGCAACCTTTAAATCTGCTCTGAGTTGTTTCAGTTCAGCTTCAAGATCCTGAATCTTATTGTTGATCTGAAGTGCTTTTCCAGTGTACACACGTTCTTTTCCTCTAGGCATACTGCACCTCCTTATTTTTATAAATAAAGAGTAGCATATAAAGGAAAAAATGTAAATATAAGAAGAGAACAAGTTAGCCAATAATCATAGTTGGAGCTTCTACAAAAAATGGCAGATAATCCTGTGACACAAATCCATCAGGAGAGCAATTTTTATCAGAGAATTCGGTAAAATCAACAACATACCAAACTCCGTTAATAAGACACTCATTCCAAGAATGAGTGCTGCCAGATCTATAGCCGCCGACCATCCTGGTGGGGATACCGGTGGCATTTAATAGAACATAAGCAGCTTTTGTATAATGGACACAAACACCACTTCCCAGTACAAGAGAATCAAGATAGTTTACTTTTCTATAGTCATTATTGTATTGCATACCATTCCTGACACGAGAACATGCATCTCTAACAATAGCAAAAGCATCATCGCCAGTAGGAAGTCCGAATTTTTCTATTGTTGCAAGAATACAAGCAGCTCTCTTATCAGATTCTGCTACCATTTGTGCTTTGTTGTCTCCATACCAATAACCAACCCACGAATTGCCGCTGTAAAGATTGTAGCAATGAGAATAGTAATTCATAAAAGCATCACGATCAGCTTTGGAATTGAGGTAAACCATTTCTCCCGCTTCATATGCTGGACAAAGAGAACGATACCTCTTCTGGTCCTCAGTTTTATCTGCTAAGGCAGCAACCTGATCTACATAGACAGTATAGTCTATCTGAGGAACTTCCAGCTGAGGAGCCGCTGCTTCAGTCGCATGAATTGGTAATGGGTTTGTAAAACAAGATACTAGGATAATACAAGCAGCTAGAATAGAACAAAATCGTTTTCTCATCATCAATTATCCCCCTATATATTTATGATAGATTAAATACAATTCGAGTATACTATGCAAATCTATCTCTGTAAATATATACGGGGACAATTTCAGATCAATTTTCTACACTCTTTTTCAATTTCTCTGAGTTTATCTTCGTCACTTTTATCTTTATCATAGCAAATCAGTAAAAGAGTGGCTGCTAGTCCTTTTGAACCAAAAACCACTCCTGAGTTATATGATTTCATTTTTTCATTTGTTAAATATTTTGAAGCACCATTATTTATATTCATATTAATCTTTCCTTTTCTTTTTTTTACCTTCTTGTTACCTCTGGTAGAGAGTCCAAACTAATGTAAACGTACAGAACAAGATCTGTAACGGCAATTACTAATCGTTACACTCGACAAAGTGTGGACTGTTCCTTGCAGCATTAGGAGTTTCACCTAATACCACTTGCCCTGGCAGTCTCTGAGGTTAGCACTCTGAAATAGAGATTTCATCCTTAAAAGGATTTATATGTATAAATACAAGCTGTCACCTGCTCGTAGTACGAAGCATCACATTTTTACGATTCTATGATGTCACCAAAATAGAAGAGTAGTGATGGGTTGACGTACATTCAAGTCCCTTAATTGCTAAAAGGAGTTTTCCATATGCAGAGGGAAAGCCATATCTGCAAATTCAACTGTGTATTTCACAGAGGGTAGCATAAAAAATTATACTTTGCATAAGAAACTATGCTACAGCAGGCATATTCATAAGAGGGTAACTTTTCGCCCTACCTGCGTTTTTGGCCCCAAGCACTCCGCCTAATATAGTGCCTAAAGTGCTTAATGATGTAATATCTATATTTTCAGTTAATTTATCAAGAGTCTCTAGTGCTGAGTTTGCTGTATTAATAGCAGAAATCATGTCATCAGAGTTGACAAAGTTATTAACGATGCTCGTCCAGGTATTAGATAATTTGTTTAAGCTGCCTGACCAGTTATTTGCTGATTTCTGAGCTTCTTCCATTGCAGATCCAGAACCTTCAGAATAATCAACGAGCATCTTATCGAACATATCCATGTTGGATAATAGAGCGGATAATTTGTTTCAAAAGCGTAATTTTGAAAGCTCACAACACTTTCATGTTATTAATTTGATAATTATATTTTCCAGATTTGAAATTTTCTACAAATTCGTTCCACTGGGATTCAGTATTGTTTCCTTGACCATATTCCGAATGGAACAGACCATGTAAATCTTTCCTGATACATGCGCCTAGAGGATATTTACTTTGAATAGAATTAAAAAGATTTGCTATATAATCTAATTCTTGTAAAGTATATTCAGAAAAGTTTTCTTTGACGGTGATTTTATATGTTTCTACCAACTCTTTAAATATAAGATTGAAAGCTCTAATGTGATGTATTGCAATATCACTATCACCAGTTAATATACATTTATAATCACAATTTTTCAAAGAATCAATTTTCCATTTAGTTATTCGACCTCGGATATAGTGTTTTAGATCAAGATATGCCGGTAATTGTTTGGGAGTAGAAAGCCCTAATTCCATTCGCTTTGATTGAATGCTACATTCACTTCTACCTAAATTTATTGCAATATCTTCGTCTGACATTGTTATAGCATTTTTCTTTATGTAATCAATTTCATATTCGCTGTATTTTTTTCTCTCTTTTGACAAACCAAGCTGAGATGCTTTTACAATAATAGTATCCCTACTTCTGTTTGGCAATAAATTTACTAGTTCATCAATACTAAATAGCGAATAACATAATTTAAGAATATCTATTTCATTTGTGGTCCAATAATCTCTGGTCTTTAATCCTAATTTTTGGGCTTTTGTACATATTGCAGAATAGGTATACTTTCCATTAAACAAAACCACCAGCTCTTTAACTTTTCCAAACATAGATGGATAATTTTGTTTTAATAAATCTTCTTCCTCTTTTTCCCAAAAGTGGCATTCCATAGTAATTCCCATTTTGCTCATTTTAGTATATATATCGGCTTTACTTATATCGGGTAAATATTTATTGATAGATTCCCAATCTCCAACAGGATAATATTGTTTTAAAATGGAAATTTCTCCATCTGTGAAATAGTGCTTTTGCTTCTTATAAATTCCTAGTCTTGTTAGCTTTTCAATTATTGTTGTTGGCTGACGACCATACTTTGCTGCTAAATCACAAGGGCGCATTCCAGACTTGTAATCAACAATTATATTTTCAAGTTCCTCATCAGAAAATCTTTTTGCTTTACTAATTGTTATTTTTATCCCCAACTCTTTAAATTTTCGTTGGATTGTTTGATTCTGGAATTTATACTTATTTGACAGTTCATTTAAATCCATACCATTATGATAATCATTTACCATTTTATCTAAAATTTCTTTTGTAACAATTTTTCTCATAATGTCATTAACTCCTAATAAAATCTTACTTTTTTGTTTTTTTCCTCATACTAAAAAAGAAATCCAGTGATTTCTGTAACTCAGGACTTCTTTTAAATACCCAATATTCTTTTCCACTTTTATCAAAACGTGAATCCTTATCAAATCCTAAAGAATAAAGATACCTGCACAAACGTACTGATTCACATATGAATAATTTCATAAATTTACCTCTATATAATTATCAAATAATAACTCCTCTATGTTTCCATAGATGTTCTGACTATTTCTTAAGCACATATTGAATGTTCAATATAGCACCCACACCGTTTCGATTTAAGGGGGTTTCACCCACGCCATAAGTTTGCGCCCTACGATTATTGATTTGGATATTCGGGATTAGTTTGCACATACCCTTATTCTCCAGTCCAAATCCTGACCTAGATCTAGTCGATTGACACATCCCTGTTTGGGACTTCGCGACCAAGCTACCATTTTATTTTGTACATTGACAAAATTGATACTTAGGCTTTTGACCATATATCATCTCTATCGTTGTTTTACTTTCGTTACATTCATGCCAGCATATTTCATCCGCATTGTAGTGATAGAGCTTTAGGTTTTACTGGTTTTAGATGTGTTAGACTATGCACATTTCTGTACATACAGGCAAACGTCTGCCTGGTATTTCCCGCCAATGACAGTTAAAATCTCAGCTCTCAAAGGATCTGCTTCATCAAGCTGAGTGAACGTTGCTGCCAAATCTCTCAAAATTGAAATGGGATCACGGAGCTGTTCTACTCCATTAACCATTTCAGTCATGGAAGCGTTTGCTGCATCAAGAGTATCTACGATTTTAGAAGAAGTGATATTCTGTAAATTGATCAAGATAGACTTTAAGCTATTACCTACTTCGTTACCGCCAGATTTAGTTACAGCCTCCATTGTACCGATCATTGCAGATACATCTTCAATGGAAACTCTGTAGTTAGCGGCAACAGTACCAGCTTCACTCATGGCCTCAGCCATATCTACCATTGAAACGCTGTTGCGGTTGGTTATCGAGTTCATTCCGTCGAGTACAGCGTTTAATTTTTCGGCGTTCCCTTCATACTTATAAGCAGCATTAGTAGCAAGCAAGAATTGGTTAGCCAGATCAGCACTCATATCGCCTGCCGCTTGAGCTAATAGCGACTGCTGTGCCATAGCCTCGCCCTGTTCACCATAGAATCCTGAGCGGGACATTTCCTGTACACTGGTTAAATAATCCGAAGCTGTTTTACCTAGTTCAGAAGCTGAAGCAAAAGATGTACTTCCTAATTCCTGAAGTTCTTGCTTCGTCATATCAGATGTTTTACTGATTTCAGTTAGGATATCATCAATCTCTTTAAGTTCACCTATTGACTGAGTAAATTGATGAACAGTTCCCATAATCAAGGATGTTACTGAAATCCACTGAGTAAATTGTCCAGCTGCATCTTTAAACTGATCACTAAATGATTTACCAAGTTTACCCAAAGTCCGCATCTGATTTTGGGTATTGGATAAGGCATTATTTATTTGATTCCATTTCTGGACACTAATATTACCGCCATCAAGCTCCCTTAAATAACTTTCCAGCTCAGCTTTTGCAGATTTCGTAATGGCGGTATTCTTACTCATAAATTCCTGGATTCTATTTGACAGAGCATTTATTCTTGCAACAGACACGCTTTCGACGCTCTTATCATAGATTCCATTAAACGCTGTTCTAAGAGCTGTAGCTTGAGATCGAAGTTCTGATAGGTCTTTTGAATTGCCAACCTCATTGAGACCTTTAATCAAAGAGTCCAGGCTTACTTCAACACCATCAATATCCTTCTTAAAATTAGCAAATCCAGTATGTTTTGACGAGAAATTATTTAACGAACTTATTAAGGCATCAACGTCAGCTTTTAACTTCGTAAAATTAGTAGTAGAAGATGATGGAGTACGAGAACGTGTTCCGCCTCCACTATTGCTTCCTCCTCCAGAACCTCCACCACCCGATAGTGTAGATCCAACAGGAAGTTGTACCTGAATAGCTTCAATTTGCTTTTTTATCGAATTTATGGCTTCTTTTGTAAGTTGTGCCTTTTCGATTTTTACAGATAGATTCTCAATCTTATCTAATTGTCTTTGAGTGTTTTTCCCAACATCAGAATCAAGTTCTGTACCTAATTTTATTCTGAAATCATCACTCATTAATGTATCAATCCCCTCCTTTCGGGTTTTCAAGTTTGTGAGTACACAAAAAGCCCTCCCGAAAGGAGAGCTGTAGAAAAAATATTTCTATATTAGGTTGTTAGTGATATAATTTAGTAGAATCGAAGTCTTTTGACAGAGAAGAGTACCTGTGAACATAACCATGCTTGCAGTAAGAAAGGGCAAGGTGAATCGCCTCTTGGAAATTTCATACTTCTTAGAAGGATTCTCTCCACGAAAGATTCGTATCGAATCACAAGGTAGAGCAAATTTCTAAGAGTGATATGAACAAAATTCAGGGGAGAGTGTCATTGTATTTCTACAGTGTCATTTCTCTATTTTACAACCTTTAGACCTCGTTTCTCCAAATTATACGCCAATATCCTTATAATACCTATTTCTCCACCCAAAGTCTGAACTCCCTCATCCCAGAAGCCTATGTCTCTGCCTTCATCAACAGTATATCCGTGGTTCCCAGCTCCAGGAACATCTCTGTTTGCCCAACTAGCGACATCATGTCCTGTTGCTGGATAATCATAAGAAAAGTTGCTTCCAGGATAATGATATCTCAGATAATTCTCATCTATTTTTACTTCACATTCTATAGAATTTCCTTTGATCTCAACCTTGGGCTTAACTAGAGAATTTAGGAATTTATATGTTCTCTGATAAAAAGATGGAGTATATTCTCTATAATATTCATTGATTGATTTCTGAATTACATCATAGATTTCTTCTTGAGTTTTCTCTATAGCAGAAGCAACATAGGACTGCAAAATCTTCCTAAGCTGCTCCTGATTTTTAATATATACTGTTCCCACTTAAATCTCCCGCCTAATCAATAGGTCTGTAGCCAAAAATCATTTATAGCCTGATCGGTAGGCTCTTTAGAGGAGATAATAAAATTGCCTGTAATGCCCAAATTTGTTCTGGCATTTGCGGCAGTAGTAGCTCCAGTTCCTCCTTTGCTAATAGGAACTGTACCAGAAATATATCCACTATCATTTGTCAATTCAGACGTTTTAGTGGGAACGGTAATATTAACTACACGAGAAGAGTCAGGAGTAAGAGCAGTTCCATTTTTCTTTACTCCAACAATAACATTTCTTTCGGCGTTTGAAGGAGCATGAGAGGAGGTGGCGTGAGTATAAGCTGTATCAGCTTTTTCTCCTTGTGTGGATGTTGCAAAAATAGTTTTTAGCTTATTAAGAAATGTATTCAGACCTGATTTATCTAAAAATTTACGTTCGCTCAAATTTTCACCTCCTAAGAAGCTATATTTAAGCGAATAAAGCTTCTATTTCTTCATCAGTGATAGCAGTAACTACGCCTGCCTGTAGATCGCTAATCTGAGATTTCATTGTAGCAATATCATTTTTGTTCGTTGTAACCTGTCCATTAGAAAGATTGGTTACAAGTGTATTGGCGGTACCAGCAGCATCAAAAGCAGTAGATGCAGCAAAAGCAGCAGTTCCCAGAGCGCCGCTCGCATGAGGAATGAGTTGTCCACTCGCATTGGTAACAACAGGCACATTTGCAGTGTTACCTAGAGCAGCGCCTGTTACAGGTACATTCCCAGAAGCAGAACCAGCAACTTTATAAGCTGCACTTGCCAGTCCTTTAACGGTTACGTCTGCACCATCAACAGCAATAGTACCGTTCCCAGATCCACTCGTAATATCAGCTTTCTGAAGTGCACTATCAGCCTTAGCGCCCTGAGCTGCAGTAGCGTATGCACTAGATGCAGTATATGCAGCACTGCCAAGACCTTTAACGGCAACATCTGTACCTTTTACTGCAATCGTTCCATTGGCCCCACCAGTCGTAATATTTGCCTGCTGAAGAGCAGTATCAGCTTTAGCACCTTGAGCTGCTGTCGCATAGTTATCAGCAAGTCCATCAGCATAAGTTTTAGCATCTGATAAAGCCTGGTTAGCCTTTGTAGTTGCATCAGAAGCTGCTGTAGAAATTGCTTCTGATTTAGCTGTTGATACTTCTGTTTTTGTAGCATAGTTCGTTAAATCTACAGCGCTATCACCAACTTTTTCAAATGCGCCATTGATCAGCATGTATTCATCATATTTCTGTTCACCAGAGCCAGATGCTTTTGCTACCATATAGATGGTATGTTCGTCCGCACTGTCCACTTCAGGAAGGTCTTCAACGATCTCTCTCTTTAGGTGGTCAGCATTTGCAACGGCAGTAGCAATAGCAGAATCAGTCTGTGTTTTTGTATATGCATCAGTAATTCCATAGCCAGATAATGTAGTAGCCTTATCTGCTTTCCCGGATTGTAATGCTGTAATATTATTTTTGTTAGTAGTTACTTGACCATTTGCAAGCTCTTGAACTTTTGTCTCAGCAGTTCCAGCAGCATCATAATTAATGCTTAAAGAATCTGCATAACTCTTCCCTTGTTGAAGAATTGATGCATCATCTGACGCCATCTTTTCTTTAAGCTTCTCGTCATAAGTTGTTAAGCCAGTTAAGTCCAAATATTTATTTTCAGCCATTATTCAAATCACCTCTAAATTTTATCATTCAAAAAGTTTCAGGATATCTTCAGTTGCTATTGGGGAATGTTCGTTGATTTGTCCTGGCGGAGTGGTTATTTGAACCCATCCGCCAGTCTGATATGTCCATAAAATTTTTTTATCTAATACAAAATAAAAAAGCCCCACAATAGGAGCTAATAGAGATTGTCTTTCTGATTCTGTCTGTAATACGTTTATTTGATTGTAGAAAGTTCGCTTACCACCAATATCGAGGGCGACCTTTTGGACATCATTTACAAAAATTAATTGTCCATCTTTGATTGCTAAATCAGGTAATCGACTGGCAGCAGTAGAAATTACAGACATAATAGGATTTAACGAGTCTGCCATGTCACACCTCCATATTCAATTACCCAATTTAAAATTCAGTGATGGTCAGAGCAGTATCTGTATATGCTTTAGCCTGAGCCAAAGCTTCGTCAATTTGCTGTGCCACGTCAGTGCCTCCAGAACCTACAACCTTATTAACAAATTCAACGACTGTTGCGGACTCACCCAGATCACCAATCTTAGCATCAAGATCGTCTCCAGCAGCGGTAGCCGCCTCTTCGAGGATTTCAGTTTTTGCAGCTGCAATCTTAGAATCAACGGTTGCGCTATCTACTTTAGTATTAATATTCTGTGTTAAAGTAGAAATTTTACTGTCAATATCTGTCTTTGAATATACGTTAGAAGCATCAGCTTTTAATGCCAGTTTTTCAGTTACAGTCTCAGAAAGAACAGTAACCTTACTCTGTGCGTCAGTCGCAGCAGCTTCCAGCAATTCAGTCTGTGACTTATCGTAGCTGTCAAGAATCGTCTTGTTTGTATGTTCATGTGCCTTAGAAATAACATCGTTCAAAGAAGCAATAGTAACATTGCTATCTTTGATGATTTTTCCTGTAGCACCATTAAACACAACGATATGTCCATCTGTAGCCGCATCAGGCCCCGTAACAGCGCCATCAATATTTGCCTGGATGACCATGAAATCCGCATTTCCTGCGCCTTCAGCTTCATAATTTTTGAGACAGATAATCAGATCTCCAACTTCGCAATCCTGTCCCGCATAAGTACCAGCTACAGACACTCTCCAGCTTTGTCCAGCTTTATAACCTGTAGAAGGGAGAGGATTATCAGAGTCATCAACGATTCCGGGAACACCACTATTTAATTGCCCAATCAGTGCATTTACCCATGTTTGGGTGGCAACCTCGTTTCCTTCGATCTTCACAGACCCGGTAAAAGTTGGGTTTGCAATAGGAGCTTTGAGGTCAATATCCGTCTCAAGAGTTTCAATACGAGATTCAAAATCAGAAATGCTAGTAGATACATCTTCAAATACTTTTACCCATCCTGATCCGTTCCAGATATAACCCACATTGTTATCAATGTAGATAATTCCTTGCTGCTGACCAGATCCAGGGCGAGTGCCAACGATAACATACTGTTTGATGGATGATGGATCAACTCCAATTTCTTCAAGAGTATATCCAGCTTCTCCAGGCTGAAGAATATATGCTTTATAGGTATCTCCAACTTTTGCGGTGATAACTTGACCACCATATGCATTTGCCGCAGAAGCATATGTTTGAGCTTCTTCAAAAGAATCCCATATAGATGAAGCATCTAGGGGGAGAGGATTAGAGCGCTGATAGGCCTTTAAAGCCATAAGAATTTTCGCTTCATCAAATTGAGCCATTATTTACCTCCTTTATTTCTTATATTTAAATAATCTTGTAATTCGTCTTGGGTTGCGTATGAAAAAAGAAAACCACTTTTTGTTGGAAGATTAGTTTTTAAAGAATTATAAATTGTGTCGCTTCCGATCTTTTGGCCGACTAAAGATTCAACATTATCAAAAAAATCCTGAATACCCTCATGGATACATATCACGTCTCCGTCATGATTTTGAACTTTTATTATCTTCATAACATGGTGAGGTACATATTTTCTGCTATGTTCTTTATAGTTATTTAGTCCTAGTTCCCTGCCTTTTTTTAAATATTGGGAAACAGTAGTGGGACTAATGTTCAATTTTTTACAAATTTCAGTCTGAGTTAGTTTTTCATCGTCCCATAGTTTGCTCACTTCAATCAATAAAGAACTTTCAGCGTCAGTTTTGCATCTTTCTATATCAACCAATGAGAAATCTAACAGATTAGCCAATTCAGAATCAACAATATTATTATAAATGAATTCAAATCTGTGATCTATACATGGATAATCCACATCAATACGTATCATTTCTATCCCATGCTTTTGGGCAAGCAAATTCTTTTCGGTATCACGCTTAATAGAATTTTCTATTACTTGTGGATTATTATATCTTGTCTTTCCGTGTCCTAAACCGCCATCTAGTTCAACAAAATATTCTGCTCCTTTAATTTTAAAATAGAAATCATATCTATATAACTTGCACCATTCAAATAATTTTTTCCCTGCTTGTGCAATATATTCTACTCCAAGCTGATCCAATATTGATGAAAATAATCTTTCGGGATAAGAACGATTTGATTTTTGACATTGACATGTTGGATAACCTTTTTTGTATCTATTTGGTATTCCCCAAAAAGTTTTTCCGCAATCAGGACAACATAATTCAACCATTTTATTTGTTTCTTGGGATAACTTATAAGTCAAGGATTTGTCTACAAACCATTTTGCTAATATAGGGTTTGTGGTTGCTATATCATTAATCCCGGCAATCACCTTATTTTGTCCACAAACTGGGCATCCTTTATTCAAAGTAAGATCCTTTTCTAATTTTTTGTAAATATAGTGATCTGTTAAGCATTCAACAATATATCCATTTTCGTGATTTTCGATGCTTTTATCTTTATATTCACACAAATGTGTAATAATAATTTGATCTAAAATCCTTTGATTGTTTATGACATCTCCCACTTTATATTTATAGATTTTAGCTTTGACTCCAAACTGTTTACTAATTAAACCATTTTTAAAAGAATCCCGATTTGTCCAAAATGAATTATTATCATCAATACATAAACAAATTTTGCGCCCTTTTATACCTAATATCTTTATATATCCAGAATAGTTCGTATCTTCGATTTTATACTTTACGGACAATCCAATACTTTTACTCCAGTTAATCTTATTTTCGGAAAAGATTGGTAAATTACTAAAATCAATTGAAACTTTTCTATAAGCCAAAAAATCACCTCAAAATTTAAATATAAGAAATCTATTTTTTTACATTCTTCCAATTTTGCAATTCACAATTAAGTTTGCTATCCTTAATGTAAGCCCAAAACATTCGATGCGTATCTGGATTTAATCCGACTGCTTCATATCGAATGTTTTTTGATGTAAGATATTTTCTTAGTTCTAAAGAATAACAACAAAATATTTTACTTTTCATACGCAACCTCTAATTATTTAACCTATTGTGAATGAGAAATTCATAGTTGCAGAACTAGCCGTACTCATGTTATATACATATACGTTGTAGTCCTTTAGCCCATTTGATCCGCCTCTTGCGTCAGCAACCTGAACAGTGCTAGAAGTAAAAGCAGTAAGCATTCCCTTATCCCCAAGGTCGTCATAAGACACTTGCTTCAGGGTTCTAGGGGCAGGTAACGCAAAAATAATATGTTGAGACCCTGTGGCAACAGCAACAGAAATAACATTATTGGCAGCAACATTTAGCCTTTTATTTGCTAATCCTCTAATTTGATCAGAAGTAGGAGATTCTATTGTTCCTGCTCCATATCCCCAAAAGGCGTTTCTTTGTCCAGTAAAGGAAAAATTAGTGCTGTCCTTTGTACCTGCCTTAATCTGACCAGTAGCATCAGGCTGATTTAGATTATTGTTTTTTACCGGTCCATCGGCATATGTAGCCTGAGCTTTATAAGTAATAGTTTCATCTCCCAGCACAAATGCATTGCCAGTATAGGTATAGGGAGATGTGGTATCAGATCCTACCTCTTCGCTTCCTTTCAGAATTGCGAGTTTGGTAAGATCACCAGCATCATTTTTATTAAAAGTGGCAGCAAGAATAGGGGTAATAGATGTTCCAGTCTCATAACTTCCACTTGCAGTACCGCTTCCCGATTTTGCAATACTAACAGTGGGAGCGGTATAGGTAGGATGGACAGCTTTCTGAGTGATCATATTAAGCAAATCGTCAATACTTGTACCTGCTGGAATAGATTGTCCATTGCTAAGAGCGCCTAAATCAGTACCATTCAGAGTATACTCTTTAGTGGAACGGCTTTTGATAAACATAGGATTTTTATCAGGTTTTACAAATGCCATTTCTTCGGTGTCTGAGGTAATAATGATATCGCCTTCATCAAGAGTGGTATTCTCAATTGCAGTAGAAATAGCATCTTTTTCACCATAACCAATCTTAGTTTTCATACTTATTGTTTTGACTCCTTTCTTTTTTTTAGAATTCAACAACTGTAAAGGTTTCATCATCAGGATCGGAAGATTCAGAATTAGAAATCGTTACAGCTTTACCAATCTTTTCACCATTTGATGTAAGTTGTAGTTTATTGTCTTCATAAGACAGATCATCTGCCTTATTCTTATCGTAAATTTCGGCCATTTTATCTGTAGCTTCAAGTTTAGCGTTCAGCTGTCCAACTAATTGATCTACAAATTCGAGAGATTCGTCAGGAATAAAATTGTAATAATCAGAAAGAGGCGAAATAGAGATAATTGCTTCTCCGGTATGGAGTACATATTGCGTATTTGTTTCTGAATCAGTTTTAGAAAAAGTAAGACGGATCGAAATATCTCCAGAAAATTTTGTAAGATTGGTGTCTACAGGCAATGTAAAACGAAGTTTGTTTTTATATAACTCATTATCTTTTACCAAGATTTCCGCATGAGGTACATTTGCCTGATCTACATATTTTAGAACAGCAGTAAAATCTGTCAAAGAAATGTCATTATATAATTCAGGAATTAAAAACTGAATTTTATCTATAAGTTTTTCGCGTTGGTATAAGGTGGTTTTGACAGTTGTAATCAATTCCTTATACTCATTCATTACAATAGTATACAGTCGTGTCACCTCTCTTTCTAGTTTATTCACAACTCCTTTTAGGAAACGAAAATCGATAACCTAAAATTTTATAATGAGGAGCTGGTTCCTCGTGAAGCAGATAATAGTTGATTGCATCTGCTAAAAATATTGCTATAGCAGACAATAATACCCATAAAAGACTGAACGGGAGACAGATTACGCCATCAAAGTTTAATGGAAGAGAAGAGTAGTCCCACATTGGTGGTTGATTGAAAAATTTTAGGCCTTCTCCAACAATCAATTCAAACATTGTTACAATCAGTGAGCCAATAACTGATTGAATAATTAGGTCTGTATCCCAAGGCATTACTTCATTGATTCGATCAATCAAAATAAACGAAATTGCTCCGACAATTCCCATCAAGGGGAAACTATAATTTCTAAAGGTAACTTCAATAGCAATATAAACACAATACCCAACTAAAAATAAAATGAGGTATTTTAAAATATGCTTTTTATTCATTGTCTTTTTTCCTTTTGAGATTCATCATGAATAAGGCCCGCAATAGTCTTAATTAATTCGTTTTGAAAATCAGAAGGCGAAACATCTTTAAGGGCGTCATATGTTTTCTTCAAAAATTCGGCAATTTCTTTGTTATTCTCAAAGAAAGAAAGTACGATAGAATAACATATCAATTTTACTTTCCATTCTTTATATTTCATTTTAAAGTAAGTGAACAAACAATCCCTCCTAAATATTATCTATGTACTTTGAAAATATAATTTTTGCCATCAGCCCAAAGTTGAAAATTTCCAGAGTAGGGATTATAACTACATCTTGTTATTTGCGGGCTGGTATTGCAAATTTTAATATAATCTTCTGAACTTATATTAAAATTATTTTCGTTTAGCTTTTTTTCAATTTCCCATGTATACATTATTCGTTTTTGAGAAATCCTTGTCCTATGCATATGGCATCAGCTTCATCGTCAGTAATATTTTTGTGGGCTATCTTTTTAGCGTACTGAATAGAAAGCTTTTTATATTCATCACGTTTCCTTCCGCACTTTTGCATATGTAAAGAGGCCCTCCATTGAGATGCTTCCAACTCAACATAGCAAATTTTATTTTGAAGTGCATAAGCATAAACTGTTCCAATAATTTTAGCAAGGACTCGGACAGTAACCATATTTCTTGATACAGTAAGTTTTTCTATTACGATAATATCTGGGCTATACTTTTTTATAAGATCGAAAATGTTTAAACACATTTTTTTGATTCTATCATCTGAAGACAGTTTCTTATTTTCTTTTGCGGTCAGATCTATAACACCAGATTGATTATATGTGTTGCCAACAAAAAAAGCCCATCCAGTCTTGGTTGAGCTTGTATCTAGTGATAATATAGTCATTGATTTATTTATTCGATTTTTGTAAAGCTATTTTGAATCTGCTGAATAGCCTGTACAATTTTATCGTATCCAACCATAGAGCATAACGCGCTGCCAAGCCCCAACAAAAGCATAAAGATAATAGAATTTGCTGTATAGGCTATAGAATTAAACTGATAATAAATTGCTGTCCCGCAAATACCAACAACAAGGGCAACAATAAGAGCTAAAATGTTGTAACTCATATTCTGTTTATCAGAAATAAGTTTCTTAATTCCCTGGACAATCAGCCCCGTAATAACTGAAGATGAAAACAAGAGTGCAACAAAAATTGTAATATCCATATAAACTCCTTACCCTACAGCATTTGATTTTATTTCATCTGTAGAATTTGAAAATTTTGTGCCGACCATTTTTATTCCCGCAAGGCTTAATAACTCTGTTCCGAAGAAAGCATATACACATGTCGTTAAAGTAGGACTTATTTCGACCATCGTATATTTTTGTATCATAATTGCAGCGACAGTATAGGAGATAATTGCAATAATGCAGACTAAGACAATAAGTTTACTAAATTTTAATGTTAGGCGGAATGGAAGATATAAACCGATAATCTCTTTTTTTATTTTTCTTTCTTCAAGGCGCATTTCAGCCAGTTCTTTTTTCTTTCGTAGCCGTTGCATATTTCTTTCATGCTGACGTTGAGTCAAAATAATCACCTGCCATTACTATCAGGCTTTTTTGCCCGCCAATATTCCCATGCCATTTTTGTTTCGGGTGCATAATAAAATGCTACAAGTTTACCATCTAGTCCCTCGTCAATCCACACAGGCTGGCACTTCATTTTCGCATAAAACACAATTTGTTTTAGGTTAACAATTTTAATTAAATTTTCTTCTCCATAGATTTTTTCTACGTCTTTGAAATCTTTACACTTAAACAATAATTCAAACCCTCTTTTCACAAAAAAAGGAGAACGAGGATTGATCAATAGTCCTATTCTGGATTGATTTCTTATCGTTCTCCTTTTCTTTAAGTCAATCCACTATTATCTTCAGAATCCGTCTCTTCAGTCGTAGCCGCCGAAATATCTGATTGCTCTTTTTTCCCTTTTTTCGTGTTATTGCGAACCACCTTTTTGGCGGATCCGTTTGATATAAAATATCCTTTCTCGCTACGTAGCACATTTACTGTTTGTTCACCTTTATAATCATTTGTCATAAACTGGATACGAATTCCCTTATAATTGACAACGATTATATGGGTAAATTCATTATAGTAACATACTTTAGACTGCATTTACTCCTCCTTATTTTAGAAAGAGGAAGTATTATTCTTCCTCTTCCTCAAGAATCATATCCAGCATATTACCATCAGAATCAGTAAGCAGGTCTGCAGTAAGTGTTATTGTAGCAGGATCTCCCGTGTTAGCGCAGGAAATAGACATATTAGGCTGACAAGCACACTTATATGCAATAAAACGATAAGGAAGCAGTTCGTCGTTTTCGGACTTCATAACAGTATCGCCATACAAAGTAAAGTTCTTAGGCATAGAACTGCCTTTGATACTTAGGCGTTGTACCTTCTCAGTGATATCATAAACATAATAAGCTACAAAATCTCCCTCAGAAGATTCCGGAAGAGTAACTGTGGTTCCGGAAGTTTCTACTTCCAGAGGAGTTCCACAATCATCGTCTGCGGCAAAAACATTCACTGCTGAATCGGTTGCAGGAGCAGTAGAAAGAGTAATAGATCCGCCTTCGGCAGTCAGAACTTCTCTCTTAATAAATTTTGCGGTCTTAGAAACATCCCCGCCGGTCATGATCTGCCAAAGTTTGAAACTTTGAATCTGGGTTTCAATAGTGATCGTGCCACCTCTTTCACCAGAGAAACTAATTCTGCGAGGGTGTCCCTGCCCACCATAAGCAAATACAGATTCTCCAGTGAGCTCCTTAGTCAGAGTATTAGCATAATCACAGTAAAGAACTGGCTGTTTTGTTTTGTAATCCACAAACACGCAATTCGCAATCTCGCGGTTCGCAAAGTTGTTAGAATTACCTACCATTATTGTCTCCTTTCATTTTGGCAATAAAAAAAGATGTGTTAAATCACATCTTCTGGATAGGCATACCATTCATTGCCTTTAAAACGTTTATCTTTGTTTCCATAAGCAGCTACAGAGGTCTTTAACACATCGAGATATACATCTTCTTGTTCTCTCTTAAATTGATCATATAGTTGATAGACTGTAAGCTGCCAGATATTTATATAATTTATCGATTTGCTCTTAACGGCAATCGAAGAAATCAAATTTGGAATTTCTACGGACTTATTTCTTTTAGAAGGCTTTTTCTTCCTTCGTCCCTTTTTTAGTTTATCTAAAATGCTTCTTGCCTTTTTGCTTTTTATGTTGGCATTATCATATTCAGTGTCTTGATTTATGGCACATCTTTGCAAAATAATGTCACACAACTCGTAAAATATGTTTTTATGAATTACTCCTACAACGTTTGATTTCTCTTCACTATTATAAGAGACTACAAAAACTTGATTTATATTATCCCAAAACACGTCTTCCACAAAAAATAAATTGAATATTTTAGTGTATGTTTTTTGCAAAGACACATCATTACAGATAAGATCAAAAGTAGTTATTTCACTTTTTTGCTTTGATGAAAGAGAGTGATACCAAGCCAACTTATTTTTTGCAATTTCTTCATAATATGTATCAGGTGTAAGAAGCAAAAAAGAAAGATATGAATTATATACAGGATAAGTTACCGAAGGTGAAAAAATTTCTCCTAACGTCAGACTTTTAATTTGCCCTATTTTTTCTAGTTGTAAAGGATATGGTGATATAAGAATCGAATAATCCAATTTCAAATTATTATACTCACCATCCTTTTATCTCTTTTACAGTAAAATCAGGAATCGAATAAATCATTTGTCTTCCATAATATTTAGTATTGGGAAAGAAATAGGAGACTGATTCCAAATGTAGTTTGCCTATTCCAAAATCACGGGAATCATGTAATTGACGTTCAACCATGTCTGCAAGTATATCTGCTCTTGTACCAAGGTAACCTTTCTTTGTATACTTCATGCAATCTTTATGGCAGTAAGCCCAAATAATGATCTTCATATCTTTAATTGTGGCCGTGGCAATACGAGGGACATCTACTTCGACACATAAATACGGCCTTACTTCAGTTTGTGTCTCATCAACATAAAGATAAGGGAAAAGTTGATCGTATATCATATTATCAACATCTTCTTCACCATATTTTTCTCCAAGCATCAGTTCACAAATATCGGAGGATTTTTGTAGCAGAGTGACTAATTGATTTTTATATGATCCAATATCCTTAAGGACTGTCTCTATTTCACCTATTCAAATCGACCTCCTTTATTTTAGAATGCTCCAACAACCCTGATCTGTTTTTCTGAAATTACTGCATTATCATATATTATCTGTAATAAGAAAGAACTGCCTACGCAGTCCTCGTTTACTACAAGTAATTTGATTTCATTACTGTTATTTACTGAATCAACAGCAAATTCGGATACAATATTCCATGCAAAATCTGCGTTTGGGATATCCTCACCATTCTTATCTTTGAAATAAACCTTATATGTATGCTGGCGACCAATACGTAATTCAGAGTTACCTTCAATATAAGCCGACAAAATTTCTGTTTCATCGGGAGGAGTAGGGGATATTATAGGAGATTTATAATTGCATAATCCCAGATCGGGACGATCAACTTCCATATTGAGTTCATCTTTATCGGATATAAAACTTAATATTCCGCCATGATTAGAACCATACAAATATAGGACATCATCGCTTCGAGTAATCTTGAACACCTTTTTAGGGTTAATTGTATCGCGATCTATAAAAACCCTTTTTCCGTCTAAAGTAGCTGATAAGTCGTCTTCTGGAACTAAAATCGTGAAGTTGTTTGATGAAAGTGTAATTGTTTGATTACCATTTTCCCCGATATCATACTTGCTTGCAGATGTAAAATTAGCGTATCTCTCGATTATCCTTCCGTTATCTAGTTGCCATTTTAGTTTATATTGACATAACACAAGTGTAGCTTTTTCATAAATTCCATTATTCCCAGGATATCCAGTAATGAGCCAATATACATTTTCATAAAAAATATACATTCCGGCCTTTAATGTTCCAATAGGAGCCAATATAATACGCTCAAGCGATTTAAGTAATGTATCAGCCATGTTTGCTTGAATTATACAACGTATTTCTCTTTTTTGGGATAGATCATGATTATATAAAATGACTGTTTCCCCAATCTTTGTCTGAATAGCTTCTAAAAAGGCATCATCTTTAAAATCCTCAAACGCTTCGTTTTCATATCCGCCTATACTGTTAGGGCGAGTCTGTGAAGTTAATAAATACCATTCCTTCATTTAATCCCCCTATACATAAGCAGTAGGCTTTTGGTTTGCTATCATGTTATTTGCCTTTTCTTGAATATATTCGAGATGAGCTTTTTCGGCAGTCTTGGTACCATTTGCCCCGTCGATGCTTAGATCTTTTCCAACAATACTTACTCTTTTATTTACACGAGATACTTGTCTTTCCTGATACAGCTGATGCATAAATTCTGCCAAAGTATCAACAGTGTACCTGTCTAATACAGAATCAAATTCACGTAATTCATCATCAAATGTCAGAGGATCTAACTCTACAGAAAAACGAGCAATAGCTTTTTTGAGCCATTCCATTTCCAGCGATTCAGGAATTACTCTTTTATCTACAAAAGACGATTCAAAACTTTGAATTATTTCATTAGCTGTTGTGTTTCCCATAGGCTCACCTCCCTATTTTATTTAGATGTCAATAATTCTACGTCCGCAGTATTCTTCACAAAAAGCATTCTTTTCATAGTCATTAAACTTAAGTATTTTGATAGTATGAAGTAAATAGAATTTTTCAGCCCTGGTCACAACATACTTTTTGATGTTATCCTCAAATGATTTCTTTGTTTTCAAATCAAAAATCTTTTTAATTTTTTCCTGCGTTAAAAATTCCTGCTTTTTATCATCAAGGTCAAAGCTTAGCTCATTTCGAGTATAATCATCTTCTATATACCAGGTCGCATGACTTCCCACACCATCAATACCAGTAATTAGAGTATTACCATTCTGACCCTGTGCAATGATCTCTTCGCGAGATAGTAGTACGGTTCCCAGAGGAGGAATGGTAATATCTCCCACACTTACTTTTCGGGACGCTCCTGTAGTCCATGGAGCAATACTTCTTACAGTAACTTTTTTATCTAGGCGAATTTCTTCGACACTATCTATTTTTTTTTCGTCAGCCATATGTCCTCCATAACAATTAATTAATTCTTTTCAAATAAACAGCTAAACAGAATGTTTCACTTGATTATATAATTCAATTATTTTATTTAATCGTTCTGATTTTTCAAAGGCATAGTATTTAGTATTTGTCTTTTTATTTATACCGATACTGACATAACGAATTCCAAAAGAACGAATAAAATATGCCATCTTAACTGAATAGCAATAAAAGATTTTCCCCATATTTTATTTACACATAGAAGAGGCAGGGGTTTCCTGCCTCATAAATTTAAGGTATCAAATTAGTCTGAAAGATTATTAAGATTGGTATCGCTGAGCATACCTACCATAAATTCGCGCCCTTCAGCTACAATGGCTCCCACTTCCATATCAAACCTTGAAATCTGTGTGCCAGTAGTTACATCATTTCCAGAGAAAGAAGTGAGGCCGCCACGAGTTACAGTGTAAATAGGAGACTGTCCACCAGCAGGAATTACAAATCCAAGACCGGCGGGAATTAGAGTCTCAAAATTATCGCCTGCCTTATTGAGAGTAGTCATATCATAAGGATTAGGAATTTCGCTCAGAATTGCTCCATTATACATTCCCATAAGTCCAGTATTATGGATTTCATTCATGATTGCATCAGAAATGCCATTTACAGTAGGAGTTACGCCTGCATAGCCAGCGAAACCATTAAACTGAGAAATGAGTGCATAATCACCAGATACAGTAGGTTTGCCAAAACGTCTAACATTAGCAATAACACCATCCGCACCTGTTTTGGTCAGTCCTGCACCTTCGAAGAAATATTTCACACCTTTTGCGTTCTTGACCGCGTTATAAACAGTTTTCACAACATACTGGGCTGCTTTATTTCTAATCTGTACACGTACCTGTTCCTGAAGTTCATTTTCATCAGTCATGTCTCCAAGAGCTGCCTTTCTGTAATCCACAGCGTAACCACCAGAGATTACTGTAGTAGCAATAGGTACACGTTTCTTTCTAATGGTAGGGAACGTTACATCCTGACCAGCTGCCTGCTCTTTGGCACCAAGATTCACAAAATCAGGGATTTCTACTTCGCAGGATTCATTCCAGCCAATAGGCTTATAATTTCCATAGATTCCAAGTAGCTTAATCTCTTGCAGAAGAATAGGTTGCATAACAAAACGTCTAAGTTCGTTTAACTCTGATACAGCCACAGGATCCCCAGCAGAAGCTTTAGAATTCAGCTCCTTAATGTACTTTGCAGCAACATCCCCTTTCTTACCAAATCGAGCAAGATCCTTCCCGTTTGCCATTGCAGAGAAAACTTCGACAACGGGGGATTTGCTGTTGATTTTTCCGCTTACAAAATTAGCGTCTTTACGCTCATTATTTAGTTCAAATGTATAAGACATTACTAACCTCCTTCTTATTGACCATCAGTGATAAGTGCCACAACGCCTTTATGATTTCCGATAATTTCTGTAACCTGGAGATAAACACCAGTGGCACCAGAATTTACCTTCAGGGAGCCATCAGTATCAGATTCCAGCTTGTCATCCACTGCAACCGTTTCAGGAAGAGGGAAGTCAAAAATGTCAACTAGATTACCTTTGCACTTAGCTAGGTCAATAACCCTTACATGAGTACCTTTTGCGATAGGATACTTAGGTATTCCTTCATCATCGCCACATTCAACCTGCATAATAGCTTTAGTTTTCTGTGCTCCTACAGTAAATTCGCCGTCAGCTACATCTCCAAATGCACCGTTGAATGTATCAGCAGTCGTTACAGCGTCTTCGAAAGGAACTCGTTCATGTTCTATTTGAGATAAACTATGAAATTTTAGCATATTAATTAACCTCCTATGCCTATATGAGTTTTTAAAATAGTTTCAATATTATCAAAATCCCAATATGGAATTCGTATTAAAGTAATGTGATTCTTTTCAGCATATTCATTTTTTAATTGGTCTCTAATTTGACATTGCTTCAGCTTTTCGCTACTAATTATGGGTTCATAATGGAATTGTCCATCATATTCAATTAATGTATTGAAAGTGGGCAAAAAGAAATCGTAACGAAGATGTTTAATTTGTTTAAGATCGTCATACTTTTTTTGACACTCATAAGGGACTTTATATTTTTCAAGGATTTCTACAATTTTACGCTCTCCTGTTGAACCATCACAACTTGGACAGTGTGGATTATGTAAGATACTGGTTGGAGATATATCCCACTCATATCCGCATTTAGAACACTTATGTTTAATAGGGATATTCCACCCTTTATATTGCGATAAAGGAAAGATATAATTACACGTTTTCTTTAATTCGGATATATATTTGCTGTTAGACCATAATTGACGATTGGACTGTGCTTTAGACATACAGATGGGACATCCATTTTTAGTGCGAATAATATTATGCGGAGCTTCTTCCCAAATGTAACCATCTATATTGCAGATGAAAAGTGTGTTTTTATGAGAGCCTCTATAATCTGCGTATAGACTAATATGCGGATGTTTTTTTTGTAATAATGATTGAAATTTCTGATTAGTTAGATGCATCCCCTTGCACTTTCCGCAACTCTTACCATTCAACAAATTATTTGGTGTAGTGGTCCATTTATAATTGCAAATGGCGCATTTACATTCTATTGGATTGGAAGTGCCTTTATATTTAGAAAGTATCTCGACATTAGGATTTATTATTTTGATTTCAGATACAAATTCGTCATGTGTTTTTTTCTTTACTCCTGCACATTTGGGACAACCATGCCCACGCAACGGTGTTGATGGATTGACGTCCCAAATATGTCCGCATCTTTTATCTTTGATAGTGATTTTTGTCCTAGAATTTATATATTCGCTTAGCAATTCCAAATTAGGGTTAATTGAGTTCAATTTTTCTTTATACTCTTCGGTGGTTCTATGAGTAGCCATTAAACATCAGATCTTCATAAAGTAAAAGATCCTACTTGTTCCTCCTCAAATGTATTGAAGTTATGTCCTCCTTAAAAAATGTTTGTATCTTCGTTATCAACAGTAGTTTCAGAACACATTTCAGAAAAAATATCTTCAATATCTACAGTTTGTTTCTTGGTAGAGTTCTGTTCGCCAACCTCCCCATACTGGGAGTTCTCCTTCTTTTGGGCCTCTACAATAGCAACACAAATTTTTGATTTGATTGCATTAATCTCAGATGTTACTTCGTTAAGTTCGTCTTTCTTTTCACAGGCGTTAATATTCTTCTTTAGTTTTTCGATATCATCTTTAGCAACAGCTTTTTCATCTTCACTGAATTCGCCTAAAGCATCATCAAGTTCTGCAAGTTTTTCAGCTACTTTAGCCTTAGCAATTTCCTGTTCCAAAATGTTTCTTTCGGCCCAGTAGGTTTCACGATCCTTTTCCATTTGATCGAGTAGATTCTGCATTTCTGCGACTGATGCGTTAAGCTCAGAAATCTTGGAATCTTTTTCTACAATTACAGAATCTTTTTGAGATAGCTGATTATTTAATTCTGAAATCTGATCATTTAGTTTATTAATTTCAGCACTATGAGCTTCATTTTTTTCGTTTAGTTCAGTCATAGTAGATTTGATTACAGACTTAACTTCATCCATGTTAAAATCCATGTGATAGTCCTCCTTTTTTCTTTTTTGAGCAACCTCTAATACGATGGCGTTATCATCTGCAGCATCTACAGAGAGAACGGCTGTCCCTGAGTACAAATAAGACATTGGTGATCTTTTTTCCTCTGTAGGCTCATCTTCTTCATAAATTATTCTGTTATCATTTTCTGGAAGCCCTGTAATCTCAATAGATGTTTCGACTTTATTAGATGCATAATTTTTTCTTACCCAATCGACAAATTTAGGGTAACGCTGCACATATAAATATCCATTGCCAACCAACATTTCATATTTATTTTTGTTTTCATCAAATTCTTCAATCGAAGCATTTTCGATAACTCCAACAGTCTCAGAATTTAAAAATTCAGGTTCTTCTATTCCGTCAGAATTAATCATCGATCCAGTCAAGCCATGCCCTAATGGAATGTCTTTTTCTTCTGTACAAAATTCAGCACAAATTGGCATCATTTTGGCTGAGTCAATGGCCTGTAAAACATATTCTTTTTTCCAATGGAGTCCATTTTTGTTTGTTTCGTTGGGATCACTGTGAATTTTATGAAGTGCGATTTTGATTGGGACACGCCCACCCTTAGAAGTTTTTTTAGAAATTTCGAGGATATTATGTATCATCTTTATCCTCCTTATTATTTGGTATCACTGGGAGATGGCAATGCATTCCCATTATTGTTTTTACTTTTAACAGTATTATCAGTAGGTGCATCTGTTTCAGGTCTTCCGCCCTTACTTGATTCAGAATCTGTATTTCCTGCATTTACACCATTAAAAGTATAACTTGTCATATGTGGTAAATATTTTTCAAATATTTTGTTATCAATCTCTTCATCAAGTACACTTAAATATGCATCAGGGTCTACTCCTGTACTTGCCAAGAGAAAGGATAATGACCCCCCTGCTTCATTATAAAGTGACCGCATCATTTCGAAGAAATTTTTTCGATTTACAAAAGAAGTGGGAAAGTAGTAAACTTCTACTTTGTGTCTGGAATCCTGAATAATATTTTGATTGATGACATAATTAAGTTCATTCTGCCATTCATATACCCAAGTATAGATTTGAGCGTTAATCATTTCCAGATTGTTTGTTCCAGCAGAATAATTCCCTGTCGTCATTGCCCCAATAAGCGATGCCGATATACCTAAATCAAGGGAGATTTGATTGTTTAGATCTGATTCATTACTTTCATCAAAGATGTCTGTAGAAACATCGATTGTATCCAGCTTTGTTCCAGCTGCAACACTAAAGAAGCTAACTCCGCCACGGCTGTTTTTCATCATTACTGCTTGTTTAACAGCTGAATGTTGATCCTCTTGCTGTTTCTTTGTTAGAGCACAAGAACCTTTATCTTTTCCTTCTGGGAAAGTTTGATAGATTACTTTATTATTTATTTCATCAAGTACATTGCGCTTTGTATCAATAAAATAATCTTTATATAAAACGTCTGATAAAGCTGCAATAACAAGACTTCTTCCCCAAGGCTCAGAATCTTTACATTTTATCTTACAGCACATGGTTTTATCATTGTTTAGAATAAGCCAATCGCCAGTTCTTTTTGCCTTTTCCTTGTATGCCGATACAATTTCTTCGGGATATTTTCGCAATTTGCGTTCAAGAGTATCCCCTGTAAAATCATCGAAATATCTCAAATTAAATGCAAGTACATAACGTCCATTTCTTTTCCCAACAATCTTTGTATATTGCCAAGGAAGAGTGATGATGGACGCATTTACACCTGCTTCGTTTATTTCAATAATGTTTTCAACATCATAATCGGTCATGTATCGATTACGATCAAAATTCTTTTTCTTTGTTTCAAAATAGAAGAACGCAATCCCATCAAGCATTTCTGTAAAAAGAGCATTGCGAATAAACTTTTTGTCGCCGATAGTATCCAGTGTTGATTTCATCAAGGCCTTGTTTGCCTGAGAAACTTTAACTCCTTTTTTGTTTTTACAAATAATTATTCTGTCTAAACAGGGGAGTGACACCATATAGTCTATTGAGTTAGACACGATACCATTTTTAGTATAAACAAAATTGGATAATCGAATTGCAGTATCATGATTTAAGATTGGATCTCTCAAAATAGAATCAATTTCAGCTTTAGAAAAATAATCATATATTCCACATGAAAAAATAGAATCAAAAATAGAACCGCTTCCAACAAAACTATTAAATTCATAGTTACTCGTATCTGAATCTATTTGTGTTCTATTTGAGGTAGCAGGAGAGGACTTGGAATTAGTCTCGCCTACTGGTTGTTTACGAGGTCGCCCTCGTTTTTTGACTGTTTCTTCGGCCATAGTCCGCCTCCTTAATTTATCAGTGTTGTAAAGTCATAATCGGAAGAAGAACCCAACATATCAAGTTCTAACTGATCGAGAAAATATGAGCCATATGAACAGGAAGTATATCTGTCCTTTCGATTTTTTCCCTGTTCATGTATTTTAATTATCCCTGTTTGCGGCATTTTCTCATATTGAAGCTCTGCGCATTCGCTGATGAGCGCCTGAGTCTCTAAAAACGGACGCTCAAAATCTGCTTGTCGTTCTCCATCATTTGCTCCTGTATATTCCACATTATTAGATAAAATTTCTTCCAGGGCAGTATTAAAATTAACAAGCAAATCAATTCTTCCTTCGGTTAAATTCTTCCTAAAAGCAATAGCAATATCGCTGTTCAATGTCTGTGTAGCATTGATGACATAAATACAAGCTTTAGCACTTGGATCAGGACACGATTTGGCATAATCATCATTATTCATAACTTTTAGTGGAGCATATTCAACTCCTCGCTCCTCATCATATAAGACCTTCTGAAGCGAATATACAATCTGAAGTCCACCGTTACGAGCATCTACTACAATGTAGTCGGCGTCAAAATCTTCATATAATTGTCTGATTCGAATTGCCTGTAAAGTTGTATCACCAATCTGATTCGACTCAATATAGGGATATTCTCTGCGAAAACCCTGTTTAACCTCAATAGAGTGATTTTCATTTTCATAGGTGATTGATTCTGGTATTCCACGAATGCAGCTATACACAGAGTTGTCGTTTTGATCGCCAGCTACAAATGCGATATCATTAGATATAACCCGTATTTCATTATCTAATTTAGGGATAGCGTATTTATTTTTTTTGGCGGCGCGGAAGTCTAAGATATTGCGGGGATAGAAGACATGCTTAGAAACTTGGCGTTTCATCAACATAGAATATGTGAAGTAGGAAGATAAAGAATCTTTTACCCTTAAATTAAGAAATTCTATCTTCCAAGTAACGGGATCTTGCTTCCTCTTTTCCCGTATCATTTGCTTCAGAGTCTTTAAGTGATGCTTCAAGGTGATACTTTCGTCAAAAGTAAGTAGTATAGATCCGTTGTGCTTTAACATCCCCTCAAAAGCCTGATCAACAATTCCCCACATCCAATGGCCATCATCTACCCAGCTGGAGCTGATGTAAATGTCAACAGGATCTTCCTGTAATACTTTATTTTCACCATAAAAGGGGTTAAGCATATAGGGTTGGTTACGTACTGTCTGGAAGGGAGAAATAACAGAATCTTCAATTTTTTTATCGATTTGCCGAAATTCTTCTCTGACAATATTATTACTTCTTAAACCACGAGCATTTTCATTACATACAAATACAGTTATCTTTGATCCATTCTTGAATTTTACAAAGATATTATTGTCACTTGTACTCCAGTCTTCGATTTCGTCCCGTAAAGGCTTACTCCATTCTCGTAACTCATCAATAATCTTGTCAGAAACAATAAGCTTTGCCTGTTTTAATGTGGCAGAGCCAATTCTAAATTTCGTCCCAGGGTAAAGAATACATCTGCAGCAAGCATATAAGGCAATAATAAAGGATTTGGCATCATTACGACTTGCAATAATACAGATAAAATTAGAAATGCCCATCAGGTATATTGATAACTGCTGATAGACATAGAGAGAAATTTTTAGATAATCTCTTACAAAAAGATGCATGTTGCGTCGCCAAAACGTACACCATGCAATCATATGTAAAACATTATTTGGATTACTAAGATAATGAGTCGAAGGAAATTTTTTATAAAGATTCAATTGGTTTTCATCGGCGGGATAAGTTTTACTCATCGTCCTCGCTATTTTCTGGAACAAAATATTCTTTATCTCTAATATCTGTTCCAGTCATTAGGTTTTGCATTGGTCGGCGCACATGTCGATCAAAATATTCGCCTATCGAATCCCAATCTTCATACAATGTTTTATCTTTATAAAATTCTTCTGGAGTATATTGCGAAATAGTAGCAAGTGTTACTCCAACAACTTCATCATTACTAGAATCTTTTTCTTCAATTGTTTTCAGTCCGGCGTTTTTAAAGGTTTTAGCGTACTGTTCTGTTAGTTTGACATATCTATCAGAATCACCATCCTTTAATGCTCTGACCATCAGCATATTTATATTGCAAAGCGACTTAATGAAGATCTCCTGGTTGTTATCGCAATTAGGATTATTTTTCTTTAACATACGGTAATGGTCGTCAAGATTCTTATAATCAGCTTCTGTAAATCCAACACCCCAACGATCAACGGCAGATGCAGAAATGGTAGAACCTTCTGTTTTAGCTTGTTCTCTTGATTCAACGATATCATCTAATTTTTCATTATATTCATACTTCATAGAATCAAAATACGTTGTACCAATACGAGCCGTTTGTCCTAAATTTTTCTTTGCCAAGTAATGAGAAATCCGGCTTCTATCTGCCGATATTTGTCTGGAAGCAATCAATGCATCTACATGATACACCCATCCAAATTCCATACACATATGACGAATGGCATGTTCCTCATTCCCACTGTAAAAGTCAATGAGTTTTTTATAATATCGATCACGACAAGAATTACATATTTCTATATAACCATCATTCGCCTGGTATTTTGGATGGGCAGATTTAGAAAAATGGGTTTTGGGACTATCCCATGAATTGCCACACATCCAACACTTATATTGCTTACCCTTTGAAATATTATTTGCCAAAGGGAATGACATATCAATATCAGTATTCAATCTAATAGGCGCATGCATAGACTCTTCAATTTTTTCATCCCTTGATTGCTGTTTTATAGCTATACAAAACACCTTCTTCCTTTTTTGAATTATTGAGGGGAGTCCCGCCACCAAGAATCGAACTTGGCTGGCCCGAAGACACGGGATTTACAGTCCCGCCACCCTCCATAGGCGTCTATGACGGGAAATTGAATTAGGTGAGAAGAGAGTCAATGAAAAGTCTCAGAATTAACATTTGACAGGATATGACAATTTCTGTAGAATATTGATCACAGGCAAGAGTTCAACATTTCATTTTGGGCTAGATGGGATGGTTGTTAGGCGGTTTGAGTCACGTCAGTGTAGTGATACACTATTTACATAGATACCTCGCTACGAAAGGGGGTGTGTACGTGGCAATAGAAGCTGTGAATTTTCTGATCGGTATTATAGGCCGGATTATTAGTGGTCTTGTTACGACTCTAATTATCCGCATTATTGATAGATTTTCACGCAAAAATAACCGCCAGTGCCATTAGCGGTTATCTTTGCTGACAAGTATTCAGTTATTAGCCATTATAACCCTTTAAATATATGGCTCAACCGTCTAACGGATTCTTGCTTGTATAAAGAGAATTTTACGGAATAATCTGTACTTTGTATATTTTGATTCTACAACACACTACACTGGCTGTCAATGAAAAACAGAACTTTATTCTTGTTTTCCGTAATATATTTCTCTATTTCGTATATATTTCCCTTGCTTTGAATGAAATTGTGGATTTATCATGGGATTCCAAGTGCTGGGCTAAATAACAAAATTATCTTTCAATTTTCTAACTTTGGATGTATCCTCTTTGATATAGAATTTTCTTGTAACATCCACTCCAGAATGATTCAAGAGCATTGAAACATCCTCAAGAGATAATCCTGCATTATTTTTCAGGAGAGTAGCAAAACTATGGCGGAAATCGTGTGGATGAAGCGTTGGGTGGCCTATCATGGTACCAATCTTTTTGCACCATTCATTCAATGTCCCATTCAGAATACATTTTTTCTCTGTAACAAAAGAAGTATAGAATAACCATCCATAATCATTGATATGATTATCTTCGCGGTATTTTTTCAACTGCATCAGATAATCTTTTACTTCTTCACTGAAAGATAACTCTACAATTTTCCCCTCTTTTTCCAATACGTTTTCACAAATACGTTCATCTAAATTGATTTGTTCCCACCTCAAGTGAGCTATTGCATTCACCCTGGCCATTGTAGTCAAGGACATAAATGCATAAACCAATAACTGCAGGTCTCCATATTCTAATAGTTTTTCACGCATTAGTTTTATTTCATCTACAGATAAATATGTTTGAACAGTTATCGGTTGCCCTTGCTTTGGACGTTCAATGAATTCGACAGGAGATTCTTTAATGAGCTTTTTCTTCCTGAGAAATTTGTAGAAAGCGGAAATAGATGACATGATACGTTTGATCCGATTAACATTATTACCCTGCTGCTTCCTCCAATAGTAATATTCTTCCAGATCCTCATCTGTTGCTTCTAGGACCGATAAATTAAATTGATTATCGTGCATGTAAATAAACCATTGCATTAAATCAGTATTATATTGTTTGATAGAATTCTCTGAAAGATCTCTAATAGACATATCTATTTGATACTTCTGAAATAATTTTAATGTTTCAGGATTAATATCTTTTGCTTTACCAGGATCATACAAATTAACTCTTTTACTACGTTCTGCCATCTATTCCTCACCACCTTTTATCTGAAACTCATTTTTATATTAAAAAAGTTCCTCTCACCATCTTTAAAGAGCTTTCTGCTTGTGCAAAATCTTACAATTTCACACCAAATACATCAGCAATTTCTTTTAGAAAATCCAGGCTATCAGAATAATGAGAAAAACTGAATTGCTCTGTATATCCATCATGAGAAAGCACTTTTGATTTTGTAAACCCAATAGGAGTACCATCTTTATCCCTGGAGATATAAACAGAATCACTACATCCTTCGGAATTTAATTCACAATCATCATCTTCATCGTCATTTTCTTCGCCTTCATCACCAATAGAAAAAACAACAATATTCTCATTGGCGTTCTTCTTAATAAAACTAATGTCCACATCTTCATGGACAAAAACTATATCTTCGTCACAGAAAAGATATCCGCCATGGTCTGATCTATATACTTTTTCACACCAAATATATCCATCTGGATCAATCGTAAGAACCCATTCCCTATCATATCCATCCATTTCAGGATCTTCAAGGTTAATATTGATAAGACTGAAATCAGTGTTCTTTACTAACTCATTTAGAAAATCAATCATTACCTCATAATGAGCGACTACACTAACTCCAATAAAATCTTCACTTGTTCTTTCGAAAAATATGTATTGATCACAAACAAGATCTACGAAATCGCTAAAGTTTTTACACATATTATTTTTCATATATTTATCAATCCATTTCCTTTATCACTTTATCTTTAAATGCCTTGGAAGGCCTAAATGTAATTTTCTTATAAGCTGGCTTTGTATATTGTTGCCCAGCTTTATCCCCTTTAAGGTATGTCATTGTTTTTTCTGGGATATCTTTCGTTTCGAATTTTCCCAGAGAACCAATGTATAAGTAATCACCTGATTTGAGTACATCAGAAAGAATATCTACAAAAGTATCTACAGCTATTACAGCATCTTTCTTTTGTCCTCCTATAACAGTCCAATATTTCTCTACAAATTCTTCTTTGTTCAAAAACTCACACCATTTCTATATGATTATTCACCAGGATGATCTTCTACAGCAACTATTCCTAATGAAGCCAAGTATTCGCTCTCAGCATCTAATACTGTGATTACATCTTCGAGAGATATTCCTGTTTTAACAGAAATTTTTTCACACATCTCATCGAAATCTACAATAGGAAAAGCGTTTTCCAAACAGTTCCTACCTCCTTCACCAATCCAGTGGAATATGATAAGTGGCTTCACGCCCATATACATCATTGAAAATCATCAGAGTTTGTCCAGGGCGAGAGTATAGACGATGTTCATTTGCATAATCGTCTGTACCTGCCAAAGAGCGAATCAGGACACTTTCTATTCCAAACTGTTCAAATTCCTCTAAATGATGCTTGTCTCCGCTGATTGTATAATCTATTGTTTCTCCATATTTACGAGAAAAAATAGAGTTAATTACAACACCAATGTCTTTAAAATTCTTTTCAAGATCGCCATGTAGGGCCACAATATTGCTTCCCAAAATATTTAACTTCGTAAATTCTTTATACTCAGATTCAGTAATCACAATTTTAGGATTATTTTGAAGACGCTGCTTTAACCACCACGGCACGATTTTTTCAATATTGTCGCTGTGAACACTGTCCTTCTTATTTTGAACAGTGCGCAAATGATTTCCATAGCAGCTATAGACTACAACAGAATTTACAATGGAAGATAAGTCGTTTACTGCTTCGGCAATTAGCTCAGACACATGCATCAGCTGATCGCATGTATCTTCCTCGCTTTTCACACGAGCCGTTACATGTATTGATCCATGAGCCGCATCACCCAATAGTAAAACATGTAACTTATCTATATCATTTTTAACTATGAATTCTTTTGATATCTCCACGAATTTCTTCAGACGCTCTTTACAGATATGGGTATTATATGTATTCCAGATATTAGAAGTGACCATGCCATAGTGAAGGTCAGATAAACATATTAAAGCCTCACGATGAGTATTTGAGGGGAACCAAACATCTTCGAATTGAAGGGGCTGCTCGTTGCTTAAGCGATAAGCTGCTTTAATTAACTCTTCATTCAAGTGTTCTGAACGAGCATCTGACGTAAGCAACTTATTGTATTCACGGCGCTGATCATAAAGTTTTCTCTTTTCTTTATATACAGCATCTTTCTGAATTTGCAGTTCTTTAAAATAGTTATCTTCTTGATTGATAGTTCCTAATACCCCAGCATCAAAAAATCTCTTAGCAGTAGTATAGCTTTTTCTGTAAGCCGCTTCAGTTCTGTATTCTAATTCGTCGTTCCGGCATTCCCTGTTTATGATATCTGCCAGCTCAGTCCAGGACATATCTAACTGCCCAGAATCTTTAGCCTGTCCCAATCTCCAAATAAAACATTCTTCGTTTTCTGTGGGAGCCTTCTTTAAATCTATAATAGTAAGTCACCTCTCCCTACTCATCGTATCTCTGGGAAACGACACCAGGTTCATCAAGTTCATTTTCTTCTTTGATTTTTAGAGTAAATTCTACACATTCATTATTAAAATCGGATAGGAGAGTGGAGAGCCTTTTTTCAACACCATCCACTTCAATAGTTCCTCTGTCAACGTCAAGAATTCCAGCTACTTTCAGAGTTGTAGTTTTTACTTCCTTATATGAAAAATTTGCCATGAATAAATTCAATCCTCCATAATCTAAATAATTTTATTAACAATCCCAAGCCTTAGCATTTCGTCGGCATCCATCCAATATTCTTTTCTCTCGATTTTCTCATACAGCTCTTCATCAATATTGGAATGGGATAGAATATATTTTCTGATTTTTTCCTCATAATGCTGTGAAAAATTAAATGTGTCTTTTACAGAAAAGGATGCGCCTTCGACATATTGAGAGCCCGAGTGTAAGAGACCTACACTAAAAGGATGGCATATCGTTGTTACGTTTGGATTATTGTGTCCTGCCATAGCAATTAAAAGTCCCATACTGGCAGCTATAGACATAATATGAATAGTTGTGGTCGTTTTTAGTTTTTCTATTGCATCAATAAGAGAGAATCCTGAATAAACAGACCCGCCATATGTGCTTAGGATTATTTCGATAGGATCGCCGCTTTTATCATTGTCCATATCTAACAGTGGTAAAACAGCAGTCTCAATTATGCTGTCAGAAATTTGCTCATTGATAATAATTTTCCTGTTTTGGAGCTGCTTATAATATTGGTAATATACAATATCAGGAAGACCCGTTGGTTTTAATGCCTCAACAATTTCTTCTAAAGTTAATTCTATGGGGAACACATCTTTCTACAATTCTATTTTAATAAGTCTGCCATAGCTGCAGTTTCGCTACGTTCAATTTTCTCTAAGCGTACGTATCCGAATTTTTCATGTCCCGCTAATTTTTGGACAGTAGATAATAATCCATTATTTATTCTGAAGATAGGACTATCTGTCTGATCGAAATCGCCATTCATCCACAAGGCAGATCCTTCGCTGACACGTCCAATTAATAAACGTACATGTTCTTTAGTAAGATTTTCAGCCTCACTGCAATAAATAATGGTATTCTTTATATCTCTGCCGCGAATATATCCCAGATGTTCAATTTCGATTTTTCCAGACATAATTTGCATATCCAGTCCAGTTTCGCCGCCTAGATGATCTGCAAGAATCATGGCATAAGGTCTTAATTTCGAATTTTTATCGCCAGGAAGATAACCGATATCTGCTGCATCTTTCACGTTGATAGCATTCCTAATAAACAGAAGTTTTTCATATTTTCCGTCCTCAATCAGTTTTAATGCATTCGAAAGCATTAACATGTCTTTGCCTGACCCCATAGCGCCTGACAATACTTTTATTGTCTCATCTCTATTTTGGAGCATATCGAAAGCTAACACTTGCTGAGGATTTCGAGGTTTTATTTTGCCCTGAAAATGACTGTTAATATGTTTCCAGTTCAGCGCTACATATTCGTTACCATCCCATCTTCTGTAATCTACAATCTCTCCATCTGCTTTACGAATAATAACGTATTCATTTTGTAAGCAGGAAAGTATATTACAATCTGTATGCATATAAAAATTGCTCATCTCTTCATCAGAGAAGATAACATCTTTATAGCCGCAATATTCTTCTATATTTTTTACGATGTTGATGTCGTCAGTCCCTTTAGTCTGTAGACCCAGAATATTACGAGAAATAAACCTGCAATTTAAGTCATCTGTACACACTAATGTAGGATAAGATTGGTTACATACATAAGCTGTTGCAAGAATTAAATTGTCGGGAGTTTCGTCTAAATCAAAATTATTTAGAATGTTTTTTACATTTGTGTCTGTGCGGACTACGGTATAATCTCCATAGTGTTTATCTAAAAGACGAGAGGCGTTCCTGGCTCTATATTTTGTTTCGCCATCCTTTTTACCAGAAGATTTAATATTCTCAATTTCTTCTAAAGTTTTTTGGGATATTAAAAAGTTTTCTTTAAATGCAGACTCCTGTAGATTCAGAAGAGCATTTGTATCGAGGAACAGCTTATATTCCAATAAATGTTCCACCTTTCTACTTTTTGATTTTTGACTCACGTAAAACAAACAGGTCTTTTGTGAGTTTTTCTGATTCCGTAGCGTAATACTTATGATGTCTGGAGTATGTACGATGGATATCAGTTTGCCAGCGATATCCTTTTGACACCAAATACTCCATTTCAGATTTTGTAATCAGTACGATGGTTAGCCCTTCTTTCATGTAATATTTCCTTTACAGGATTTTAGAAATTGCAGGGGAGGGATTTGAACCCCCGACCTCCAGATAATGAGTCTGGCAAGCTACCGAGCTGCTCCACCCCGCGTCAACGATTAAAACAGAGATACTAATGGCGATACCATCAGAACGATAGCACCGCCACCAGTTAGAGAAAAGGAAAATAGATATGAACGAATAAATCAGATGCAAAAAAGAAAACTGAGTTGAAGAATAATTCTAATCAATTAAAACTCAAATTTTATCGTCTGTTATTCAATTTCTTCCACTACTTTCAGAATATAAGAAATGAAATATTCATACCAATGTTCATAGCGAGGCGAATGGTGAATAATGAATTTATGATATTCTGAATTATAGAGTGAACGAAGTAGAGATTTGATGATGATTGCAACGATTAGTGTTTAGCAAGCTTAAACAACTTTTGGGGTTGCTGGAGAATTATACATATTTACTATTTTCTATGTATTTTATCATGAAATACTTGTTTTATTTATTGCACAGGATAATCTTGTAAAAAACAAAATTATTCTGTAAAAACGTGCTGCCACACTTCGAGCACACAGAAGCGATCAGCAATCATCCAACAAATCAGTTCTCTTTTTTACATCCGAAGCAATGGAGAGAGGAGAGAGTAGGGAATTCCTACTCAGGCCCCTTTTGTATTTTCGATAATATCCTCGAAGGTGTCATTCATATCCCAACGGGGATCAAATTCTACATTTGCAGTAATCATAGTCAGCTCAATTTTTGCCGACGTATCATCACAGTCTTTGGCGTACTTTTTGATAAGTCCCTTGACATTATTCCTATCAAAGTCAATCGTAGTCACTCTATCAACGTCATAGAAGTACCTCATCTGGTTTCCATCCACGGCATTGATCCTATATCCAGATCCCTGGATTGTGGATTCAGAGCTTTTCTGTCTGTTCATCATTTTAAGGATGTTAATGAATCCCTGCTTTTTGCCATTCATCGAAATAGCAGCATCAATATCAAAGTCGAGATTCTTCTTCGCCTCTGAAATAGCTTTAGACAGAGCCTCTTTTTCTTTGATTGCATCTACTACGAAGTCGATCACCTCAGCAACGCCAAAATCGACGTCATAAGGCTTTTTAGCAATAACTTCTTCGTCTTCAACTTCAGGATTTGCAGCCTTCTTTTTATGTAGTTCTTTCGTTGTTGTTACGAATCCACTATTACCCAGATAAGTTTCTCCCTTTGTAATGATTTCTTCCAGAAAATTTTGATAGGTAAATGCTTCTTTGAGTGTCATGTGATGTTTCCTCCAATCCTCTTAACTCGTTATTTTTTTCATTACTATATCCCCATTCATATATTTGCATCTCTATTACAAAATCAGGGCAAAACCAATGAAAAATCATGGGGTTTCAGCTCTTCTAAAAAGTGGTTGAAAAGTAGTTTCTCAGGTCTTTATCGTTTCTCATTATATTTTTTATACTTCTCTAGCTCTCTATTTCTGGCACATTTTTTACAATATCTTGAGTTTGGCCCCGTGATTTTAACTCTTCCAGTACATCCTTCAGTGGCACATTGTCTATATCCAGCCTTAAAATTTGCCATGTATTGATTTCCTAAGTCTTTAAAATCCCTGATCCTATAATATATTTCTCCATCTTCAATTAATTTCACCTTCATATTCAAACTATTTACTTTCTGGCTAAATACGATATAACCCTTTTTGTACAAATCATGAATCAGGGCATAACGTTTATCTGATGTTAAAGAAATATTTGCAAGTTTAAATATTTCTGACAATCCCTTAAGGTTTTTTCTGTTTACCCATCCATCACACTCCATGTACCTCGCAATAGCAAACAGAGTAAACATAAGTTTCTTTTCCCTATCATTGCTCAATGTAGAAATAGTATCAATTTCAGATTTATAAATTGGTATAAAATTGCGATTCCTAAAATTTGGAATAATTGTGCCATTATAAAGTTCAGCACATGTTTTTGCGATTTTGGCCGAATATTTATATTCCTGATATAGGGGAATGTTCATTTCATTTAGCCTCATCTTGATAATATCAGCTAAATCATCTTCATTATATTCATCAGAATAATAGTATTTAGCGATAAGTAAAATTAAATATCCCATACTTAGATCAGAGGGTTTTGATTTTGATGCTAGTAGCCCCCTAATATAATCCTCTTCATTTAGTATGTACAGAGTCCATCACCTCGTCTTCTTCAAGTCTCTTATAAATCAATTCTCCTATTGTGTCCCAACAAAACTGCTTATTTCCTCCTTGCGCATATGCAATATCAAGAATGATGTTAAGGCGTTCATTATCATTGGGACAAATTTCCCTGGCTAATGAATTGAATTTGTGATACAGAAACTCCCTCATCTTTTTCTTTTCACCCTTGTCAAATATTTTTTTCTGCTTATATTGACGGACACATTCACAATATTCTTTTTCTAATTCAAAAAGGTCAGCCCTATGTGCATCAGTACAGCGGCGTTTTGCTTTTAGTTTATTATAATCAAAATCAGAATTTCTCTTTAGCTGTAATTTATATCCATCCATCTGATTTTCTATGTAGTGACAGATTCTGTTCATGGAACATCGCCCGTTTCCAACAGGCATTTTATATTCGTACCACCACAAAAAGGATTTCTGTTCTTCTGTCAGGTTGCTTTTTGAATATAACTCATCTATAGTGCATTGGTATAAAGAATAACATTTGCCATTGCTTTCTTTAATGAAATCTGTATATTCTTTTTTTAGATCATCATATATATAAATCATAAAATATGGTTTTCTGTAGGAACATATAGACTGTAAATATCTGTCATCGCCACAAGCCCTTAGATGATACCACCTATTAGGCATGGGAGTTGCAACAATTCCCTTGATCCTGTCCAAGGATGCTTGCTGGAATAGTTGCCCACACGCAATTCTGTATTCAAGTTCATTATATTCTTTAGAATCTTTTTCAAAGTGGGATTGTACTTCCATCATAGAAGTTACATAATTGGTTATTATGCCAACCTCGTTCCCCATACCGTTTTTGTTTGTTTTCTTAACTTCTTTTTCTGTAATTACTACCTTAGCTGCATTACGCTGTACACATTCAATGGCTGGTAACTCTCTGTAGCGGCGCTTCAAGACAGAATTATTTGTAGAATAAAGAATATCAGAATCCCAGTCGCAACCATTTTCCGCCATACAGAATGAATCCCACCCGTTAATTATCATGATGGTATCCATATACTTATACCAATATTGACAGTTGGCAGAATTGTTTACTTTACATTTTCTGATGTTGTTATGACTCGTCATAGGACTTCTGAAAATAACCACGTCATTTTCGTTTTTATCTGTCCAGAACTTCGAGTAACATTCCCCAGCCTTTAATAGTCCTGTAATTTTCAGTCCACATACAGATTGCATTAAAGCAAAAGGATCTCCACTGCCTATTTGATAATTCCCATTAACCCGTAACTTCCCTATTTTTGCATCGCTGACTTTTTTCTTGATAAATCTATGGACGCAATCAATAATATAAGGATCTTTTAACATATATGGATCAGCAAACAAAGCGTGTTGCCAGGAATTGATGTCTGAAGTTCTGTTTATCCCCAAAAACTTAATAGTCGATTCATAGTCCCCACACATAGCATCTTTAAGATTTTTGATCGTGGGAGAGCATAGTTCGTCAATATCCTCATCAGTAAATTCGTATGACTGAAGGTATTGGTAATTCAATTCCCGTTCTTCTTCTAACTCATGAGGAGCTATTTTTGTTACAGCAAATTCGTAGCCACATTCATGATAGGCATTTACATATTCTTCAACGTTATTATAAGCACTCCAAAGTTTTAACGACGATTCTGTAATAATCATGTCACACTGCCGAATGTCCTGCAAATTTCCCCAGATATCCTCTACTACATAGTTTCCATCATTATATTTTTCAATGAATTCTATTATAGGGAAAGGGTAGAGCATCCCCTTTAACCAGGCATTTCTCAGACATACTCCTGATGGGGTATAATCAAGCCCTAAAGATTCAGCCACTTTTCCCATATACTCGATAGTGCACAGGTTGAATCCATCAGACACTGTGTTTTCGAGAGGCTTATTTCTGATAATCTCCATCTTAGGTTCATCAGAATCGACCCCATCATCCAAAGAAATTACGTCTGCAAAATACTGTGTGATACAATCTTTTACGACTAGAATTCCTTTAGGATCACAAATAGGCTGCGAAGCTGAACAGGTCAGAGCTTTATAAGCCTCGTACTTTGCAGGCACAAGTTTTACATTAGGATTCCTTTTACACTCACACAATGTATTCAGCTCGTTTATATATTGGGAGTTGCAGAAGAGGAGAGTATTATTCTTAAGCCCTCCCGTCGTTCCTACGAATCTGACGAAATTGATTCCATTAACCCAAACCCCTTTATGACATGTAGCTCTGGCAAAATCAGACTTCTTATCTATTACGACTTGTAAGAATATTTTCGAAAAATCTATTGTATTTATAGGCTTCTTTAAGATTTTATTTGCCATAATCCTGAATTCCTGTCCTTCAAAGAGAGGAACAAGCTCTTGATATCTCATAGCCTCTTTGGGGGTTATGTAGAGATCCCAATCATAATATTTCAATTTATCTGTTCCAATTTTAAAAATTTCGTATTGAGGTACGCTAATCCCAGCCACTCAATTTCCTCCTCATCATTTTTTTAAATAAAGTGTACGGGCACCTTATCTATACCCAAAACTTCAGCAATTCGAAGGCTACTATAGCCATCAACGAGCATCCAATCTTTATGGCGAATTACAATATAACTTTCAAACTCTCCCGTTCTTAAATAAAAATTTAATTTTCGCCGCCATTTATCCCTTCCTATTTTTGCTTTTCTCCATTCAGGGTTTACCTTGATACGTTTTCTATCTACCCAATATTCATAAAAAGGGTCGTAAACTCCAAACAGCTTTTTTATTTCCTTAACAAAATTCAAAACTTATAATCCTCCACCTTATATACGTCATCATCAGTCATAGTCTTTACGTCATATCCCAGCCATTCCAATAACCATCTTATTCCCTGGATACAGTCGTAGTGGATGTGATCCCCATCTATATTTTCTAAATACTCATCCCCCTCGTATATTCCTTGTCCACATTCAGAGCAATAATATAGGGGTAAAGGAGACTCGTAGTTAGGACATTGAGGAGGACATTTATCTCTCTTGCATATGTAGCAGATTAAGCGGCACCTCCCTTCGTTATTTCTATTTTTTCATGGGCATACCCCTCATTTGTTGTATAGTAGATATTTCTGATTCCCAGATCTTTGATTGCAGCTAAACAGGAAGGGCAGGGACGTGCTATGCCAAAAGGCTGATCATTCCTGATTCTGTACACAAACAGCTTTACCCTCGAAAAATCTATGTTCATATGCCTGATAGCACTAATACAGTTGATTTCTGCATGGAGCTTTGGCGCAAAAGTTTCTGATACATACTTATTTTTTCTGTATCTGTTGTATCTCATCTGCATAGGATGAGTCTTATTTGTGTTACATCCAATCCCTATGACTGAGCCTTGGTAGACAGCAACACATCCAACATGTGTCTTCTTAAAATCTGAAACTAGAGCTATAGAGCGGGCTTTTTCAAAATATTTTGTATCACTTTTACTTATCAAATAGCAAAATCATCTCCTTTATTACGTTATGGTTTTTATTATTTTTTTGGGGATTTTGAACTGATACGATAAAAATATCGTTTGATGAATTTAGAACGAGATTTGCATCTAAAATCTCAACGTAATCATAGGTTTTCTGATAAACCTGACTGATGAAACCTTCTAAATCTCTCAGAGGCTAAGTGGCGTTGCTCATCAGACATTTGGCGGGGAGGAGATATCTTTACCCAATTAAGAGGAATTTTAGCACAAATGCTCCCATCCTTGTTTTCCACATAATATGTAAACTCATCTTTATTATTCTCATAAAGCTTTTTTAATCTGTTAATGTATTTACGATGAGTAGTAGAAATAGTAGCTGTCTTTTCTCCCGTCATAAACTCGATAGTATTTTCCTTATTTGCTTCTATGTTAATTCACCTCTCTCCTCATCAATCATCGAGCCAAACCATCCAGTATCCATCTATGTACTTTGTGCGCAGATCGTCGTAGTGGAAGCGCAATAAATCCATAATTTGATATGTAAAGAAACAGAAATCTATCTTTCCACTCCTGATCACAGAGAGCATATCGTTGATAGTGTGGCAATATTGCTGATAATTTGTTAGGCCATCATAAGCATCACCTTCTCGCCTATACGACTCACGAGAGTAGCGTCTACCCATACCCATCCTTGTGTAGTTAGAGCTATAAGGCTTTATTTGTAATTTCCTGAGTTTAAATTCTTGCTGCCACTGCCTGTCTGTGAGTGTAGGAGAGGGGCGGCCATTGCCATTCCCAAAGTGTGTTGTTTTTCTGAGTGATTCTTTCATATCAAAATTCTCCTCCTTCTCTTCTTCTTTTGAACCTCCATTTTGTAGGGTTCTTGCTCCAATTAAGAGCTGCTGCAATTTTGTTAATAATTCTGCCAGGGTCCCCAGGGAAATCTGTGCAGAAATCTGCTTCAGAAATCCATTCAATCGAATATCTGTGAAATTCCTCTCGTGAAGGAATATGTAAATTATGGTTTCCAGGTGTCTCGTATTTTGTCATTCCTATATTGCGTCGTTCCTTTCTGTGTTAAATTGTTCATGTTTACGTCCTTTCTTTAAAAAGGGAATAAAAGTTTTAATGGTTACGTTCCTATTTTTAACTTCTCTATTTTGTAATGTTTTTCCCTTTGAAAAAATCAATCCAGCGGTTTAACATCAAATAAATCTAAAAACGGAATACCTGTGCAATATAGGGGAGAAGGATAAGCAGCCTTTTCCCCTTCAAGAATATAGATCTTATCTGTGCCCTCACCTTTGCGTACTTCCAACAAATAGTCTTTATCTTTAGCAAAAGATACTATGTTTCGTGAAGTCATTAATTGAGGGCTTTGAGGTTTTAGACGGATCAGATATTTTCCAAAATCCAAATCTGTATCTTTCAATGTCGATTTTCTCCTTCCCTGTCAAATAACGTCTTTCTCTTAAAGTTCTTTACCTGCTCTTCAGTTTGAAGCCCATATTTCACTAAGCTGCTGTTGATCAAAAGGGCTAAAGCATCACGAAGCTGAGGATCGTGTTCTATAGCATCCATAGGATAGCACTCATCCCTCAGAAGATGATTCTCGTAACAGTAATCCTCGAAGAGCTGATTAATATCTACGTCATACGTATCTTCTAATTCTTTATAGATAGAAGAGTAGAGTTCTGAGCGACTACACTCAAAATACTCTTGGAGTAGCTTGTATTTGGGAGCCATCTTTCTATACCAGGCTGATGGATAACGCCTTTCAAGTAAATACCTGTTCCTCTGATTCTGCTTGATGTCGTCGATATCGTTCTTCATATCAGACATATTTTGGGTGAGTGTTGTGATTGCCTGGGTAAGAGTTGCTAAAGTATCTGTGATAGGCTTCATGTTGATTGAGGAATTGCTATATAATTCGCCATTTCGATACTTGTGTATAATATCCCAAACCCAATCCATAAACGAATCAGCTTTTGATTGACGCGAATGACGGCAAATTTCCATTATGCCCCTGTCAGTATAGTAAACTGTTTCAACATTTACGCCCGCACCCCCACCTTTGGGATATCGGCATTCTATCTGGCGAAAACACAAGGGTTCTATCCTATTTTTATATGCAAGATGAATTTTCTGAATGGACTTTGCTGGATTAGAGTATTCCAGAGCCAGCCCCACCTGTTCTCTTGTCAGAAGAACGTCATCATTCAGGTTGCGATAGAAATCACAGTCTAGGTCCCCAAATTTTTCAGTCGTTATAAGTTTCAGTGTGCTACCCATATGTTTTCCTTCCTCTCAGTGTATAGACTTCTCAGTGTATGAATCAGTAGTTACATAGATAAATTCTCTGTTTATTCGTAGATGTCCCCCTTTCCTTATTTCTTTAACTTCCTTCCTCAAAACTCGATATATTGCTGTATTTCTTATTTCTTAAGAAAGTGAGGGCCTGGGATTCGATTAATTCCCTGTCCTCATACCTTCCATAAATATTAGGCGTCTTATAGGTATCCCCCTCCTCTGTTGATGAAAAGATGTGTTTCCTGCAAACATAGATCAGATGAGCCACTTCAAGCTTAGAATTATAGTTATAGACTGTTCTTGGGGTTGCTCCTATCATGTTTCCAAGATATGAAGCTGCCATATTTCCAACAAAACAGGACTGCGATGTTCCTAAAGGGATTGTCATAGTGCTTACCAAATAAACAAAATACTGCAACAGAGGGAAAAGTCTCGTATCCTTCATGCCAAATATCTCTCTGACTTCCTGAGAAGTAATCACAGTGCAGAATGATTGCGACAAATCAACAAATAGCCCCGATATATCGAGAATATATGATTCTTTCTTTTTATTAACAATCTTGATGTATTTACCATCAATTAACTCCTGGAATCCAGATATAATAGCTCCCTTGAACGATGAACTATAGTTTATGCTTGAAGTAAGGGTAAAAACTAAATAGTCCATATTCGTATAGATAAATGGATCTATTGCATCTGTTGGTATGCTTTTGAGAGCACAATTGACGGCAAGACCTTGAGGACTAAGTTTTTTGATAATTTCAGTGTCAAGAAAAATCTTCATTATATCTCCTTCTTTCCTAAATCATCTGTTTTCAGTTTCTTCCTACATATATTTCTCTCTTTTCATAGTGAACAAATCCTAACGAAATTTGTTTTGATAGTGAAATGACACTATAAAAACATTAGGAGTTTGTTCACAATATTTATCATTCTTAATTTATTTACTCTCTTTTTCTTTTGCAGAGAAAAATACAATATATTGAGCATAAAATTACTGGATTGCAATAGTGTAGATGTTTATGAAATAGTAAGTTTTATGTTTTCTAGAAGATTCGGTGGTAAGAAAAATAATTTTTGATGGAAATAGTTATTATATTGGAAAATCAAGGGTTTTGATGGGATAGAAGAGTTTTAGATCATTCTTTGAATGAGTTGTTTCCTTATTATATAGAGCACAGTTCGGGAAACATATTGATTTTTCGTAGGGTTACAGGGAAGGATGATGTAAAAAGTAGGAGGAGTAGATGATTATGAATTTTATTGTGCAATTTGTATACAAGAGATTTTTTGATGAAATTTCATTAGTTTTGAGCTGTGAGAAATTTTAGAAGGTTCGATGTATCGAAATAGTTATCGAAGCATCTTAGGTGATTTTGGGAAGATGATTGTGAAATTTTACTATAGTAGGATTTGGGGTTAAGTATTCGAGAGGTGAAAATTTAGAAGTTGTGTGGATGTGGGATAGATACCCAGGTTAAAGGAAAAACGATATACAGTAAAGATGTAAACATAGGGGGTATAAATACATGAAAAATCATTGGATTATGGTATTTGTAGATTGTAAAAAAGTGCAAATTGTTTGAATGACAAATAATATCGTATATTATCAATATTTAAACGTTATTACAATATAAATATAGTATCAATAACCACGTAATATAGAGACATAAACTATTGAAATATCATTGAATTATATAACAATAGTGATAATATAAGTTCGTATTACTTGTTTAAACAAGTTGTATATACATTGTACATACAACGTATATACAAAATATATACAGCGTATATACAACATATATACAACATACATACAATGCAATACACCATACTACAATTACTATACATCATATATATAATGTAATACAACATAACATATCAACATGTTATCAACATACTTATACACATAATTATACACATATACATAATATAGTATTGTAGTATAGTATATATACAACATATAGTATATATACAATATATTGTATTAAATTACCATATCGAATCTATATATAGTATATTACTCATAGTATACGATATACTAATAATATATACACATTATATTCTTTCCCTTGTAATTCACTCAGTACACATATATGTTATTGCGTACAATATATTATCAAATATAAGTGTATCATAGCGTACAAGTACATATATGTTATCGTACATATATTATCAAAATAATGTATTATATCTATCGTATATAGTACACTGAGTTTGAGTGCGACTCTCCGCATATTCCTCGTCCCTTGTAACGCCGTATAAGCCTCAAATAGTCACGTTGTTATACTTGTACTATAATTATTATACCATGCTGATAAACACGTCTAAATAAGCCTGTTACACGTTCTTTTCATCCAGATCACGTTTAATTAACGATTTAATGTAACTATTTGCACTCTGTCCCGTTTCTTTCAAATAGGCTTTCAGTCTGTCCGATTCTTCACTCTCTGACGGCAAGTATTTGATACTAAATCGATAACATTTATCATTATATGTTTTCTGGCTTTTGGGGCTGTATGCCATATTCTCACATCCTATCTTTTATGTATCTGTTCTCTGATTATATCATCAATTTTCCTTGTAATTCAATATTGGCATAACACACAATAGGCATACCTATGATTATATGATTTTTGTATAATGTCACGATTCTAAAAAACGTAGGTCACACCTATTGAATGATAGGCACACCTATGATATAATCATATCATCAAATGAATAAGGGATTCAGAAAAGGACTTCTTCCTTTTCCCTATATTCCCTGTCATATCTTCAGGGAAACAGTAAACAGCACATTGATAATTGAATAGACTTTGCATCCTGATTGTGGTATAGTCTATATAGAAGTAAGGATACGACATAGGAGGGAAAGCCCATGGATGATAAAGAATTAAAGATGATGCTTAATACCATCATCGAAGAAATCGGGAAAGTCAGTGATAGGGTGAATGAGGGATTCAGAAAAAATGAAGAAGCTCATGAATCTATCCAGCACGAATTAAATGCCCTAAAATTTGATCATGAGTCAGTGTCTCTCCTCCTCAAAAAGATTGACGAGTTAGAAAAGAGAGTTGCTGATCTGGAAAGCAAAATTGCATAAATAAGACGATACTACAAAAAGGGTGTAAAGCCTATTCAGTTATCAATGAAAAAAGCGCTAGGTTAAAAGCCAGCGCTTTTTATTTTTCTGTATTCTTTTCATCCAGATTATATATAAGATTTTTTAACGGCTTAAATGGTTCTACCAAAGTGTTTTCTGCTTCTTTCCTAATTGACGAAGTGTATACATCTTTCTGTGCTGGCTTAGGCTCTGATTCAGACTCTTTTATTGTTCCTTCTTTTTCCTCCAGATCTTTTTGAATAAGCCCTTTGATGTATCCCTGATAGGACAGCCCGTTTTCTTGACAATGTTTAACTATTTTGTCGTATTCTTCCAACTGGTTTTCCGTAAATTTAAGCTGAATATATTTACTTTTTTCATTATATTTTTTGATCGCTTTTAACTGTGATTCACTTGTTTTTGCCATATAATCACTCCGTTTTAATCAAAATATTGATATTTACTGTGAAATATAATCAAAAATAACTTGATTACAATATGTATATATGGTAAAAGTGGCAAAATTCAAAAATATAAGCAACACCTATTGACTGTAAGTAACACCTATGTTATACTTACATCATCAAAAGGAAATAAGAAAAGCCGCCACGGCTACCAACTGTAAACGGCTTTTCGCAGGAACAACACTTAAAGAAATGTTGTATCTTCAATATAACATTTCAGATTCTAAATTTCAAGTGTTATCTCACGAGTTATTTCCTTTTAAAAGGGAGAAATCCCAAATAGAACCTTGGCAAATACATATATTTTTATTGAGTACCTATGAGGGCCGCCAGTGAAAGAAAATAACTTCTGAAGGGATAAAGGGAATAAATGGGGAAAGGTAAAAAATGTGTCATATGCCTATAGCCTCAAAGGATATAGCAGAATTTTCCCTAGATAACAAGCCTGTAGTGAGGCAGGGGAATAAAACGCGGTGACACGGGGGAGAACTTAGCGAATAAAGCGGATGCCCCTAGGAACGTATGAGGAAGGATAATAGGTGATTAAGGAAACAATCTATGTAACACGATAATAAGATTTCTTATCTGTCAGGCATCCACCCATGTATAAGTCCTGACAGATATTCCTACTTCTGGTCTTAATATTTTCCCAGAAGCCAATAAAAAGAAAGAGCGTGACGGTAGCAGGGAGAACACGCAATAATAACTTGGAACTGCAAAAAGGCGGTATTTCTTTTTTTCTGATTTTTCTTAGTGAGAAGTAATGAGGGCAAAGAAAAATCAGAACAGATCCTCAAGACAGGCAACGGATCTAAAAAATTGTGCCTGCATAGGGAGCCTGTATATCTCCCTGAAAAGAACAGATTATACACGCAAAGAAGCATTGTAAGACGGCGTAATACTCTTCAAAGGCTGGAATAGTCAGGCGGTGCGGAAATCTGAGGAAAGTACGGTAAACACTATCAGGATAAGCATAAAGACCGCGAGCGAGTCCGTAAATCGCGCTTACAAAAAAAAGAATGGATAGTAAGCAGACACGGCGTCACCACTCGAAAGAGTGACGGAGATAATACAATTTTATTATTTACTATGCGGACAATTCAGAAATAACAAACATTGTTACCGGCATGAACCACTGGTGCCAACAGGACATAATGCGACTGCGAACAATCATTGAAAAATATTAGTCTTGTCCGTATGAATAAGTAATAAAAAAATAGCGTCCTAGGCTGGAAAAATTCAGAGAGATAGAAGAGGAGAATAAGAGATGGAAATAGTAAAAATTGGAAATGTTGAGCTTACAAAAGAAGAAGCTCAAGAAATTTACAGAGAAGGAAAATACATCTGTAGTTATACAGGAATATTTCAGATTAACTATTCACAGGCTCAACAGTGTTTTTATGGTCAAAAAGTTATTGACTATAAGGGATATGCCTCAAAAGGAAGATTTTACATACAGTCAGCTTCCCAGATTAATAAAGTTTTGGGGCAGAAAATTCTGAGGCAGGAGGAAAATTAAAATGAGTATTCCTAAAAAATTCAAATATGAGTATGTATGTTGCTTACCTAAAAATTTAGAAGCGGCAATCATGAAGAGAGTGGAAAAAGCTATCCACTCTCTTTTATTATCTGAAGAAGAAAAACAGCAGGCTTTGGAAGATGCTAATTCTTCTAAAGTCTGCGATCTGACGGAAACTATTGATATTTGTTTTTGTTGATGAATTGTAGAAGGAAGGTAATAATGGGAGCCTTCCGGCACAAGCCGGATACTTTAGAAAATGGAGGATTAGAACATGAAATTTAATAAAACCCAGACAAAAAAGTTACTTTCTTTTAAGAAGTATCTGGAAAAGTTTTTTGATGGAAAAACATTAACCTGTTTATCCCATCAAACTATAATGACAATGATTGATTGTTACAATGAGATTGTAACGACTGGAAAAACTATAACATTTCAAAAAGACGTTGCTAATAGGTTTTTAAATAAGGGTTTTAAGGTTGATCCAGATGAAAACAACGTAAATTATATCATAACCATTTAAGGAGGAAATAGAAATGGCAACGTATTTTAAAAATATCAAAAGTTTTGAGGATCTGAAAAAACAGTTTAGAGAACTTCTGAAGGCCAACCATCCCGACAATGGCGGGAATGAAGAAGTTATGAAAGAAATCAACGTTGAGTTTGACGCTCTTTTCCCTATCTGGAAAAACAGAACAGAGAAGGAAACAGGGGAGACAATCAACGAAACGGCTTCGGGATACCGTAGAAAATTTTATACACAGAACGGATGGGAAGGGAGTCGTTATGATGCCAATCTCAGTTTAAAAGAGATTGCTAAAATCGTCAGAACCTATGTAAAGGAAAAATATCCTACTTGTAAATTTTCGGTCAGAACAGCCTATGCCTCAATGTGCCAGGAATTGCACGTAGAAATCAAAGAATTTCCTTCTCAGATGTTTAAATCAGGAGACGATCTGAGAAAAGAAGGCCTGTATGAAACAGTGCATACAACACTTTACACAACTGGAGAGCCTTATACATATGAAAGGTATAAGGCAGAGATTGACGAGATGGAAAGAAAACTTCGCCGCAACCGTCTTTTTGAGCTGGACTCCTGGACAGCTGAAGATCTGATTCAGGCATACGAAGAGGCTGTTGAAAAGAATCCTTTCTATGGAATCAAAACAGAATATTTCAGGTCTGTTTTGGAAGATGTGGATTCTTTTGTTCAGTCTTATAACTACGATGATTCAGATGGAATGGTGGACTACTTCGACAATAATTTTTATTATTTTAACTGCAAATTTGATAATTGTAAATATGTTCCTAAGACTGCAAGAATCAAAAAACAGGAAGCAGGAGTACAGAGGGCGCAGAAAGAACAGACGAAACAGACTACAGAAGAGGCTCCTAAGATTGGACAGAGATACACTTACAAAATCACGAAAGGAGAGGATACGAGAGACGGTTCAGAACTTTGGATTGTGAAGATTTTGGAAAGTTTGGATAAGGCTGCATACATAGCCGAAAATAAGGCCATGAAGGAGCGGGGCGGTTACTATTCAAAATTCAAGAAGGGATTTCTTTTTAGGAATGATCCAACGGAAATTTTGAAGGTTGAGGGAGTGATTGCTTAATGAAATTTTATTGTACACATTCAATCAATGAGAGAACGAGGGAAAATCCTTCATTCTCTTCTTTTATAAATAATTCCATTACAGCTTTTTTAAATGGAAATTTTGGGCATATTTCAGAGGCAGACAAAGAAGCTAATGAGACCGAAACAAATTTTCAGCTGGGAGCTTATATATATCAGGATGAAAAAATTTGGATCATTAGAAATGAGGATGTAATAACGGTTCTTTATCCTGATGAATACTAGGAGGGAAAATGATCTCATATCAGAAGGAAAATTCGGGGCTGGAAATCCGTTATAGTCTTGAATACATAGATAATAAAAAAGACTTTGATTATATTAGCTCTGGAAAATTTAGCAGAGGCGAGCCATGGGAACGTTACAAAAAGAAAGCATATAGCTCATTAGACGAAGCAATGAGTTACTATGTACTTTATCTTTTTAATCCTCAAATATACGCTGTAAAGCTTTTTGAGGAAGTTTTAATTGATGGGGAGACAGTCAGAGAGGCCTATATAGAACCTGTTTCCACTTTTAGCTGGAGGCTTAAAAAAATCCTAAATCAGGATTTAAACAGAGCCAATGGAAAAATCGAAGATTTAGAAAAAGTAAGTAGTCTCAATCAGGGTTTTATTGATTTTCTAATTGGAAAATATGGGAAATCAATTAAAGAAATGTATGGAGAATATGTAAAAGAAAGAGAGGGCGAGTAATTATGAAGAAAATTAAATATGTAGTTTTAGGAATAGTTACTGCTGTAGTAACTATTTTTTCTTTCCCTAATACAGCAAAAGCTTGTGAAGTTTGTGAAGCCTGTGATCCTGAATATGTCAATGTCAACGACATTGTTGCAGTCAACGTGACAGAGTGGGGAACATACTTCTATTTTTCAGATGGTACAGGCTATTGGCTGGAAGGAATCACGAATCTTGAAAATTGATAAGTAAAGTAAAAGAGAGGAAAAAGAACATGAGTAGAACAATGAGAGAAAACATTGAATTTTTAAAGAAGGACAGAAGAGCATCCAGCGAAGCCTTTCAGAAGAAGCTGGAAGAAGTTGGGCTGCCTGTCTATTATGGGGAGTTTGGATATTGGAGCCATGAACCCTATGTTGAAATTGGAAGCAGAAAAATTTTCCTTGTAGAGTCTTACTGCACTATGGGGAGTTTATGTTTAAGGTATAGGATGCAGAACGATGTAATACAGGATATTTTAGACGCTATTGAAGAAGAAATGAAGAAGGCTGAAGAAGCGGATCAGAACGTGAAAAACTTCTTCGAAAAGTTATCAAAGTAGGGAGGGATAGGGAAACATGAAAAAATATTACGTGATTTTTACGTTGGCAGGAAAGAAAATCTGCGGTCATTGGGAAAAGGCTTATACAGAGGCTGGTGCTAAGCTAGGCGCTGAATTTGCTCTGATCTGCCGATTCCCTAATGTTGAATATGATGGCTGCATTGTAACGGCAGTCAGGAATCTGTAAAAGAGAGGGAAAACAATGAGAGAAACAGAGAAGAAAATAAAAATCTTATATAGAGTACTGGATAAGCTGGAAGCAGAAAAACCTAGAGATGAAGATTCTATTGCAACAATCAAATGGGTTATTTTCAGATTGGAAAGAGAAAGAGAGGATGAAACAAGATGCTAACAACTACAACGTGGGGAGATATTATAGGAGCCTATGAAGAGGCAATAGAAACAGAAAGGGAATGGTAAAGTAGAGATGATCTCAGAAAACGTAATTCAATACTATACATTAGAAGAGGCGGAAAAAATTATTGATTTCAGAAGGGCTAGAGAAGTTCAGAGGAAGAAAGAGAAAGTCAAAGAAGTTTTAGGACAGAAGATTTTGGGGCTGGCTCTTATAGGAATTGGACTTGTAGCTCCCTTCTTAATAGGAGATGGAACAGTTTCTATTGTTTTGGTTCCTATGGGATTAGCAGTTGTATTTGGAAGGAAAAAATGAAAACAAAATATGTTGTAGATAGTTAGAAAGTGTTAAGTCAGAGATTTAATCAATGACTTAGCACTTTTTATAGTGTCTATAACAGGAAGAACAGAGAGGAGAGGAAAGATGAAAATGACAGGACTGTATATCAATGGAATCAGCGTAAGTCAGGAATATGGACACTATCTCTTAGAAAAAGAAAATGTCCAGATGAGGTGTGATTTTGGAGAATTAAAAGACTGTATTCCAGAATTTGAGGAGTATTTTCAGGAAAAGAAAGAGAAAGTGAGGGCTTGATATGTTTGAGTTAGCAAAAAGGATTTGTGACTGTGTATCTGATGGATACGATGATGAAGAAGCCAGAGTAGAAGATGAAAGCAGATTGTGTTCTGAATTGGAAGATTTAGAGGATGGCAGTTATATTTTGGCCGCTTTGAAGCTTCTCTGTACAAGAGTAGAGGATTTGGAAGAATAAGGAGAGAGGAAAGAAAAACATGACATATTTTAAGAATTGGAAATGTTACAGTTACCGTATTGATGGAAAAGATAAGAGAGATTACAGCTATCAGGAATTGAAGCCATATTTCTATATTGATGGGAGTGAAGTGGTTTATTGTAAAAGAGATTTCGGAAACTGTAAAGCTGGAAAATATTATCTTGTAAGTGATGGATCGTTCTATGGATGTGGTTTTGTGATCCACAAGCAGGAAGGTTTTACAGAGTGGATGGATAAGGAGTATATGAAGGAGGAAAATTAAACCATGGAAAAATTTGGAAAAATCATTGAGAAGATTAAAAATCTGATGGATTTGGCGAACAATAATCCCAATGAAAATGAGGCTTTAGCAGCGGCATTAAAAGCTCAACAGCTTATGGCAAAATACAATGTACATATGGAAAATCTGGAAAGAGACGAGCCAGAAGAGAGGATCACAAAGAAAGTATTTGATGGATCTAATTACACAGGAAATAGGAAATGGCGTCCTATTTTGGCAAGGGTTATAGCTCAGAATTTTCGCTGTAAGTATTACTTATCTCTTGACTGCATCGTGTTCTATGGATATGAAAATGATGCAGAAATTGCTCTTAATGTTTTTAAAATGCTGATTAGCGTAGGGACGAAGCTTTCTCAGAAAGAATATTATGAGAGGAAAAAGAACGGACTGAGCACAAAAGGCGTTATGAATGCTTTTCTGTTAGGATTCTGTGATGGAGTTAAGGAAGTGCTGGATAAACAGTGCACAGCTTTAATGATTGTAACGCCCAAAAAAGTAGAGGAAGATTTTCAGGCTATGATTTCAGGCGATGGATGGAGAACGAAAATAACAAAAATCTCTTCTAATCATGATGGCGAAATCAGAAACAGAGGAAGAATTGCAGGCCGCGAAGCCATTTCTTCCAGAAATATCGCAATGGCATAAAGAAAAGAACAATAGGTGGAAAGTATGAAAATTATAGAGTGCGCAATAATGCCGGATGGAACAGAAATTCAGCTGGAAGATTGGTCAGAAAGTTTTCCGGACGTATGTGGATTGACTATTGGAGCGTATCCGATAGCGAGGAATACCGGAAAATATGGCTTGGTACAAGGTGGAAAAATATTCCGCTTAAGTATCCCGCAAAATAAATATGTTGGTTATTCCAATAACGATGTATGGGCGGATTTTGAAGAACTAAAAGCGGGAACAAAAACATTAAAAGATCTAGCGGCACATTTTGGGAATGGCGAAAAAGATATGTGGTATTTAGGAATGGATGTAGACTATCAGGGATGGTAACAGAATAAAATCTACCTTTTAAGAGAAAGAGAGGAAAATGTTATGTGTAAAAATATGACGGATGCCCTGATTGAGGACGCTATTGAAATTACATGGATATTTGAAAGTTTGTTGGCGGCTGGAAAAATCAAAAGCTGGGACGAGCTTTCATACATAGGCGGCGCTATTGGCGTAAAGCAGGAGATTAGGAAAATCGCGGAACAGTTTGAAGAGAAATTCCCCTATGAAACTACGTGGGAGGATGGAGAATTAGATTATATAGAGGAGATTGAGAAATTTGCTGAAGAGAAGCTTATTGAAGCTTTTGGGATTGAGGAGGAGGCAGAAGAAGTGCAAAAAGTAATTTGCATAAATGAGCGGAACGCTATTTCAAGACAACCGCAAATCATTGCAGGAAAAGAGTATTATCTTGATTTATCGTCTGTCAATGGCGATTTTGAAGGAGACTGGTATGGAGAAATCTATTCCGATAAAAATAAATCAGAGTATATAGGGCATTTAAAATTAAATCATTTCAGATCCTGTATCTGATAAAAGATGTTTTTCATAATTTTGGAGGGAAGATGAACGCTATCAGATTGATTCTAATTTTGTTTTGGATTCTGGATATTACAAATATGCCATTCATGGAAATGTTTGATACGACATATCCAGTTAATGCTTTAGTTTGGTTCCTGATATGGATATTTATCATTGGAGTAAAAGCAGACGTAAAAGTTAAATGAAACACATGTTTTAAGGAGTAATAGAAATGTTAAAACAGATCATGATGTGCGATATGTGTGGAGAAGAAATTCCGACATATGAGAAAGAAGTCCTCCGGGGGATTAGAAAGAAATTTTACAAAACAGGAAAATCTAAATACATGCCGCATCTTGAAGATACATTACATATACATTTTTGTGAGAAGTGTACTGCTCAAATTGATATAAATATTTTGGAATGGAAACTTTCAGTTATGGAAAATTGTAAATAAAATGCGCGTTTTAAGGAGAGAAATATGGAAAGAACAGAAGAATTATTTGGTTATGCATGTAGCGGAAATATGGAGAAATTAAAAGAATATTATGAGGGCGGAGGATCTATTGGAAATAGTATCAATAGATTTGGAAATGAGCATTCTTTAATTATGGGTGCATTTAGGAATGACCAATTTGATACAGTGGAATATTTGCTTGGAATAGGAGAGAAGCCCACACCAAAAGAACAGGAAGAAATCAGGAAACAAATTAGGCGCTGGGAATTAATGAAAAAGATGGTTTAAGAAAGGTGATGGATTATGGGAATTATTAGTAGCTTATATAATGGGGGAATTTTTGTGGGGCAGGAAAGACCAGAAGGAGAAGAGTATAACAGGCTAACCCGTGAATGTGAAAAATTGAAAGCTGATTTCTTGGCAACATTATCTGATGGGCAAAAAGAATTATATGATCAGATCAATGATGTAAGAAGTGAATATATCCAGATGGAAATGGAGCAGAGATTTGTAACGGGCTTTAAGATGGGTGCTCAATTTGTAAAAGAAATCAACAGCTAAATGATTAAATGAAACATAGGTTTTAAAGGAGAGGAAAATGATTGTAGATGTAATTGATAATACGAATGGAAAATTCAAAATTCAGGTAAAGGAAAATGATGGAAAGATTTCAATTCATATTGAAGAGCCTGAGCAGAAAGCTAGATTGTCTACTTTGCGACCTGGAGATATATTCAAAGGGAAAAATGGAAATGAATACGTTGTTTGTGAGCAATTTTTGGACTGTACAGCTGTTGTGAGAAAAGATACTCTAAACAAAACAATGCCTTTTGGTGAAGATAACAACTGGGCTAATTCAGAGTGGAGAAAATATTTGAATTCTGAATATTTTCAGGAGATTTGTGGCGAGTTTGGAGAAAAAAATATTATAGAACACTGTGTTGATCTGACCTCGATGGACGGTTACGATGATTATGGAACTGTAAGAGATAAAGTCAGCGCGATGACCATTGATAGTTATCGGAGATACCATAAGTACATTGGTAATGTATTAGAATGGAATTATCTTTCCACTCCCGATTCAACCCCTTCTGGATGGGGGGCCTCTGGCGTGCTGTACGTCATCGGTGACGGTGACGTGTACTATGCGGGCTGTAGGAATGTCAGGTCGCTGCGGCCGTTTTTTATCTTAAATTCAAACCTACAGGTTCAGAAAGTGAATGGAAAGTAAATTTCATATGTTTTATGAGTAGTTAGAGGGCGTTAGTGGAAAAGGAAAAGCATTAGCGCCTTTTATAGTGCTTATAAAATGCTTAATAAATAATTAAAAATATATTGACAGTTCACTGTTAATATACTATAATTGAAAGCGTAAGGAGGATATGCAGATGGCAAAACCTAAGCAAAACACTCAGCGTCTTGTCGTTTATATCTCTCCTGAACTGGAAAAATCATTACAAAGAGAGGCAGAAGAAAAGGGAACAAATGTATCCAACCTCGTTAGAATGATTTTGACAGAGCGGGAAAAAACGAAGGACAAATAAAGAAGTGGTTGCCCTGTCTGGAAAACAAACAACCACTTCGTGCTGCAATGGTTGCCAAAGCTCCCATTGACGTTTCTATTATATCAATTCTTTAGAAATAGTCAATGATAATTCCCACTTACAAATGGACATTGACAACTGAATAACCTGCACTAATGAGGTACTGTGGATAGATGCTCAAACAAGCTGAGACCACCTAAAAGCTGAATGCGTACAGGTATGGTGGAATTATCAGAAAGGATTGATGTGACGATGGATAAAGTGACGAATAAGGGTAACGACCTATTAGCCTTTTCTAATGAAGAGTTTGGAACAATTAGAACTTTGATATTAGATGGAGAACCTTGGTTTGTGGCAAAAGATGTATGCGATATTCTTGGAATTAGCAATCCGACAGTAGCCATGAACGGACTGGAACATTTTGAACGGGCTAAGTTTAACTTAGGGCGTCAGGGAGAGGCTAATATAATTAGCGAAAGTGGATTTTACACGTTGGTATTGCGTAGCCGTAAGCCTATAGCAAAACCATTTAGGATTTGGGTAACATCAGAGGTTCTTCCTGCGATTAGGAAGTCCGGAAAATATGTTGTATCTTCTAGGAATAAGATGGAATCGATGCTGGAAGATATGGGATGTAATATGAAAATCGTCTATGCTCAGATCAACAATATGGAGGAAATGCTGGGAGAACAGAATCTGATGCTGGCAAGGGTGGTTGACAATCTGACTCTTACTACTCATCAGCAACAGAGAATTTACAAGACAGCCAAAGATAGAATCAATCATCTTTTGGGTGGGGCGCATTCCAAAGAGTATAAAGAAAATTCAAAGAGTTATTTCATCAACCTCTGGAATGGGATGAAAGATAAATTTGGATGTGGCTCGTCGTATAAGGATTTGAATCCGATATATTTTGAAGATGCATTGGAATTTATAGAAACGTGGGAATACATAGAAAATTAGTTTGACGTTGGCAGGCGGTAGTTTAGAGACTATCGCCTGTTTGGCTAGGAGGAAAACACTATGATTGGAAATTTAGTAATTATTGGGATTCTGTATTTTATTTTTGCTGTGCTTCCCCAGATGAAAACAGAAAGGGAACTGGATAATTATGATATGTCGAAAGTGGACAATACAAAGATGTTCCTCGATAAATACGAGAATGATCTGAGTGATCAGGAAGTCCAGAAAAACGTTGTGGCCGGAAAATACGACAGATAAAAGTGAACATTCAGGAAGAAAAGTGAACATTCAAAAGAAAAAAGTGGATATTGGAATGGAGAAGAGGAGCTGTCAGAAGAAAATCTGATGGCTTTTTTCATTACAGAGGGAGAAAAATGGAATAGAAACTAAATACAGAAGGAGTATAAAAAATGAACACAGAAGGAATTGTTCTTAAAAATGTAGAATTTGATGGAGCCTTGTTGAGAGCTGCACAAGTAGAAAATATTGTGTGGGTAGGCATTGCATGGGTGTGTAATGGACTTGGATTTAATAAAAATCAAAAAGACCGACAGATTAAAAATATCCAGACTGACGAATTACTTTCTCAGGGGTGCGTCAAATTTGACGCAGGGGTATTTGATGAGAATAACGAGACTTTAGCTCTTCAATTGGATTATTTACCTGCTTGGCTCTTTAAAATCAGTATCACTCCCAAAATGAAGGCTGATCATCCTGAGCTAGTGGAAAAACTGATCCGCTATCAGCTAAAGGCCAAAGACGTGTTAGCCCAGGCGTTTCTTCCTGAAATAAGCAATGCTCCAGAAAGAACAGAGATTGATGAGCTAAAAGAACTTAAAGAACTTAAATGTGTAGTTAATGGATTAGCGGTCCAAATTACCGATCTTTACAATAACGTGTCAAAGATGGGAAATTTGCTGATCGATATGAGGGAGCATAAACCTGTTTTGACAATAGAGCAGAAAGAGAAGGCTAAAGCCTCAGAAATATCTTATCTGTGGAAGTAGGAAATGTATGAAAAGATGGATATTTTGATAGAGCGTGGAAAATTTGAATCCAGAGCTGACATTATGAAATACATCTATAAATACATGAACCGTAATTATGGGATTGTCTGGGAGCAGGAGATTAAAGATTATGTAGATCGAAACAACAGTGTCAAGAAGCCTTCAACTATCGAGGCTATCTACGATAATGAAATGCTGCGTTCTATATTTGATGCAGTGTTGAGTGATATGGTGGGAGAAGTTGGTGAGGTTAGAGAGGCTGGGGAAGTTAGAGAAGTAGGGGAGTTTAGAGAAGCTGATGGGATAAAACGAAGAAAAAATGATTCTGTTATTGTTCCTATTGATGATATTATCAAGCCTCTGATTCAAAAGAACTGCGATTTAAGCAATGCTGGAATGGCTACATATAGGAGTGTGTACAGGTATATGGATGAGAATTACAGTGTCAATTGGAAAAATCTCCAGACTAGATACTGTAAGAAATATGGGATTTATGGTGATCCCCGGAAAATTAGTAGGAAAAAACTGATCGAGGGTAACGAGGGGCTTAGGAAGAAATTTGAGAAGGCTGTAAATGATTTGCTGGAAGGATAAGTATATAGTATAATTGAGGAGGAAATTATTGTGAACGGAATTGACGTATATCTTGTTGTTGGAAGATTTGAGAGTGGAAACCAGAAATATGTGGTTGTAAGAGACAATAGAGGGGCCTGTACTCTGACCGAAAAAGAATGGAAGAGAGTTTATGGGCTGCAACATCCTAAAAGATGGGAGAAGAAGGGAAGAATAGCTTAATGCCTAAATTTAGAGTTCATGGAACAACGACGGTGGAAGTTATTGTCGATATAGATGCTGAATCATGTGATGAGGCTATTAACAAAGCAAATGAAGATTTCGGTTCTATAAGTGAAGGAGCTTCAGATGATAATGGGGAGTTCAGAGTCGAAGGAGAAGGAGACATCAAATTTGTGTTTGATGAAGAGTTTGATTATAAGTGGGCGACTTTAACGGACGGATGAAAGGATTATTTCATATTATGAGGAGACAGTTTATATGAATATTTATGAAAAAGAATTAGTAGGCGTGGATGATATATTTAATGAAGTAAAAAAGATTGTTGAAAATGCAAGCCTTGGATCAAAAATCGAAGTTACTAGAATGTTTTCGGCTGCCAAAAGAGAATATGAACAAAACAAAATTATCGATGCACTGAAGCAGAAGGCTGGTCATGAAAAAAGTATATGCGATGTGGTAGTTATTGATGAAAAAAGTGGAATAATCATAAGAAAAGGAAAGCTTGTCTCAGACAATGAAGAGCAGATGTATTTCCAGCCTGTACATTTGGATTATGGTAACTACACTTATTTCAAAACATTTGATGAAGCACTAATTGGGCTGGTATGCATGAAACATAAAGAGGATTGCGCTCAATGGGTTAGTAGAATGATTGGGATAAACAGTGACTAATAAAATTTAACTTTCATGGGAATGGAGGTATAAATTATGTTTGATCAATTTGATTATTATAAATATTTAGATGAGCATCCGTTTACAGGTCTGAGAAACGTGGATTTTGACGCAAAAATATCCACGAGTGAACATATTAGCAAATTCTTTAATGGCACTAAAAATTTTGAACAGGTAAGAAACGTGACTCAAGGGAAAGTTTATCATATTTTCAAGGTGGAAGGAATGGGAGACGTTTCTGAGTGGCATTTTATTAATGATATAGGACAAGAAGAAACGTTGGGAAGTTATTTCTTCGTAAAAACTGGTGAGGCTGAGTAAAAGTATTGTATTGATAGTAAAGAGAATGAAATAGCAGTTTCGTGAGGAAGAAAAACTATGAGTAAATTAAAATATATACCAACAGCACATCCATATTATTGTTGTGATTCTAACTATTGTTCAAATAGTGCTGAACAACATTTTGAAACGTGGAAAGAATTTCATGACGTTTATAATGACGATACTGACATGGATTATAATTTAGTATTTAGATTTGATATCTATATAAAAGGTAACAAGCTTAATAGTTATCCAGAATGCTTAGAAAAAGAGAGCTGGACGGAAGATGAAGTCCTCGATGGCGATTTATGTATGAACATATATATCATGCAGCAACGTCATGGGAAATTTGTCCCTGTAGAAATAAAAACTATAGTGAGAGAAGATATGCCGGAAATAGAAAAATTTCTTGAAAGGTGTAATGATCATCTCAAAGTACTATGGAATGAATTTGAGTAGCAATACACTTAAAAAGAAAAAATATTTGGAGACTGAATATGAAAATTTATATTGTACAAGTGATTTCAAACCTTAATCCCTTGACAATTAGGATCAGTCAGGAAGGTTTCAGAACATTTGAGGCTGCGAGAGATTGGTGCCGAAAGAAACCTGGCATTAAGGAAGAATTACAGAATGGATGGAGATTTGTTGCGGAGGATTGCGAATATAGAATACATGATATTTTGGTGAGGTGAGTTGCGTGAAAGTATATGTAACTAAATTTGCACTAGAATCCGGAATTCTTGAGTGCGAAGTTGATTCTGTTAACGAGTTTGGTGCCGTGTATGTTGCAAATTCTCCATATGATAATGATAGATATGCGCATAAAGGAGAATGGTTTACTGATAGACAAGCTGCTATTGAGAAAGCATATCAGATGAAACATGAAGCGATAGAAAATTTATTTGAACAAATTTATCAACTTGAGAAAATAGAATTTAAATGATGAAAAAAGTATTTCGTGAGAGAGGAAAATATGAAGTATATATCAAATTTCGGGTTTGTAGCGTTGAATGAAAACGATGATGTCGCAGATTGGTTTGATACAGAAGAAGATGCTGAAGAATTTGCCGATAAATTTGATTATGAGGTAAATTCTGGATTTATAGTATTAGATGAAAACGACGATGTTGTAGACTGGTTTGACACAGAGGAAGAAGCCGAAAAATATGCTGATGAACTGAACAATTAAGCGGACATGTTTTTACAGAAGAAGAGTACGATGAATTGACACTATAACAAATAAAAGAGGTATTTCAAAAGGATAATGCTAAAGTATAGAAAACTTATAGATCTTTCTGATGAGGAAATTAAATATGCTCTCAATGACATTCTTCATCCTCGAAGTATAGAAAATATAGAAAGAGACGAAGAATTAAATTGCATTTTTGTTGACGTAGAAACAGATTGGGGACTAGAAGGAGAGCATGATTATATAATAGATACAATAACACTTAGTAATGAAATGATTTCTGTTCCTTGGTTTGATACTGGAAGAGATAATTATAAATGGCAGCAATTTTTGTTGGCTAAAGGGTGTAACGAACTTCTGAAGGATAATCCATATTTGGAAGTTGAGTAAATATGACTTGCGATGTAAGAAGCTGTAAGATGAAGGAAACAGACATTTTTCTGGGAAAGAAGATAATTAAATGAAAGAGAATCCTTATAAATTCCCTATATCTGAATGTCCGCATTGCGGAGGACACACAATTACAATAAAACAATATATACACGGATATGGTGAATATTATGTTGATTTGGAAACTGGAGAAATTGAGTCTACAGAATTGCATAACAATTTAAAATATAAAAATACTGGAAAATATGCTGTTTGTACCGATTGTGGTAAGAGACTTTTTAAAGTTGATGAATCCTTGAACATCATTGAATGAATCGGAGGTTTAAAGTGGATGGGCATAAACAGAATAGAAAATGTTATAACTGATGTAAATGAACCTAGAGTTCCCTTAGAAGGATATTATTATTGGCACTGTCCAAATTGCAGAAGAGCAATTAATCCAGGAGAAGAAGTTTGCAAGTGTGGACAGCATATCCGTTGGAGTTATCCTTTACCTGAAGAAGAAAGAATGGGGTTTGAGGTAGGTAACACTGTTTTTTCCAATTTATACAAAGAGTATGGGGTTATACAGTCTTTTCATAAGGATTTAAGCTTAAGGAATTTTGCTGGAGTAAAATTGCCTAATGGAAAGTTGAGATCTTTCTTAGTTGACGATATTAAGAAAGTTAAAATTGAGGAAGAATGTATATGAAGAGGAATAGAAATCCCCTGAAGAAGTAATCGAAAAATATTATTATAAGATGGAGGAAAGAAAAAATGTCTGAAGTATATCACTTAATAAAAGAAGAAATGAGAAAACTTAATTCGCCAAAAGAAATCGACGAATTTTTGGGACATACACGGAGCCAGTATTTTGGGAAGGCTAAGGATTATATCAAAAAAGCTGACCAATTCTCACACAGAAATGACGAAAACACGACACGACAAGAGATTTGGTGGCTGACAAAGGCATATGAGGCTATCGAGGAATATATGACTCAATATAAAGAAGCGAAAGAGTTAGGAGCGTATATTAAAGAACGTATTTCAAAAGCACATGCCAGGACTGACTTAAAGAGGATGTGAATAAAAACGGAGTTTTATAAAAAGCTTGCAATTGATATATACCTATTGTATAATATGATGCAAATCTAAGAAAGGAGGTAAAAGAATATGGAAACAGAATTATTTTCGAGTGATGTTCTTATTGAAGAGGAGCTCACAAGAGATGACATAGTCCAGAAATTGATTAAGGATTATGGTTACGATGAAGATGATCTTGCTTGCTATGACACAGACGATGACATAGGTGATTTAAGAGACATGCTTCATGAAGCAGAAGAGAATGAAAAAGACCATTTTGATTTGTATCCTAATGGCGATGAATATGATGAATGAAACTAGATTTATCAATAATATCTATAGAAAAGACTGAAATAGTCTATAAATACAATTCTAATATTTGAAAACAATTCCTCAGTTTGAAGGATTGATATATGCTATGATAGAGCCATTTTTTAAAATGGCTCTTTTTTAAAATATTGAAGATATGCATTTTGTTAAAAGGAGAAGTATATATTGAGGGGAAAATCCTGAGAGGGATTCTTTATGATAAATGAATCATGAAGCATGCATTAAAAGACAAAAACTCTCCCGCCCAGACAGCGGTCGCGCGAAAACGCATGTTCTGGTTGTATCTTACCGCCCGAAATGGTAAGATTATTTTATCGGTATAGGTTATGCGGGTCTAAAATAAGCTCTACGAAGCATAACGACGTGAGATTCGTCAACAGGTGTGTTCTATGTCGGATCGAAAGAACGAGTAGACATATCTTTATAACAGGTTCTACCACTCATTTGTGGATCCCCTCTTAAAATTTGGGAGAGTTCTTTTATGCATAAAACTATGGTCTTTATTGATTATCAGAATTTTAATATTAATTTGCTGAAGCATTATAGAGAATCAGAGACAAGTTTTAAAAATGTAAGTTACAATGATTTGAGTAGAGAAATAAACGCTCAAATACCATTGGAGTCCGAAGTTATTAAAACTTATCTTTTTGCATATAAGCCATGCGATGAATTAATGCAGTTGGAAAGTTATTCAAAGTATTATAGTTGGCTCGAAAAGATGCGCAATACGCATTATTTGGAAATTATTGAGGGAAGGCAAGTAATTAGAAAAATAAATGGCGTAGAATTCGATATCAATGACACAAAAACATATACAACAGAAGAAAAAGAAACTGATATTAATCTCGCAACTCATATGATTTCTAAGGGATTTCAAAATGCATACGATATTGCTATTTTAGTATCTGGTGATACTGATTATGTAAGCGTAATCAAGACATTGCACGATTTAGGAAAAATTATTGTGCTTGCTCATTTCTCTCATCAAAATGTTTCAAAATATCAAGGGCTTATCGATGATGAAGTCGAATTGACAGACAATATTTTAAATAAGGCTGCTGTAAAACATACTAAAATCAATAGCAAACGCGATAAGTAAAATGAAATGGGGTGATACATATTATAAGCACAAGCGAAAAAATGGAAATCATACTGTCTCGTGCAGGAAAGACAAAGAAATGGCTTGCTGAACAGTGGGGGATATCGCAGCCTTCTATTACAAAGAAATTTCAAGCAAACGACTGGAAAGAGTCGGATATAAAGAAATTTTGTGAGATTATGAAAATTCAATATGAAGTTATGTTCAAAGTTGATGGAGAGAACATATAAACCAATGCCCTATTTGGAAATAAATTCCCTAATAGGGTAATTTTGGCGTTGACAAATTGCCTTATGGAGAATATAATTGCCTTATAAGGCAAGAGGGCATTGACAACTTCATCAGTCCACAAATACTTAATGTCAAAAGTATAAGCTGAGATGACAAATAGCTGCTTAAGTGTGTAGTCTGATAATACAGTTGCCAGTCCAAGTATAAGAGAATACGGAGCAGTATCAAAGAATTTTATTGAAATTATTGTAGAGGAGAGAAAATGGCTAAGGATAGAATTACCCCTTGTGAATATTATGTTTGTGTAGGAACGTGCAAAAAAGGTAGAAATGCGGATCATGCCCATTACTGCCAGAAGTGTGATAAATATAAGCCTAGAGTTAGGGAGCGGCATCTTAATATCAAGAAACAGAAGATGGAGAAGATTGGGAGGAACGGAGAATGAGTGTGGGAAAAACAGAGGTATATCCTTTTTGGAATTTGGAAGATATCAAAGGAATGGTGGATGCTTTTACAAGGCATGAACAGTGGCATTGGAGACTGGCTTTTATGTTTGGGCTTCTGATGGGGAGACGAGCTGGAGATACGTTGAATATGGTCTGGATCAACTTGTACGAGCCAAATGGTAGAAGAAAACCTCATCTACTAATTAAGGAAGAAAAAACGAAGAAGGACACTTATGTACTAATACCAGCTCTTATTTGGAGCGAGGTAGATCTATACATTTCAAAAACTGGTGTAGATCCTTCTGAAAACAATTATATGAACATGATATTTCCCGGAACAGACAGGAAAGATGCAGCATACAGAGCGGCTTTCAAAAAAGCTGCCGCAGAAGCCGGTATTACTTATCCTGTGAGTACCCATAGTACGCGCAAAACGTTTGGTTACTATGGCGTGAAACTGCATCCTTACGACCCGGCCAACATTGATGTGCTCCAGAAGTTTTTCAATCATTCGGATAGAACAACGACTCTTAGGTATATAGGATTAACCCAGGAAAAGCAGGATAATTATTCCAAAGATTGGGCAAATGTGATGACAGATATCCTTGATGGGAAAAAGCCTACAATAGAGAATAGTCCTGTAGTAACACTAAAATCAGATGATTTACGAGACATCCTTGTTTTAGCAATCAAAAAAGGTAGAGAGAAATCAGATGATCTGAGTATCTTAAACGACCTGATTTCGACTATAGAACAGAAGCGGGTTATGTGATAAGATAGGCTCTGAAAAACTGATAGGAGTTAAGGATAATTTATGAATGAAAAACAGTTTATGAATGAGCCTGTTGATTGGAGTTGGACGGAAGACGATTTGGTTACAGAATTTGAAGAATGCCAGGACAAGAGAAAAGTAGCAAAAATTTATTGTATTCCTGTAAGAGAAGTGACAGTAATTCTTAAAAAGAAGGGAATTACTTGTTGATTCTATGATTTCGTTGTGATACACTCCTAATAGAACATTAGTTCGTATTATTGAGGAGGGAAGTGTATCATGACAGAAATTGAAGAATTATGTAGGAGACTTTCGTATTTTGAGTCTATAGGGATCATGGATCTGAAAAGAGGGGAAGAAATGGAGTTTTCATGCCCTGAATGTGGTGCTAGAGCACATGCTGTAAGAATAGCAGCAACAGGCCTTTTGGGTGTTTGGTGTGATGTGTGTGGCGATTTATCCCACCAACATCGAGATTATGAGGAGGCTCAGTGATGAAGATAGTGGGGGAAATATACTGGTTCCTGGAGAGTGGGTACAATTTGCGGAAAGTTAAGGTGCTGAAAAAGTCAGGAAACCTGTGCACAATCAAGTTTTTAGACCATGGAGGCGGAGCTATAAGAGTCTCAGAAAACAAGCTATTGACTGATGATGAAGCCTTAGAAATCATAGAGAAAGAAAAAGAAAAGAACAGGAAAACGCCATATGATTATATGTAAGAGAAAGAGGTAGTCAATTAAACGACCACCTCTTTTAATTTTGAAAAATTATGGTTCAGATATTTTTGAGGTGTCCTTTTTATTGGACTCGTCATGGGGTAATATATCAGACGAAACAGAACAAATGTTCCCGTTATCAAATACAAGGAGGTCATTAGGGGTACAGTCCAGAGCACGGCACAAAATTTCAATAGTATCTAAACTAATGCGTTTAGTTTTACCATCATATATTTTTGTTATTCCTGGATATGACAAACCAGTTTTAGCTGCTAACTCATAGCGATTCATATGTTTTTCTTCTAAAACCTTTTTTAGCTGGATTTGCATAAGGATTACCTCTCGTTATTTTGTATAAATTATAGCATATATAAACCAAAGTTTCTATACAAACTAAAGTTTATATAAACTTGACTTTATATAAACCATAGTTTATAATAAAGGCACGACGAAGAACAAAAGCTGAAAGGAGGACGGCTATGGAAGAATTTAAAATGTTCGACATCGTGTATGTGGATCTGAGCGGATCAAAAATTGGGTCAGAGCAAACAGGCATTAGACCTTGCGTAATCATCCAGAACAATACTGGCAACAAGTATAGCCCGACTCTGTTAGTTATGTGTCTGACAAGCTCAATAAAAAAGAAAGAGTTGCCTACCCATTGCATCATTCCCAAATCTGCTGCAAATGGGCTTAAATGTGATTCTATGGTTATGGCTGAGACTTTGTGCCAGGTAAGCAAGGAACGTATTCTGTCGAAAGCAGGTTACATTGACAACGAGAGGGATAAAAATAATATTATAAGCGCATATTTAGCGAACATAACTGGAAGAAAAACTTACTCTTCTGGCGTTTCTGAACTTGTATACGCTATTTGCAGGTTTGTAATTAGGCCTGATAAAACGAAAGAGGTAGAGGAGGAGCGGAGATGCAAGTGTGTAGGATAGGCAAATATGAAGCGCATGGTTTTATTGACGGGGCAGTAGGAAATAAGATCATGCTGCTTTCTTTTGATAGGAAGAGGGGAATTTCTGAATCAGGAAAGAGAATAAGAAAAAAGAGAGGCAAGAGGTTGGTAGATAAAGCCTCAATTATAGTATATTCAGAGACGGTCTATACGAAACAATTAGACTTGTGTGGTAATAATTTCACAAGGACATTACTTATTCCAAAGTACATAGGTAGAACAAAAACAGAACAAATGTTCGAATAATTCTTGACAAGAACATACGTTCGGATTATACTTAGATCATCGACACAAGATAGGAGGAGAAGAACAAAAAAATCACAGTCTACAATGGGTCATAGGTGTTGGCGCACCTCTCCATCATAGACTGCGATTAATTCAAACAACCTAGCAAATGCTTAGGCAATCTTATTATTACATAGCTTGTTTTTCTTAGTCAAGGCATTTCGCTAAATAATCCCTAAAAATTTAATAAAAATAGAATATGGAAAAAAGAAGGTGATGTTACATATGGCTGAATATGTGATAACGGATGGATCGCGCTTCATTATGAGGGACTTTAAGGGACATTATGTGCCTACTCCTAGCGAATCTTTAGCCGACATATATTCAAAACGTCAAGCTGAAGGAATTCTTCAAAATTCACTCCCTAAAGCACTGCGCAAGATTTTTCGTGTTGAAAAGCGGGATGTTGCTCCTGAAAGCATAAAGCAGGTTTCTAAAGAAGATATTGCTGAGAATACCGAAAAAGTATCTATATCTCCTAATGTACAAAAATGGGTCGATAAAGTTTTAAACTTGAATGGCCTGGCAAACGATATAGAGAATAGGCAAAAGGAATTGAATCAGCAACTCAGTCAGGTAGATTTGGAACTTACTGATTGTGACCACTATTTAGAATGGAACAAGTTAAATGCAGCACAAGGCTATAAAATCTCTAAATTAAGACAGGAAAGGCTCATCAGGAGACGAAGCATAAAGAATGAATTACTCGTTCTGAAAATTATCTCTGAGAAAAAGATTGGAGAGAACGTAGCTGATGAAATCCAGACACAGATAGCTGGAATGGACAAGAGGAGCTATAGACCACGAATTCTGAACGAGTTATTTGATCTGTGAAGGGAGAAATGAGGAATGAAAAAGTGCTGGAAGTGTGGATCTATCATGAGAGAAGGCACTTCATATGATGGAGTTAAAGCTAAAAGGTTTATTGAGTGTCCTCTATGCCACGAAAAGGCATATGAAAGAGGAAAATATAATCCACAGGAACCTAAGTTAAGTAAAAAGAGATAGGTGACAAAATGAACGATGCGGAGAAATTACTGCAAAGCTATTATGCTGATAATGCAAAAAAATTACATAAACTTGTTGATGGTATTTTAAAGAGATTTGGGGGGATATATCAAAAAGATTGTGATGATTTCTACTCTCTGGCAAACGAGGTTCTAGCCCATCTTTGCAAAACTTATGATGGCAAGCAGAATTTCGACGCATATGTGTATTCGTGCTTGTCAAACAAAATAAAAACTGAGATGACGCGCAGAAATCGGCAGAAAAGACAGACTGATAGGTTGGCAGAGTCTATAGACAGGTCTTTGACAGAAGATGGGAACACAAAATTAGGAGATATCATTCCATCTACTTTTGATCTGGAAAAAACTGTACTTGATAAAAGTGGGATTTCATCTGACGAAAAAGTGGAAAAATACCTTGAATCCCTCACTAGGAGGCAGCGTCAAGTGGCTGAACTGATTATCCAGGGGTCCAATCCGGGAGAAATCAAAGAAAAACTGAGCCTGACTAATAAGCAGTATGAGACGGCTTTAGCAGGCATGAAAGAACATGACAGAATCAGACATCTGATCAGAGGGACAGGTTCTTACAAATATAAAGAGGAGAATAAGGAGGATAAAGAAAATATGGAAACGGAAAATAGAGTAACCACATCAACGGCAGAAAAAACAAAATCCACAAGCTATTCAGTCTCTTCTATTTGTAAGAAGCTGGCAAAACATCAGATTAGAGACAATCATGTTTTGCAGAGGAAATCGGGGCAGTGGAACAATCTTTTCAAAAGCGAGCTGATTTCGGATATTCTTCAGGGCAGATCTCTTACACAGATTATTATTTCTGAAGAGATCAAAGATGATGTAGTAATGCTTTGGCTTATTGATGGGTTACAGAGATGTACAAATGTAGAGGATTATGTGAACAACGCGTTTGCAATCTCTCGCAATGTACAGATTTATAACATTACATATCAAACAGAAAAAAAGGACGAGAATGGAGAAATTATCTGTAATAAGGATGGTTTCCCGATTCCTGAAAACAAAATCTTTGATATAAGAGGGAAGAAATTTTCCCAGTTACCTGAAGAACTTAGAGATAAGTTTATGGATTATCAGATTCCTGTTCTGCTGAATTTGAATTGTACAAAGAAAGAAATCGCCTATGATATTGCGCGTTTCAACAGGTGTCGGCCTATGAATGTCGCACAGAATGGGTGGACAGGTTTAGAAGAGAGTTATGCTGAATTTGTAGATAATATCCTCAAGATGAAATTCTTTGGTGTGGACTGTAACTACACTAATTATAGGGCCAGCAGTGAAAAATCTGGCATGATGAGAAGAATGATCGTCGAGAGTATTATGGCAATTAATTATTTGGATGAATTCAATAAGAACTTTGGAAGAATGTGTCATTTTCTCTCAGAAAACGCTAATGACTCTACGTTTATAGATTTTTATGTGTTAGTAGAAAAAATAGAAGAGATTGCAGATGAGAATTTTGCAGCGATCTTTGATACAAAAAATTCGTTTATCTGGTTTGCCGTGTTTGACAGATTTTTAAAAAAGTATCCAGAAGACGAGGATGCATCAAAGTTTACAGCATTTGTAGATGAATTTGTTAAGACGTTGCATGGCAAGAAAATTAATGGGGAGTCTTATGACGATCTAAACGAAACTTCTACAAAGGATAGGACGGTTGTGAAAAAACGGATTGAGCATCTTGAAAAACTGATGGTGGGCTTTTTTGAAAACAATAATGTAGATTCGGAGAACTGTAGTGATGATAATCTTGAGGATTTTATTTCTGAGAATATTGAAATCGACAAGGAAGATCTGAAAGACGACATGGATTTTTATATCCAGACTTTGGACGAACTGTTAGAGAATACAGTGCGCGATGGGTCAAAGTTATTGGATTTGAAAAATCGTCCTTCCTTATTAACAATGGTTGTCTATTCGTTTAAAAATGATGTGGATTTGGATGAATGGATAGAGAAATATGCCAAAGAAAACAATACATATTTCTGTGATCAGAAAAAGAACTTTGAGTTTATGAAGAAAAGCTTGGAAGAGTTTATTAAAGGCAAAAAAGAATTGGGAGGAGCAGCATAAAATGGAGAAGTACAAAATGAACAGATTATACCGGGGAAGCTAGATTGAAGATTTGTGACATCATTAAACCATTAATACTGAAAAAGAAAAAGGAGAATAGAGGATATGTGTAGATTTAAGAGTGCAATTATTTTTAAGAACAGGGTAGTGCTGGCTCCCACTTATAACGATAGCCATTCGGATATGTTAGAGAGATTGGGTGTGGAGGATAATACTCTCAATGCAACTAAGATGTTTGTTAGAGCTGAATTGATTCCGCCTCATAATAACAAGGCTGAGAAAGTGAGTGAGTGGAAATTTCATGTTGATCAGGACATTACTCCCGATTGGTTTGACGAGGATCGCAGTAAATACGAGGAGGAGATGAGAGAAGCTGTGCAGGCCTGGGTAGATGATCATGTGTTTACTGCTGCTGGAGAAACATGGATTGCTATCAAAGAAGATGAAAAGGGTACATATTATCTGCTTGATAGAGTTCTTCCTTCTATGGAGTTTGGGAGCACAAATAACTACAAGGAATCAAATATTCGAAAGTATTTAGCTGAAAGTGATCTGGCTAAGAAACTGAAAGATGAATTCGGGGATCGGTTGATGCCAATCAATCTTGATCTTAAATCTCTGGATGGTCTGGATGATTACGGAATCTGCGAAGGAGATATTTTGGGAATTCCTACTCTCGATTTGTACAGAGAGTGTAGGAAGGAGATCTCTAGTGCTACTAATTGGTGGTGGCTTTCTACTCCCGATTCAACCCCTTCTGGATGGGGAGCCTCTTACGTGCGGTACGTCAACGGTGACGGTCTCGTGCGCTACGCGGGCTGGTGGGACGACGGGGCGCTGCGGCCGTTTTTTATCTTAAAATCTTAAATCTTTATATCTTTGGGTTTTAATCTTTGATACAAAATACCTTAAAACATGAATAGGAGAAAAGAAAATGAGTGAGAGACTGGATGTTGTTAATAAGGCGATTGATTTAATGAATTATACACTGACAATTACATCAAACCGGAAACGATATCCGGTCAAACACTTGATTTTGGTTAGGCGTATTCAAGAGCGCTGTATGGATATTTATGAAAACCTCTTGATAGCAAACAGGATAAATCTTGGCACATCAAAAGATGAACGGATTGATCTTCAGACAAAAGCTATATCATATTGTGACCAGCTATCCTGCTATATAGAAATTTCTTTCAATATGAACCTAATAGGAAGTAATATTGTTGAATTTTGGCAGAAAAAAGTAAACGATGTGAAATATATGGCGATTGCATGGAGATCCAAGGACAAAAATAAGTGAAAACTTATTAGGTTGTCCGTCGTAAAGCCTCTAACGTGCAGTACGTCAACGATGACGGTAACGTGAACTACACGAACTGTAGGAACGACAAAGCGCTGCGGACGTTCTGGACTGGAAGACGAAAGAAAGTAGGAGAAACACCGAAATTAGAGTCCCAGTATCAAAAGGATGGGCAACCTTTCTTCTCTCTTTACAAGAGAAAGATAAACATAAAGGAGTACCCAAAATGTCCGAAAAAGTTCCATCTTTTGATGATGTCATTGATTTTAATAATTTGTATCGTGCTTATAAAAGCGCCTATTCTGGTCATGGGCATAAAAATACTAAACAGAAGTTTAAATTGGCGGCGTTGGATGGTATATGTCAGATTCAAAGCCGATTGCAAAACAAAACTTATAAAGTATCGCCATACTCAGAGTTTGTAATAAGAGAACCAAAAGAGCGCAAAATTAAAGCAGGAGGATTTGTTGATAAAATTGTCCAACATAGCATTTGTGATAATGTTTTACATCCAACTTTAAAGACAGAATTTCTTCCCAACAATTTTGCAGGCCAGGAAGATAAAGGAACACTATATGGTTTAGACTGGTTAAGAGGGCAAATGTATTTAGCCTACCAGAAATATGGATATGATTGTTGGATTGTGAAGGCTGATATAAGTAAATTTTTCTATACAATAGACCACAACATTTTGAAGGATATAATTCAATATCATTTCCAAGATTCTGATATCTGCTGGCTCTGTGAGTTATTTGTTGATAGTACAGAAGGTATAGGATTACCTTTAGGAAATCAGATTAGCCAGGTCTTTGCTATTCTTTATTTATCCGGATTAGATCACTTTATTACAGGAGAATTAGGAGTCCCATATTATGGTAGATATATGGATGATTTCTATCTTATTGTAGAGTCTAAGGAATATGCTAAAGAGTGTTTAAGAAATATTATAGGGTTTTTAGATACTCTACACCTTGAAGTAAATGGGAAAACGCAAATAATCCCCTTTAAAAATGGCATAAAGTTTTGTGGATTCCACACTTATGTTACAAAAGATGGAAAAGTGATCAGGAAATTAACAAACGACAAGAAGCGTGCGGCAAAGAAAAAGTATAAAAAGATGGTTTCTCTGGTCGAAAAAGGGAAACTCTCTGAAGAGAAATTTAAGGAGTCATATGAGTCATGGAAGAATCACATTTCTCATGGGAACTGTATAAAACTCGGATTTCAAATGGACCAGTATGTAAGAGAACTACTAAAAAAGGCAAAGGAGAAAATAGATGAATAACATGCTAAATGGAATGTTTGGGAAGGTAGCGCCTGGAATGTGCAGGCTTTCTATGAACGGCGGAATTGCTGTTAAAACAAACAACGGATATAAAAGTTACAATATGAAAACAGGAAGGCTCACGAATTGCGACAGTTTTGTTTTCGATATTGGAGAGGAATTTTTCTTCGTAATTCCAACTAACAAAGCAGAACCTGGTGATATTCTTCTTGTAGGAGGAAAGCCTAAATGTGTGATCGAGGCAGAGAAGAATAAACTGACCGTTATCAATTATGAAGATTCTACAGTCGAAACAATTCTTCCTGAACGTCATGTATTTATGGGAAATACCTATTTTTATGGGAAGATCGTCTCTATGTTTGGCAGTGACCTTATCAAAGGAAAGAAAGGGACGAACAAGATTATGCAATACATGATGCTTTCAGAAATGATGAAAGGAAATTCTGGAAGTGCAGGAAATGGAATGAGTGCAATGCTGCCGCTTATGATGATGGGCGGTAATATGGGAAACATCTTCGATGGAGTGTTTGATTTTGGTGAGGATGATAATTCTGGAATCGAAGAAAGTGAGGAAGAATAATTATGGGAAGTGGACCATGGACAAAAAGTAGCTTTGTAGCATATTCGTCATCAAAAAATATGAATGTATCATTGGATGGTACTATTTTGGGGGATTATAGTGCTCAGGAGATGTTCGTGCAAAGAAAAATAGCTCCGGAACTTGATCCGAAAAATGTTATTCGTGAATGTTGCGATTCTGAGGAACATCCAAACACAATTCCAGTCATACTTGCATTAGATGTTACAGGAAGTATGGGTAGGGCATCTGTGGAAGTTGCAAAAAAACTGAATGTAATTATGACGGAACTTTGCGAAAAAATGGATGATGTAGAATTTATGACAATGGGAATTGGCGATTTGGCTTATGATCATGCTCCCATCCAGGCTTCTCAGTTTGAATCCGACATCCGCATTGCAGAACAGTTGGATAAAATCTATTTTGAGGGCGGTGGTGGAGGAAATAGTTATGAATCCTACACGGCTGCATGGTATTTTGGATTGAATCACTGTAAATTGGATTGTTGGAAAAGAGGGAAGAAGGGAATAATCATTACTTTGGGAGACGAGCCGCTTAATCCATATCTTCCTGCTTCCAGATTGTCTAGTGTTACAGGCGATAAACTTCAGGGCGATGTAGAAACTAAAGATCTCTATGAAGAAGTTATTCAGAAGTTTGATGTGTATCATTTAGCCATCGATGATAGAAAGACAAGCTATTGTATATATGCAGATAAAATTAAGGCTTCATTTGGGAAGTATTTGGACGAAAACCATCTGAAAGTCGTGAACATGGATAGTCTGGCAAGCGCAATCGTTGGAATTGTTGCAAATTCAGAAGAAATCGTATCAGCAGGAACAGTACATACGGATGAAAACGGGGCAATATCATGGTAATTAAGGTTGTAGAAGGAGCTAACTTTGGCGACGAAGGAAAGGGATTGATGACAGATTATTTCTGTCATCAGTCTTCGGTCAAAGGTGAGAAATGTCTGGTTGTGTTACATAATGGTGGGGCACAGAGAGGACACACAGTCGTTACGCCAGAAGGAGGACGTCATGTATTTCACCATTTCGGCTCTGGGACGTTTACGGGAGCGGACACTTATTTGTCAGAGGATTTTATTCTGAATCCAATGGTATTCCGGCAAGAATGGGAAGAACTTAAAAGCTTGGGCATTATCCCGAAAATATATGTGAATCCAAGTTGTATTATTACAACACCATTCGACATGATATTGAATCAAATAAAAGAAGAAAAACGATCAGAAAAACGTCATGGAAGTTGTGGAATGGGGATTTTTGAGACAATTAACCGCTATTGTTGTAATTTTAATGTTGAAACTTGGGTGCGAGACAACAAAAAGCAAAACATACATTATCTCAGAAGAATAAGGAACGACTATTTTTTGAGAATTATTGAAAATAATGACTTAAATTTATCCAATGAGTGGTCTGAGATTGTTTTTAGCGATTCATTGATTGAAAGATTTGCTGAAGATTTGAGGTTTATGGCTCTTAATATTAAAATCCTCAATTTTTCTGATAGAGAAGTTTTTGAAAAATATGATTGTTTAGTTTTCGAGGGAGGTCAAGGACTTTTGTTGGATCAGAACAATAAAGATTACTTCCCGCATTTAACACCAAGTAACACAGGTATAAAGAATCCTTTGGAAATCATATCGAATATGTGCTACAAATCAGACATTGAAGTCTGTTATGTGACTAGGACATATCTAACTCGTCATGGAGCTGGGAGACTAGATGGCGAGTGTGATAAAGCTGAAATTAACCCAGATATGAAGGATTTGACAAACGCGCCAAACCCCCATCAAGGTACTTTGAGGTATGCAAAGCTAAACGAAAAGTCTCTGGAAGAACGTATCTCAAAAGATTTTGCACCAGCAAGAGAATATGGAGCAAAACTTTCTTTAGCAGTTACGCATATGAACGAGTACGACTGCGGATTCAGTAGTAGGTTTAAGGAAAATTTTGATTTCATCTATTTTTCAGATGGTGAAACGAGAGAATCTGTAAGAAAGAGTATAAGGATACCAGAAAATGATAAAAACACCCAAAATGACTGAAAGTTTGGCTCGAAAGTTAATTTCTGAGGATGACGATGCCCGTTCACTTATTTACCCTATTATTAGAGATGAACTGGAAACTTATGAGTATAGTGACTACGATTTACCATTTCCAAACGAATTTCTTTTCTTTGAGAAAGATTATTTGGAGTATTATGTGGACATCATTGAGCACCGTATCCCCAGTAGAAAAGTCATAGATATAGGGTGTGAAAATGGGATTCAGTCATACATATTTGAAGATTATGACTATATAGGAATAGACTGCATAAAGTATAAATGGTTTAGGGATAAGGGAAATTATATAAATGGCTTTTTTCAGGATATTGATTTGAACTTCGATGACAGTATTGTAATTTCCAATATGTCACTGGGCTATTTCAATAATGATGCGATTGAAATCATAAAGCATTATTTTCCCAAAAAGAAAGTTCTTGATGGTGGGATTTTTGTAGAAGTTAATGATAGAGATTCCAATTTTGGATGCGCTTTGGATGAGGCTATACATGCTCTTTATGAGATCAATCAGTACCGCAAAATCGGAACCGTGGAAGAGTGCCGGGATGCGGTGGAGAAGCAGAAACCAAAGAAATGCGCTGAGGATTCCTGCCCTGACCACACACATTACAAGTGCTCGACATGTGGACGAATACAATTGTCTACATATTCACACAGATTTTCCAGAGGAAGAATAACAAAGTATTGCGAGAACTGTGGGCAGGCTATTAGTGAGAATTTGGCGGAGAAAAATAATGAGTAAAAAACATAAATGTAAACTTTGTGCTCAAAGTATGCAATGGGCGTTTCCTGGACGGATTACTTCAGATAACTATGAGTATGCAAAACATTGTCTGAATGCAATAAAAAGTAGTTTAGTGTGTGGGCAAACGGCGAAAGTAAAAAGAGCTGAGCATGAGCAATATTGTAAGTATTTTATTCCTAAAGACGAATGTGATCTCGAGTATGATAAACGTAGAATAGGTAGATTAGAAAAATTGATAAAAGATTTTGAATGTAGACAAATTGATGCGGAGGACGAGTAATATGTGGTTGATTACATATTGGATTGGTTTAGCGGCTGGATTTTGGATCGGATATAAAGCTGGAAAGGATACAAAGAATTAGGAAGGACAGTAAAGAAAATGCGGAAAATGCTATTACCATTTAAATATATTGCGGTAATTTTGCTTTTGCCTCTGCTACTACTCACTATTGGTGTATTGCTAGTAATGTACTATACAGACGAGATAGCAGGCTGAGAAAGATGCTGTGAAAAATTGATACGTAAGACTTTAAAATATAAAGAAACTGAGGAGAGAAGGTGATGGAGACGAGAGAAAGAGTTATTAATACCTGGCGTGATCCATATGACGAGGGATTTTCTATATGTCGTCCAAAACAGATAACTATTAAGTCAGGCCTAACAGTCCTTGTTGGATGCAATGGCTCTGGTAAAACAACATTACTTCACAATATTAGAGATGAATTAAAAAAGGAAAATATTCCTTGTCATTTATATGATAATTTACGCGATGGGGGATCTAATTCAAGGGGTGAAGCAGCATTTAATGATAACTGGGCATTTGTAGCCACAAGCATGGTAGCTTCAGAAGGCGAGAATATTAACATGAATATTGGGAACCTTGCCTCTAAATTAATGGAATTTAGAGATACTGGAAGAATTAAAAATAAGATGGCTTGTTTGGCAGAAGCTTTTAGCAAGAAGCCATACGAGGTTCCCCAAACAAAAGAGCGCTGGTTACTTCTTGACGCAATTGATTCTGGGTTCAGTATCGACAATGTTATTGAAACAAAAAGTTTCTTCAGAATGCTTATTAATGATTTTACTGACAAAGGATTTGATCTGTATATCATTGTGTCAGCAAACGAATATGAGCTCGCTAATGGGGAAGAGTGCTTTGATGTGATGAATGGTAAATATATTCGTTTTACTGATTATGATGATTTTAAGAAATTTATCATCCGCAGTAGAGAAAAGAAAGATAAAAGGTATAAGAAGTGATGGAGCATTTTAGAAAGTGTCCTAGATGTGGGGGATACATGAAATCCAATTTTCATTATATGTATGGGAATGCTTATATATTGTGGTCATGTTCGTGCGGGTATTTTGATGATGGCGGGGAAATTGAGGCAGATTATAAAACTGATTATACTGATGACGTTACGCAAACAAGAACATATAACAGAATTGTTCAGTGGAAAAATGGGAGTAGAAATGAGAATTATAAAAGATAGAATGAATATTGATTTTCAAATAAAAGCAGGAAATAGATATGTTACGGTTGCTACTTTAGTTCCGTGGTTTATAAGCAAACACTCTTGTAAGTATGAACTGTATTTTTTCTATTATGGAGAAGAATATGCAAAAGGTACATATGCTTGTAGTCACTTTAATGGTAATGTGAGTATGACAGTATGGAGAGAAAAATATGAACTTAAAGACGAATTTATTTTGAGAATAAGTAAAATCGTGAGAAAAAAATTGTATGTTATAGGAAGCTCAATTATCAATGAGATAAAAAATATTGATATAGAAAATAGCGATGCTTTTTATGATAAGAAGAATTTTAGAAGATATTTGATGTGTTAAAAAATAGAAAATCACCAGCCTGAAAAAGGCAGATTAAGAAGTTGGAGGAAATGAGGTTTGAGTGATGGAATATAAAATTGGACAGATTTTGACATCAAACACGGAAACTGTTGTTGAAAAAGCTTTCTCCGGCGAAAAGGTAATAATTCCAAAAGGAAACAAAATTATTATCGGCGCAGACAAACTTGCTCATCATATTAGGGATGGAATGATACAGCCCATTGCGGATGACTCAAAAGTCAAAGGATATGACTCTTCTGGATTAGCAGAATACATTTATATATGTTTGAAAGCGCGTCTTCCTATTGATGAGTGGATGGAAGGCTATGAGATTTCTAAAGATGATATTGTTGAAGAAATTGAATGTGCATTAGATGAGATAGGGGTGTGTTAAAAATGGACTATTTCAAGAAATGTCCGGAATGTGGGCGGTATATGACACCGAATTTGCAGTCTAAATTTGGATATGTTTATACATTATGGACATGTCCATGTGGTTATTCAGAAGATATTGGAAATACAAGAGCGGATAACAAAATAACTTATACGGGAGGTGGAGCGAGTGACAGAACTTGAAATAGCAATAAAAACGCTAATGGAGCATACACAGCATTATGTTCCGGTAGAGGACTTAGAGGCGTTATATACGGTTATAGATATGGCAAAGAAACTGGCAGAATACAAAACTGCAGAGGAAGAGGGAAGATTGGTGGTTCTGCTCTATAAGATAGGTATGACATTATTTCTGCCAAGGCATGGAGAAATACTCCCGTTTAGGGTTGTAGGTACTAGGATATATACAAACAGAACGGAAATTGATTTAATATACTGCGGAAACAATAAATGTTATGAATTCTTAAGTACTCATCCAACCGTACAGTATATTGAAAGAGAATATTTTCATACCAAAGAAGAAGCACAGAAAGCATTGGAGGGAAAGGAAAAATGAAGACACTTATTGTAGTAGATATGCAGAATGATTTTATTACAGGAAGTCTTGGGACAAAAGAAGCTCAGGCTATTGTACCTAACGTAATAAAGAAAATTGAGAAGTATTATAGTTGTAGAGATAATGTGATTTTTACGAGGGATACTCACCATCCAGATTATCTTGATACGCAGGAAGGCAAGATACTTCCAGTAGAACACTGTATAAAAAATACATTGGGATGGATGATTAGTGAAAAAATAGTGAATAAACTCTCTGATCTTGGAATTATTCCAAATATTATCAATAAAGAAAGTTTCGGATATAACCATTGGGAAAATATGGAATATATGTTAGGAAACAGCACAGAAATTGAATTGATAGGCTTATGCACAGATATTTGTGTGGTTTCTAATGCTATTATCCTAAAAGCATATTTCCCAGAAATTCCGATTACCGTTGATTCAAGCTGTTGTGCTGGTGTTACTCCTGAACTTCATGAAGCAGCTTTAAAGGTGATGAAGAGCTGTCAGATTAAGGTAGCCGGAGCTGATAAGAATGATTAAAGTGGGCAATCAAATTATTAATTATGGCCATTATCCTGATGGAACTATAAACATTAAAATCCCATTCATTTCTCCATTCCGGTGTTTTGATTCATCGACTATTAATTGGCTTTATGATTCTGAAGAAGAGGTTGTTGTATTAGCATATCTTGTTAATCATATGAGAAAAATAGGATATGATAACATTTATTTGAATGTCCCATATCTGCCAAATGCTCGTATGGACCGATGCGAAACTAATGAAGATGTTTTTACTCTGAAATATTTCGCTGACATTCTCAATTCCCTTCATTTTAATCTCGTTCAAACTCTGGATGTGCATTCTACCGTTTCCGAAGCTCTTATTAATAACATAAAGAATGAAAGTCCAATTTCATTTATTAATTTTGTGCTTGGACAGATTGTGCCTTTTACGGAAAAAGAATTAACTATTTTCTATCCCGATGCTGGAAGTGTAAAAAGATATTCAAAACAGATCAAAAAGCCCTACATTTTTGGAAATAAGGTAAGAGATTGGGAGACTGGACAGATTCAGGGGTTAGATGTAATAGGGGATCACGATTTGATTGAGGGACATGATATTTTGATCATTGATGATATCTGCTCCAGAGGTGGGACGTTTTACCATGCAGCAAAGAAATTAAAGAGTGAAGGAGCTGCCAATATCTATTTATGGGTTACACATTGCGAAAATACAATCTTAGATGGAGAGCTGATTAATAGTGGGCTGGTTGAAAAAATTTATACAACAGACAGTATTTTTACGGCAGAGCATGAACTAATTGATGTTGTTTCTACTTTTAGATAAGGAGAAGGAAAATGATTGACACGACAGCATTATTACTTTCTGATACTTATAAGCAGACACATGACAGAATGTATCCCAAAGGATTGACAAGGTTGGTTTCTTATTGGGTTCCACGAAAATCAATGTTGGAACATACAGACAAGATGGTCTTTTTTGGCCTTCAGGCGTTCATTAAGGAATATCTGATTGAATATTTTAACAAGAATTTCTTTGGCAAACCCAAGACCGAAATTTTGAGTGAGTATATCAGATATATGAATGTACAGATCGGATCTCAAAATTATGATATGGAAAAGATTGAAAAATTATATGACTTAGGTTATCTTCCGCTTGAAATTCGGGCTCTTCCTGAAGGAACAAAAGTAAATATGGGTGTTCCTTGTATTGAATTGACAAATACTCATCCGGATTTTGCGTGGCTGACTCAGTGGGTAGAATGTATTCTCCAGGTCGAACTGTGGAAGATTTGTGGACATGCTACTATTGGGAATATGTATCGTAAGGTCGCAAATACCTACTATCTGCTGACAGTTGACGACAACGTTGATCCTGCTTTAGCAATGGCAGATTTTGGAATGCGTGGAATGTCTTGCATGGAAGAAGCTGTGCGAGCCTCTGCTGCCTGGCTCCTATCGTTTAATAAAACAAGCACAATTCCAGCCACGGCCTACATTGATAAAATGTATCAGGCTGAATGCGAAAAGAATCATTTGGGAATAGGAGCGGTTTCTACAGAACATTCAGTTATGGGAGCGAATTATGCTGTTGATGGAAATGAGGTTGCATTTGTAAAGAGGCTTTTGACAGAGCTATACCCTAATACGTCTTTTAGTATGGTATCTGATACCTATGACTATTGGAATATGGTGGACAATATTCTTCCCCAGTGTCGAGAGGAAATCATGGGGCATAATGGTAAGCTACTGATTCGTCCAGATAGCGGAGATATAGTAGAAATTTCTGTAAAAACCGTCCAGAAACTTTGGGATATGTTTGGTGGCACGATCAACACAAAAGGATATAAAGTGATCGATTCTCATGTTGGCATTATTTATGGAGATGGTTGCACTTTGGAGAGAGTAAAAGAAATTTGGCGGCAGCTGGAGAATTTAGGATTTGCTGCGAACTGCATTACATTTGGAGTAGGTGCCTTTTGTTTTACAGCAATGTTTAAAGATGACAGAATGGTTGTTTTGACGAGGGACACTTTTGGAATTGCGATGAAAGCAACATATGGCGTAATTGATGGACAAGAATATTTCATTTACAAAGATCCTAAAACAGATACTGATCACTTGAAGAAGTCACATAAGGGATGCTGTAGAGTTTATGAAGAGGATGGAGAATTAAAATGTGAAGATGGATTTTATGGAATGGTGGATGAAAATAGCACTCTTTTGAGAACTGTATATAAAAATGGAAATCTGATTATAGATGAGGATTTTGAAACAATTCGTCAGAGATTGAATGGAGAGAGGTAATTATAGTGTATAGTTTTGATGCAGAGAAAATTAAAGATGAAATTGTAACGTGGATTAGGGGTTGGTTTGAGAAAAATGGGAAAGGTTGTAATGCTGTTATTGGAATTTCTGGTGGTAAAGATTCCTCAGTCGTGGCAGCGCTTTGCGTAGAAGCTTTAGGAAAAGAAAAAGTGTATGGAGTGTTAATGCCAAATGGGATACAATCTGATATTAATATTGCAAGAGATCTGATTTCATATCTAGGTATCTGCAGTGTTGAAATTGACATATCTGTGTCTGTACAAGGCGTTATTGATGGAATTACAAATGGTATTTATGACAATTCACGTCAGGGATGTGATTTTCTTAAAATTTCGGATCAAACTAAGGTTAATTTGCCTCCCAGAATTAGAATGGCAACGCTATATGCAGTCAGTCAGAGCCTAAATGGTAGAGTTGCTAATACATGTAATCTTTCCGAAGATTGGCTTGGTTATTCCACTCGATATGGGGACAGTGTTGGAGATTTTAGTCCTTTAGCGAATTTGACAGTAACAGAGGTCAAAGCCATTGGATATGAATGTGGACTACCTGAAAAGTTTATTGAGAAAATCCCTTCTGATGGACTTTGCGGAAAGACGGACGAGGAAAACTTTGGGTTCTCATATGCTGTGTTGGACAAATATATTCGGACAGGCGAAATTGAAAATCCAGAGGTAAAAAAGAAAATTGATTTATTGCATGAGAAAAATTTGTTCAAGATGTCGCCAATGCCATGTTATTGAAGCAGGAGTTTCTAATTTATAGGAGAGGAACGTGTTAATAGTAAGCCAGGATAGGCAAATAATTGTAAATATTGAATCAGCAGGACAAATCTATACAGATTTCAGCGTAGGACATGACATGCCTTATGTTTACTGTGATTTTGGAGTTAGGTAGATTGGAAGAGGTAGAGGGAAAATGAAGGTAAAAAAGGTGAAAAAGCATATGAACCCATAACGTTTTCTTTTACCAAAATTGGAGCAAGGTTTGTACTAGAAAGGTATAAAAAACATGTGAAAATGGTCGAAGAATATGAAATATAGAGGAAATATTTTAACGACATAAAAAGGAAACTACATACTATTTTTTTCTATAACCATAGTCATCGGAATATGAGATAAGTGGAGGAGTAGAGAAGTGTATAGCGGAGATATAGGATCAAACGAAAGGATGGAAAATATGAGAAAGTGTAAAGGGAGTTACACGGTATATAACGAAAAAACTCATAGATATGAAATGGAAGTGTTTGAAAAAGGAGTTTTTCATCAATGGGGGTGCAGTTATGAGGAATTTGAGACAGGTATCGGAAACTTTACGGCAGCGGTTGTAGAACTTCCAGATGGAAAAATTATTATGCCAGCGGCAGACAGAATTCAATTCATTGATTAAGAAATGGGATCAGACAAAAGGGAAAAATATGAAAAGTCCTGTGCACATTGGCATTATCGATAAAATTCCGGGATATTCGCAGGCAACTCCCAAAAGAGATAAACGTAAAATTAAAGAAATCATGTATGAGTATGAATACGATGATGACTATATAAAAAGTATCAGTGATGATTTTTGTCAGGGATGGGACACAGCCAAGAATATTATTACAAATATGTTGTCTGATAGATACTGGAGAGTTATCAGAGGTAGACAAACGAGAAAAAGGAATAACCGAGAAGGAGATGTAACAAGTAAATGAGTTACAAAGTAGGCAAAATTGAACACGGTGTAGAATTTTATAAGCGCAGGCTAAGAGAGGCGGAAACTATGAGAGACTACCTTCTTCACCAGCTTATCAGGACAGTTGAAGAGATAGATAAATACAGGGAAATGATAGAGGAAGCTGAGGACGACGAATGATAGCAAAAGGAATTATTGTGGTAGATAATATTCCAAGCACATGCAAGAAATGTGATTATTTGGATCGGTCATTTCTTTCTGAAAGTTACTGTATAGCTTCTATGTCAAGTATAAAGATAACTGATGGGGAAAAACCTGATTGGTGTCCAATATGTGAAATTCCTACAAGATTGGAAGAACTAAAATCGCCTCATAGCTTGAGAGAGTATCAGATGAAGGGATTTCAACGTGGATGGAACGCTTGTCTTGATGAGATTTTAAATGAAGGTGATTAGATGCTCAGAGCACTTTTGATAGCAACAATAATTGTTATAGGAGTTTGTGCTGCTCTATATATATCTGCCGTAATTGTAGTGGCAAAATTGAAGAACGAAGATAGATTTCTTGATTAAAGAAAAGAGGTGAGGTTGTTGGATCAAGTCACAGAAAGAAAAATCGAGATTAATAAAAAATACATAATTTTTATTGTGACGGATGTGGTACGTTTCTTGGTGCGTCAGAAGAATATGAGGATGGGTATTATCATGAGTGTGGGGTATTTGAGTTAAAATTACATACGAACGAATGGTACGCATTTAAAAAGCATTATTGTGACGACTGTAGAAGAAAATTCATAATTAAACTAAATCTTGGTTTAAAAGAATTAGGATTTGATGAGGAATAGGGAGATATATGCAGCGCGATCCAAATGAAAAGGTTTTGATAAAATATCATAAAAGAATAACATATAGGGCTTTTCATCCATTATTATTTTGGTGTCAATGTGATAGGTGTGGTAAAGAATTTACAAGAGAGAAAATGTATGAGTTTAGAAAACCAAGTGTAGTAAGGGCAAAAATTATTCTGCCACGGTCATATGATATTAGCAAGTATGGATGTACGCATTGCTTTGAGAGCCTTGAGGATTTTGAAAACTATTGTCAAAGATTTATTCGAATGGAATTTATAGAAAAAAGAGAATGTAACATATGAAAGGTTTGTTTCATAGGGAAAATGAGAGGTGAAACCCCATGGAAAACCATTCGGTTTGAGACAAAGAATTTTCCGAATATATAAATAAAAGGAGATTGAAAAATGGGAATTACATGTAAACCTATTGGAGAAATGAAGAGTGTGATGAAAAGACTTGAGAATCAGCTCGCTAAGGAAGCAGCTCAGGCAAAAGAAAATAAGATGAAGAGGGAAACTGTAAAGAATAAGAAGAGTGAAGGTTAAAAATGAAAAGGATAAATAATAAATTTGGAGCGGGCATTTTATATGAAAGCAAAGATTTAGGAAATTGCATCTATGCAGTTTGTACGGCATGTATGTCTGTCTGGTCTGATTTTCTCAGTTTCGCAAATGCAGAAAGCGAAAAAGACGGGAAAATGGTTGCCGGATTTTATTGGAGCGATGCTGATTATCAGACAGATACGATTGTGGTGTTGGGCTGCCAGGTAACTGATCTTGCAATTTATAATGATTTGGATGTTGCTGAAAAGTTACATACAAAGTATCCTAATATTCCTATTTATATGGGTGGCTGTTTAGCCCACCGATTTGATATCGAATTACCTAAATGGTTGAGAAGGCTTGATGTGGTACGCGAGAAATATCAGGAAATTGTAAATAGGGGAGAGGAAGTTATCAACTATAGACGGCCTTTTTGGAACAAGGATTTAAAACCTGATGCTGATGAATTTGAAACAGGAAATCTCTTTCGGCACATGTATCCGCTTAAAATCGGAGCTGGCTGTCATGGTAAGTGTAGATATTGTACGATCCGGGATACAAGAGGAGAGGCCTATGAGTCAGATGCTTTTTTGCAGGTCAGAGAATTTTTAGATCATGCCGATGAAGGCGTCGTATTGATCAGTGATAGTCCTACAATTCAGCAGATTAAAGATTGGGCTGAAATTTCATGTAGATATGGAAAATCAATTTCTTTTAGAAATGTAGAACCTCAAAATGCTCTTTGCTGCAAAGAACAATTAATGGAGTTAGCAACCAGAGGATTACTGAAAATCTTTCATTGCCCTATTCAAAGTAATGATCCTAAAGTATTACAGGCGATGAATCGAGATGTCACAAAAACAATGGATTATATCGAGTTTGTGCAAAAGCTGAGAGAACTCGGCGTAAAAGTTGCTACCAATATAATTATTGATTATAAAGTTGATGGGAAGGTCTTCCATAATATGCCTGAAGACTGGTTAAACGAACATTTTGATTATTGGAGCTGGAACCCTTATTTTGACGGGAATTGGAATTATGAAAAAGCACAACAGAGATTCAAGTATTATATAGGAGACTAAGATGAGATACTACATTGCGGACTGCCATTTCTTCCATGAAAATATAAACCATAGGATGGACAATCGAGGATTTTCAAATGCTGAAGAAATGAACGAGTATATGATTAAAAAGTGGAATGGCAAAGTCAGAAGAAATGATGAGGTAGTTATTTTAGGAGATCTTTCTTTAGGACGCGCCGAGCCGACCAATGAAGTCCTTAAAAGGCTAAATGGTCGCCTATATCTTCTTATTGGGAATCATGACAAATGGATTAAGCAGTCTGGAGCAAACCTGGGTCGTTTTCAGTGGATAAAAGATTATGCTGAGATGGCAGATGATGGCCGCAAAGTAGTTCTCTGTCACTATTATATTCCCACGTATAATGGGCAGTATCGAAGAGATAAGAATGGAATCCCTAAAACGTGGATGCTGTTTGGACATGTTCATAATACTCTTGATATGAAGTATATCGATGATTATCAGGATAGGGTGAGAAAACAGGAAAGAAAAGCAGAAGGATATGATGGAGTTCAAAATGTTCCTTCTCAGGCAATCAATTGTTTTTGTATGTATTCTGGTTATGAACCTTTAACTCTCGATGAATGGATCGAATTAGAAAAAACAAGAAGGGAGAGATTTCCATATCAGATTTAGATATTACTATGTTTGTAATTTTAGGAATACTGGTTTTTCTGTCCTGTATTTTATTTTCATCCGTCATTTCGTATGAAAAAGGAAGAAAACAGGGTTATAAGGCAGGATATAAAAAATGTAGAGATGCCGACGATGAGTATATTAATGAACTTGTGCGAATAATCGACGATTTAGGGAAAGGAAAGATAAAAAATAGGTAGAAAAGAATTTTCTATGAATAATTATAGGATGAGAAAGGAGTAACATCTATCCGGTGAAACCGGTTAATGTGAGGGTGTACAACTCATTGTAAAAATAGTAATAGCAGCGTTGGAATAAATTATTCCGGCATGGGAGGCCATACTATTTGCCACGGACTTGAGATAGGTTAGTGGCTGATGTGAAATATATTGCAAGTTGTTCTTTTGGAAAAGATAGTTTAGCAATGGTGCTATTATTGCTAGAGAAGAAATATCCACTTGATGAAGTGATATTTTTCGATACTGGGATGGAATTCCAGGCGATATATAATAACAGTATCAAACTATCAACTATTCTTTCAAATAATAATATCAAATTTTCAATTCTTAAAAGCAAATATTCTTTTGAGTATAACGCATTTCAGCGGGAAATCCATAAAAAGGATGGTACAACTAAATATGGGTACGATTGGTGTGGCGGACAGCGTAGATGGGGAACATCTGAAAAAATAGCAGTTATTAATCGGCACTATAAGGAAACTTATAGTGATGAAATGATAATAGAGTATGTTGGGATTGCATTAGATGAGTGTAGTCGTATAGAAAAGTACCGCCTTAAAAGGATGACAAAATCAGTAAAATTGTATCCTCTTGTCGAATGGCAAATGGCTGAGAACGATTGTTTAGAATATTGCTATAGAAATGGATGGGATTGGAAAGAAAATGGAGAAGATTTATATGCGCTTTTAGACAGAGTATCATGTTGGTGCTGTATTAATAAAAATCAAAAAGAAATAAAAAACATAATAACTTATCTCCCTCAGTATTGGGAGAGAATTAAGGAATATGAAAGAAGATGCGGAGTGCTTTATAAGGGGAAAGGATGTAAATATTTTGAGGAAAAGTTGAGGTGAGAAACAATAGTAAACGGACCAAACTTTATTGAGGCATTACTAGAAGGGAGCCAATTACGTGTTACATATAAAAATAAAGTAGAGGATTTCTGCGATCCGCCTGGGTGGTGGAAAGAAGAATTGTGGAAATATAATAGAAAAACAAAAATGATCGAATGCTATTATCCTGTTTCCAGTTATGATTCGGGATTTTATACAGCATATAATCTGGAATCTGCTAAATATCAAATGAACGATGTTTGGTGTGATTATAAAGAAGGAGGTCTGACATTAAAATTCGAAAATAATAACACTTCAGAAGACGAAAAGAAATCAATTAAAGAAATTGCTATAGAAAAAATAATGGAAATGGATGATGATGAGATTATTTCAAGATTGCTATTATAGGGTGTAATTCTAAAGTAATAAGAGAATATAAATATATGACGTCGTGAAACAATCAATCACTATAGTGAATAATGAGAAAGGAGAAAACATAACCGGTTAAATACGTGCGCACGTTCTGTTAAGAAACAGAATGGAGAACGTAAAATTTGACAGGGGGGGGGTACGAGAGCAGCTACCCCCTCGAAGAATACAAAAGGCATCTTCTATTGAAGAATTGCTTTCAACATGTCCCAAAAATCAAATCATAGCAGATAACCTGATCAGAGCTTGGAGTAAGATTAATAATCCTAAATACGAAAAAATAGTTTGTTCAATTTCTGGCGGTTCTGACAGCGATGTAATGCTGGATATTCTCTGGAGATGCGATAAAGACAATAAAGTGGATTATGTGTGGTTCGATACAGGTCTTGAATATCAAGCCACAAAAGAGCATTTGAAGTATCTTGAAAAAAGATATGGGATCAAAATACTTACACATAAAGCAAGAAAACCAATTCCTATATGCTGTAAAGAGTATGGACAACCGTTTATATCTAAGCATGTAAGCGAAATGATGTCTAGGTTAATTAGGCATAATTTTTCATGGGAAGATAGGACGTTTGACGTATTGTATAAAGAATTTCCTGCCTGCAAAGTTGCTTTGTTGTGGTGGACAAACAGTAACATATCTGATCAGTTCAATATTCGTAGAAACAAATTCTTAAAAGAATTCATTATTCAAAATCCTCCTACTTTTACAATTTCAAATAAGTGCTGCTATTACGCTAAGAAGAAAGTAAGTCATGATCTGATTAACGAGAACGACTATGGGTTAAGTATCATTGGAGTAAGACGAGCAGAAGGCGGAACCAGATCTGTTGCATATAAATCATGTTTTGATGAAGATGGAACATGCGATAATTATCGTCCTTTGTTTTGGTATAAGGACTCCGATAAAAGGGAATATGTAAAAGCTTATGCTATTGAAAATAGTAAATGCTATACAGAGTATGGATTAACAAGGACAGGATGCGCAGGTTGCCCATTTAGTAGAGATTTTGAGAAAGAACTGGAAATAATAAAGGAATTTGAACCTAAGCTATTTAAAGCTGCCAATAATATTTTTGGTGACAGCTATGAATATACGAGAAAGTATTGGGAATTCAGAAGGAAAAAAGAAGAAGAGAATAGATGAAATAATGGTTTTATTATGAGGTAAAAAATGAGGACTTTGATTAACTATATAAGATCGTGTTTCTGTAAGCACGATTGGGAAGAAATGAGTTGTTCACAAATATATAGTTCAGATCCAGGAAACAGAGAATATCCTATAGGCCATAAATGGACTTACCGATGTAGAAAATGTGGATGTTTTAAAACTTATAAAGACTTTTAAAAGTAGAGAAGAAAATTACTGCGCAGGAATTATTAAATAAAGAAAGGATTACATAAGTAACCGGTTAGTAGCGTGCACGCCTTATGAAGATAAGGTGAATGAATGAGTTTAAACTAACCGGGGGGGGGTACGGCGGAGTACCCTCTTCCGAAGATAAAACACTTACTTTTATTGATTTCTTTGCAGGGATAGGAGGTTTTCGAAGAGGATTAGAACTTGCAGGACACAAGTGTATTGGATTTTGCGAGTGGGATAAGTTTGCAACGGCAAGTTATACGTCAATGCATCTTATCACTGAAAAACAAAGAGAATACCTTGCCAATCTATCCATTAAGCAAAGACAGAAGGAGATTTTAAAGGATGAATATAGAAATGGAGAGTGGTACGCAAGTGACATTAGATCAGTTTGCGGAAATGACATTCCCAGAGCAGACTGTTGGTGCTTTGGAGCGCCCTGCCAAGACTTTAGCATTGCAGGAAAGCGAGCAGGACTGGGAGGAGACAGATCGAGCCTTATACGAGAAATTTTTAGACTCTTGGAAGAGCAAGAAGAGCAAGACAGACCTGAATGGCTTATCTATGAAAATGTTAAGGGAATGC
>ERZ1643249.63-NODE-63-length-162397-cov-44.198796_pt1 | contig 162397 bp, 156 predicted proteins | sample MGYA00579263_ERZ1643249 | MGnify/ENA primary metagenome ERZ1643249 (study PRJEB29033, sample SAMEA4952264) | chicken gut metagenome | biome: Broiler Chicken; feature: Gastrointestinal Tract; material: Caecum | place: Ireland | collected 2018 | study: Broiler...
ATATTGAATTTTCAAGGTTCAATACACCGTATTGGTGTGGGAAGTTTTAGTTAATTAACAGAGAAACTGCGCTGTGACGAATATCATGCACCCGTATCTTCTTTACACCTGCCTGCTTCGCCCCTCGCTCCATTTCGTGGTTGAGATAGGATTTTGTGACCGTAAACATTCTCTCGTCCGGCTGAATATCATACAGCATTTTGATATATTCCTGCATTTCTTCGCAGAGAAATGGCGGCATTTTAATTGTACGGTTACTCTTTTTCGTTTTTGGGCTTGTGATAATGTCCCGTCCTTTGGAACGGTGATACGTCTTGCTGATCGTGACCGTCTGTTTCTCAAAATCAAAATCAGCAGGCGTAAGAGCCAGAAGCTCGCCAGAACGGATTCCACACCAGTAAAGCATTTCAAAGGCATAATAGGAACGGGGCTTATCCATCATGGCTTCGGAAAATTTCAGATATTCTTCTTTCGTCCAGAAGTTCATTTCTTTCGGAACCTCATTTCCCATTGTTCCTGCTCTCCTTGCCGGATTGTAGGGCAGATTATAGAAGTTTACCGCATGGTTGAAAATCGCTGTCAGTTGAGATTGAATTTGTCAAGGGTAATTTCTGCATTTAAAGCTGTTTCATAAAAACCTTCTTAATAAACCGACCGTCGTTGAATTTATGATAATTCCAACGACGGTCAGTTTATTTCAAGAACTTGCAGTAATCATTCTACTTATTAGAGCGTTTTGTTGAAAAACAAGTGATATTATGTTATTATATAAAGTACAATTATTCTACGCACTTTATTCTTTTGAGGTGTTTACATGAAAATCTGTTATAAAAAATTGTGGGTACTCCTTATTGAAAAAGACATAACAAAAGCTCAGTTGCGAAAGGATTTATGCCTTGCTACAGGAACCATGAGTAAGCTCAACAAGGGAGAAGATGTTGCACTCTCCGTACTTTTGCGTATCTGTGAGTATTTAGACTGCGATATTGGAGATATTTGTGAAGCAATAAAGGTGAATAAGGAATAATCTAATTTAGGGGAAATCTGTTATTATATAGCGAAGATTCGAGTTAAAGATTTATGCAGCAGAGGCAACTAAAACCAACAAACTTGCAATAGGAGAAATAAGATGAGTACAAATATATCAAAACAAAAGCGTGAAGACTTACTGAATAAAATCAAAGAAATCCGAACCTTTATTGCTTCAGCTCCGCAGGATGAAAATACGGGCAACCTGCTTTCCTATCTTTCTGACCTTGAGAAAGATGTTAACGGCAAGAAATACGGACTTGTATTTGAGGAACATCGAGAAGAGATCGACGAAGTGCTAGACACGCATACCCCGGTATTGACTGAAGAGGAAGACCTGTTCATTGATAATGGTGAACAAATGAATTTTCTCATCGAGGGGGACAACCTTGCCTCTCTTAAATTACTTGAAAAGACACACAAGGGTAAAATTGACCTTATCTATATAGATCCGCCGTATAATACAGGAAACAAGGATTTCATTTATGATGATGTCTTTGTGGATAAATCCGATAGCTTTATTCATTCAAAATGGTTGTCATTTATGTCTGCAAGACTGAAAATTGCAAGAAAACTTCTTGCGCCACAAGGTGCACTTATCATAAGTATCGGCTATCAAGAGGTACACAATCTCAATTTGCTCTGTCAAGATATATTCTTCGATAGACAAAATGTTGTCGTTACAGTTCAGACTTCTGGGGGAAAGCCGAACGGTGGCTTTAATTATACGCAAGAGTATTTAATGTTCGTGGTTCCAACCGATTTTTCCCCTAACGCAATGAGTTTTACTGGTGGAATTGAAAGATCTCCATTTGAAGGACTAACTTTGAGTACATTTGATAAAACGACTCGTCCTAACCAAACATACCCTATTTTTATTGAAAAAAACACCATGAGAATCGTAGGGGTCGGGAAATCTCTTGCTGAGCGAATTGCCGATGGATCTTATTTAGGTGAAGCCAAAGACTTTGTGTTCGATTTCAATGAGGCACCCGAGGGAACAGTAGCTCTCTGGCCAATTAGTAGCAAAGGCGCTGATTGTGTCTGGAGACTTATTTCTACAAGGTTATTGCACGATTGGAAACTCGGATATATAAAGGTCAGTAAAAACAAGTCAAAGGCTTGTCCTAACGAATATAGTTTACAATACTTACCTGATGGTGTTATTCGGAAAATTGAATCCGGTGATTTGGAAGTGATCGGTCGTGAAAATGATCTGCCTACTCTTAAACTTGGAAAAAATGAAACCGTAGGTAGTGATATTCCAACAATTTGGACAGAAAAGGATTTCTTCACAACTAAAGGTTCATCATATGTACGAAACATATTTGGAGATAAACGTTTTCCTTACCCGAAGCCACTTGAATTCATTGTTGAGCTTTTAAGGGCATCAACATCAGATAATAGTTTAATTGTTGATTTTTTTGCTGGCTCAGGCACTACAGGAGAAGCAACAATGCTTCTCAACAAAGAAACACGTGGCAATCGCCGTTTCATCCTTTGTACCAACAATGAAAATGGCATTTGCCGAGAGGTTACTTATGAGCGTATTAAGCGAGTGATTGACAAAGAAGGGTACACCGCCAGTATTAAATACTATAGGGTAGACTATGTTCCCGTCAGTGAGCGTATGTACTATGAATATGCAGACGAATTACTTTCTCATATTCGAGAACTTGTTGAACTTGAAAACGGTGTAAATTTCACGGGTAATGCAGAAATTGGTATTGTATTGACAGAAGATGAGCTTGACAACTTTGTTACAAATGCAGATGATTTTGCAAAGTGTAAAAAGCTCTATATGGGTCACGATCTCTTACCGACGGAGGAACAGGAACAGATTATTAAGGCGCACGGAATCGAAATCAGCATTATTCCTGATTACTATTACCGTGATTTGCAGGAGGTTTGATTATGAAATTAAAAGAATTTCAGTTAGAAGCTGTAAAAAAACTGTTTGAAGCAATGGAAACTCCTGCTCGTGATATTATCCTAAAAAGCCCAACAGGAAGCGGAAAGACTATTATTTTAACCTATTTCATGCACCAATACATACAATCTTTCCCCAAAACCGTCTTTGTATGGCTTACACCGGGAAAAGGCAACCTTGAAGAGCAAAGCAAGGCGAAAATGGATAAATACATTCACGCTTCACAGACAAAACTGCTCTCTGATGTAATGGCATCAGGTTTTGAGGAAAACGACAGCTGCTTTATCAACTGGGAGAAGCTAACGAAAAAAGGCAACAACGCTCTTAAAGATAGTGAGCGCACCAATTTTTTGGAGCATATTCAACACGCTCTAAATGACGGTTTGCATTTTGTAATTGTTGTAGATGAGAGTCATCAGAACAATACAATAAAGGCGGATGAAATTATACAGTATTTTCATACGAACAAAATCATCCGTTGTTCCGCCACTCCGAAAGGTATAGCAACAGCGGAAATTATCGAAATTTCTGAAGAAGAAGTTATTGCAGCTGGCCTTATCAAGAAAATGCTTGTTATCAATCAAGACTTTCCGCAAATAATTGAAACGGAAAATCAAACGGAGTTTCTGCTTGGAAAAGCACTTGCCAAACAACGTGAGCTCCGTTCTGAATTTTTAAAGATAGATGTTGATCTCAATCCCTTAATTGTAATTCAATTACCGAACAAGTCGGAAACCTTGCAGGACAGCGTTGAACGCTATCTCGAAACCAAGGGGCTTACTTATGAGAATGGTCAGCTTGCGATTTGGCTTTCTGACAGGCACGAGAATTTAGAGGGAATTGATACTCCCAATGCAAAATCATCGGCAGTCATCATAAAGCAGGCGGTTGCTACGGGATGGGATTGTCCCAGAGCATATATTCTTGTAAAGCTCCGTGACAATATGGATGAAACTTTTGAAATACAAACAATAGGCCGTATTCGCCGTATGCCCGAAGCGAAACATTATGAAAATGATATTCTTGATAGTTGCTATCTTTACACCCTTGATGAAAAGTTTACCGCAGGCGTAAAAATGGCACTTAATAAAGGTGCATTGAATGCTTGCACACTTTTTCTCAAAAATGAGTATAAGGATATTACGCTTATTGGTGAGCATAGAACGATGGTAACATCTACTCGTAATCCTCAAAAGGCTTTACAGGCGATTGCTTCGTATGCAGAAAAAGAGTACGGAGTTGGTACAAACAAGGCAGAGAATAAAACTCGTTTGCAGACGGCAGGATTTGAACTTAGCGAAGATATTGTGAAGCATACTTTTTCAGGCGAAACTGCTACGCTTGCTTTTAATTCGACAGATATGAACAAAATTAAGGTTACGGAAAGACTGGATACGCATATACATGGTCGAGATTACCACCAAAAAATCGGTAAAATTGGTTTGGAGATTGGTATGGAATATTCCTATATGAATACCATTATCCGAAAACTGTTCGATAAGAATTTTAAGTATAGCCGCAAGATCCTTGCATTAGAACCGAGAGCTGTTTACGCCTTTGTAATCAACAATGATGATAAACTTCGCTATTTAGTGCGTGAGGCTATGGCTTATGAAATGGCACAGCTGAAAATGGACATACCATCAAAATCCTATTATGAATTTCATATTCCGCAGTCATGCCTGTTCACCTACAACGGTGATGCAAAAACGCAACATATTATGGAAAAAAATGTTTATCAAAACTATCTGTCTTCTGCCGCCCCCCGTTCTACACCAGAAGTAAAGTTTGAAAAATTCTGCGAACGCTCCGCCAGTGTAGAATGGTGGTATAAGAATGGCGATAAAGGCAACGAATACCTTTCAATCGTATATCAGGATAATTCGGGCAAACAAAAACTCTTTTATCCTGACTACATTATCAGCGTGAAGGGTGAGATTTGGATTGTGGAAACAAAAGGTGGCTTTGACCGTAGTGGAAATAGCCAAGATATAGATCTTTATACTCCTAAGAAATTCAAGGTACTGAAGGATTATCTAACTGAACACGGGCTAAAGGGCGGCATTGTTCGTAACGACGCAGCAACAGATGAACTGTGCATTTGTATGGATACTTATTCCGAAGATATTAATAGCGACAATTGGGTGATATTAAGCAGTGTTCTGGAGTGAGGTGATAACCTTGAAGATAACTGACCACAAAGTACTAACTCAGTATTCACCAGCTAAAGTTCAATTTTTCAGAATAGATCCTGAAGATTTATCTGCAACATTAGAGAACATTTTGCGTGCTCTTATGGACTTATCTTGGCTTAGTAAATTCGATCAAGACTATGAAAAGATAGCATTTAATTCTCGTGCTCAGAAAACGATAGCTGACATAAAAAACAAGTTTGAGCAGTGCATTGATGACAGTATAACAAAAGATGCTGGAGAGTATGTCGTTTCAGAGTTAGCCCGAGAAACCCTGATTACCCAATTGGATTATCTGGATATCCCTCTTGATGAACTTGTAGGAAAGCAACGTTCTGGAAACCCTGGATTTGATTTTCATTCACAAAACAAGGTAACAGATACAGTTATTTTCGGGGAGGCAAAGTATGTTTCTAAAACAACAGCATACTCATCAGCACTCCCGCAAATTGTTGAATTCATTGGAGATGGAAAGGATGTCGAAGACCTTCCGGAATTAAAGCCATTCTGTACACCGTCAGCACTGCAGAGAGCTGCTAAAGGAATAAAAGGGTTTTCTGCTGCGTTCTCAGCAAAAAGTACTGGGACAGATAAAATTATAAAAAACATTGTTAAACGTAAAGATTTTCAAGATCTACTTCAATATGAAGAGATAATATTGGTGGCGGTTGATTTATGAACACTGTATTAGCTAAGGGTAATGTTATTGCCAGAATTCGCAGAGGGGAAGATTTAGATCAAATTATCAACTATGTCAAAGATGAGATTTATAAAAATGGCCCCAATAATGCTGTAGTATTAGAAATCATTTCTTATTTTAAATTATTTCAGCCAGAGTATTTCAAAAAATTCGAGCAAGATATTATAGAAACAATGGGTCTGTTTTTTAAACATCCAAACGTAGAGAGTCTTGCAGGCGCTGTTTTTGAGATGTATCATCAGCATCTTAAAGATGAGTTGGGCAATGATTATACCCCAATGCAAGCAGATATTCTAAAAAAGATAAAGGGGTTGCAGTATTTTAGCTTTTCAGCCCCAACAAGCACAGGAAAATCCTTCGTGTTTAGAAATCTCATTTTATCCTGTTCAAATGATGTGGTGGTCATCGTTCCTTCAAGGGCACTGATCAATGAGTATTTTGATCGTTTGAGTAATATTGTGGATAGCAAATCAGTAAATGTTTTGACATTTGTCGATAGAATCAACACCAAACATATTCATAAAAATATTTTTATCTTAACCCCTGAACGAGCAAGGGAATTGTTTAAGAATAAAGATTGGCTGAAAATTGATCTCATTCTATTTGATGAAGCACAGCTTAGCGATGAGCATTCTGTTCGAGGGTTGTATTTTGACAGTATTGTAAGACGAGCACTAAAACATTTCTCCGATGCAAAATTTGTTTTTGCACATCCATTTGTCGAGAATCCAGAAGCTCAAATGCAAAAAAACGGTATTGAGATAATCGATACAACTTCAGCGTATAGCAATTACGAACTGAAAAATGTTGGTCAAATTTTTTATACACACGACATAACTGCTCAAAAGTTCTATCACTTCGGCAGCGATCCTAAAATTTTGGGAACACACAAGTTAGAAGCGGCGTTTGACCCCATTGAAGCTGCTCTAAAAAAAGGGGGCAGCGTACTCATCTATGTTCCCAAAACACATATTTACAGTAAGCAAATATATAGACAATTTCAGAAATATATTTCTATGTGCCACCCAATCGATAATCAAGATGCCTTAAAGATGATAGCGGATCTTAAAGAGTATATTGGCGCCTCAACAACTGATAAGTTTTTTTATAATTCAGATATGCTGGAGAAATTAAACTGTGGAATTGTTATTCATCATGGTTCTATGCCTTTAACAGCTCGACTTCTGTTAGAACATTTTACACAGCAAGGTTTCTGTAGGATCTGTTTTGCCACTTCCACATTAGAGCAAGGAATCAATATGCCTTTTGATGTGGTTTATCTTGATAGATTTGAAGAAAGTAAGACTCTATCTGTAAAAAATCTGATTGGTAGAGCAGGCCGTTCAACAAGTAAACCGGTATTCGATTACGGCAGTGTAGTATTGCGCCCCAATGCAATGAGCAGATTCCGTAATGTATATCGCAAAAAGAATACTCTTTCTTCAAAATCACGCTTAGACATGACAGATGATAAAATAGACGAAAAGTATGAGGAATATAAAGAAGCAATTAATACTGGCGAATTCTCTGATGAATACAATTTGACAAACAAAGATTTGGAAAAGCTGAAATCAGATAGTGTTACGACAGTTGTTCCCACTCTGCTTGATATGATGTTTAATGGCACAGATTTTGTGTTACCTAACGCAGTCGCAAAAGAAGTCTATGAAGATTTCCAGTGTCTATATAAACAATATTTAGGACGAGAATTAACTGCCGCAGAGAAGTATGTTTTCGATTCAGCAATAAAAATTATGATCTGGAAGGTGCACGGAAAAACATTCAGCAAAATATGTCAAGAAAGATATGCCTATGTTTCAAAAGTTGCAGAGCGACGTCTTTTATCGAAAACAGGCCATCAGAAAGAGGCAGATAATCTGACAGTTCGGTATATCGCAGGGTATAGTGATATTCCAAACAAAGAATTGCGAGCCTTTCCACTATTCCCAGCTGAGACTAAAGGAAAAGATGTAGACTACGACCGCATTGTTTACGATACATACGATTTTCTTGATAAACTAATTGGATTTAAGCTGAGTGATTTGTTTTACGCAATCTTCCATCAGTATTTTATCGCATATCAAGATGCTCGTGCGGAGAGATTGGCAAAGTTCATTAAATACGGAACAGAGGACCCCACTGAAATATGGATGTTACGATATGGCTTTTCTTTTGAGGAGATTGAATGGCTAAAGCCTTGTGTTGACAGCATAGATCAAAATGAAATTAAATTTAATGCAAAAATCGAAAATCTTAGCGTTTCTCAGAAGAATAGTATTTCAAAATTTATTTTTTGAAATATCATGAGTTAAAGCAAACAGGGTATATCCCATTTCAACTACATAATAAGTAAAAATCATAGCGATAGCTTAGCGGCAGGGAGCATATCCCTGCCGCTGTCTTTACTGTGTACCACGCATTACCGTTCCTGTCCGTTTTTCTTGGGGGTATTTTTACACTCCACTTCCTGCTCATGCTTTTTCTGTAAATCTTCATGGATAGACCGCACTTCTGTCTCTTCACCTAATAATTCAGCAACATCCCGCTTACTATCAGCCAAGATAATCGGAGCAAATTTTTCTCCATATGCCATCTTGAGCTTGGAAGTAACAGCTTGAATCGTATCTGGTCGTAAAACAGCCCGTTGTTCGAAAAGTGCTATATAATCCACTTCTTTTTCCTGTTCTTTTAGTTCTGTAAACTGTATCAGGGCGGTATCCAATTCAGCAACATATTTTTCTTCCTGCTGTGTCAATCGTTCTAAATTCCTTTCCATAGCAGCAACACTCTTTCTGACCTCGGCGATTCCCGTATCTTCATCGCAACCCAACGAACTGAGAACCATCACTTTTTCGGACTTCAATTCTTCCAAATCTTCTGTCAGTTTAGCAATTTTCTTTTCCAAATCATTGTGAACAACAAACTGATAAAATGGCGTTGCCTTCTTTTCTGCAAGTAGTGTTTTCCGTTCCTTAGCCTTATTTTTTATCTGTTGAACCAATAAGGTATAACGCTCCAAAGTAGGCTTCAATACATTCAGCCTTTCAGATAATTTGTGCTTTCCTAAACCAGCATAGCGGATTTGATAGCGGAAAACAATCATATTCGCCCGTAAGAATTCCATCGCTTCCGCAAGGGCAGGAACAGCAACCTTCACTACCTGCATCAATTTTTTCACTGCCGCTTTCAATTCCCGCAGCAGGGCATTGTCCGCCTTGATCTGACGGTTCAGCTCACATCGATCAGAGACAATCCCCTTTTTCTCCAGTGCTCTTGCAGTTACCCCTTCGTGAATCGTAGGCTGTTCATCAAGCCCCCGTTCTACATGGCTGCGTTGATCGATACGTTCTTCCTGTCCGGCACGTTCCAAATGAAGATTGGTTACATCTGCCCATGCCTTACGCCAAAAGACGAGTTGCTCTTCGCTGTTCCAACGCTCAGAAATTGGATTTTGTCTGCCGTATTTGGTGCTTTTGGGGTACTTGGACACCCTTTCATAGCCCTGCGCCTGTGCTGATGAAGGGACCATATACACCTTCTTTTTGCCCACCTTGTACTGGTACTGCTTTTCCCATCCATCGGCCTGTGCCTGTTTAAACTCAGCGGCAGTGAAGCCCTGTTCCTTGCCGTTCTTGACACAGAGATATTCTTTCTCGGTCTTGTACTGCCATTTTCCCTTTTCATCCAGCGGGCGCACCGTCAGCAGGATGTGAGCGTGGGGATTGTGACCGGGAGGGTATGGATCATGAATCGCCACATCCGCACACATTCCATCAGATACAAAGGTATCAGAAACAAAATCGGACAGCAACCTTTCCCACTGTGCTTTACTCAGCTCAATCGGCAGCGCAACCACAAATTCACGGGCCAGGCGGCTGTCCTTTGTTTTTTCGTTTTCCTCCACAGCATTCCACAATATTTCTCGATTCTGCCATTCTGTGGGAGCGGCAACCGGCAGAAAAACCTGCTGCCACACAAGTCCCTGTTTGCGGGTGTAGTCATGCTGCACTCCGTCGTACTCATTGAGCAACCGAGAACAGCTCAGATAGGCCGCAGCAGCCACGGCAGAGCGTCCGGCTCCACGGCTGACCATTTTGGCCTCTAAATGATAAATTGCCATTGTCTACCATCCTTTCCGAAGGGTTACTGTGAAATGCAGTAGCCCTTCTTCCGCACCTGATTCCAACAGGTACGTCGTGAAATGCGACGTACCTCCAGCAGGGGTGGAACGATTCGTTACACCCCTGTACCTGTGTCAAGCTGCCGGTGGCAGGTTGACACAGGCAGGCGGCGAGATGGGGTGGCAATATACCACCCCATAAATAGGGGGCTTACAAAATGGACCCCCCTTACCGACTGCATGGACAAGGCTGGCAGTTTGACAGAAATGCAGCCTTGTCCAGCGGCGTCCGCAGACGCCGCAATCCCCCTCGGAGAGCGCACGATTTCCGCAGGAAATACCACCGCCCCTTCGGGGTGGTGAGTAAGTGCGCCCTTCGGGAAAAAAGAGAAGCGCCCCGGTTTCCCGGAACGCTCCCAGCTCATCGAACTGATTTGAATACTTCCCATAGAAAATCCTCCAGCTGCTCCAAAGTCATCCTCTGCACCTGCGGCAAAGCTTTCTCTAAAATCGCCCCTTCCTGGATGAGCCTACGTGTTCGGGCTTTACGTTCTTTCACTCGATCCCGTGCCTGAGCTTCCTCTAAACGGTGCTTATCCTGTAATAACTTCTTTTCGTGTTCCGTCATAGATTTTCCCTTTCTGCCATATCCGGCTGAAAATGCAAAAAAGGCGGCTTATGAGATTTTATTCTCACAAGCCGCCTCGGTGCTGATCCTTATGCTGTTTTCCCTTTTTGATCCGACTCTTTAATGGCGGATGCTTCTATACTTTTCTGTTCGTTTTTCTTCGCCGCTCTGCGCTCCTTCTGTCTTTTATAGGCTGCTTCTTTCATGCAATCCTCACAGCAGTACTTCACGCCGTTTCTGTCTGTAATAAAGACAGTTCCGCAGTTTCCACAAGTGCATTCTCGTTTTCTTTTTTTCGCCGCTTCCTGCCGGTAATATTTAGAGCGACAATTTTGATCGCAGAACATCGCATTGGACATTTTTGATTCAAAGGTCTTCCCGCAGCACTTACACACAATCTGAAACGGTTCACCTACTTTCCGGGTGCCATCCTTCAGTGCTTTGTACCGTTCTCTGCTTTGCATACGATGCTTACGCAGGTATTCCTGCCGCTTTTCTTCCTCCGGTGTCAGTTCCGGCACAGGTGCCGCAAAGTATCCAATAAAGTTTAGATAGATCTCCACTTCCTGCACTCGATCCCCATCCACCTTTTCCGGGGCATGAACAAGGATTTTGTCTACAAACTCGTTGATCATCGGCGTCGTCAATTCGGAAAAGTCCGTGTACTTTTTCGCCAGTGCAAGGAATTGTTCGGCATTTGCGGTACTTTCTTCAAAGGCCGCTACTTGTTTTTCAAACTCTGCAATCTCCGAGCGCAAATTTTTTTGTTCTGCTTCATACTCCGCCAGCAGACTATCAAAGCGTTGATCTGAAATTCGCCCAACCGCAAAAGACTCGTAGAGCTTTTTGATGATGACATCCAGCTCATCTGCCCGTTTCCGGTTCTTATTGAGCTTCCGTTTCGTATCTTTTACAGCTTCTTTCTGGCGGAGTGCAGATGCTGCTCTCACCTTTTCCAGAAATTCTTTCTGGTTGGTGATGGCATAGGTGCTGGCTGCCTGTATTGTTTCCAGGAGCAAAGTCCGAATGGCTTTGGTTGAAATATAGTGACTGCAGCATACATCCACTCTGTTTCTGAAAGCCAGTTTATACGCTGAGCATTCGTAAGCATCATAGGGGTAATTTCCGTTTTCCAAATCACCTTGGAATCGGTGGTTATACATTTTCGCCCCACAATCAGCGCAGAACACAAGTCCTGTCAGTGGATTTGCTTCTCCAAGGGTATCCTTGCGTCTGGGTGTTTTCCGCAGCTTCTGTACCAGTTCCCATGTCTCTTTGTCAATAATCGCTTCATGGGTGTTTTCAAAAATCAGCCATTCCTCCTGCGGATTACGGACACTGCCTTTATCTTTATAGGATTCTTTATGAGAACGGAAATTTACAGTATGCCCGATATACTCCGGCTTAGACAGAATCTGACCCACCATATAACCGCTCCAATTATAGGGGTTGGGAAAATCTTCTTTGCTTTTCCAAAAGCCGATCCCTTTCTTCCCCAAATAGACAGCAGGAGTTTCCACCTTGTCCTCATACAAAATCCGTGCAATTTCATAAGGACCGATTCCTTCTGCATTCATGCGGAATATCCTGCGTACAACCTCTGCGGCTTCCTCGTCGATCAGCCAGTGGAATTTATCCTTGGGATCTTTTTTGTAGCCATAAATGGCGATGTTTGTGGTCGGCTTACCGGATTCACCTTTAATCCGAATCGCTGTGCGCTGCTTTCGGCTCAGATCCCGAAGATACCATTCATTCATGATATTGAGAAACGGAGCAAATTCGTTGCTGTTCTGGTCGCTGCTGTCCACATTATTCGCAATTGCAATAAACCGGATACCATGCTGACGGAAGAACACCTCCGTATAAAAGCCGGTTTGCAGATAATCACGGCCAATGCGTGACATATCCTTCGCAAGTACGGTGCTGACTCGACCTTCCTCAATATCATTCATCAGCCGTTTCCATGCAGGCCGGTCAAAATTGCCGCCGGAATAGCCATCGTCCGTATAGTGGACGCAATTCTGGAAACCTTGCTGCTGAGCATAGCTTTCCAGATATTTTTTCTGATTCACAATCGAGTTACTGTCCCCAACCTGTTCATCGTCACGGGACAAACGCTCATAAAGAGCTGTGATTTTTCCTTCAGTCTGTTTTACGCTCATGATGCGCTCCTTTCAGACTGACGGCTCATTTGTGGTGATTCCATTATACCACAAGAACCACAAGGATTTGCAGCCTCGTTTTGAATCAGTCTTAAAATTTTATCTTCCATCGTTTCTGTTGCTGTTTCACTGCCGTATACTCTCACCCGATAGATAGTGGAACCGATACGGCGGTTTATCATATAAAAGCCCTGCTTTTCCTTTTCATTTCCCATAGGCAATATCCTCCGGCAAGGTTTCAGCTCTGTATTTCTGCTGTGTAACGCTTTTCTTCGCTGTTTTCATGGTTTTGATAGAACTCCCTTCCAAACGCAAAATGCCCTCCGAAAACCCTTGTGCCATCAGGGTTTCGGAGGGGCAAATGGTTACTTTCGCTTGTTTCTGAATTTCCGTACTCTCGCCGCATTCTGCTGACGGCGGGCAGACTCCGCACACTGCTGGGAGCAGTACACCCGTTTTCCGTCAGCCGGAAATTTCTGACCGCAATACTGACAGGTGCGGATAGGCTGGCTTTCCAGTGATGCTTGCAGCTCCGGGTCATTGGGCAAAACTGATTCCCGAAAGTAGCGGCACATAGCACTGTTTGTGTAGCAGATGCCGAACATGGGACAATCACAGTCCAGCGGCAAGCACCCGTACTCGCTGTCATAGTTGGCGCAAAGCCTTGTGACCAGCTTTTTGATGGAGCGTTTCTCTTTTGAAGTCAGCTCCCTGTTTTGGTTTGACATCATTGTTTTCTCCTTTCTTTCATAAAATGTAATCAGAATAATGATTTTCAGATTACCTCCTCACTAATAGGAGAAAACAGCGATGTAAATCGGAACTGTTTTTCAAAAATTAAAAAACAAATTATAGACAGCACAAGTTTTTGAGATAAAATAGGAATTAGAAGGGAGGCGAAGTCATGGACGAAGAACAGAATGATCTGTGGTTGGAAGAAGAAAGCGAAGAAAATGCAGAAGAAATCCCCTGGGCAGAATCTATCCTTGACTTTGCCGACTGGAACCAGGACGAGGACGCTCCTGTCTGCGATGAAGAACTGGAAGAAGCTCTGGCAGAAGAACGGAACGTTGCTTTGGAAAGTGAGCTGGAGCAAGACGAGCATCCTTTAGAAGCAGAGGATGATATTCCAGAAGATGCCGATTCAGCCGAATCTCCCATCAGCCTGAATACGCTCCGACAGCAGATGGATGAAACAGCTGTGGAGCGCATCAGCTTAGCCGCAAGAACAGAGACAGATTTTTCTGTAGTTATTGGGGAAATGGACCGATTGGATCGCAACCGGGAACGCAGAGAGCGGTATCATGAAAATCTTCGTGGAGATGTACCGCTGGAGTATAAGAAGGCAAACTATGGATTGGTTTTCCCTGAGTGGCTGAATACGCCGGAACAGCAGCTTCTGAGCAAAGGCCGTTTTCTGGACTTGATCTTTGACTGTCCCTATGAGATGCACCAGCTAACTGCTGATCCTTTTCTCTCGAAAATTGTGGAACGGCTAAAGGACGAACATAAAGAAGTGCTGTACTTTCTCTCCCTGCGGTTGTACAGCACTGCTAAAGTGGCAGCCATGCGGGGGCAGTCTGACCGAAACATCCGCAAGCTGCGGGATACTTACACACGAAAATTACAGCATCAGCTATATGAACATCTTTTGCGGAAGAACAGCTTGACCTTGCGGGAGAAAGAATTTGTTGCTCTGTATGCTGCAAGCTTAGAGCAGAGCGGAAAGAGTGCGGCGAAGGTCAAGCGAGAAAATAAGACGCCGCCCCGTAAAAAGAGCGGCTTGACAGAATCCGAAAAATGATTTTATACTTGTAATAGGATTATAATATATCAGATTACACATGGAGGTGAAGCCATGCAGAATCTATTTGCACACGCCAGCTCCTATTGGGTGCGGTACAATCAGTATGAGATAAAGACCGGAAAGAATGGCAGACGATATATTATGGCCGCTCCTGCGGCAGAACCGAAAGTTTACGATCCTCTAAAGGATTCCGAAAAACTGGTTGTGGATGCTCTCAATGTCGGGATGCTCTGTATGGGCCGGAAAAGTGAGGCGGTTATTGAGCAGGCTGTGCTGGAATTTGTTCATCAGTATGGGCTGCTGGGGCTGATGACCGCACTGCCTACCACACCGTCCTTTATGGACTATGAGGCAGTTTATCTCCCGAAAAACAGATTTATAAAAGCAGAATCCATGCAGACAGAAGCATATTTGTCTTTATTCTATCCTTTTGAAAAATTAGATGTGGTAAAAGAAGGTATTCAGTCAAGCTGGAACATCAATCAGGACAGAGCGATGATGGCGCTTGCTATGACCTTTGCCGAGCAGCCTATGGCGATGAATATGCAGTTTCAGCGTCAGTATGCGGAACCTTATGAATGGATCGTGCAGCAATTCAAGGATTGGGCATTTACGCTGACCAGCAGCTTTTTGTTTTACCACGACTACGACCAGCTGGATGAGGCATCCAGAAACACCTATCGTATGGGCATGGCTGCTTTTGGCGGAATTGCACCGACTTATCATATCGCTCTGTTTGACAAGCCCGCAGCCACCCCCACGATTGTCTGGGACTTTCATTCGCTTCTAACGGCAATTCAGCTCATGTTCAGCTTTATGCTGACTGATGAGGAAAAACCGCTGCGGCTCTGCGAACACTGCCAGAAAGCTTTTGTCGCCAGCCGAGCCAATAATGTATTTTGCAGCCCACAGTGCAAAAACCAGCATAATGTGTATAAGAATCGGGCAAAGAACCGGGATACAAAGAACGGTCTATAATTTGTCAGATAATTTGCAACTGTTAGCAACAACCAGTTGCTTTATTAGTGGCATATAGGATGATACACTATTTGCAAGGAGGCGATAAGTGTGGAAACAAAAACAGTTATTTATGAACTAAGAACAAAACACGGACTATCCCAGGATGAATTAGCAGAAAAAGTATTTGTTACCAGACAAGCTGTTTCTCGCTGGGAAAATGGAGAAACTGTTCCAAATACAGAAACCTTAAAGTTGTTATCAAATGTGTTTGATGTATCAATAAATACTCTCTTAGGTTCTCCGAGGAAATTATTCTGTCAATGTTGTGGAATGCCGCTTGACGATTCCATCATTAGCAAAGAGTCCAACGGAGAATTTAACGAGGATTATTGCAAATGGTGCTATTCGGAAGGTCAGTTTGCGTATCAGTCAAAAGAGGCATTACTGAATTATCTTGTTGAACATATGCCCAATCCTGATAATTTACAAGACGAGGAAAGACGTATACAGTTTGATTTGTTTCTTTCTCAGTTGAAGCATTGGAAAAAATAAAAAGGGGACGCTTTCGGCAACAGTAATTGCTGAAGCGTCCCTTTCATCTATTTTATCTTATACTTCATGTACCAGTTCATACAGTACGGTTTCCTCCGCCCGGTTATAGATGCTGTTCATGCGGCGCACCCATTCCATCTGGTCTGCCGCTTTCAGGGCTTCTGTGACACCTTCCTGTTTTTTCATAGCAGCTATCATCACTTCCATGCGAGCATTGCAGAGCTTGTCGATTTCTGCCAGGTGATTCCAAAGCTGCCCTTCCATTATGAGATCTGAGTAACGGACAGGATGATGCTCTTTCAAGAAGTTTCGCCGCATTCGGCCATATTTGCCGAGCTGATATTCCTCCTGCTCTGGAAGGTTTATGTTTGGGATAAGATAATCCCCCTCCTGACGGTATGTGCCGCCCATTGCTTCAAAGATAGATTTCATGACGACCTCCTTTGTGTGTTTTGGTTTCGGCAGTTATTGGGATATTTTAACTCCTTTCCTATAACTGCTTTTCAATTCACCACAAATGAGCCGCAGTCATATGTATTAGATGGCAAAAACCACCCTTTACATAGTAACTCTTGGGCGTGTATCGTTTTCAGATAATCCGCTGAATAAGGCTTTCCTTTCTCGTCCCGGTATGCCATCAGTTCATTCTGCCATGCAATAACGTCCTTTGCTTCAATCTCTGCTATCTTTCGATTCCCGAAATACGGTAAAATTTTTGTGCGGATTACATGGCTTTTGGATTCCCATGTGCTTTCTTTCACCCGCTGCTTTTTGTCAGCTTCATAAATCTCAAAGAAACTGGCAAACGTCATATCCAGTTTCGCTCCCTGTTTCAGCATTACCTCATGCTCCCACGCTAGTGCTTCTCTCTTTGTAGCAAATCCCCGTTTCTGTGTCTGCTTCCGCTCCCCTTTCCAGTTCGTGAAACGATAGATTACCCGCCACGTTCCCGTAGCGTTATCTTTGTATACAGCCATTTAATCATCTCCTTTCCGTCAATCGCTGTAACAAACCTTTTTATGAAAAAATGTAGCGCTCACACGTCCCGCCACTGTCAGATAGCCCTGTTTCTGTAATTCTGCATTCAGTTCTCGCACAATCTGGTAGGCTTTTGACTTTGACACACGCAATTCCTCTGCCACTTCTTCCACTGTCATAAATGATCTTTCTGCCATACTGTCATCTCCCTTTCTTAACTATTTTTGTTTAGCACCTATATGTATAATACTAAATAAATTCCGTTAAGTCAAGTGGCTTACAGAAAAATATTAACTTTTTTTATTTAAGTTTTTTCTTGCTATTCCTCTTGTGTCATGCTATACTAAATTCAACAAATTTGTTTAAGTCAAAATGATTGTATTACTATAACTGCAACGGAGGTTTTATTATGGCAATCGGCAAGCGAATCCGCTTTTTCCGTAATCGGAAAAGCATGACACAAAAACAACTCGGTGAAATTCTCGGCTTTCTCGGAAAGACCTCTGATGTCCGTGTAGCGCAATACGAATCCGAAGCCAGAAAACCCAAACTCGATCTCGTCAAAGAAATGGCTCACGTCTTTGATGTCAGTCCACGGGCACTCGACGTGCCGGATATAGACAGCTACCTTGGTCTTATGCACACCCTCTTTGCTCTGGAAGATATGTACGGGCTGAAAATCGGAGAGATTGACGGAGAAGTGTGTCTGCGGTTGGACAAATCCACCGGCTCCACTTACTCCACCATGTTTGATATGTTCCATGCATGGCAGGAACAGGCTGCTCGTCTGGAACGGGGAGAAATCACAAAAAACGAATATGACCAATGGCGGTATAATTATCCGGCGCTGGATACATCCGGACAATGGCATAAAGTTTCACCTTCAAAGGAACTCAGCGATTATCTCGTAGAAGCCTTCAAAGACAGGCTAAAACCAGACAAATAATAATTTCATTACAGACGCAAAAAACCTTACCGACTTTCAGCCTCATTTCTGAAAATCAGTAAGGTTTTCTGTTATTGAAGTATTCTGTTATTCAGTGAGTGATACCCGAAATGTTGCCAAATCGTTGCCAACGCTTAAACAAATTTGCTTGCAACCCGTATAAGCACTGGGTTTTTGGAGTTCATTTCATCACTCAAACTCAATCGTCCCCGGCGGCTTACTGGTCAAATCATACATTACCCTGTTCACGCCCTTGACCTCATTGATGATCCTGCTCGTCACCTTGAACAGCACCTCATACGGGATCTCCGCGCATTCCGCCGTCATAAAGTCGCTGGTGTTCACCGCGCGCAGCGCCACTGCGTAATCATAGGTTCTGAAATCTCCCATGACGCCCACGGACCGCATGTTGGTAAGACCTGCGAAATACTGTCCCAGACCTTTGTCCAGGCCGGCTTTCGCGATCTCCTCCCGGTAAATGGCGTCCGCGTCCTGGACGATGCGCACCTTCTCCTCGGTCACTTCGCCGATGATCCGGATGCCCAGGCCGGGGCCGGGGAACGGCTGACGGTATACCAGGTTTTCCGGGATACCCAGTTCCAGGCCCGCCTTGCGGACTTCGTCCTTGAACAGCATCCGCAGCGGCTCGATGATCTCTTTGAAATCCACCACGTCCGGAAGTCCGCCCACATTGTGGTGGGATTTGATCACGGCGGATTTTCCGAGGCCGGACTCGATCACATCCGGATAGATGGTTCCCTGTACCAGGAAATCCACGGCGCCGATCTTCTTTGCCTCTTCCTCAAAGACACGGATGAACTCTTCGCCGATGATCTTGCGCTTTGCCTCCGGCTCTGTGACGCCTTTCAGTTTGTCGTAATATCTCTGCTGCGCATTGACACGGATAAAATTCAGTTCATAGGGGCCGTCCGGTCCGAATACCGCTTCCACCTCGTCCCCTTCATTTTTGCGGAGCAGGCCATGATCCACAAATACGCAGGTGAGCTGCTTGCCGATCGCCTTGGACATCAGAACCGCCGCCACGGAGGAATCCACTCCGCCGGACAGGGCGCAGAGCACCTTGCCCGTACCCACTTTTTCGCGGATCTGCCGGATCGTCTCTTCTACAAACGATCCCATCTGCCAGTCGCCGCTGCATCCGCATACATCGTACACGAAATTTCTCAGCATCTTCTGGCCTTCTTTGGTGTGCATCACTTCCGGATGGAACTGCGTCGCGTACAGCTTGCGCTCCGCGCACTCCATGGCCGCCACCGGACAGACCGGGGTGTGTGCGGTCACACGGAATCCTTCCGGCACCTGCGCGATATAATCTGTATGGCTCATCCATACTACCGTGGACGGCTCCACATCCTTAAATAATATGGAAGAAGTATCCACTTCCGTCTCGGTATAACCGTATTCGCTGACCGGAGCGGTCTTCACCTCTCCGCCCAGGGTATATGCCATCAGCTGGGAACCGTAGCAGATCCCCAGGATCGGCACTCCGATCTCAAATATTTCCTTCTGGTAATGCGGGGAAGTCTCATCATACACACTGTTCGGTCCTCCGGTAAATATGATTCCCTTCGGATTCAGCTCTCGGATCTTGTCCAGGCTCATGGTGTAGGGATGTACTTCACAGTAAACATTGCATTCCCGGACTCTCCGGGCAATCAGCTGATTGTACTGACCGCCGAAATCCAGCACAATGACCATCTCTCTTGCCAAACCAGTTTCCTCCTCATCGTTTTCTCTCCTGTCATTATAAGTGATGTCTACCTCCTTGACAAGTCCGGGTGATAAAATCCCTTTCATCAAATGGTCCATGTTTAAATCCGCAAATACTGTCTCATCCGCAGCGTCAATTCTTAAGATTCTGAAGATTTTCTTAATACTGTTGACAGTATTATATTATACATCATATAATATTATAAAATCATTAATAAAGGAGAGGGTTGCATGGTATTCAACACAGGCGCGGCGCTCCTGGATGCCATTGTGCTGGCAGTCGTATCCATGGACGAAGACGGGACCTACGGCTACAAGATCACCCAGGATGTCCGCCAGGCCATTGACATATCCGAATCCACTCTGTATCCGGTTCTTCGCAGACTTCAGCGTGACGGATGCCTGGAAGTCTACGACCGGGAGTTCGGCGGACGCAACCGGCGCTACTATAAAATCACGGAAGCCGGACTGGCGCAGCTTAATTTATACCGAGCCGAGTGGGAAAGGTATTCAAACAGAATTACGAAAATATTCACGGGGAGACATGCAGAATGAACAGACAAGAATTTATGAAGCGTCTGGAAGAGCTCCTGCAGGACATATCGGAAAATGAACGCGAGGAAGCTCTCCAATATTACAATGATTATTTCGACGACGCAGGCGCGGAAAATGAAGCGCAGATCATCGAAGAACTGGGGAATCCGGAGCAGGTGGCCCGGACCATCAAAGCCGGCATGTCAGACGCCGACGGAGAATATACAGAAACCGGCTATGCGGATTCCCGGTTTCAGGAACACCAGAATCTGACGCCAAAAGACACTGCCGCGGGAGAGCCGTCCGGGAAACAACGGAAACAGCCCAATTTCTGGAAGATTCTGAGTATTATTCTGCTCTGTATCCTCCTGCTTCCCGTCATCATACCTCTTGGATGCATTGCACTCGGACTGATCCTGCTCGTCGTCTTTGGCATAGCAGGCATGGCTGTCGGAGCGGTAGCCCTGTGTATAGCGTTTCTGATCACCGGCGTTGTCCTGATCGGCTACGGGATCTGGCGGATATTCTTTACTCCCGCCCTGGGGCTTTGCCTCAGCGGAGTGGGGTGCCTGCTGCTGGCGGTCGGGATTCTGGTTACTTTACTGGTAGTAGCCGTCGGGATCAAACTGGTCCCGTGGCTGATCCGCGCCATCGTAAAGTTAATATCGTTTCCTCTTAGAAAGGCAGGTGTTATCGCATGAAAACCGCAGTTAAAATATCTCTGGCAGCGGCAGGCATTCTTGCCGTGCTGGGTATCGCCGGACTGGGCGTCGGCATGGCGCTGGGCGGAGGGCCGTCCGTATTCCGGGGGCTGTCCCGCCTCCCGGGCATACTCCGGTTCACACATGGGACTCCCGGTTCATCTATCGTCAGTTCCGAACCATACGGAGAAGAAATGCAGGATTATCAGAACGTGAAAAATCTGACGCTGGATTTCTCCGCCTGTGAGCTGCAGATCCGTACCCACGAAGAGTCTTTTATTTCTCTGTCCGCTTCCAACACGCAGGATACTTTTTCCTGTGAGCAGTACGGTGAAGATCTGATTCTGGAGGATCACCGGAAAATTTTCGGGGATGACGCTGCCGCCTACCCGGATCAGGCGCTCCGTCTCACTCTTCTGGTTCCGCAAGAGACACTGGATACCCTGGACATCTCCCTGGACCTCGGAGAGATCGATGCAGAATCCTTATCCGCTGATACAGTCACGGTTTATTGCAGCCTGGGATCTATGGAAGCAGACTCTGTGTCCGCAGGAGATCTGGATCTCCATTTTGATCTGGGCGACGTGGATCTGGACCGGCTCCAGGTTTCCCGGAGCGCGTCTATCGATGCTTCCTGCGGGGATGTAGATCTTGGATACTATGAAGGCCCGGATCTGAATCTGAACTGCGCCATGGGCAACGCCTCTGTTCTTGCCGGAGGAAGGGAACAGGATTACAACTATGAACTGGTCTGTGACCTGGGGCAGGCCCGGCTGGGAGGACAGCATCACGGATATCATCATGGAGAAAACCATGATCCTGCGGGCTGCCATATTAATCAGGATAATCAGGCGGCATGCCATATATACGCGTACTGTGCGCTTGGCAATCTGGACTTAAATTTCAGCGAGGAGGAATAATCAAATGATAGAAAAGAAACTGTTAAAATCCGCTGTCAACCGCATGATCTGCGGCGTATGCGGCGGTATCGGAGAATATTTCAATGTGGATCCCACGGTGATCCGGCTGATCTGGGTGATCTTAAGTTTCTTCAGCGCAGGCGCCGGCATCGTCATTTATATCATCGCGGCCGTCATTATGCCGGACGCATAAAACCGCTGGGCTAAGCAAAAAAAATCTTTTCTTTTCAAAAAAGCCGCATTATAATGAGAATGGAATTTTTTTGATATGGAGGACATTTTGATTATGGGCGGCTTTTTTGGAGTTGCATCGAAACACGATTGTGTATTCGATCTTTTTTTTGGAACTGACTACCATTCTCATCTGGGCACCCGCAGAGGCGGAATGGCCGTATATGGCGAAGCCGGTTTTGACCGCGCAATTCATAACATTGAGAACGCACCGTTTCGAACCAAGTTTGATAAAGATATGAGAGAGATGAAAGGATATCTGGGCATCGGATGTATTTCCGATTATGAACCCCAGCCCCTTATTGTCCGCTCTCACCACGGTACCTACGCTATCACCACGGTGGGCAAAATCAACAATACAGATGAAATCACCCGGATTATCTTTGAAAAGGGCAACACGCACTTTCTGGAGATGAGCGGCGGAGACGTTAATCCCACCGAGCTGGTGGCCGCTGTCATCAATCAAAAAGAAAATCTTATCGAAGGTATTCGATATGCTCAGGAAATTATTGACGGATCCATAACTTTAATGCTTTTGACTCCAAAAGGGATCTATGCCGCGCGTGATCGTCTGGGACGCACTCCGGTCATTCTGGGCCGAAAGGAAGACGCTTTCTGTATTTCCTTTGAGAGCTTCGCATATTTGAATCTGGGCTATGAAGATTACCGGGAACTGGGACCCGGAGAAATTGTAGTTGTGACGCCGGATGAGGTGCAAACCCTGGTTCAGCCCGGCAAAGAAATGAAGATCTGCACATTTCTGTGGGTATACTACGGATATCCGTCCAGTTCTTATGAAGGAACAAGCGTAGAGCTGATGCGGTACCGCTGCGGGGAAAAGATGGCAGAACGCGACGATGCCAAGCCCGATATTGTAGCAGGGGTTCCGGATTCCGGCATCGCGCATGCAGTGGGCTATGCCAACCGCTCCGGGATTCCCTATTCCAGACCGTTTATCAAATACACCCCTACCTGGCCCAGATCCTTCATGCCGACCATTCAGGACAGGCGTAATCTGATCGCCAGAATGAAACTGATTCCGATACATCAGCTGATCGAAGGAAAGAGCCTGCTTTTGATCGACGATTCTATCGTCCGGGGTACGCAGCTTAGAGAAACGACAGAATTTTTATATCAGAGCGGCGCGAAAGAGGTTCATATCCGTCCGGCCTGCCCTCCGCTGGTATACGGATGTAAATATTTGAATTTCTCCCGCTCGAATTCCGACATGGATCTGATTACCCGCAGAGTGATCAGGAAACTGGAAGGCGACGAGGTCACGGAGGAAGTTCTGCAGGAATACACCGATCCATCCTCCGAAAAATATGACCGTATGGTGGAAGAGATCCGCAAGGAACTGAATTTTACCTCCCTGCGTTACAACCGTCTGGACGATCTGCTTTCATCCATCGATATCGAACCGTGCAAGCTTTGTACTTACTGCTGGAACGGAAAAGAATAATTTTATTCCATAAAACAAAATCCCCGGTTTCCGATCTGCAATACGATGGAAGCCGGGGGCATTTTATTTTATTTTACTTTATTTTCTCTTTAAAGCGGCGCGTTTCTTGCCGTACCAGATAATCGCGCACACATAGGCTGCCGCTGCCGCAAATCCGATGATATATGCGCCGGTCCACGGAATATTGAATCCGATCTGCGCGTTGGCGATATAGGTAATCGTCACAAACGCGTACCATGCGCCCGGAAGCAATGGCATCCAGACAAATTTTTCCTTTCCGTTCTCAAACATCCAGACGGAGATAGCCAGGAACGCGAACAGAGCCAGCGTCTGATTGGACCACGCGAAGTATCTCCACAGGATATTGAATCCATTGGCATTGAGTTTCGCGAACACCAGAATCACTGCTACCAGAGCGAAGATGATTCCTGCCAGCCCCAGTCTCTTGCCGTTGGTGGACTGATCCAGATGAAGGGAGTCAGAGATCGCCAGACGCAGGGAACGGAGCGCCGTATCGCCGGAAGTGATCGGAAGCACGATCACGCCCAACAGAGCGATGATGCCGCCCACCGGCCCCAGGATGTTTTTACAGACTACTCCGATTGTGGCTGTTGCCAGGGAAGCGTTGGCTTCCTGCAGACCCAGGTTGTAAACGCCCATAGCTCCTGCCGCCCATACCATGGCGATAAAGCCTTCCAGTACCATCATATTGTAGAACGTCATGCGGCCTTCCTTCTCGCTCTTCATAGTGCGGGAAATGATCGCCGTCTGGGTGGAATGGAAGCCGGAAAGGATCCCGCACGCCACCGTGATAAAGAAGATCGGGATAAAATGATTCGCGTTAAAATAATCTCCATATGCCACAATTCCGTTGTTCCACGGCTCCCACAGCTCTACCAGCGGATATCCGTGCACAAACAGGCCGATAAACACGCCCACTGCCGAAAACAGAAGGATCGCGCCGAAGATCGGATAGATACGCCCGATGATCTTGTCAATCGGAAATACCGTCGCGATCAGATAATATACGAAGATCACACCGTAAATCACCCATGTGGATACGGATGTCACGGCTCCGTCAAAACCAAACACCTGCGTAGCCGCGATGTCTCCGGGCGTGTAGATAAACACAGCTCCCACCAGAAGAAGCAGCAGGCTGCAGAAGATCTGGTAAAACGTGTAAATACCCTTGTTGCTGTATTTGCGGACCATATCCGGCATCTGGCTTCCGCCGTCTCTGAGGCAGATCATACCGGAAAAATAATCGTGCATCGCTCCCCCGATAATATTGCCGATAGGGATAGTGATAAATGCGATCGGTCCGAACAGGATACCCTGAATCGGTCCCAGGATCGGACCTGTTCCCGCGATGTTCAGCAGATTAATCAGACTGTTTTTCCATTTCTTCATAGGAACATAGTCCACACCGTCCTGTTTCGCATAAGCCGGCGTCTCTCTGTCGTCCGGCCCGAAGACCCTTTCGCAGAATTTGCCATATAAAGCAGCTCCTCCGATCAGGATCACGAGACCAATGATAAAAGTTATCATATCTCTTTCTCCTCTCTGTTGTATAAATATATTGCTAAAAAAAGAATACCATTTATTAATTTTTTGTAAACAATCTAATAGTTTTCTTTTTAAAAATTTTATGTTTTATATAATTTTTTCAGCTGCATTAAATATAGCATGTGCAATCTATACAATTCTCAGAAAAGGGCCTTTTATTGCGTTACTCCTTATACCGGACTATGTCCCACTCGTTCAATTCCGCCGTTTCCGATACGATGACCTCTGCATCAGCATCCAGTGCTCCTTCCTCAATAGCCGCATAACTGTCATTTTGATCCAGCACCCGCACGTAGACCTTTTCCGCGGCCAGTTCTTCCCCCAGAATACCGGAACGTTTCCCCAGCACATAGATATAATCCCGCTGATTCTCATCTTCGCGCAGCGCTTCCAGAGGGATACAGCATGCGTAAGTCTCGCTCTGGACTTCCGCATACATGGTACCGCTTTCTCCGATGCTTCCCACATCTTCCGGAAGAAAGATCCGGATGTCATACATCTGAGGCGACGATTCGCTCTGTGCCACATAATCTATGTCCGCGTCGATCCTGGCGGCATTTCCCAGCTTCAGTTCCACCGTATCCCCCTGATTCACATACTGTTTCTGTTCTTCTGTCAGGGAAGCCCCAAACTGCAGAGGGCTGGTCAGATCCGCATAGACGACGGCCGCCCCGTCCGGCGCCGGATCTCCCGGGCTGACGCGGATATCTGTAACCACCCCTTCTGCCTCTGCGGATATCTTCCCTTCTGTTTCCAGAATCTTCTCATAGCGTTCCAGAGAGGTCTGCGCGCTTTCCAGTTCCAGACGGGTCACTTCCAGGCTGCTGTCCGCAGCAGGAACAGCAGCCGCGTCTTCCACCTTCCGCCCTGCCTCCAGCAGGGTATTTTCTCTGGACTGCTCCGCGTCTTCCACCGCTCGCTCCGCGCTCTCCTCGGAGGTTTTCAGACTGTCCCGCTGCTCCCGCCAGGCTTCCAGGGCGCTGTCTTCCGCTGAAAAATCAGGCTTTTCCACAGGATTGTCCGACAGCGTCTTCCACGCTGCCTGGGCCGTTTCAAAAACAGCCTGTGCTTCCGCTGCCTTCCGGCGCGCCGCTTCCAGCTCTGTTTCTGCCTGCTGGCCCTCCAGACGCTTCACTTCTTCCTCTGCCGCGTCCCATGCGGCTTTTGCCTCCTCCATGGCCTGCTTTGCCTGGGATTCTTTCGCCGCCCATTCTTCATATGCGGCCTGCAGCGCCTGGCGATCCTCCTCGGGCGTCACCTGCGGACGATTGTTCTCATGCTCTTCCAGCGCATTCTCCGCCGCGTTCAGATCATCCTGTGCCCGTTCCACGCTCTGATCCGCCTGCTCCCTGGCAGCGGTATAATCCTGATCCGCCCTGGTGCTCTCCTGCCGGCGCAGGGTTTCTTCCCTGCTCTGATTCTGTTCCAGCGCCTGTATCTGAAGCTCCAGCTTCTTTACCGCCAGCCTCTGCTCCCGGACCGTCTCCTCCAGTTCCTCCGTATCCAGATCAAAAAGGAGCGTCCCTTCTTCTACCCGTTCTCCAACCTGCACGTAAACCGTGCGGAGCCGCAGTCCGGCCAGCGTATGGACCGCGTATTCCTGACCTTCCCGGACGATCCCCGATGCCTCCACCTGATGAGCCAGGGACATGCGCCGCGGCGTCTCTGTCTCTACCTGCGTCAGGCCGGAGGCGTAGATCGCTCTGGAAACCAGAGTTCCCAGGAACATCAGCGTGAAAAACCCGCCGAATGCTGCCAGTATTTTCTTTTGTTTCTTCCAAAGCTCCATCTTTTTACTCCTTCAGTGCGGACGCGGCAATTCCGCGTTCCAGATAGTCTCTTCCCAGAAGAAATACAAACAGAGCCGGGATCAATGTGATGACAGACGCGACAAACGCGTATCCCGCCTGATCCAGGCTGATCTCCGGCAAATACAGGGAAAGGGGCCAGAGAGACTGGTCTTTCAGAAATGCCAACGGCTGTTCTATCAGATTCCAGCACTCCAGGAATCCCAATACCGCCGACGACAGGATCCCGCCTGAAGCAAGCGGTATTCCCATACGCCAGAATATCTGCCACTCTCCCGCTCCGTCCACTCTCGCCGCTTCCAGAAGCTCCTTCGGTATCCCGCAAAAACTCCGATAAATCAGAAAAACCGGAAAAGCGGAAAAAACAGCCGGAAGGATCACTGCCCCGTGGGTATTCATCAGGTGAAGTCCGTTCAATACCAGATAGCTGGACAGCATTGTGACCTGAAAAGGCATCAGCATCAGCACCAGGTATACCGTAAAAAGCAGCCTCCGGCGGGGAAACGGATATATGGCAAAAGCCCATGCCGCCGGCACCGCCACCAGAAGCTGTCCTGCCAGAATGAACGCCGTGATCTTCACGGAATTCCAGAACACCACATAAAACTGCGGCGTAAAAAGCAGTACATTTTCATAATGGGAAAAAGCAGGATAGTCCGGCATCCATTTCCAGTATACAAATCCTTTCGCAGCGTCCGACAAAGGCGCCAGATACTGGCCCAGTTCATACCGGCTGGTCACAGACCCGGTAAGCAGAAAAAGAACCGGTGTACAGAAAAAGATTCCCAATACCGTCAAAAACACATACAGCGCCGCGCGCCTCGTTCTTTTCCAGATTACCATAGTTCCTCCTTACCGCCCGGGATCCGGGTCCCAGATTTTTCCCAGCAGCAGGATCACCGACAGCAGAACGCATCCGGTGCAGACGGCTGCGGCCGCCATCTTGTCCAGATCCAGATTTACAAACCAGTTGTTAAACAGGTGCTGAAGCAGGTACATGCTCTCATGGGGATAAGACCCCGCCACCAGATACGCTTCCCGGAAAACCTTAAAAGAATTTAAGAAAGAAAGCACTGTGATTGTATAAAGCATGCCCTTCAGGTTCGGAAAAAGGACTTTCCAGAAACACTGCCGTTCGCCGGCTCCGTCCAGACGCGCCGCTTCCAGCATTTCCCGGGGAACCGCCAGTATTCCGGCCAGCCAGAGCACCACTGTATACCCAAGATTTTTCCACAGATAACTGAAGACCAGCACCCAGAAGGCCGCCCCTGTGCCCATGAAATCTGTCCCGCCGCCCTCCGGCAGCATATGGAGCATCGAAAGCGCACCGTTCAGGAATCCGCCTTCCGAGAAGACCATTTTCCATACCAACACTACGGCAGCCGCCGGGATCGCCATTGGAAAAAGAAACAGAGATTTCAGCCACTGTCCCTGCCGGAATTTACTGATCTGTACTGCCAGAAAAAGGCCGGTTCCGATCAGCAGCGGCAGACAGACCAGCGTGAACCGGACCGTATTTTTCACTGCCAGCTGAAACGCCTGATTCTGAAATACCGCCAGATAGTTGCCAACTCCGTTCCATTCCCCGGTCACGGCGGTCAGAAATGACCGCCGGACCACATCCAGGAACGGCAGCAGGCAGAATACCGTGACACCCAGAAGGCTCGGAAGCAGAAACAAGATCCAGGCATGTTTCCTGTTCATGTTCAGCTGCCTCCTATTCTGCCAGGTAGATGGCCGCCCTGCGGCAGATCTCGCCCACTGCGTCTTCCACACTCATCTTTCCGTTCAGAGCGTCCGGCCCTACCTCATAAACTGCCTGTTCCAGCGCGGAGTCTCCTGTGCAGAGCGTGTCCGCGGCAATGGCAATTTCCTTTAACTTCTGAAAATCTTCTTCCGAAGCCCACACAATATCCAGGCTGAACGTCTCTCCGGAATCTCCGGCCACCGCGATGCTCGACGCTTCCTGTCCGGAAGGCGCCGCGGCCATCCGGTCAAAGGACGCCTCGTTCACCGGAAATCCTCCCGGCAGCTCCAGATCCTGCAGCTGTTCCGAGAACAAAAAACAGAAAAATTCCTGTGCCAGTTCCCGGTCTGCCGCGCCTTCCGTGATGCCCACCTGTGTCACGGGTAAGAATCCGTTCTGTACCTGGCCATTCCAGGCTCCGTATGACAGGCTGTCCCCTTGTCCTGCCACGGTGCTGATCAGGTTAAAGTCCGAAGACATGCCGCTCACGCTCCCGACCGCCAGCACCTGCTGTCCCATCGCCACATCCAGCGCACTCGCGGAGGCATTCGCGTAATAATGTCCCTCTCCAGAGACGTCCGTACTCCAAGCCTCCCGATAATTCTGCACATAATCCTCCAGCTCTTCTGCAGAAAATCCTGCAGCTTCTGTCTGATAAATGCGCCTGGCCTGGGTGAGGAACTCTGTCAGGGCTTCCTCGTCCACCGCTCCATTTTCATCTGTCCAGGCCGATGAGGAAACGAGTCCCAGCGTATACAGCGCCTCTTCCTCCGTCATAAATCCCAGGATCGAACCCTCGGGATGTTCCTGCCGCAGGCTTTCCTGCACGTCGGCCAAAGTTTTCAGGTCCGTCACCTGGTTTACCGCATCTGTCCCGCCCAGTATCATGGGCAGCCGGAAACGCAGAGGAAGACTGTAGACCGCCCCGTCCTCCCGGAACGCGTCCACGATGTTGGAAAGCAAAGCCGACTCTCCGGCCATACTGTCCACCAGTCCGCTCACATCTGCCAGCACTTCCTTCCGGCGGTATGACGACCCGGGGAGTCCGTCCAGCACCAGCAGATCCGGACCGTTTCCGGACAAAAGCTCTGTGTTCAAGTTCCGGATGGCGTCCTCTTCCGTCATACCGTCCGAACCGGACATTCCCATCTCATACCTCACGTAGACCTCCGGGTGCTCCCGCTGAAACAGGCTGACCGCCTGCCGTACGGTGTAATCCTCTGTCAGGCTGTAGATACGTATCTCTTCTTCCGGCACGGTGGGGATCGTCCCGTCATATACGTAACGACAGAGCTTTGTCGTCGGATACAGGACTGCAAATTCATCGTCCGCCAATACCGCCAGGCCGCCTTTTCCCATCTGGGGATCTCCCAGAGAAGTGAGATTTCCATCGATTACCTGCTCCATGGCGGCGCCTCCGATCACATGACGGTAGAGTCCCTTAGAGAAAGCCACATAGATCACATCCGCCTGCTCTCCCTGTACCGCCAGCACGGTATAATTGTCCGTCTCTGTTCCCAACCCCATAGAAACAGTTCTGTCGTCCATGATAAAATCATTCAGTACCTTGTCTTCTTCCTGAGTGCCGTTTTCCAAATCGTACAGGCTGACCCCTTCCGATGAAAACGCGATCAGGTAGCGGTCCGTGAATCCCAGAGAATCCACCAGTCCTCCGGTATCCATCAGCTCCTCCAGCGAACCGTCCGTCTCGTCGATCCGGTAAACCTTTCCGTCCAGCCCGCATCCGTACAGACGGCTGTCAGTCCCGAACCACAGGCAGTATATTTCATATTCCATCCGGGGGATCTCCAGATCTGACGCGTTTCCTTCCGCGTCCGCATACAGATAAGAATAACTCAGATCCTCTTCCGTATCATCTGCCGCTGTATCACCTATATAGACGGCCGCCGCAGCTCCGGACGGCGCCAGCGCCAGATCAGTAATATACGTCTGATTCTGCTGAAACTCCTGCAGCCATGACACATCCCTTTTCTCCCAGGTCTCTCCGCCGTCCGAAGAGACGGACAGCCCGCTGTTCTGCCCCAGAATCGCCAGGCTGCCGTCCTCCAGCGCCTGCATGGCGGTCTGATAATCCTGATCTCCGCCTTCGGGCAGGCTCATGTCTTCCTCCAGGTACCGCCCCATGCTTTCCTGGCCATCCGTGCTTCCACCTTCTTCATTCTGGTCTGTATATCCGTCCTGCGAGCCGCAGCCTCCCAGCAACAGCGCCGCCGACAGCAGCCATATCCACGCTCGTTTCATATCTTCCTCCTGTCCATATATGGTTTCTTCCTGTTTCTGATATGATCCTACCAGAGCTTTCTCTAAATAATCTCTAAGAAATTGACACCCGGAATTTTACCATGATATAATGCGGGCAGCAAGGCGGTCCCCGGCCGTCGGTCCTCTGCGCTTCGTCATGATTGGACAGGGAGGTATATATGATGAAACGAATTTTTATTTCTGCAGTCACGGTTTTCTTACTTACCGGATGCGGCAGTCAGAGTATTCCGGATCAGAACGAGCCCTTATCAAAAGAGATCAGCCGTGACGACGCTTTATCCATAGCGCTGGAAAATGCAGACGTTCCCTCTGATGACATCTATATTACGGAAGAAAATGAAGACGGACGTACACGCTTTGAAGGCGAGCTCTTCTCTGACGGAATAAAATATGAGTTTGAGATCGATGGCTCCACCGGCCGTATTTTTGACTGGAACGCAGACTTAAGGAGTTAAAAGTGGCATTATGAGACTTCTGTTGGTGGAAGACGACAAAAAACTGAATCAGTCCCTGGCTTTTCAGCTGGAAAAAGAAGGGTTCCAGGTAGACGCCTGTATAGACGGAGAAGAAGCGCTGTATTACGTGGAGCAGGATATTCATGATTTGATCCTGCTGGATCGAATGCTTCCGCGCGTCAGCGGCATGGAGGTGCTTCGCCGGATCCGGCGCTCCCGCCGCCAGGTCCCGGTCATTCTGATCACATCCCTGGGTGAATTGGACGACAAAGTCAAAGGACTGGATTCCGGAGCGGACGACTATCTGGTCAAGCCTTTTGCCTTTGAAGAACTGATGGCCCGGATCCGCTGCATCACCCGGCGCCCCCGGAAGATGGCCTTCGGCGAGGCGGTCTCCTGCGGAGATCTGTCCTATGATGTTTCCGAGAACCGGCTGAACGGCCCGCAGGGGAACTGCAGTCTGTCCAGGAGGGAAGGCATGCTGCTGGAGACGTTTCTGCGAAATCCGTCTCAGACTCTTTCCCGCCCCCAGCTGCTCACAAAGGTATGGGGACCGGACAGCGATGTGGAAGACGGCAATCTGGACAATTACATTCATTTCCTGCGCCGCAGGCTGCAGGCCGTGGGCAGTTCTCTGAAGATCCAGACGGTACGGGGCGTAGGATACCGACTCCAGCAGCCGTAAACCACGTACATATTTACTTTGCAGAGGGAGGTTCCCATGTTCCGGAAAGTCCATATCCGCCTGTGCCTTCTTTGCGCCGGGATTACGATTTTTATTCTCCTTGCCATGTCCTTCGGTTATCTGTATATTTCAGAGCAGGGACTTCGCAGCAATCATTTTATCTCTTTTCAGAACGATATGAATACTGTGCTCTCCAATCTGGAGCAGCAGACAGAGATTACCTACGAGTGGCTGACCCGGATCGAAGCCGGGGGAAAATACCGGATCCGTATTCTGGACAACGGCGTCCCTCTTCATTTCAGCCTTTCGGACTCCGAAACAGAACGTCTGCTTTTTGAACAGGCATGGGAGATCTGTACAGAAGACTATCCGCTGACGGAGACAACTGAATCTTATGGCGTCCGCCATGTGGAATTTCCCTTTTCGTCCAGTCAGAACAGGCAGAATGATTATTATGCCTGTGCCGCCCTGTCCGACCGACACGGCGCTGAACTCCAGATCCTGATCCTTTCTTCTCTGGATCCGCTGGAACAGCAGATCCGGAACCAGCGCATCCTGTTCCTCCTGCTGGATGTATTCGCCGTCGCCGCATTGTCCCTTTTTGCCTGGCATTTTACAAAACGGCTTTTAATGCCATTGGAAGAAAGCCGCATACGTCAGGAACAGTTCGTCGCGTCTGCTTCCCATGAGCTGCGCACCCCTCTGGCTGCCATTCTGTCCTGCGCGTCCGCATCGGAGCATGCTCTTGGAGAAGAACGCCGTCAGTTTCTGAACGCGATCCAGTCTGAAGGAAAACGCATGTCCCGGCTGATCGACGACATGCTCCTGCTGGCGAGAGCGGATCAGCAGAGCTGGGACATCCGGAAAAAGGAGACAGAAACAGACACGCTTCTCCTGGACGTCTACGAAGCCTATGAACCTCTGGCCCGGGAAAAATCCATCCGGCTTTCCATCCAGCTCCCCGATACGGCTCTTTCTCCCTGTCTCTGTGATCCGGAACGGATCCGGCAGATCCTGGGTATCCTGATCCACAATGCGGTCAGCTACACCCCTTCCGGCGGGCAGATCCGGCTCACCCTGTCCGGTGACGGGCATCATACACGCTTTTCCGTAACAGACAACGGCATCGGGATACCCGATGCCGAGAAAAAACGGATCTTTGAACGCTTTTACCGCGCGGATCAGTCCCGCAGTGAGAAAGGCCACTTTGGACTGGGCCTTTCCATCGCCGCCCAGATACTGAAAGCCCACGGCGGCAGACTCACGGTGGAAGATACGCCGGGCGGAGGGAGTACCTTCATTCTGACTCTCCCATGACCGCTTATCGGATCAGCCCAAGGTTTCTCGCCCATATGTTGTAAGCCTGCACACAGTCCTCCACCGGTACTACACAGAGCAGCACAAACAGTACCGCGCCTGTCATGATACAGATCTTCGCCATGGGAAAAACCTTCCGCTGACGCAGGATCATGGCCGCATACACGACCGCCATCCAGATCATGAACGTCTGCGGCAGGATCCGGTTCACGGTCAGTCCATACACATCTATATACATGACCAGCTTGCTCATGGCCGTGACAATAAGCAGTAATGTCAATACAGATAATACGACATTCAGGATACGCAGTCCCTTATTTTCTTCCATCCGATGTTCCGAAAAAAGCGACGCGCACAAAAGGAAGAACAGATTAAAAAACGAGATCACGCACAGCTCGAAAAATCCCTGCCTTGCATATTCTGCATATGTAAAGCCCTCCGGCCGGATCCCCGCAAACGCGGAAAACAGATATTCCGCCTGGAGCCAGATACAAAGCACATAAACCAGACACAGAATCCCCAGCGCCGTATAGAATGCCGTATCCGGAAGCATTCTTGCTTTCTCTCCGGCCGCCCTTACCTTTTCGCGGTCGATCCGATCCGTATAACGGCCCCGGATACTGCCGTAAACCAATCCAAACAGATACGCCGATACGGGAAGAGAAAACAGGATCCTTATCAGAGTCGCCAGGAAATGTTCCGACAGATAAATCCCCAGACCGCCGAGCGCCGCCTCAAATCTGGCGTCCGCGCTGGACAGAAGGGGCAGGACGATCATCAGCAGGGGAATGGCCAGTATCAGTCCGCATCCGATGCCGGCCGCATACCGCATCCGTCTGGCGCCCCCGCCTGCTCCTGCTTTCTCCTCCGGAACCGCTCCCTTTATTTCTTCTGTGCCGGTACCATCTCTCTCTCCTCCCAGCAGGACCCGCAGCTGGCAGCCAAAATTGGAAAACGGTACGAAGATGCCCGCATTCCACAGATCAAAAAATATCCAGCGGGAGGTCTTCCCTTCTTCCAGAAGTCTGCCCGACGCCGTCAGCGTCCAGTAGGCAGCCGCCACAATCAGAGCGAGTACCTGCAGCCCCGGCATAATGCTCCAGAATGCTCCCGGCACGCCGATCCCGATAACCGCGCACGCCCAAAACACGCTCTCCACGGTCAGTTTCTTTCCCTTCCCCAGATTGTACGCCAGCACCGCCGCCACGTAGCAAACCGTAAATAGGGCCAAATTTCTTCCAAAATATCCCGCAGAAAAAGTGTAGATAAATCCATATCCGAGCAGCAGATAAATCAGCGCAAAGATACGGTCCCTCCGGTCCGCAGTTACTCTCTTGTCTGTATTCATGATTCCGCTCCTCCTTTCTCTTCCTCGTCCGGCACATACTCCAGCAGATCTCCCGGCTGGCAGTCCAGCGCCCGACAGATGGCGTCCAACGTAGTCAGGCGTACCGCCTTCGCCTTGTTATTCTTCAGTATGGACAGATTCGCCAGCGTAATATCCACTTCCCTTGCCAGCTCCGTCAGTCCGATCTTTCTCTTTGCCATCATGACATCCAGATTGATGATAATCGCCATATTCTATCCCGTCCCTTCCGTCAGATCGTCAGATCATTCTCCAGTTTGTAATTCACCGCCCGGTCGAAAACCTGGGCCAATACCTTGCTGAACAAACCCGCCACAATAAAAACCAGGACGATGACCAGTACCGCCGGTGTCAGATACAGACAGGCCCTCCCCACGCTCACCAGGACGATCAGAAAACTGTAAGTCCCCATCCGGTTCAGGCTCTCCACATTCTCTCTCACAAAGCAGTCGTCCGCCAGGACGCTTGCAAAGATCTTCCTGAGTTCCCGGATAATCAGCACCGCCAGCAGTCCGGAAACGGCAAACAACAGCACCATCTGTCCGTAATACTGTTCAAAACGGGGATTGATCGTCCCATAAAAACGGATGCTGAACGGCAGCGTCAGCGTCACCAGAATTCCTCCCGCAAACATGGCGTCCAGCATCCACTTGGTAAATATCGTCAATCGGTCTTTCATCACAGCCTCCTCAGAATCCGGCACGTTCTCCATGAATTTCCGTGCTCCTTTTGAAGACAGGATATCACTGCCGCAACCGATTGTCAATATATTTTTATTGAATTACGATAAATTTTTATTGTATTTTGTGAGGTGCTGGCATTTTAGAATTCATTCTGATATGATGAAGTGAAAAGGGGGAATCATTATGCTGAAGCAGATCGATCTATTTAATCTGAAGCTGAACCATGTACGCATTTTCATAGAAGCTGCAGAATACGGAAGTTTCTCCGCCGCCGCGGAGCGTCTGCACGTAACCCAGCCCATGGTCAGCAAAACAATACAGAATATCCAGCAGGAGCTGGGCTTAATTCTCTTTGTCCGGGATCATGGAAAAATGCAGCTGACACCGGCCGGCAGTTATCCGGAATCTCTTGGAAAGTCATGAAGAGATCTTCTCTGGCTCTCTTTGTGCCCAAAAGCAATCCCCTCAGTCAAAAAGAACAGATTTCTTTCTCCGATCTCCGGTCAGAGAGCTTCATCGCTCTCTCCGCAGATGTAGACAGTGAATATATCCTGCTTCTGAACAGGCTGGCCGCGGAAGCAGGTTTTATTCCCAGAATCAGCTGCTATGTACCTAATGAGAATTCTTTCAAAATCAATCTGATCATGGGGAACGGCGTCGTTCTGGCCGATTCGGCCTGCGCGCTGGAAAATGAATATATTAAAAAATTCGAGTTTCCTGATAAACCCAACGGAACTGTTCTGGCATGGAAAACGAAAAACAATGTTGGAAAAGTAGACCAACTGTTTGATGAATTCATTTGATTATTCCATTCTGTTATACTTCTATCCTTTCTGTTCATTTTACAGACAAAAGTATCAGCTATACAATGAAGACAGAATTTACTTTTGGAGGTGTACAAAATGACAGAATGGGATTCATGGGCGGATTGGATCTTCAGGGAGTCGTAGACGTGCCCGACGTCACAGAACAGCAGCTGCGCGACGAAGTAGACCGCTGCATCCGTGAGTACGGAAAAACTATGGGCAGCTATGTGATTTATGGCTGTTCTGTAGATATGTATGATCCCGAAGCCTTCAAACCGGGCCATAAAATCGGCATTATTATCGACCAGGCTATGAAAGCGGCGCAATAACTGCTGCCGGCAACGGAACATCCGATTAACAGTGCTGCGGAGCATTAGGGATCCGGCTCCCGCGGCAGAAAGCCGGATGGACACGCAAACGCGTCCGTCCGGCTCACTGCTGCAGGATCAAGCATTTAAAAACCATACTCTTTCTTATAGATTGTACAGGTCACCGTCCCGTCCGCATTCTTTTCTGCAAACTCGATTTTGAGCACGGCCTCTGTTTCTGATTCTTCGTACTGCGCCGAATAACTGTTCCCGTTCTCAAACTCTTCCGGATAGAATACCGTCGAATCTACATCCCCTTCTCCGGCATCCCATTCAAAAAGATATTCTCCGTCTTTTTCTTCAACGGTCTGGCTGTCTTTGGCTTCCATACCTATCTTCTCCAGAACGGAATGAAGGTTTTCCTCCCCTTTGTGTGAAGCTTCCAAAAAGGCCAGATAGTCGGCGGATGCTTCCGGGTGATCGATAAAACTTTCGGCCAGGTCCTGAAGCGTTCCCTCGTCTTCCCATGTTTCCTCAACAGACTCCCCGTCATTTTCTTCCCACATTCTCTCCATTTTTTCGATATACTGTGCAGCTTTCTCCGGATCTGCCTTGCTTTCCGGAATGGGCAAACGGAAGATCAGGTTTGTACCCTCATACTCCGGATTCGGCACAATCACACCGTTCTGCTCATCATAATCATATGCTTCTTTTTCATACAATGTTTTATCCAGCACACACAGATAGATCTCCCTGTCCGCAAAGCAGGCGATGCTGTCGCAGTCAATCATGCGGTACACAACGCCATCGGCCTCGATCTCCGTGTATCCCCCGTCCATGGCAGCAACATTATATCTCCAGGGTTCCAGACCTTGAATCAGAGGAGAGATAAAATACCCTTCCCCGTTGCTCCAGAATTCTTCCTTTGTCAGCGGACTGCCGTCCAGAGCAGAGATTCCCACCACTGCATAGAAATGGTCTTTTTCGATGGCGTTCCCATCCTCATCCAGAGAGAGCAGGTTCTCTCCTTCTGTCATACCCAGTAATGTAAACGCATATTCTTTTCCATTCTGTGTCTCATTGACTGATATGGCCCCTTCTTCCCGAAACAGATCTGCCACTTCCTCATATCCCATCTCTTCCGCGGCCTCATCCGGTGTGAGGAACCGCATGGCAGCGTGGACTGTTACGGCAGACAGTGCACCTATACACACGATAGCTGCAGCAGCCGCTTTATAAGATCTCTTTTTCTTCATATCTGTGCTCTCCTTCCATTCCTGCATGATTCTCTGATGCAGGCAATCATCCGGCATTTCTTCCGTATGGAGACAGCCCTTCAATAAAACGTCCAGTTCATACGGTTTCTTATCTGACTTCATATCCGTGCTCCTCCATTCTTTCTCTTAATATTTTTCTTGCTTTATAGAGCCTGCTCTCCACTGTGCCCCTGGGAATCTTCAGAATGTCTGCTATCTCGCCCGCCGTCAGATCCATGGCATAATGCAGCACCACTACAATCCGATAACGCTCTTTCAGCGCCGATACTTCCTTACTTAATATCTTTGCGATCTCCTGATCCTCCAGCACCTGTTCCGGCAGCGGCTGGCTGCTCACAAAGCACACGCTTTCCAGCTGCTCGTCCGTGTCTGCCCGAGGCGCGATGCGCTGTCTTCTGGCATATTTTCTTCTCTTCGCCTTCCATTGAAAAACCGCTTTTCCGATAAGCCAGCTCTTTGGATTCCTTCGAAAATCGATGGCGTCCTTCTGCTCCATCGCCGCCAGCCACGTATCCTGGAACAGTTCATCCGCTTCGTCCCGGTTTCCTGTCAACCGCAGGCAGACAGCATAAATATCCTTCTCATACTGGATCAACAAATCTTCAAATTCATCCCTTGTCACTGTGTTCTCTCCTTCGTCCATGAACTTACAGGCCCTGTACTTCTATATAGTCTCCGGAACAAAGATCCTTCATTTTATGTGCAAAATTTACGTACAAAATTCAAAAGAGAGCCTCTTGTACCCTCGCTTCCTCAGTGCTACAATAAGTCTGTAACGTCGTATTATTCTATCATCATACAGGAGGTATTGCTATGAGAAAAAATTTCGGGGCCAAGCCCTATACTTATCCGCAGCCGGTGTTGATCATCGCCGCCTATGATGAAAACGGCACGCCGGACGCCATGAACGCTGCCTGGGGCGGGATCAGCGACGACACGCAGATCTCCATGTGCCTGAGCGCCGGTCATAAAACAGTGAAAAACATTCAGGCCCGCAAAGCCTTTACCGTCAGCATGGCAGATGCGGCTCACGTGGTTGCCTGCGATTATGTCGGCATCGTCTCCGGAAATAAAGTGCCTGATAAATTCGAGAAAGCCGGATTCCATGCCACAAAGTCCGAATTTGTGGACGCTCCGTTGATCGATGAGCTTCCCATGACTCTGGAGTGCACACTGGTCAGCTATGATCCCGAGACCTGCCGCCTGGTAGGCGAGATCGTCAATGTCAGCGCGGACGAGCGCATCCTCGATGAGAATGGCAAGATCGATCCCGCGAAGCTGGAGCCGATCACCTTCGATCCGGTCAACAATGCGTATCTGAAACTGGGTGAGAAAGTTGGAAATGCATTCAAGGATGGAATGCAGCTGAAATAGACAAATAAACTGAACCTGTTATTCAGCGAATAACACAATTGAGATATATGCAGTAATATGCTATACTAAATGCAGGAAAGCCAAAACACATAAAAGGCGGTCTACCCTCCGAGTTTCGGAGGGGCTAACCCTCCAGGTTTGTATCCTTTAGATTCAAAAGAAAGGAGGGCGATGCCGATGTATGTTACATATTCGGACTTGATCCAGATAGGTCTCTTCATCGTAGCCCTTATAGGTCTCTTTTACGAGATATTTAAGGGGAAAAAATAGCCGCCACTATTCGCACTAGTGACGGCTGCCTCATATGAGGTAAAGTTATTAGTTTTCGGGTAGGCCGTATGTGTTTGGCTTCCCTTTTTCTATTATCAATATATCACATATAAAAGTAAGGTACAAGAAAAAATTTTTCTTTCCACTATTCCACTATTTCACATCTCGTTCTACTAATATAAAAACACATTCAAAGACTGGTCCAGCTGCGCCGCGATTTCCTCCGCACTACTTCCCAGATCATTCATATCCTGCCAGCCAAGCCATGTCTCGCTCTCCTGCCATCCGGCAAAATATTGGTCCGCTGCATTTTCGTAATCTTCTTCTGATATGGAATTCCCCGAAGCGTCCGTACAGGTTACACTGGGCGTTTCTCCATTATATATGGTTGTGCGGTAGGCAATGGGAGTTGTCAGGATCTTTCCATCCTGCAGCGTAAGAGAACGAACATTCTCATAATATTCTGCGGCTCCATTTTTCATGGTATCGTAAACTGCATAATAAAACTCGCCCTGTTCATTCATATATGTTTTCAGTAAACTGGCAGTATTGGTGGGCGCTTCAGATCCTCCCATGGATCCGGTCATAAGATCCGGCTGGGAATCGCCCTCCACAAAATCAGTCTCACACTCTGCTAATCCGTCATAGTTCTCATTGATTTCATAAAATCTGCTGTAGGTATACATACCGGTTCCGCCCATGTTGGAGACGACCACCTCATATCTGCCGTTGTGATCCAGGTCCGCAACCGCATACTGATAAAGGTCGTCGGCATAGTCCGGATCCCCGGCCCACATATCCCTGTTTTCCGCAATCACCCGCGTCTGACTGTACGTACTCCTCTGCCCATCCATAGATGCAAGGTAATCCCAGTAGTCCCCCTTCGCGTCCATGATTGCCGCCACATTGTCTGTCAGGCGGTTTTTAAGCAGGTACTCTGTAAGCAGCTGATCTTCCTCGAATCCCTGTTTGTTTTCCAGCTGAAAGTATATCCGGGCAAGCTGATACCCTTCGCCTGACATGGTCTCATACTCGCAGATTGTGATCACATCATCCAGTCCGTCCTCATTGTAATCCTTAAACGCCACTGCAGACACAGCCAGGAACAGATCTGGATTGGTGTGTTCCTCATTCCATCCGGGGAATTCATACAATACCTGTCCATCCTCCATGAGGTAGAATCTCACATCCGGATTCATGCCGTCCGCCGCAAAAGAACTGTTTTCCGGGGCATAGGCTGCAAATGTCACGTTGCCCCATTCGCCCAGATCTGTCTGAAACGTCTGATCCTGTATGCGCGTACCGGAAGTATCCGAACTGTCGTCCTCTGACGTCGGCGCATCCGCGGCATCTGCTTCTGTTTCCGGATCCCCTTTCTCCGAAATATCTTCTGAGATATCTTCCGACATATCAGCTTCTATTTCATCCTGAGCGCTGCCGCATCCAGTCATCCCAGCCAGCAGCATAAACAAAACCGCGAACAATAATCCTTTTTTCCTCATGACAGATATCCTCCCACTTTCTCTTCCGCAATCTGTATTTTAATTATACACCACATTGGGGCGTCTTACAGCTGAAAAGAAAAAAGAAACCCACGAGCAAACACTCGGGGGTTTCTGTATTCCGCCTTTCAGGCGTATATTTTATTGCTTACGCGCAAATTACTCGATAACGGTAGCAACACGTCCGGAACCAACGGTTCTTCCGCCCTCACGGATAGCGAAGGTAAGACCCTGCTCCATAGCGATCGGGTGGATCAGCTCGATGGTCATCTCAACGTTGTCGCCCGGCATGCACATCTCGGTTCCTTCCGGAAGGGAGATAACACCGGTAACATCGGTGGTTCTGAAATAGAACTGCGGTCTGTAGTTGTTGAAGAACGGCGTATGACGGCCACCCTCGTCCTTGGTCAGAACGTATACCTGAGCAGTAAATTTGGTGTGGCAGGTAACGCTGCCCGGTTTTGCAAGAACCTGTCCACGAACGATCTCGGTTCTCTGGATACCACGAAGCAGTGCTCCGATGTTATCTCCTGCCTGAGCCTCGTCCAGAAGCTTACGGAACATCTCAATACCGGTAACAACCGTTTTCTTCTTCTCTTCTTTAACACCAACGATCTCAACTTCGTCGTTCAGGTGAAGCACACCACGCTCTACTCTACCAGTAGCAACGGTACCACGTCCGGTAATGGTGAATACGTCCTCAACCGGCATCAGGAACGGTTTGTCGGTATCACGCTGCGGATCCGGAATGTACTCATCAACAGTGTTCATGAGTTCCATGATCTTATCGCCCCATTCTCCGTTCGGATCTTCCAGAGCCTTCAGAGCGGAACCTTTGATGATCGGGCATCCTTCGAAGCCGTACTCTTCAAGCTGCTCAGTAACTTCCATCTCAACCAGCTCGATCAGCTCTTCGTCGTCTACCATGTCGCATTTGTTCAGGAATACTACGATATACGGAACACCTACCTGACGGGACAGAAGGATGTGCTCTTTGGTCTGAGCCATAACACCATCGGTAGCTGCTACTACCAGGATAGCGCCGTCCATCTGTGCTGCACCGGTGATCATGTTCTTTACATAGTCAGCATGGCCCGGGCAGTCAACGTGTGCGTAATGTCTGTGCTCGGTCTCATACTCAACGTGTGCGGTGGAGATGGTGATACCACGCTCTCTCTCTTCCGGAGCTTTATCAATGTTCTCAAAATCAGTAGCGGTGTTGCCCGGAACTCTTGCAGCCAGCACTTTGGTGATCGCTGCGGTCAGAGTGGTTTTACCATGGTCTACGTGACCGATGGTACCAATATTACAATGTGGTTTAGTTCTCTCGAACTTAGCTTTTGCCATTTTGATTTCCTCCTTAACAGATAAACTTCTAAGTTTTCTTACGCAATCAGCTAATTTTGATTATATTTCAAATAGACCTGTTTTGCAAGCCCATTTGCATTTTATTTTGCTTTTGAAGCCAGAACTTTTTCCTGTACGCTCTTCGGCACCTGCTCATATCTCTCAAAGAACATGGAGTAGTTACCGCGTCCCTGCGTTCTGGAACGAAGATCGGTTGCATAGCCGAACATCTCTGCCAGCGGCACATAACCTTTGATCATCTTTCCGCCGCCGATGTCTTCCATACCTTCGATATGGCCACGACGGGAGTTGATATCGCCGATAACGTCTCCCATGTAATCTTCCGGAGTCGTTACCTCTACCTTCATGATCGGCTCCAGCAGAACCGCGCCTGCTTTCTGCATAGCTTCCTTGAATGCCAGAGATCCGGCAATGTGGAATGCCATTTCAGAAGAGTCGACCTCATGATAAGATCCGTCATATACGGTAGCGTGAATACCCAGTACCGGGAACCCGCCCAGGATACCGGATTTTGCCGCCTCTTCGATACCTTCGCCGACAGCCGGGATGTATTCTTTCGGAATCGCGCCTCCAACAACGGTGGAATCAAACTTGAACAGTTCCTCGCCGTTGGCATCCATCGGCTCAAAGTGTACTTTACAGTGTCCGTACTGTCCGCGTCCACCGGACTGCTTCGCATACTTGGAATCCACGTCCACCGCTTTGGTAATGGTCTCTTTGTAAGCAACCTGCGGAGCTCCTACGTTCGCTTCTACTTTGAACTCACGAAGCAGACGGTCTACGATAATCTCCAGATGAAGCTCGCCCATACCAGCGATAATGGTCTGTCCGGTCTCCGGATCTGTATGCGCACGGAAAGTCGGGTCTTCCTCTGCCAGTTTCGCAAGAGACTCGCCCAGCTTGCCCTGACCGGCTTTGGTCTTCGGCTCGATGGCCAGCTCGATAACCGGTTCCGGGAACTCCATGGACTCCAGGATAACCGGATGCTGTTCGTCGCAGATGGTATCACCGGTAGTGGTCACTTTGAATCCAACCGCCGCCGCGATATCACCGGAGTATACTTTATCCAGCTCCTGTCTCTTGTTCGCGTGCATCTGAAGGATACGGCCCACGCGTTCCTTCTTGTCTTTCGTCGAGTTATATACATAAGAACCGGAATTCATGGTTCCCGAGTACACACGGAAGAACGCCAGCTTACCTACGAACGGGTCAGCCATGATCTTAAATGCCAGAGCGGAGAACGGTTCTTCATCAGAAGAATGTCTTTCCACTTCATTTCCTTCCATATCCACACCCTTGATTGCCGGGATATCGGTCGGTGCCGGCATGTACTCAATCACTGCATCCAGCATCTTCTGTACGCCTTTATTTCTGTATGCGCTTCCGCAGCATACCGGAACCGCCGTACACTCACAGGTAGCTTTTCTCAGCACTGCTTTCAGCTCTTCTACAGACGGCTCTTCGCCCTCCAGATACTGCATCATCAGGTCGTCATCCAGCTCGCAGATCTTCTCTACCAGCTCGGTGCGGTACAGTTCGGCGTCGTCTTTCATATCATCCGGGATATCCGTGATAGAAATATCTTCGCCCTTATCATCATTATAAATATACGCTTTCATCTCGAACAGATCGATGATTCCCTTGAACTCATCTTCCTTTCCGATCGGAAGCTGAATGCAGATGGCATTCTTGCCCAGACGGGTCTTGATCATGTCCACTGCATTGTAAAAATCTGCACCCAGGATATCCATCTTGTTGATGAATGCCATACGCGGTACATTGTAGGTGTCAGCCTGACGCCATACGTTCTCGGACTGAGGCTCTACACCGCCCTTCGCACAGAATACGCCGACAGCGCCGTCCAGTACGCGAAGGGAACGCTCTACCTCAACGGTAAAGTCCACATGGCCCGGGGTATCAATGATATTGATACGATGCTCGAGAGCGCCCGGCTTCGGCTTGCAGTTCTCCTGCAGCGTCCAGTGACAGGTCGTTGCTGCAGAAGTGATGGTGATACCTCTCTCCTGCTCCTGCTCCATCCAGTCCATGGTAGCAGTACCTTCATGGGTATCTCCGATCTTATAGTTTACACCAGTATAATACAGAATACGCTCGGTCAATGTGGTCTTACCCGCATCGATATGAGCCATAATTCCGATATTCCTGGTTCTCTCCAACGGATATTCTCTTCCAGCCAATGGATTTTCCTCCTTATACGAGTCGCCAAACGAGGCGCGCGCTTATTAGAATCTGTAATGAGCGAACGCCTTGTTTGCTTCTGCCATTTTATGCATGTCTTCTTTTCTCTTCACGGCCGCTCCGGTGTTGTTGGCTGCATCCATGATCTCGTTCGCCAGTCTTTCTTCCATGGTCTTCTCGCCTCTCTTGCGGGAGAACATGGTCAGCCAGCGAAGCGCCAACGCCTGACGGCGGTCGGCTCTGACTTCGATCGGCACCTGATAGGTAGCTCCGCCGATACGTCTTGCCTTTACTTCGAGAACCGGCATGATGTTGTTCATAGCCTCTTCAAATACTTCCAGAGCCGGCTTCTCGGTCTTTGCTTCTACTCTGGCGAATGCTCCGTATACAATCTTCTGAGCTACGCCTTTCTTACCATCCAGCATGATATTGTTGATCAGCTTGGTAACCACTTTATTGTTGTACAGCGGATCCGCCAGTACGTCTCTCTTCTGAGTATGTCCTTTACGTGGCACGGTACTTCCCTCCTTAATACGTGTTTTACCGGATCTTCCCCGGTAAGATTCACTTGTTAAATCATCGGTACTCACATGTGTCGTTCTACGTGTGTTCATGCCCGGTAATTCTTCTATAATCAAACCCCGCAGTCATAGGTTCGTTCGGATGAACCCCCGGCACAAGGCGCACATCAAGTGCTGCCAACCATCATAGTTCTGTTTGTGATACTTCTTATTTTATACTCGAAAATCCATCTGCTTTGCAGATGATTCGCCAAAATTATTTCTTAGCGTCTTTCGGTCTCTTAGCGCCGTATTTGGAACGCGCCTGGCGTCTCTTTGCAACGCCTGCAGTATCCAGCGTACCACGCACGATGTGATATCTGGTACCCGGAAGGTCTTTTACCCTTCCACCACGGATCAGCACCACGCTGTGCTCCTGAAGGTTGTGTCCTTCACCCGGAATATAGCTGGTAACTTCGATACCGTTGGAAAGACGTACTCTGGCGATCTTCCTCAGAGCAGAGTTCGGCTTCTTCGGAGTCGCGGTCTTTACTGCGGTGCAAACGCCGCGCTTCTGCGGTGCGGATGCGTCGGTCGGTCTCTTCTTCAGAGAGTTAAATCCTTTCTGGAGAGCCGGTGCAGTAGACTTCTTTACAGAGGTCTGTCTTCCTTTTCTTACTAACTGATTGAATGTTGGCATTCCTTTCACCTCCTGCATATTTTGGTGGCAGGTCTATCCTGCGAATATGACTGCTGTGATTCCAGACTTGCTGAAATACATGCGCCTAAATACGCATGCTAGATTATTATATAAAAGGCGATTTTTCTTGTCAAGCGGTTTTTTGCTGAATTTCGGCTGTTTTCCGCGGTTTTTTATTCTGTTTAAGCCGACAGGTCATCCGTGAGAATCGGAAGAAACTCCATTTCTTATATTTTTCTTAAGTTTCTGGACATTCCGGAATTTTAGTGCTATGATAGGTCAAATTCAGAGAAAGGAACCTGTAATATGCTGAAAACCTTTTTAAGAGCGCTTTTAAAGCCTTTCTCCTTCGTTCCGGCGCTGATGATGATGTATCTGATTTTTTCTTTTTCCGCCCAGGACGGTACCGCTTCCGGCAACCTGAGCTACAAAGTCAGCGAGATCATCGTGGAATCCGCCAATGAGGCCTTTGAACTTGAATGGTCCGACGACCAGATCGACTATTACATAGAACGGATTCATCATCCCGTGCGAAAGCTCGCCCATATGACCGAATATTTTCTGTTGGCCGTCTCTGTCTCCTTCCCCCTCTATGTGTACGGGGTCCGGGGGCTGTGGCTGCCGATCCTGGCAGGAGGCTTTTGCGTGGCCTTTGCTGCGCTGGATGAATACCACCAGTCATTTGTTGCCGGGCGCGGCCCTTCCAAACGCGACGTGGCCATCGACAGCATCGGCATACTGGCCGGAGTGCTGATGGTACAGTTCGTCTGTTTTATAGGAAGGATGACCATTTTCCGGCCGCTGGCCAAACGGAAAAAAAGAGAAAGAAAGACCGCATAATAAATGCGAACCAGTGAAACCGCCGCACAAAATCCAACCTGTACGGCGGTTATTTTTTGAAAAAAATCAGGCATAAACAACAATTCTACCATGGAGAGGTGTACGATTTTACGGATCTGGTATAAGATAAAGGCAGAAAAAGCGAGGTAATATTATGGATCTGGAAAAAATCGGAAAATATATCGCGACCAAGAGAAAGGCTCTGGGCATAACGCAGGTTCAGCTGGCAGAAAGACTGGGCATGAGCGACAAGTCGGTGTCAAAATGGGAAAGAGGCATCTGCCTGCCGGATGTGTCCGTATACATGGAACTGTGCGAAATCCTCGGCATCACACTGAACGAGTTCATTGCAGGAGAAGATCTGGACCAGGAGAACGTGGTAAAACAATCGGAAAAAAATCTGATACAGGTGGCGAAAGACGGAGATGAGAAAAAGAAGAAAATGAAAATCATCATCGTATTTCTGCTCTGCCTGGTGCTGCTCGTCACAGGAATATTGTTCGCAGCTTTGTTCCTGAATGGAGAATTTTCCACCAATTATATAGAACCGCTTCCCCGGGACAGCGCGGAAATGGAGATCGCGCAGATCCCGGATTTTCAGGATTTCAAGATCAAACTGATCGCTGTCGGAGGCGGAGCAAAATATTCTATGGAATTTGATATCCTGGAAGGGGTCTCCGAAAGAGAATACTATGGCCGGTCTGCTTCCGGGATAGCAGAGAAGATCCCTATATCTCCCGATGCCGGCATAGACCTGACGGCTTTTCTCTACGGCAGGGACGGACTGAGCGTAATACCGGTAGAAGATATACGCGAACAGGCAGATCATCTGCAGAACGATTATATATATATGATATCCGTGAAATTCGGCGGCAGGATAGAGGAATAGAAAAAGAGACCGTTCCATCTGGAATCCAGACACTGAAAAAGTCTGAATCCTGCGGAACGGTCTCTTTCTTACATATCAAAGGCTAAGAATCGGTATCAGCCGATAGCACTTTATTATTATTTACTCTTCTTCGTCTTCCTCAAAGGCGTCCTCTGCCCCTTCCTCATCGAAGGTTTCTTCCATATCCTCCTCTATATCGTCGGATACTTCATCCAGATCCAGAATCTCCTCATCATCGTCTATGTCCATAATGTCGTCTTCCTCTTCGCTGACGCTGAGGGAATCCTCGTCTTTCAGATCTGTATTAAGTTTTACGTCACGGTAGCGCTTCATTCCCGTACCTGCCGGGATCAGCTTACCAATGATAACGTTTTCTTTCAGACCCAGCAGCGGATCGATTTTTCCTTTGATTGCCGCTTCAGTCAGAACCTTTGTGGTCTCCTGGAAGGATGCCGCAGACAGGAAGGAATTGGTCGCCAAAGATGCTTTGGTAATACCCAGCAGAACCTGTTTGCCCTCTGCCGGAGCTTTTCCTTCTTCCACCAACTGTTTGTTAATATCCTCAAATTCCAGGATATCCACCAGGGTGCCCGGCAGGAAGTCGCTGTCGCCGTTATCTTCCACACGGATTTTCTTCAGCATCTGACGCACGATCATCTCGATGTGTTTATCGTTGATCTCCACGCCCTGCAGACGATATACTCTCTGCACTTCCTGAAGCAGATAATCCTGTACGGAGCGCACACCCTTGATCTTCAGAATATCGTGCGGGTTGATGCTTCCTTCTGTCAGGGCATCGCCGGCTTCCACGTAAGCGCCGTCCATGATCTTGATACGTGAATCGAACGGGATCAGATAAGTCTTCGTGTCTCCGGTCTCCGGATTGCTGACAATGATCTCTCTCTTCTTCTTCATATCGTTGATCGTGGCGTTGCCCGCAATCTCTGTTACAATAGCAAGACCCTTCGGCTTTCTCGCCTCGAAAAGCTCCTCGACACGGGGAAGACCCTGTGTGATATCTCCTCCGGCCACGCCTCCGGTATGGAATGTACGCATGGTCAGCTGGGTACCCGGCTCACCGATGGACTGTGCCGCGATGATGCCTACGGTCTCTCCTACCTGTACCGCCTCTCCGGTCGCCATGTTGGCGCCGTAGCACTTCGCGCAGACGCCGATACGGGAACGGCAGGTCAGCGCGGTACGGATGCGGACTTTCTCGAACGGCTTTCCGTCTTTGTCCACGCCGTATTTTACAACTGCGGCCGCACGTTTCGGAGTAATCATATGGTTTGCTTTCACGATCACGTTTCCATCTTTATCGCAGATGGTCTCCGCCGCAAAACGTCCGGTAATACGCTCTTCCAGGGACTCGATCAGCTCTTTGCCGTCTGTGAAGGCGCGTACTTCCATTCCCGGGATCTCTCCGTTTTCGCTGCAGTCCGTCTCACGGATGATCAATTCCTGAGACACATCCACCAGACGTCTGGTCAGATAACCGGAGTCCGCCGTACGCAGAGCCGTATCGGACAGACCTTTACGCGCTCCATGCGCGGACATGAAGTATTCCAGTACGTCCAGTCCTTCACGGAAATTGGACTTGATCGGCAGCTCGATGGTGTGTCCGGTCGTATCCGCCATCAGGCCTCGCATACCGGCCAGCTGTTTGATCTGTTTGTCGGAACCACGGGCTCCGGAGTCCGCCATCATATAAATATTGTTGTATTTATCCAGACCATCCAGCAACGCTTTCGTCAGCACCGCGTCGGTCTCTTTCCAGGTCTCCACGACCTCTTTGTAACGCTCTTCCTCGGTGATCTTACCGCGTTTGTAGTTGCGTGTGATCTTATCCACAGTCTCCTGAGCCTTGCGGATCAGTTCCGGTTTCTCAGGCGGCACCGTCATATCGGAGATCGATACGGTCATGGCCGCTCTCGTAGAATATTTATAACCCATGGACTTGATATCGTCCAGCACCTCCGCAGTCTTGGTCGCGCCATGCGTGTTGATGACTTTCTCCAGGATCTGCTTCAGGCCTTTCTTGCCCACATGGAAGTCCACTTCCAGCTTCAGTTCATTTCCGGGGATCGTACGGTCTACGAATCCCAGATCCTGCGGAAGGATCTCATTGAACAGGAAACGTCCCAGCGTAGATTCTTCGACACTGCTGAGCACCGTGCCGTCCGGCATCTTCTTCGTCACACGAACCTTGATACGGGTCTGAAGGGTCAGCGCGCCGTTCTCATATGCAAGGACCGCCTCGTTTACACTGTGGAATGCTTTGCCTTCTCCGATCGCTCCCGGTCTCTCCTGGGTCAGATAATAGATACCAAGGACCATATCCTGAGACGGTACCGCCACAGGACCGCCGTCAGACGGCTTCAGCAGGTTGTTCGGGGACAGCAGCAGGAACCGGCACTCGGCCTGTGCTTCCACAGACAGCGGCAGATGCACTGCCATCTGGTCTCCGTCGAAGTCCGCGTTGAACGCGGTACACACCAGCGGATGCAGCTTAATCGCCTTTCCCTCTACCAGGATCGGCTCAAACGCCTGGATACCCAGACGATGCAGAGTAGGCGCACGGTTCAGCATTACCGGATGTTCTTTGATCACGTCTTCCAGGACGTCCCATACCTCCGGCTGCAGGCGTTCCACCATCTTCTTCGCACTCTTGATATTGTGAGCGGAACCGTTGGATACCAGTTCCTTCATAACAAACGGTTTAAACAGCTCAATCGCCATCTCTTTTGGCAGACCGCACTGATAGATCTTCAGTTCCGGGCCCACCACAATAACGGAACGTCCGGAGTAGTCCACACGTTTCCCGAGCAGGTTCTGACGGAAGCGACCCGATTTGCCTTTCAGCATATCCGACAGAGATTTGAGCGCACGGTTGCCGGGTCCGGTCACCGGACGGCCTCTTCTGCCGTTATCGATCAGAGCGTCTACCGCTTCCTGGAGCATACGTTTCTCATTGCGCACAATGATGTCCGGCGCTCCCAGATCCAGAAGTCTCTGAAGACGGTTGTTTCTGTTAATAATCCTCCGGTACAGATCATTCAGGTCGGAGGTCGCGAAACGTCCGCCATCCAGCTGTACCATCGGCCGCAGATCGGGCGGAATCACCGGGATCGCATCCAGGATCATCCATTCCGGCTTGTTTCCTGAGCAGCGGAATGCTTCCACTACCTCCAGTCTTTTGATAATGCGGGCACGCTTCTGTCCGGAAGCATTCTTCAAAGCCGTCTTCAGCTCTAGGGAATCCTTTTCCAGATCAATCGCCTGCAGCAGTTCCTTGATGGACTCTGCTCCCATGCCCACCCGGAACGCACCCGGTTCCGGATATTTTTCTTTCATATCCTGGTATTCTTTTTCAGAAAGCACCTGCTTGTACAAAAGCTCGGTCTTTCCGGGATCCAGGACAATATAAGATGCAAAATACAGCACTTTCTCCAGAGTCCTCGGAGACAGATCCAGGATCAGCCCCATACGGCTCGGGATTCCTTTGAAGTACCAGATATGGGATACCGGAGCTGCCAGTTCGATGTGTCCCATACGCTCACGGCGCACATTTGATTTGGTTACTTCCACGCCGCAGCGGTCACAGATAACCCCTTTGTACCTGATCTTTTTGTACTTTCCGCAGTGGCATTCCCAGTCCTTGCTCGGTCCGAAAATACGCTCGCAGAACAGTCCGTCCTTCTCAGGCTTCAGTGTCCTGTAGTTGATCGTCTCCGGCTTTTTTACTTCGCCTCTGGACCATTTGCGGATCGTCTCAGGGGACGCAAGTCCGATCTTGATCGCGTCAAATGTCATCGGCTGATAAACCTCATTGTTCGTCGTTTCCGGCATGAACGGCACCTCCTATCTATTCATCAAAATCAAGCTCTTCGTCCAGGTCGAACGGCTCGTCGTTTTCCGGCTCGTCATCCACATTCACCAGCTCTTCGCCATCAAACTCCTGCTGGCTGAATCCATGCTCGCCGAAAGAAGATCTGTCATCGCTGCCATATCCTCTGCTGTCCGATTCCAGAATGGAACGGATATCCACATCGCCATACTCGCTGTTCTCCATAATCTCCACTTCTGTGTTGTCGTCACGCAGCACGCGCACATCCAGCGCCAGAGACTGCAGTTCTTTAAGCAGCACTTTGAAAGATTCCGGAATACCCGGTTCCGGTATATTATCTCCTTTAATAATTGCCTCGTAAGTCTTGACGCGTCCGATCACATCGTCGGATTTCACGGTCAGGATCTCCTGCAGGGTGTAGGATGCGCCGTATGCCTCCAGCGCCCACACCTCCATCTCTCCGAATCTCTGTCCGCCGAACTGGGCTTTTCCGCCCAGCGGCTGCTGGGTAACCAGAGAGTACGGTCCCGTAGAACGGGCATGGATCTTATCATCCACCAGATGATGCAGCTTCAGGTAATGCATGTGTCCGATCGTTACCGGGCTGTCAAAGAATTCACCGGTACGCCCGTCACGCAGGCGCACTTTTCCATCTCTGGAGATCGGCACGCCCTTCCAGAGCTTCCTGTGGTCACGGTTCTCATACAGATAATCCATCACTTCCGGGAGCAGCTCCTGCTCATGCTTTGATTTAAATTCATCCCACTCCAGATTGACGTAATCATTCGCCAGATCCAGAGTATCCATAATGTCATTCTCGTTCGCGCCGTCGAATACCGGAGTGGAAATATCGAAACCAAGCGCTTTCGCAGCCAGGCTCAGATGGATCTCCAGGATCTGTCCGATATTCATACGGGACGGCACTCCCAGCGGGTTCAATACGATATCCAGCGGACGTCCGTTAGGCAGGAACGGCATATCTTCCACCGGAAGCACACGGGAAACCACACCCTTGTTTCCGTGACGGCCTGCCATCTTGTCGCCCACAGAGATCTTTCTCTTCTGCGCAATATAGATACGTACCGCCTGATTTACACCCGGAGACAGCTCATCTCCGTTTTCACGGGTAAATACTTTAGCGTCAACAACGATACCATACTCGCCGTGAGGCACTTTCAGGGAAGTATCACGCACTTCTCTGGCCTTCTCGCCAAAGATCGCGCGCAGCAGACGTTCTTCCGCCGTCAGCTCCGTCTCTCCCTTCGGAGTTACTTTACCTACCAGAATGTCTCCGGCACGCACTTCCGCGCCCACACGGATGATACCGCGGTTGTCCAGATCCTTCAGGGCGTCGTCGCCCACGCCCGGCACATCCCTGGTGATCTCTTCCGGTCCCAGCTTCGTGTCACGGGCTTCCGCTTCATATTCTTCAATATGGATAGATGTATACACATCATCCATAACCAGTCTCTCGCTCAGAAGAACTGCGTCCTCGTAGTTATAACCTTCCCAGGTCATAAAGCCGATCAGCGGGTTCTTGCCCAGCGCGATCTCTCCGTTGGAGGTGGACGGTCCGTCTGCAATCACCTGTCCCGCTTCCACCCGGTCTCCCTTGAAGACGATCGGCCTCTGGTTGTAGCAGTTGCTCTGGTTGCTTCTGGTAAATTTCGTCAGATGATAGGTGTCACGCACTCCGTTATCCTGACGAATCACGATCTCATTGGATACAGAACGCTCCACTACGCCCGCATTCTTCGCGATCACGCAGACGCCGGAGTCCACCGCTGTCTTTTCTTCCATACCGGTACCCACCACCGGAGCCTCGGTAATCATCAGCGGCACCGCCTGACGCTGCATGTTGGATCCCATCAGCGCGCGGTTCGCGTCGTCGTTCTGCAGGAACGGAATCAATGCCGTCGCCACAGAGAACACCATCTTCGGAGACACATCCATGAAATCGAACATGGTCTTTTCATATTCCTGCGTCTCCTCACGATAACGGCCGGATACATTATTGCGGACAAAATGTCCTTCATCATCCAGCGGCTCATTCGCCTGCGCCACATGGTAATTGTCTTCTTCATCCGCGGTCATATAGACTACTTCATTTGTAACACGCGGATTAGCAGGGTCGGATTTATCGATCTTGCGGTACGGCGCCTCGATAAATCCATATTCATTGATCCTCGCATAACATGCAAGGGAGTTGATCAGACCGATGTTCGGACCCTCGGGGGTCTCGATCGGGCACATTCTTCCATAGTGAGAATAATGCACGTCGCGGACCTCGAATCCCGCACGGTCACGGGAAAGACCGCCCGGTCCCAGTGCGGACAGACGTCTCTTGTGGGTCAGCTCGCCCAGTGGGTTGTTCTGATCCATGAACTGGGACAGCTGGGAAGAACCGAAAAACTCTTTTACCGCTGCCGTCACCGGTTTGATGTTGATCAGGGACTGCGGAGAGATACCCTCCGTATCCTGCGTCGTCATGCGTTCACGCACCACTCTTTCCAGACGGGAAAGACCGATCCGGTACTGATTCTGAAGCAGTTCGCCCACCGCACGGATACGGCGGTTGCCAAGGTGGTCGATATCGTCGGCATTGCCAAGACCATGCTCCAGATGCATGTTATAGTTAATGGATGCCAGAATGTCATCCTTCGTAATGTGCTTCGGAACCAGCTCGGAAGCCTCGCGGCGAATCGCTTCTTTCAGCTCTTCCGCATCCGTATACTCTTCCATCAGCTTTTCCAGAACCGGATAATATACCAGTTCCTTGATGCCGAGTTCTCTCGGCTCGCAGTCCACATATTTCTTCAGATCCACCATACGGTTGGAGAGCACTTTGATATTGCGTTCCTCTCCTTTGATCCAAACGAACGGAACCGCGGAATCCTGAATCTCTACCGCCAGATCCGCGTCCACTTTCGTATCCGCTTCCGCGATAATCTCTCCGGTAACAGGATTCACCACATCCTCCGCCAGCACCTGGCCGCGGATCCGGTTTTTCAGGGAAAGTTTTTTATTGAATTTATAACGTCCTACTTTTGCCAGGTCATATCTTCTGGGGTCGAAAAACATACCTGTGATCAGGCTCTCCGCGCTCTCAACAGCCAGCGGTTCGCCCGGACGGATCTTTTTATAAAGTTCCAGCAGACCTTCCTGATAGCTCTCTGCTGTATCCTTTGTAAGAGACGCCAAAATCTTCGGCTCTTCACCGAACAGCTCCAGAATCTCGGCATTCGTGCCGTATCCCAACGCACGGATCAGCACCGTAATCGGTACTTTACGGGTTCTGTCAACACGGACATAGAACACATCATTGGAATCCGTCTCATACTCCAGCCATGCTCCGCGGTTCGGAATCACGGTACAGGAGAACAAAAGCTTGCCCACTTTGTCATGGTCAATACCATAGTAGATACCAGGGGAACGTACCAACTGGCTGACGATGACACGCTCCGCGCCGTTGATCACGAAAGTTCCCGTCTCTGTCATAAGCGGCAGATCACCCATGAAAATCTCATGTTCGTTGATCTCATCCGTTTCCTTATTATAGAGACGAACTCTTACTTTCAGAGGAGCAGCGTAGGTGGCATCCCGTTCTTTGCATTCTTCGATCGTGTACTTTGCACCCTCTTTGTCAAGTGTAAAGTCGGTAAACTCCAGGCTCAGCTTTCCGCTGTAGTCGGTAATCGGAGAAATATCCGCAAATGCCTCACGGAGACCTTCATCCAGAAACCACTGGTAGGAATCTCTCTGAACCTCGATCAGATTCGGCATTTCCAGTACTTCCTTTTTGCGGGAATAACTCATTCTGACATTTCTGCCGGATTTGACAGGTTTGATTCTGTTCTTTTCCATTGACATTTCACCCCTTATATTTTTAATCACTGCGATGATCCAGTTTATAACCATTGAGGAATGCAGTAAGCTAGGCCTACCTCACCACAATAGTGCATTGTCCATAATAACATAAACCATCTGCAGTGTCAACCATTTTTTCCCTGAACTGTTACTTATTTAAAGTGCGAAAAAAGGCACCGCAACAGCGATGCCTCTTTGTTGTCCACTCTCTTATTTCAGGGTAACTTTCGCGCCCTCTGCCTCGAGTTTGGTCTTCATCTCCTCAGCCTCTGCCTTGGAAACGCCCTCTTTGATCACCTTCGGTGCACCGTCAACTACATCTTTTGCCTCTTTCAGGCCAAGACCGGTTGCTTCACGAACCACTTTGATAACTTTAACTTTGTTCGGGCCAACCTCGGTCAGCTCTACGTCGAAGGAATCTTTCTCCTCAGCCGCCTCAGCTGCCGGGCCTGCTGCTGCTACAACAACACCTGCCGCTGCGGATACGCCGAACTCTTCCTCACATGCTTTTACGAGCTCATTCAGCTCTAATACAGATAACTCTTTGATTGCTTCAATAAATTCTGCAGTCGTTAACTTTGCCATTTTCATTTACCTCCAATATTCATTCTCTGTTTGTTTCACGCCGCCTCTGCAAGGCGGCCTGTCTGTTTTTTACGCTTCCTGTTTCTCCGCGATCTGATTAAGCACACGCGCGAAGTTTGCGATCGGGCTCTGCATGCTTCCAAGCAGTCTTCCCAGAAGCACTTCTCTGGACGGAACTGCAGCGATAGCAGATATACCCTTTGCATCATAATAAGTTCCTTCCACAACGCCGGCTTTGATCTCCAGCTTGTCTGCCTTCTTCGCGAACTCGGCAAGGATTCTCGCCGGTGCGGTGGCATCTGTTTTGGAAACTGCAATGGCGGACGGACCTGCGAGATGCTGTGCCAGCGGCTCAAACTCCGTTCCCTTCACTGCAAAGTTCAGCATCGTGTTCTTGTAAACCTTGTAAACGATACCTTCTGCTCTCATCTGTTTACGAAGCTGCGTATCCTGCTCAACGGTCAGTCCTACAGGGTCTACCAGAACTACGCAGGCAGCGCCTTCCAGATTTGCAGAAATTTCTTCTACAATCGGTTTTTTCAGTTCAACTTTTGCCATGAATGGTTTCCTCCTTATAGATTTTTAAGAGTGACAACCGCAAGAATTGGTTCCCACCGGAAAATCTTCCGGCAAAAAAATCCCTCTGTGCCGCAGACACAGAGGGATCACAAGTCATTCCATATCGAATGCTTTCCTCGGCAGGCGTTTACAACTTACGCACTCAGGCACCTGCTGTCTTCGGGCAGTCATCTTTAACTGTTTTAAAATATCATAATTTATAGTGGATGTCAACACCCTTTGCAGGCTTTTATGCCAGTTTCAGCGGATTGACCTTTACGCCCGGGCCCATGGTCGGAGCAATGGTTACGCTCTTCAGGTACTGTCCCTTTACAGCGGCAGGTCTTGCTTTGTTGATTGCATCCATAAGCGTCTGGAAGTTGTCCGCTAACTGCTCCTCGGTAAAAGATGCTTTTCCGATCGGCACATGGATAATGTTGGTTTTGTCAAGTCTGTACTCGATCTTACCGGCTTTGATATCCTGAACGGCTTTGGTCACGTCCATGGTGACGGTACCTGCCTTCGGGTTCGGCATCAGGCCTTTCGGTCCGAGCACACGGCCCAGGCGTCCAACAACGCCCATCATATCCGGAGTTGCAACAACCACATCAAAGTCAAACCATCCGCCCTGGATCTTCGGAACCAGTTCCTCAGCTCCTACGAACTCAGCGCCTGCTGCCTGCGCTTCATCTGCCTTCGGTCCTTTTGCGAATACCAGAACGCGAACCTGTTTTCCGGTTCCGTGCGGCAGAACTACCGCGCCGCGGATCTGCTGGTCTGCGTGACGTCCGTCGCATCCGGTTCTGATGTGAGCCTCGATGGTCTCGTCGAATTTTGCGGTTGCCAGTTTTTTCACGATTGCGACTGCTTCGTCTCTATCGTACTGAGTCTGCCTGTCATACAGTTTTGCAGCCTCAACATATTTCTTACCATGTTTCATAATCTTTTTAACCTCCTAGTGGTAATGGCGGGATGAACCCTCCCACGTCTATTTGTCAGCAACAGTTGATTAATCGTCTACTACTGTGATACCCATACTTCTTGCAGTACCGGCGATCATGCTCATAGCTGCCTCCAGGCTGCCTGCAGTCAGATCCGGCATCTTCAGTTCTGCGATCTTCTGAATCTCAGATTTCTTGATCGTAGCGACTTTGTCTTTCTTGGAATTAGCGGAAGCAGTTTTCAGTCCGCATGCTTTCTTCAGCAGTACTGCTGCCGGCGGGGTCTTGGTAATGAAGCTGAAGCTTCTGTCCGCATACACCGTAATCACAACCGGGATAATCATATCTCCCTGGTCAGCGGTTCTTGCATTGAACTCCTTCGTGAACTGCACGATATTTACTCCGTGCTGTCCAAGAGCCGGACCTACGGGCGGAGCCGGCGTAGCCTTTCCGGCCGGAATCTGTAATTTGATATAACCTGTAACTTTCTTTGCCATAACTAAGGCACCTCCTATTGTGGTAATGGCGGGATGAACCCTCCCACGATCTGCGGATACGCTAATCCGCAAACCAGTTTACATTTTCTTGATCTCTGTGAAACTTATCTCCACCGGCGTTTCACGGCCGAACAGATCAACATTGATCGTCACGCTCTGCTTGTTCTCATTGATCGCCTGGATAACACCAACGGTGTCTTTCCAAACGCCTCCGGTCACAACCACAGTATCGCCTTCCGCAAAATCAATCTGTACAGAATCCGAATGGATACCCAGCGGTCTCATTTCTTCGTCTGTGAGCGGAACCGGTTTAGATCCAGGGCCAACAAATCCGGTCACGCCCCTGGTGTTGCGTACCACATACCAGGTATCGTCGTTCATCACCATGTTGATCAGAACGTAGCCCGGGAACATCTTTTTCTGGACCTGACGGCTGACGCCGTCCTTCATCTCCACCACGTCCTGCATCGGAACTCTGACTTCAAGGATCTGATCTTCCAGATGTCTGTTTTCGATTGTCTTCTCAATGTTGGCCTTAACCTTGTTTTCATACCCGGAATAGGTATGAACCACATACCAGTTTGTCTCTGACATAAAATCACCTTTCTCCCAGCTTACAGCGTTACCAGAATGTCAATTCCAAAAGTCATGACCATATCCAGCACTTTGATAATAAGAGCCAAAACAACAGATGTGCTGATAACCGCAATCGTCTGTTTTGTGAGTGATTTCCTGTCTGTCCAGCTGATCTTTTTAAATTCGGCTTTCAGCCCCGTGAACCAACTGGTCTTCTGGGCTTTCTGGGTCTTTTTCGTCTCTCCCATCTTCTCACATCCTTTACGATCCTTCGGCAGAATTACTTCGTTTCTTTATGAAGAGTATGTTTTCTGCAGAAACGGCAGTATTTCTTAGTCTCCATTCTGTCCGGGTGATTCTTTTTTTCTTTGGTCATGTTGTAGTTACGCTGTTTGCACTCCGTACATGCCAATGTGATCTTTACGCGCACAACTTTCCACCTCGCTTTTTATACTTTTTCTTTGGTGATCCTGCGAAAACCACCAATTTTTAGGCATAAAAAAAAAGCCTAAACTTCCATTCGCCAGATTACTATAGCATAGGGCGCATGAAGATGTCAAGGCTTTTTCCTGTTGATTTACTTTTTCTGAAACTCTTCCGCCGCACGTACAAAGGCCGCGAATATTTTTCTGCTGCTTTCTTCCGCGCGGTACGAAAATTCCGGATGCCACTGGACCGCCCAGACAAATCTGCGGTCAGGCATATATACTCCTTCCGTCAATCCGTCTTCCGACACCGCCATGACTTCCAGCCCCGGCGCCAGCTGTCTGACCGCCTGGTGATGGTAGCTGTTGACTGCCAGGCTGCGGCAGCCCAGCAGATCATAAAGGGGTGTTCCTTCCTTGATCTCCACTTCATGTACCGGCACATCATACGGAGGCTTCTGGCAATGCGTCATCCCGGTTCCCCGCTGGGACGGCAGATCCTGATACAGGGTCCCGCCCAGGGCCGCATTCAGGAACTGTATGCCTCTGCAGATTCCCAAAACCGGTATGTTTTTGTGCAGCACTTCTTCCAAAAGCATCTTTTCCATCCGGTCCCGTTCCGGACTGCACTCCCCGCACTGTGGCAGACGTTTTTCTCCATATAACTCCGGCGACACGTCCTGTCCCCCGGTGAGCAGAAATCCGTCGCACTGATCTGTCATCTGCCGGATAACTTCCCGGTCATCGGTCAGAGGAAGCATCAGCGGAAGCCCGCCGGCCTCCAGGATTCCTTCCATATATCCGGGAAGCATCCACCAGCTCTGTTTTTCATAATCCACCAGCGGCACTACGCCTATTACACATTTTTTCATCCTATTCCTCCTCATCCGGCTTCCGGCCAGGCAAAAAGGCCTGATCCCGTCCCATTTCAAAGGGCACGAATCAGACCTTCCTGTATCTCATTCCGCTCTCAGCGGCATTTACAGTTTTTTCACGAACAAAGCGCGTATCGCATTCAGCACGGCGATAATCATCACGCCCACATCGGCGAAGATCGCCAGCCACATGTTCGCGATACCCAACGCCCCCAGCACCAGGCAGATCAGCTTGATGCCGATGGCAAAAATTATATTCTGGTATACGATACGCAGACACTTGCGGGATATGCGGATCGCCTTCGCGATTTTCAGCGGGTCGTCGTCCATCAGCACCACGTCCGCCGCCTCGATCGCCGCATCCGATCCCATGGCCCCCATGGCGATGCCGATGTCAGCGCGGCCAAGCACAGGCGCATCGTTGATGCCGTCTCCCACAAACGCCAGTTTAGCATTTTCCGGCTTGCTTTTCAACAGTTCTTCTACTTTATTTACTTTGTCCTCCGGAAGCAGTTCACTGTACACACTGTCCAGTCCAAGTTCTGAAGCCACCTGGTCCGCCACCTTCCGGGCGTCGCCGGTAAGCATCACGGTCTGACGAACGCCTGCTGCTTTCAGCGCCTGGACCGCCTCTTTCGAGTGCGGCTTTACGACATCGGATATGACGATGTGACCGGCATATGTCCCGTTGACCGCCATATGGATAATCGTGCCTACAGAATGACAATTAATATACGGAACCCCCAGCTGATTCATCAGCTTGTCATTGCCGGCTGCCACTTCCGCGCCGTCCACTCTGGCAATCACGCCGCCTCCGCTGATCTCCTTGATATCTGTCACCCGGCTGCGGTCAATCTCTTTTCCATACGCTTTCTGCAGGCTCCTGCTGATCGGATGCGACGAAGCGCTTTCCGCCAGAGCCGCGTATTCGATCAGTTTTTCATCTTCCAGTTTATTATGATGGATGCCGTTGACTTCAAATACACCCTGAGTCAGCGTTCCCGTCTTATCAAATACCACAATCTTCGTCTGGGACAACGTCTCCAGATAATTGGAGCCTTTCACCAGAACGCCGGCATTGCTGGCCCCGCCTATTCCCGCGAAAAAGCTCAAAGGAATACTGATCACCAGTGCGCACGGGCAGCTGATTACCAGGAATGTCAGCGCGCGGTAGATCCAGGTGCCCCAGTCAGCCGGAAGCCCCAGCGCGAACATCCGCACCAGAGGCGGCAGGAATGCCAGCGCCAGAGCCGCATAGCATACCGCCGGCGTATAGACCCGGGCAAATTTGCTGATAAAGTCCTCGGACCTGGATTTTCTGGAACTGGCATTTTCCACCAGATCCAGGATCCTGGACACCGTAGACTCTCCAAATTCCTTCGTGGTCCGGATCTTCAGCACGCCGGTCATATTGATGCAGCCGCTGATGATCTCATCTCCTGCCCTTGCATCCCGCGGCAGACTCTCTCCCGTCAGCGCGCTGGTATTCAGGCTGGAAGAGCCTTCTATGATGATACCGTCGATGGGCACTTTCTCGCCGGGCTGTACCACAATCACGCTTCCGATCTCCACTTCGTCCGGATCCACCTTCTCCAGCCTGCCGTCCCGTTCCACATTCGCGTAATCCGGGCGGATATCCATCAGTTCGCTGATATTTCTCCGGCTCTTGCCCACCGCGTAGCTCTGGAACCACTCGCCCACCTGATAGAACAGCATAACGGCAACTGCTTCTGTATAATCCCCGCTCCGGTCATAGAGCGCCAGCGCAATCGCGCCGACGGTCGCCACCGCCATCAGGAAATTCTCATCAAATACCTGGCGGTTCTTGATCCCTTTTAACGCCTTGAGCAAAATATCGTACCCGATAACCAGATAAGGCACCAGGTAAAGTATAAACCGTACAATTCCCGTCGCTGGTATGAAATTCAAAACGATCAGCAGAACCGCAGCCGCGATAATGCGGACCAGCATCTTTTTCTGCTTTTTACTCATAACCAGATCCCTCCTGTATGTTAGATATACACTTCACAGTCGTCTTCGACTTTCTTGCAGTTTTTTCGAACTTCCTGCATGACCGCTTTAGGATCCTGGCCCTCTTCAAACTCCACATTCATCTTCAGCGTCATGAAGTTCACCACCGCGCTCTTCACTCCTGCAGTCTTGTTCGCTGCTTCTTCCATCTTATTGGCACAGTTTGCGCAGTCCACTTCGATTTTATAGGTCTTTTTCATGATTATATAACTCCCTTCTTTTTTCGATTAAACGTATGTTTAATTGTTAAATTCATAATATCTCGTTTAACCGTGAATGTCAATACCTTGCGGTAATCTTTTTCAATACTTTTTTTCAATTGTTTCCTATATAATGACTGTGCTATAATGGGAACAAACCGGAAACGAAGGAGGAATATTTGTGACGGATACCAGACTGCCCCATGACCACGGGCAGAGTATAGAAAAAGAACTGGATCAGATGCCGGGAGCAGAGGTCTTTCAGACTGCAGCGGATATTTTCAAACAGCTCGGTGACGGAAACCGCGTCCGTATCTTCTGGATCCTGTGCCACTGTGAGGAATGCGTCATCAATATCGCCTCCATGGTAGGTATGAGCAGTCCGGCAGTCTCCCATCATTTGAAACAGCTGAAGGCCGGCCACCTGATCACCTCCCGCCGCAGCGGAAAAGAAATGTATTATAAAGCCGCCGAGACAGAACAGGCGCAGCTTCTGCATCACGTGATCGAGCAGATCGTGCAGGTGACCTGTTTATCGAAAACGGACGGGGAATGACGGCTGCGGGGTTATCTTTACGGCGGCGGTAAAGCGAACCGGGATCAGGTAAGATGTGGAGATTGATATTGGCGGATATAAAATATCGAATTGTATTTTCTGCAGCGTGGGCAAATTGTGAGCTTTGTCCACGCTGCTTTATCGTTTTTGCCGTAAATACACCTTTAATGTTCACTTTTTCTCTCTCAATGTTCGCTTTTTTCGATGTACTAAATAGTCCGCTGATATGCAATGACCGGTTACGAAGCGGATGATTCTCATTCAACTGTCGGACCGCAGCAGCAGGAACTGGCTCCAGCGACTCAAAGGGCAGTCTCTTTTACTGAGATCAAGCTTCCATCTTTTTCTCAGAACACAGCTCCGGTTTTCCATCCGGATCTCGTGATCCGAAAAGGCAGCCTCACCCTGGAGATTTCGAATTCTGCATCGGATGAGCTTCTCTCCCGGATTGGAGGGCTTCTGGGTGCTGAATAATGCAACCGGATTTCGAAAGATTTATATTGCTGCCGGATACACAGATTTACGCCGTGGGATTGATGGTCTGGCATACAGTCTATGTTTCAATTCATATCCTTCGTCAGATTTTAATTCCTTCGCTATCTGAGTTAAATTTTCTTTCGACAATACAAGTTCTAAATCCTCAAAAAACGAATTCTCTTCCTGTTCATTTTTAATAAAGAATTCTCCTGTACCAACAATTAATTTCTTCCATGCCTGTGATTCTCTAAATTTTTTTACCGCACTCTCTCCAACTGAAGTCAGAACATTCTGCATCCCGTTAGAACCAAGGGATACAATAGCATCTAGTAATAGTTCAATCATATTTAAATCACTCCTTAATCGACGGCAAAAACTATGCCACCACTCTATAAATTATGTACACATACTCATAAGAAAACTCGGAAAGTGGTTTCTATTATATTTTCCTTTATCTATTTACTTCTATTTTTCTATTTTAGGCAAATTATTTAAACTCACATTTTCCAATGTCTGTAACTGCTGTACCGTCAATTGCCGAAGCAATTCCATTCTCTCTTTCTGATTCTTCCCTTGATTTATTAAAACGGCATTATAGCTTTCTAAATTTGCAAGTACCAGCAATTGATTCAATGTTGCTGCGTCCCGCATATTTCCTTTAACAGTCGGATTTTCATCTTTCCATTGCTTAGCCGTCTTTCCAAACAAAACAACATTCAGCATATCTGCTTCATTTGCATAGGTATACGCTACCTGTGCGGGTGTTAATTCTGGCGGCATCAAATTATCCTTAATCGCGTCAGTATGTATCCTGTAATTCAACTTAGAAATCTCTCTGTTCAAATTCCAATTCAGAGACAGCCGACTATTCTCATCAGTCTTTAATCTCCTGTAATCTTTCATGATATATAACTGAAATTCAGGAGAAATCCATGTTGCGAAAGACATAGCAATATCGCTATGGGCATATGTCCCACCGTAGCGTCCTGCTTTTGAAACAATACCAATGGCATTCATCTGTGTAATCCACTTTGTTGGCGTCATGACAAAACGATTCAAACCTGCTTCATTTTTAACCGCCTCGAATTGCACACGGTTGAAATCTGGATTATGCAGTTCTTCCCAAACGCCTAAAAACTCAATCGTATTTCTATTTCGCATCCAGTTTTGAATCACAAATCGCGGGTCGTCCTCATTTCGATATTTTGCAATATCCGTTAATGAAATAAATTCATTTTCAAAATTTGTTGTATAGATTCCTATGTCAATACCTTTTGCATGGATAGTCTCCTTAACAATTTTCGCCATAAGTATCCTCCTCTCCCCACATTTCCCGATATGCTTCAATATAATCCCTAATACAACCGGGATATACATCCAAATACTTTCATACCCTTTTGTACAATCCCAGGATTTTTTCATCACACGCAAAGTCCAGTAAATAGTCTAACAAATGTGACAATTCATCTTCTGACACAGTTCTGCTGCACACATCTTCAACTAATGGCAAATAAACCTCGTAGGCTTTCTGATGTAATTGGACTATCTGCTCTGCAATCTGGTAAATATTTTCATCCATTTAGATTACCTCAAAATGCTTTAGCGCCTCCATGATCGCTTCTGCCTTTTCTTTCGGCGGACGTTTTCCCGGCTGCTTCAATTCCCCTGTCGCATTAGGCGCATCATTCATTGTCAGTCCCAGAGACCTTTTCACCTCCGCAATATAAGCTGTATGTACCTTAAATCCATACTTCTGCTCCACATATTCCTGTATCATTTTATATGTGATTTTCGGTTTTGGCTGATATTTCTTCGCCCGTTCTGCAATCGCATCCAACGATATCTTATCGTCACCTTCTCCAAATTCTACCTTTACGTTAATAACACTGTCCGGGGATTTGTGGGCCAAAAGTACTACCGTCTCGATTTGTTCTTCATTGTCCAAACTGATACTCATGTCTTCCTCGATGATCGGCAGCTTAAATTTGATGGATTTTAACCACTGTCCATTGGCTTGGCGTTCCGGGTAAATCTGAATCTCAGAGATCAATGCCTCAATCAGCTGCCGCCGCTCCGCTTCGTTCATCACGCCGTACAGTTTTTCAAAATAGATCAGCACTTTATAGATATTGTCGCCGGTCAGTTTTTCCGCTTCAATGGCCTGCTTTTTGGCTCTGGCCGCAATCAGCAGAGATTCCGTATCCTCGATCTTATCATACATCTTGTAGAGCCGGTCATCAAGGTCTGCCTTGCGCCGCACATAGTGCCGGTCGTCCGGGTCGAGAGAATCAATCTCCTCCGACAGTTTTGCCTTGACGGAATAATGCTGGCGCAGCTGCTTCTCGTAATTGGCAATCTCCTGGTCAATGGCGGCAGTATCCACTTTCATGTTGATTTTTTCCTGCATCATGGCAGCAAACTTCGGATTGCTCACCAGCTTTACAATGACTTCCGCCACGGCATCGTCCAGCAGTTCTTCCCGAATCTGCTTTTTGTAATCGCACTTATGCCCACGAATCATAGAGCGGTGCTTGCAACCGTAGTAGTAAAAATCCTTGTACTTGGTGCCGTCCGCTTTGTGCTTGATGCTTTTATTCCCATACATTCCGGCTCCGCAGACAGGACATTTTACAATGCCGGAGAGCAAATGTACGTGTTCATCTTTCCCGCGGTTGACGTGTTCGTATTTCTTGACCTGTGCCAGCAGTTTCACCTGCGCCGCCTGCCAGACCTCTTCCGAAACAATCGGTTCGTGCAAACCATCTGCCAACAGGTAATTGTCCTGTTCCACCAGCTTATACTCGTTTCTTGTGCCGCGCACTTTTTCCGTTTTGCGGCGTCCATAGGCAATCTTGCCGCAGTACACCGGATTTTTCAAAATCAAGCGAATCAAATGTGCGTCAAACAGGGGATTCTTCCCATTCTGCCGGGGAATCTTACGGATACCGTGGTTTTCCAGATACTTTGCGATGCCGTTTGCGCCGATGTCCGTGTGAACATACTGGTCATAGATGACACGGATCGCCTCTGATTCTTCCTCGTTGATCATCAGTTTTCCATCCACCAGCTGATACCCATAGGGAGCAAAGCCGCCATTCCAGCGGCCCTCCCTTGCCTTTTGGATGCGGCCCTCCATGGTTTGAACACGGATATTTTCGCGCTCAATCTCCGCCACAGCGGACAGGACGGAGATCATCAATTTGCCCGCGTCTTTGGAAGAATCAATGCCATCTTCTACACATACCAGATTGACGCCAAAATCCTGCATGACCTGAAGGGAAGAAAGCACGTCCGCCGCATTTCTGCCAAAGCGCGACAATTTGAACACCAGAACATAAGACACGCCGTCTTTTCCGGATTTGATGTCTTCCATCATCTGGCTGAATTGCGCTCTGCCTTCAATGGATTTGCCGGACTTCCCCGCATCTTCATATTCACCAACGATCTCATAATCATTGTAATCAGCGTATGCCTTCATTTTTGCTTTCTGTGCATCCAGAGAATAGCCGTCCACCTGCATAGCGGTGGAGACTCTGGTATAGGTGTAAACTTTTATCTTTTCTTCTCTATTCATGCTATGCTCTCCATAAAGTATCAACAACTTTTTGTGCCATGAACCTATCCTAGACTTTTGATTCTAATTCATTGCGAAACTTTACGGTTTTTGAATCAATGATGCCATTTCCAAACCAAAAGCACATAGGAGATTGATCGTTTAAACTAAAATTATTCTGTAGCTTTTCAGAAGAATTGTCTTTCAAAAAAGAACCTCTACATTTAATCTTTGTCCACACATAATTTGCCGTCACTAATTCAACCATAATTTCTATTATAATTTCACAATTTTGTTGTAAAGCATTGATTACTTTTCGTTTTGTATCTGGTTTTAGAAGCACTGTTAGTTCGAATGCCTCAGTTTCTTCTGACATAGCAATTCGAGAATAACATTCATCATATGCTTTTGCAAAAACAAATGCTGATATAGCCTGTTCTCCTACGAACATTGTTAATGATTCTACTCTAACAAAAGCAGCATAACTATCCAAACGCTTGAACACCATAGTTAATGAAAAACTTCCATAGTTAAAATCTTCTAAGCCTTTTTCTATAACAATAGGTTCTATATGCTCTGTATCTGAGTTTACGACTTTCTGATTCAATCCTTTAAAGGAAAAGCTTTTTAATAAAACCATACAAGAATTTTGAGCAATAAAGCTATTGGTTTCTATTCGCTGTAATTGGTTATTTTGACTCCAAGAAATCCATCCTAAAAACATAGTGCCTAAAAATGCCAGTGCACCAGCCGTATAACTTAGAGCATCCGCCGCACCCCACTTTGCAACTAATATATCTACTGGAGCCTGCCTTTCAAACAAAAAATTAATTGCAATTGGTATCAATACAAACAGAAGTATCACACCGAATATAAGCCAACTTAATACCTTATACAACTTCTTATCTCTCTTCATAAATAGCTTTTTATTCCTCCACGTTATGCTCCAATACTCTAATTGAATCCAAATAGTCTTTTTCCACTTCACTGAGTGTCCTGGCCTTGTACTTCTTGTATTCGGCAGTCGCTTTATCTACAGCCTGTTTATGGCTCACGCTCCCATTTCCTTGCAATAGCTGCTCACCGCTCATCGTAAGAATACGGTCCAAATGCTCTGCCCAGTCTTTCATGGTCATAACCTGTTCCCGTTCTGCCTGGCGCTCCGCAAAATCCAAATACCCAGATACAAGCTGACCCATTGCGCGAAGTTCCTTTTCACTCAGATAGTTCTTTGCAACCACCGCCTCTTTCAGCGTGGGTTGCTTCCCGGCAAATGTGGTCAATCCCATAAATTCCTTTTCGGCATCTGCTCTCGTATAAATAACCTCAGCCGCTGTTTGACCATGAATAGCATAGTGAATTTTGTTCTGGACTTTCCTGAAAAACTGAACAGAAATCTCCGCATGAGGGTCATAGTCGATGCTAGTGGCGTAAATTTCCAAAACCTGCCTGTAAAAAACCTTTTCAGAAGCACGGATGTCTCTGATGCGTTCCAGCAGTTCTTTGAAGTATCCGCCGCCGCCCAGATTTTTCAAGCGTTCGTCATCCAAGGCAAACCCTTTTCGCATATACTCTTTCAGAATCCCGGTTGCCCAAATGCGGAACTGGGTACCACGTTTGGACTTTACACGATAACCGACCGAGATAATCACATCCAGATTGTAATATTCAACCTGATAGGTTTTCCCGTCAGCGGCAGTTGTTGCAAATTTTGCAACAACTGAATCGCGCACGAGTTCACCCTCTGAAAAAATATTCTTGATATGCCTTGAAATCGTAGATTTATCTCGCTGGAACAGTTCGGCCATCTGATCGGCAGAAAGCCATACAGTATCACCGTCAAAGGTTGTCTCGATTTTGGTTAACCCATCTTCCGTTGTATAGATCATCATTTCGGAACCAGCCATTTTATCGTTTGGGTGTTCCATTCGCATTCACCTCAGTTTTAGTTATAAAATTTGTTTGGACATTGTTATCACGTTCATTATATCATGCAGCAATTTTGCTTTCAACTGCTTCCTGCTTGGAATCAGAATCTTTTTTATCTACTTCGGCGTTGTCCATCCTATCACAAGGCACTAAAGGAGCAGACATATTCTCAATATCTAACTCTGAAGCGTATTTTTCGATTAGATTGGCCAACAGGTCTGCAAAACCGCTCCACTCATCTATCATAGGCATTTTCCCTTTCTTTTCTATGAGGCTGTTTGTAAAATTCCAATACTTCTGCCGGTATCTGCTCCAGAATCGCCACGGCACTGTCATAGTCGCGCCGCAGCTTGAGGTCTTCGATCTGCTTTAGGGTGCTGACCTTCTGCGCCGATGCAAGAGATTCTTCCAGTTCAGCATTTTTCGTTTTCAGCTTTTTGTTTTCGGATGCTGTTTTCGTAAAAGCTACGCCATATTTCCGCAGCAGCGTGTCCATCTTCTCCACGCTGGGAATATAGGTATCCAGAATCTTGCAGATTTCCTCCGCCCGGCTTTTGGCGTTAAAGGGATTGATTCCAGTGAGCAGATCCTCCAGTTTGCTTTTCTGTTTGGTCAATCTGGTCATCTCCTTAAATACGCGGGGCGGGATATGGTCGCGCCCGGTCAGGCTGGCGCTCTCGCCGCGCTCCAAATCTGGAAACTTCTTGACCATGTGTTTCCAAAACTCATCCTGCCACCAGGTCAGCTTCTTTTTGTTGCCCATAATGTCTTTGGCGCTGAGCCTGCCGTCCTCAGTCAGAGGGACAAAGCAAAGGTGCATATGGGGCGTTTTCTCGTCCATATGCACCACAGCGGATATAATTGTCTCTTTGGATTGATGCTGTTCCAGAAAGCGCAGAGCTTCCTCGAAAAACACCCGAATCTCAGCCCGTTTCTTCCCCTTGAAGAACTCCGGGCTGGCAGTGAACAACGTCTCGATCATACGGATACTGTCTTTCCGGGTACGGCATCCGGCGGCAGCAATCTGCCGTTCTGATTCCGCCCGGTACTTGCCACATTGTGGTTTCCATAGCTAAAAATATAGCGTATACTCAACAACATCTATGATAAAGCTGAAAAAATTGAGCTTTCGCTCAATTTGTATATTGTCTCTCTGCCCTTGGATGTGTATAATGTAAAGTAGTGCGTATCCACTTATTTGGCGTAGGAAGGAGAAGGGTATGGGCGTAAGCTATAAGAGATTGTGGAAGCTCCTGATAGATAAGGATATGAAGAAAAAAGATTTAGCCGTTGCTGCTAATATCAGCACATATACAGTCAATAAGCTGAACCATGGGGAAAATGTAAACACAGATACGCTGGTAAGCATATGCAAAGTACTGGACTGCACATTTGATGACATCATGGAATTGATACCTGACGAGCAGTCAGAGTCTCACGAAGCGCAAAAATAACTTAGGAGGCCCAATGTTATGGCGAAACTTGAAGATATTACAGTGGGCAGCCACCTGACTGGAATTGCTGGGAATGAGCCTGTCGATGTGGTTGCTGTCCAGTGGTATGGAAACAATGTCATAGAGATTACATACAAGAACAGTAAGGGCGTTCCCGGGACACAGTTGCTTTATCGTGAAAATGAAGAAAGCATTCAGGTAGAGGATAAGCATCTTCCGTGGAGTTTTGATGCGGACGGGAATCAGGTGCGTTTGGCATCCGAAGCGTATCGTATTGGCCTTGCGCATTTGTTTGACCCATATCTGGCTGTACATACTTCTTCCGTGGAACCTCTGCCGCATCAGATTTCTGCTGTCTATCAGGAGATGCTGCCGCGTCTCCCGCTCCGATATGTCCTGGCGGATGACCCCGGTGCCGGTAAAACGATTATGACCGGTCTGTTCATCAAGGAACTGATGGCTCGTGGCTCCCTCAAACGATGTCTGATTGTTTCTCCGGGAAGCCTTGTGGAGCAGTGGCAGGATGAGTTATTCCAGAAATTCCATTTGCATTTTGATATTCTGACTAACGACAGAATTGAATCTGCGGCCACCGGCAATGTGTTCAATGAGGTGGATTTGTGCATCTGCCGCTTGGATAAGCTGGCCAGAAACGATGCGATACAGGAAAAGCTCAAGGTCTCGGAATGGGATTTGATTGTTTGCGATGAAGCACACAAAATGTCTGCCACTGTCTGGGGTGGTGAAGTAAAATATACGCGCAGATTTCTGTTGGGCAGATTACTATCCAATATCACAAAGAATTTCCTGCTGCTGACGGCAACCCCTCACAATGGCAAAGAGGAAGATTTTCACCTGTTCCTCTCTCTGATTGACCCAGACCGTTTTGAGGGGATCCACGGGAAGTCCCAGCAGGCCGTCGATGTCTCTGATGTGATGCGCCGTCTGGTCAAGGAAGAACTTTTGAAATTCGATGGTACTCCGCTGTTCCCGGAGCGGATTGCCTACACCGTAAATTATGACCTCTCTGACATGGAGGCAAAGCTCTACGCTGCTGTGACCGATTATGTGCAGGAGGAATTTAACCGGGCCGACAATCTGAACAATGATAGAAGAACGACGGTTGGCTTTGCACTGACCATTTTGCAGCGCCGTCTTGCGTCGTCGCCGGAGGCGATTTATCAGTCACTCCGCAGACGGCGGGAGCGTCTGGAGCACAGGCTTGCGGAGGAGCGCCTTGGTAAGCGAGGAGCGGACATTGCCGGAGACTTCGACGATTTTGATGATGATGACCTTCCGCCCGATGAGCAGGAAGCATTAGAAGAAAAGGTCGTTGACCATGCTTCCGCCGCTGCCACCATTGCGGAGTTGGAGGCAGAAATCAGAACGCTGAAACGACTGGAGCAGATGGCAAATCAAGTCCGCATCAGCGGCATTGACCGGAAATGGGATGAGTTGTCCCGGCTCCTTCAGGATAATGAAAAGATGTTCGGCGGCGATGGGCAGCGTGAGAAGCTCATCATCTTTACCGAGCATAAGGATACTCTGAATTATCTGACGGACAAGATACGTTCGTTGCTTGGCAACGAGGAAGCTGTCATCACGATTCACGGCGGGATGCTCCGTGACGAGCGGCGTAAGGCAGAGCAGCTTTTCAAGCAGGATGTGGGTGTTCGGGTGCTGATTGCGACGGACGCTGCTGGCGAGGGTATCAACTTGCAGAGAGCGCACCTGATGATAAACTATGACCTGCCATGGAATCCGAACCGGCTGGAGCAGCGTTTTGGCCGTATCCATCGTATCGGTCAGACGGAAGTCTGCCACCTGTGGAATCTGGTAGCCTCTGAAACACGGGAAGGCTTCGTATTCCAGCGTCTGTTCCAGAAGCTGGAGGAGGAGCGTCAGGCACTGGGCGGTAAGGTGTTCGACATCCTTGGCAAGATGACATTCAACAACCGCTCCCTTCGTGACCTGCTCATTGAAGCTGTGCGGTATGGAAACGACCCGAAGGTAAAAGCCCGCCTGAATGAAGTGGTGGACAACACGATAAATCGTGGCGAGTTCCAGAAGCTCATCGAAGAAAATGCACTGACCGATGATGTGATGGACGTTCATACGGTCATGGCTATCAAGGAAGATATGGAGCGCATGGAGGCACACAAGCTCCAGCCCCATTTCATTGAGGCATTCTTTGTGGAGGCATTCCAGTCCGTCGGCGGAAAGATTCGGCGCAGAGAAAAAGGCAGATATGAAATTACATCCGTCCCCTACGCTGTGCGAAACCGCGACACGCAAATCGGATATGGAGAGCCGGTGCTGCATCGCTATGAGCGGGTATGCTTTGATAAAGAGTTCTGCAACGTGCAGGGACAAACTCCTGCCGCACTCATCTGCCCCGGACATCCTCTGCTGGATGCTACACTGGACTTGGTACGGGAGCGCAGCGTAGATGTGATGAAGCGTGGAGCTGTCTTCATTGATGACAGCGACTACAGCACATCTGCCCGGCTGTTGTTCTATATCGAGGATGCCATTCAGGACGGCAAGATTTTGAAAGACGGGAGCAAACGGACGATTTCCAAACACGTCCACTTTGTAGAGCTGGACGAGCATGGCAAGGCGGCCGGTGCGGGATATGCACCCTATCTGGACTACCGTGCCGCGGATGAAGCGGAAACGGCTGCGGTGCTGAAATGGGCGCAGTCTCAAAAGTGGCTCAGTTCCGGCGTGGAGGATATGGCAAAGTCCTATGCCATCACGAATCTCATCCCGGCGCATTTTGCAGAAGTGAAAAGCCGCAAAGAGGCCATGCTGGACAAGACGGCGAAAGCCGTCAAGGACAGAATGACCGCTGAGATTCAGTATTGGGACTACCGCGCCAGCGAACTGCAACAAAAGGAAGCCGCAGGGAAAACAAATTCCAAGCTCAACTCCAAGCTGGCCTCTCGCCGTGCGGACGATTTGACTGCGCGGATGCAGGCAAGGCTGGAGGAAATAGCGAAGGAACGCAGAATCTCTCCCATGCCGCCCGTTGTGACCGGCGGTGCGCTTATCATCCCCAAAGGGTTGCTTCGTATTTTGATTGGAAGCAGCACTCCGGCGACATTCGGGACTGGCGACCGTCAGGCGGTGGAATATGCGGCGATGGATGCTGTGCTGCAAATCGAAGCGTCCCTTGGCTATCAGCCCAAGGATGTCAGTGCGGCAAAATGCGGTTACGATGTGGAATCCTATGTGCCGGAAGCCATGCGTGCGCGTCTGACGGCCTATGCGCTCAGAATGATTGAGGTCAAGGGACGTAAGAAAGGTGCAACGACAGTGACGGTCAGCAAGAATGAGATTCTGACGGCGCTGAACAAGCCGGAGGAATTCATTCTGGCAATCGTGGAGGTGGACGGAAGGAACACCCACACAATTTACCTGAAGCATCCGTTTAAGAACGCGCCCGACTTTACGGCGACCAGCGTGAACTATGATATACAGGATTTGATTGCAGAGTCTGAGATTCTGTATCAGAAATAAGGAGATAGAGATGGCGACAAAGAAACTGATAGAGGTTGCGTTGCCTCTGGAGAAAATCAATGCGGAATCGGCACGGGAAAAGTCGATACGACATGGTCATCCGTCCACATTACATTTATGGTGGTCACGGAAACCTACTGCTGCTGCACGTGCAGTCATCTGGTCAAGTCTGGTGGACGACCCATCCTCCCACCCGGATAAGTTCCCTACGGAGGAGGAGCAGAACCGGGAGCGGCAGCGCCTGTTCCGCGTTCTGGAGGATTTGGTTGTCTGGGAAAACTCCAATGATGAGGGTGTGCTGGAGGCGGGAAAGGCTGAGATTCTAAAATCCACTGGCGGCAATCCGCCAGAGCTGTTAGATCCATTTGCTGGTGGTGGAACTATTCCACTGGAGGCGCAGCGGCTGGGGCTGAAAGCCCATGCCCACGATTTGAACCCTGTGGCCGTCATGATAAACAAGGCCATGATTGAGATTCCACCCCGGTTTGCCGGTATGGCACCGGTCAATCCTGATGCCCGTACCAGCGCAATGACCACAACATGGAGCCGTGCGCAGGGCTTGGCGGAGGACGTGCGCTATTATGGCGAGTGGATGAAGAAGGAAGCCTTCAAGCGTATTGGACACCTCTACCCTAAAGTAAAAGTGCCTCGGGAGCAGGGTGGCGGCGAGGCCACTGTCATTGCATGGATTTGGGCGAGGACTGTAAAGTGCCCCAATCCCGCCTGTGGTTGTAGTATACCACTTACAAACAGTTTTGTGCTTTCAAAGAAAAAAGGGAAGGAAGCTTGGATTGAACCCCAAATAAGTGATGGCTGTATAAAATACAAAGTCCAATATGGCAGATACACCAAAGAAATAGAAAATGGAACAAAACAAGGGAAAAAAGCGAGCTTTTGTTGCCCAGTTTGTAAAAATGGGATAGTGAATGGGGAATATGCGGATAGCGAAGCAAATGCTGGAAGAATGGGTTCGGTTCCGATGGCGATTGTTGCAGAAGGAAAACGCGGCAGAGTTTACCTTTCCGTTGACAGCGACGAAATTGCTACATTGCTAAGTGATGTTGAGGCTTATTATAACTCGAACGAAATAGACAAATACGTTTCGCAAGAACCGTGCAGAGGCACATTTGCAAGTAATGCTCAGGGGCGGCATTATGGGTTTCATGAGTTTAGGGATTATTTTACGGCGCGTCAACTGGTCACTCTACATACGTTGAGTAGTCTGATAAGTGAAGCTCAGAATAAGGTAGAGCGTGATGCTATTGCTCAAGGAATGAAAAATGATTTTATTTCTGTATGCAAGGGAGGAAAAAATGCAAGAGCATACGGTGAGGCTGTAGGGGTTTATTTAGCGTTCGCAATAGATCGTTTGGCTGACAGAGGTTCCTCTATTTGCAGTTGGGATTCTTCGCGTGATGGGTTACGTAATACTTTTAGTCTACAAGGAATCCCCATGGCATGGAATTATGCCGAAGGAAATCCATTTAGCAATTCTTCTGGCTGTTTCACAAATATGGTGGACTGGATTGTCAAATGTATTGCGTCATTGCCTGCGTCACAATATGCCGAGGCAACTCAAATAGATGCTCAACGCGATTGTGGGTTACGAGAAGTAGTCATATCCACTGACCCGCCCTATTATGATAACGTAGGATATTCCGATTTGTCTGATTTTTTCTATGTATGGATGCGGCAATCGTTGAAAGATACCTATCCGGATGTTCTTTCTACATTATTAGCCCCAAAAGAGGAAGAATTGTTTGCTTCTCCATATAGGCATGGCGGAAACGCGGAAAAAGCAAAATTATTTTTTGAAGATGGAATGTTATCAGCTTGTAAGCAAATGTATCGTTACGCTAAAGGAGAAATACCTGTTACTATTTATTACGCATATAAGCAAAGCGATTCTAACACGGATGGTCTGGTTTCATCAGGTTGGGAGACTATGCTAAATGCGGTTATTAAAGCAGGATTTACTATTACTGGGACATGGCCAATACGTACAGAACTAATCAATCGAGCAGGTGCGCTTACAGTTAATGCTCTCGCATCTTCAATCGTGTTGGTCTGCCGCAAACGCCCTGAAGATGCACCCCAGACCACCCGGCGTAACCTCATCAATATTCTTCGCCGGGAGCTGCGTCCTGCGTTGAAAAAACTCCAGGACAGCAACATTGCCCCTGTGGACTTGGCGCAGTCGGCCATCGGTCCCGGCATGGGAGTCTTCTCCCGGTTCAAGCAGGTGCTTGAGGCAGACGGTACGCCCATGCCTGTGCGTAGTGCCCTGAAAATCATCAACGAGGAGATAGACCTGTACTTCAACGAGCAGGTTGGCGATATGGATTCTGCCAGCCGGTTCTGTGTGGATTTGTACACTCAGAACGCCTTTAATAACATCAAGTACGGCGAAGCGGAAATTCTGGCCACGGCCAAGAGCACCTCCATCCCCATGATGGCTTCCCACGACATTCTCTATGCCAAGGGCGGCATCGTACATCTGTTGGAACGGTCGGAACTGCCGGAGAAAGTTGATTCCAATGAGAGCTGCATCTGGATGCTGACCCAGCAGCTCACGCAAGCTATGGAAAAAGGCGGTGTGGAAGCCTGCGCACAAATTGTTGCAAATATGTTTGGTTCTAACAGCGAACGAGCGAAGGATTTGGCCTACCGGCTCTATACCATTGCCGAGCGGAAGAATTGGGCGAATGAAGCCTACGCCTATAATGCCCTTGTGGTGTCGTGGCCGGATATTCAGGCCAGAGCCGCTGTGCTAAAAGAAATCGAACCGGAACAGTTGGATTTGTTTTCCACTGGGATGCTGGATACATGATTTTGATAGAGAAAGGGGGCATGGCCTCCCATGCGTAAATACATAGAGACTGCGCTCCCACTGGCGGAAATCAACGATGCGGCCATTCGGGAGAAGGCAGGCAAGCGGGGACATCCCGCAAACCTTCATATGTGGTGGGGGCGTAGCCCGGAAGCGTCCTCCTTCGCTGCTTTGGCCGCTGCTGTACTGGATTTCTCAGCAGAGACTTCTGAGCGCGATTTGGCATTGATTGCAAAGACCGCCTCCGGCGATAAAGAAGCGTTGGAGACGATCCGCAGCAGCCTGAGGGAAAGAGACAGCTTGCCAACGGTCTGGGATGCCTTTGCAGGGTTCGGCGGAATCCCCATTGCCGCACAGAAGCTAGGATTGAACGCTGTAGCCAATGACCTGAACCCTGTGGCAGCCATGCTGACCAGAGCGGCGGCAGACATCCCTGCCCGTTTCGCCAGTCAACCGCCGATGCATCCGGGAAAGCCAAAACGCGCTTCTTATTCCGGCGCACAGGGACTTGCGGAGGATGTGCAGTTCTACGGCGAGTGGCTGGAGAATCAAGCTTTGAAGCTATTGTCGGATGCTTATCCTCAGACGGAAAGCGGAGAAATTCCATTTGCATGGATTTGGGTGCGGACGGTCAAATGTCCCAATCCCGCCTGTAACTGTCACATCCCGTTGGGAAGCTCTTATATCCTCAGTAAATCCAAAACGGCTCAGTATTGGGCGGAGCCGGTGATGGAGAACGGCGAGCTGAATTTCGAGATTCACGAGGGAGAATGCCCAAAAGATAAGGAAAGCAATAAAGTTTCCGGCAACGGTGCCAGATTCCGCTGCCCGGCCTGTGGTGAGATTACCACAGACGAATATATCAAGAAAATGGGCGCAGCCCATGCGCTTGGTGCACAGATGCTGGCCGTGGTGACAAACACCAACGGGAAAAAGTGCTTTTGGGTTCCCAGCGAAATACAGAAGGCGGCTGCTGAGGTAGAAATGCCGGAAGAAATCCCCCCGGGAGCGATTCCGACAAACGCGCACTGGTTCTCGCCCCCGGGCTTTGGCATTACAGAATATGCAGATTTGTTCACCCCACGGCAGATGCAGATGCTGTGTACATTCAGCGACTTGGTACGCAAAGCGCAGGATATGGCTGCTTCTTCGGCACTGGCGGCAGGCATGAGCGAGACCAGCGGTTCACTGGAGGCCGGAGGAATCGGCGCATTGGCCTATGGTCAGGCGATTGGCATTTACTTGGCCTTCGTGGTGAACAAGATGGCGGACTATAACAGCTCCATGTGTTCCTGGCGGACGGCTGGGGGCAATATCCGCAGCACCTTTGGCCGTCAGGCTATCCCGATGGTCTGGACTTTTGCGGAGGGGAATCCCTTTTCCAGCGTGTCGGGCAACTTCAAGACTTTGCTTGGCAGCGTGGCAGAAAGTGTCGAAAATTTGGGCTGCGGCAGTGCGGCAGTTGTGTCACAGGAAAATGCTCTCTCGATGGAGCATCCGCAAAACGTCATGATATGCACAGAACTGCCATACTACCGGGATATAGGATATGCTGACCTGTCAGATTTCTTCTATATCTGGCTCCGGCGTAGTCTGAAAGAGACTTACCCGCAGATGTTCCTTTCAATGGTCACGCCTAAAGAGGAGCTATCCACAGTATCGACTTACTATGGCGTACCGAAGGAAGATGCAGAGGCAAAATACCGCGCTGACATGAAAATGCTCTATGAGAAGTTATATGCCAGCAGTACGGAGGAGTATCCGGCCTTGCTGTTCTACTGCTTCCGTAAAAATGATTTAGCGTGCATGAAGCATGGCGGCACAGGCAGCAACCCATCGGCGTGGGAGTTTATGTTGGACAGCCTGCTTACTGCGGGATTCAGGATTAACGCCGTGTGGCCAATGCGTTCGGAGCCGGTGTCAGAAAAAGCAGATTCTACGAGAGTACTGATTGTGGCAAGGAAGGGAACTGACCGCCGGGGGCAGATAACAAGGCGTGGGTTTATCAATACGCTCAAGCGGGAACTTCCTGAGAAACTGGCAAGGCTATGGCTCGGTCATGTGCAGCCAGAGGATGAGCTTCTATCCTGTCTGGGACAAGGCTTGTCGGTTTTCTCAGCCTATGAATCCGTGTTAAATGCAGACGGCTCCGCAATGAGTGTACATGACGCATTACAGGTTATCTATCTAGAATGCGAGGACTATATCGAACAAAGAAAAGCGGCATTTTCCGAAAATGCTGCTGAATCAAAGGAGGAGTAAGGTATGCTGGAGAACTATGAATTGGTGCAAAAAGGCTTCCGCGTTTTGCATCCTTTGATGGCCGGATATATCGGTCAAGAGTTTAGCCGTGTCTATAAAAACGACTGGTGGCAGGAAATTCTGAATGCGCTCAGTGACCAGTATGATTTGCCAACATCCGGGGACTACGGCGAACTGATTGATTCTCTGGATGTGATGAATTGCCTCCGTCTGATTGACCGGCGTTGGAACGAAGTGTTCCGCACGAAGCTGTCATTGGATTATCGCACATGGTCGAAAGAGCTGGTAGGTGTTCGCAATAAAGCAGCACACATTGGCGGGCAGGATTTTTCCAAAAGTTATGCGGAGAGAGCTTTGGACACGATGGCGCTTCTCTGTGAAGCCTTTGACGCCGATGGCGTAGAGGAAATCCGCGCTCTTTATCGTAAGCTCCGTTATGGCTCCGAGGAAGGCTCCGTAGCGGCAGCAACGGTTGCTGCTCCTACACAGACCAAGACGTCCAAAGCCAAGGCGAACGATGGTGTCATGACGCACTCCTTCGGGCAGCATCTTCCAAGCTGGCGTGACGTTATGCAGCCCCATCCTGATGTTGCGGAAGGGCGTTACCGTGCCGCTGAGTTTGCAGCGGATTTGGCACAGGTTTCCCGTGGCGAGGGAGCTATTGAATATCGAGACCCTGTAGAGTTTTTTGCCCGTACCTATGTGACGGAAGGCATGGCTGGGCTGCTAGTAGAATCGCTCCAGAGGATTTCCGGCCAGGGCGGCGAACCGGTTATCCAGCTTAAAACTGCATTCGGCGGCGGCAAAACCCACAGTATGCTGGCGCTCTATCACATGGTGCGCGGAGGAATTCGAGTTGACCATATTCCCAGCTTGAAGCCGATTATGGAAAGAGCTGGACTTCAAACGCTGCCGAAAGCAAATGTAGCGGTTCTTGTTGGTACGGCTCTCGACCCGACCCGCAAAAAGAATCCGGCGAACCTTCCCAAGTATACCGTAAACACGATTTGGGGCGAGATGGCCTATCAGCTTGTTACTTCTGCCGGAAAGCCTGACCTCTATGCTATTGTGGGTGATTCTGACCGGCGTGGTGTCTCTCCCGGCTCTGAGGCGTTAAAGACCCTGCTCAACTCCTGCGGTCCTTGCCTGATTCTGATGGATGAGCTGGTTGCGTATGCCAAGAAAATATATGGTGTTGATGGACTTCCCGCTGGCTCCTATGATAACTTTATTACATTCATTCAGGAAATCACGGAGGCGGCCAGAGCCAGCGAAAACAGCATCGTAGTTGCGTCTATCCCGGAATCAGATATTGAAATTGGCGGTGACGCTGGTAAGACTGCGTTGGAAACTATCGAGCATACATTTGGACGAATGGAATCTATCTGGAAGCCTGTTGCAGCAAATGAGGGCTTTGAAGTTGTACGCCGCAGACTGTTCCTCGACTGTAAAGACCCGGATGCCAGAGATATGGTCTGCAACGCTTTCAGCAGTATGTATCAGGAGAATGCCTCTGATTTCCCTATGGAGGCTAAGGAAGTGGAGTATAGGAACCGTATGGTATCCTGCTACCCGATTCATCCCGAGATTTTTGACCGGCTGTATGGGGATTGGGCAACGCTGGAGCGCTTTCAGCGTACCCGTGGCGTTCTGCGCCTGATGGCCGCTGTCATCCATGAGCTTTGGATGGCGAATGATTCCAGTCCCATGATAATGCCTGGGTCGATTCCTCTGAATGTGCCGAATGTACGGGATGAACTGGTACGCCACTTGCCGGACACTTGGAACAGCATTATTGACCGTGAGGTGGATGGTAAGGATTCTATCCCCTATCAAAAAGATAAATCTACTGCCCGGTATGGTCATAAGCTGGCTGCCCGCCGTGTGGCAAGAACCATTATGCTAGGCAGTGCACCGAGTACATCCGCGCTTCGCGACCAAACAATTCGGGGATTAGAGGCATCCAGAATCCGCTTAGGTGTCGTTCAGCCGGGCGAGAGCATTGCTGACTTTAACGATGCGCTGAATACGCTTCATGGCTCCCTGTCGTACTTGTATAATAATCAGAATGGTACACGCTACTGGTATGATACGAAGCCTACTCTCAGAAAAACTTCGGAAGACCGCGCTTCACAGGTTTCCGAGGCGGACGTTGTGGTGGAGGTTGAAACGAGGCTTAGAAAGCTGCGCAGAGAAAATCCGTTCTCCGGCCTGCATATCTGTCCGGTATCTTCTAACGACATCCCGGACGAACAGGCTGCAAGATTGGTCATCCTCCGGCCGGAAGACAGCTTCAGACGTGCCAACGGGAAAGACAGCGGCAAAGCTCTGACTACAGTTGTAGAGTTTCTGAATACGCGAGGAGCTTCCCCTCGTGTGTATCGGAATATGCTTGCTTTTGTTGCTCCTGACCAGGATAAGCTCCGTGACCTTCAGACCGAAGTGAAGCGATTTATCGCATGGAAGTCGATTCTTTCTGATAAGGACGATTTGAATCTGGATGGAGGCCAGCTCCGGGAAGCGGAAAGCAGCCTGAATCGAAGCAATTCATCAGTGGAGACCCGGATGAAGGAAACCTATTGCTGGCTGTTGGTGCCGTTTATTGACCAGTACGAAGATATTAAAACCATACAGTGGGAAATCAGCAATCTGGGCGGCGGCGACGATGAGATTGTTTCCAAAGCTACGAAGAAGATGATTCAGGGCGAACAAATCATCACTACATGGGCACCGGCGTTGCTAAAAATGAGCTTGGACGAGCTGCTCTGGAAGGATTCTGATGACATAACTATCAAGAAACTGTGGGAATATCTTTGCACTTATTGCTATTTGCCAAGGCTTGCAAGCTATTCTGTCTTGGAGGATGCGATTGCGAAGGGCGTTCATTCCACGGAATTCTTTGGCATTGCTGCTGGATATACTGGCGAACGCTATCTTGACTTGAAACTGAATGAGACGGTGTTCTCCATTAACCAGTCAGATTTGCTGGTTAAGCCGTCGATTGCCATGAAGCAGATTATGGAAGAACGGAAGCCGGACGCGCCGGACAGCAGCAGTATGCCTAACAGCAGTGGCGGTTCAAGTGAAATCGGCGGTTTTGGGGGTGGTCAGGGGCGGCCTCAGTCGGGCGACACATCGGCTCAAACAGACGGCTCAGACGCAGCCGCTCCGAAAAATACACGGTTCTTTATGTCTGCCAAGCTGGATAATACCCGTGTGAACAAGAACGTGAACGACTATCTTACCGAGGTTATTCAGCATCTGATGGCAGTGGACGGCGCGGACGTTGAGCTGACATTGGAGGTTAGCGTTAATGCACCGGGAGGGATCCCTTCTACGACTGTAAGAACGGTATCCGAGAACTGCCGTACTTTGAAGATTCAGAATTTTGGATTTGAGGATAATTGACATCACATGGAGGCTGGCGTATTTCTTGCCGGCTTCCATCTTTGGTGTTCGACAAGGGAATGGTGATGTATATCAAAGTCACAAGAAGAATAAAGACTATTTGGATTAACAAGAGGTATTCTGCGAAGATAGCATCTTCGCTTACTGGAGGAATATATGCTTTTTGGGGCCTTATTGGGACGTTGCTTCCAATGGACGAAGTGCTGCCCCAAAAAATGTCGCTTTGGTTAAAATGCCTAATTAGTGTATCTATCTTAATGGCGGTGTGGTGCCTTTGTTTTTTAGTTGCATCTTTAACTTTTATTGGAAAGAAGCGATTTAAGGTTCTCACTGTAAATAATGGCCATGCAGTGTATTTGCAGTACGGTAATATCTTTTCTCCGAACGAAGTGTTAGATTCGGACAAGCGCCGTAATATTGTTATCCCTGTAAACCGGTGTTTTGATGTTCATGTTGACAATCGTATTGTTTCAGCGCAGACATTACACGGAATAGCTTTGCAAAGACTCTACGCATCGGGAAAGTATTCTGAAGAAAGTTTAATTACGAAAATTCAACAATTACTTTCAAGAGTTGGGTATGAAAATGTATCCAGGAAAGATAAGCCAGAAGGAAGATGCAGGCGCTATCCACCCGGAACAGTTGCTGTTTTACCTGGAAATGAAAACGTCTATTATTTCTTTTGGGCGCTAAGTACGTTTGATGCTAATATGACTGCATCCACAACAATGCAAGAATTTACGATTGCAGTTCAAAAATTGATTGAAGCGTGCTATGAAAAATCAGCAGGCTTTCCAGTTGTTATGCCTCTAGTAGGTACAGGACTTTCTAGGACTAAAACAGACCAACAAGATGTCCTTAAATATCTGGTAAATGCTTTTAGGCTAAATAGAGCCGAGATAAGCTGTGACATTCATATTGTTGTGTGGGAAGATATAAAAGAAGAGATTGCAATTTCAAATATTTAGTTTGGAGGAATAAAATGGCAACTTATAGAACGCGTACCTATATTGCAGCAGACTGGGACCATGACAAAGATGCTGTAGATCAATTACATAAATGGAATAATAGCAATTTTTGGAACCTTTCATTCACTGATGTACATGAATTAACATCATCACGCGACAGTAGCCTAAATTGCACAATAAAATCTTCACTAAAATCTCGTATGGACGTATCAAAAGCATTCGTCCTTATCGTGGGAAATCAAACGAATACGGTTACGGCTGGAAGTTGTAGATGGTGCGGAAGTTATAACGCTTATACTGGGCGGTGCGCAAGATGGCACAGTGTTGATATGCGTAGCTTTATAAAATATGAATGTGATAAAGCAATAGATGCTGGTATTAAAATTATTGTCTTGTATAATTCAACAAAAGTTGATAGGGCTAAATGTCCTGATGCCGTAAAATATGTGGGAACTCATATTGCTATGGTTTATAAAGGCATAGACGGAAGATATTATTGGGATTACAATGCTGTAAAAAAAGCATTTGATGCATAAAGAATAGCATTTAGGATAAGTCTTTGTGACACGAACTTTAAGCCCCAACTCCCGTTCAATTAACTTTTGATTGAAAGACGCCACATCATTCTCTGACATTCAGCGGACGGTGTGGCGTCTTTTTAGCGTGCATTTGAAATATATCCAAACTCGATGCGAAGCTGATCGCCGGCTGGCAAATCATCTGTGGTTTCAATATCATATCATCTGAAAATGCTTCAATGCCTCCATAATCGCCGCTTCCTTCTCCGGCGGGCACTGTGGCACTTTCGCGTCTTCTTTCTTTGACAGATTATAATTCTGTCCCACATCCAGCCCGCACTTCCGTTTGATCTGGGAGATATACAGGCTGGACACTTTCAAACCATACTTCTCCAGCACATACCCCTTGATTTCCTCATAGGTAGCCTTGCTCTCCGCCGCTGTCAAATCCATCTCATCCAGATTCAACTCCACCTCAATATGCTGCTTGGTATTGAGTTTGGACAATAATACAACCGTCTCCACATGCACCGTCCCCGGAAACATATCGCACGCCTTCACTTTCTTCACCTCATACCCTTCCCCGCACAGGTACTTCAGGTCTCTTGCCAGCGTGGCGCTGTCGCAGCTCACGTACACGATCCGGTCCGGCTGCATCTTCACCATGGTCTCCAGGCAGGCGGCGTCGCAGCCCTTCCGGGGTGGATCCACCACGATCACATCTGCGCGGATCCCTTCCTTCTCGTATTTTTCCGGCAGGACTTCTTCCGCCTTGCCCACATAAAATTCCACGTTGGAGATATCATTTAATACCGCGTTGCGGCGGGCGTCCTCGATGGCTTCGGGCACGATCTCCACGCCGTACACTTTGCCTGCCTTCTGCGCCAGGAAAAGGGAGATGGTGCCGATCCCGCAGTAGAGATCCCAGACGGTTTCCTCTCCTTTCAGATCCGCGTATTCCAGGGCTGTCTCATAGAGTTTCCGGGTCTGCACCGGATTTACCTGGAAGAAGGAGAGGGGCGAGATCTGATACCGGATCTCTCCGATCTGGTCTGTGATATAGGCCTGTCCCCACACAGGGATCATCTCGCTTCCCATGATCACATTTGTATTTTTCTGATTTACATTGATACTGATGCTGGTCATGCCCGGCACTTCCCGCAGAGAATCTGTCAGAGCATCCTGAGCAGGGATGCGGCGTCCGTTCAGGATCAGACAGACCATGATCTCGTCTGTGGCAAATCCTTTGCGGAGCAGCACATGGCGGAGCAGCCCTTTTCCGGTCTGCTCATCATAAGCAGGGATCTTGTATGTTTCCATATGATCCAGAATCTTCTCCAGGATGATCCGGTTTTCCTCCACGCCCAACCAGCATTCCGTGCACGGAATGATCCGGTGGCTCCGGGCCGCATAGAATCCGGTCACGGGACGGCCCTCTTTATCTGTTCCAAATGGAAACTGCGCTTTATTCCGATACCTCCAGGGGTCTTCCATGCCCAGAATCTCCGGTCTGGGAAGCCCGGTCAGGCCGCCGATACGGGTCAGGTTATTCCATACTTTATTTACCTTATATCTCAGCTGCGCTTCATAGTTCATGGCCTGGAGCTGACATCCGCCGCACTGACGGGCGTGGGCGCAGCGGGGCTCCACCCGGTCCGGCGACGGTTCCAGTATTTTCATCAGGCGCGCGTAGCCGTAAGTTTTTTTCATCTTCATGACCTTCGCTTCCACCCGGTCGCCGATCACCGTATCCTTTACGAAGAATGTCATGCCGTCCAGTTTTCCGATTCCTTCTCCGTCAACGCCCAGATCTTCGATGGTCAGTTCTATCATATCATCCTTTTTCATCAGTCTCTCCTTTTGAAAATGCCGGACGAAAAAAAGCAGATTCAAGCCTTCTTCCGTCCGGCACATTGTCTTTTCCATATATTATTGACGTTCTATTTTCCGGTCTTCCGTATATTGGACTCAAACAGGCGGTTGTATCCCAGCCATCCCTGTTTATCCCCGGCCGCTTCCAGCGCCTCGATCATGGTCTGCATATGGGCGTCCGTGTTGTCCGCGAAATTCAGCGCCACCGCTTCCAGGAGCGCCGGTTTTTTCGGCGAACCGTATTCCAGTTCTCCATGATGGGACAGGATACAGTGTTTCAGCTCATTGGCCAGCTTCTGCGGGAATCCCGGAATCTTCCGGATACGTTCTCCCACCATCTCCGTGCCGATCACGATATGCCCCAGCAGCTGTCCCTCATCCGTATAATCATTTGCCGGGAACGGCGACAGTTCATATACTTTTCCGATGTCATGGCACATGGCCGCGGTATAGAGCAGATCTTTGTTCAGCATCGGATACGCCTGGATATAATAATTACAGAGCTTTGTCACGCTCAGCGTATGCTCCAGAAGTCCGCCCACGAAGCCGTGATGTACGGTCTTGGCAGCGCTGTTGAATTTAAACGCTCTCACAAACTCCTGGTCGTTTACAAAGAGATCCTTCAGCAGAGCCGACAGATACGGATTGGTTACCTTGTTCACATATTCCAGCAGCTCCTGATACATCTTTTCGATATCTTTTTTGCTCACCGGAAGATAATCCGCCGGATTGTACTCTCCTTCCCGGACTTTGCGCGCGCGCTTCACATTCAGCTGGATCTGTCCCTGGAAGCTGGTCACGTCCGCCACGATATCCACGTAGTCCATGCTCTCAAAATCATCGATTCCATTGGAATTAGGATCCCAGATCTTGGCGTCCACAGTTCCTGTCTTATCCTGAAACATCAGGTTTTCATAAGCTTTTCCCGCCTTCGTCAACGCCGACTGGCGGGTTTTGCACAGGTAAATACCGGAAACTCTCTCCCCTTCCCGGAATGTCTCAATATATTTCATTCATACACACTCTTTCTAAATTTATTTCCGCAGGCAGCAAACCAGACGGACATGCCTGCATGTCCATTTGACGGCTGCCGCGAGGGTCATTGTAATATGGTCAGCTGTACCGTCACTTCCAGTTCCTGGTATCCATCCTTATCCGGACGCTGGCATACCACCTGGATATTCTGTCCGTTGGAACATTTTAAAAGGATTGACCGCACATCCTTCAGATTCGTGACCTGCTGCCCGCTCATGGACGTAATAATATCTCCCGGCTGAATGCCTCCCGCCATAGCCGGAGAATCCATCGCCACTTCCGATACATACACGCCTACCGGAATATCTTCCTGTTCAGAGATCGTAGTGGTCACATCCGCTCCGATGATTCCCATATACACCAGATCCTGGCTGTTGGACAGATGCTCAATCTCTTCTTTCATATCCGATATGCCGTAAGCCTGTATCATATTTTCCTGGCCGTTGACTTCGCAGCGATTCTGGATAATGCCTACGATCTTGCCGTCCCAGTTGATCAGGACGCCGCTGCTGTTGTCCGCTTTCGCCATATCCGTCGTCAGTACCGTATAACTTCCGTCGTAGATACCCGCCGTCTGAGTCACAGAGGTCAGGTTTCCGAATAAAACGGAGCCGTAAACTCCCGCCGGGTTCCCCACTGCGATCACCGGTTCTCCGTTCCTGGCCGTCTTCGAAGATCCCAGATTTGCGTACTGGATCACTCCCTTTGTGGAATCCGAGATATCGCTCAGATTTACACTGATCATGGCAAGGCCCGTATTTTTATTATAATTTTTCAATGTCCCGGCAGCCGTCGTGCGGTCAAAAAATGTAATCTGAAGACTCTCTCCGCCGCGTACTTCTTCATATCCGGTCAGGATCAGAAGCTCCAGGCCGTTATCTCCGATCACGACACCGGACACTGTACTCTGACTGGTATAGATCTCATCAAACCAGTCTGTATCCACCGAGAGCACAGAAATATTCACCAGACTTTTTTCTGCCTGGTTTCCGATCTGGATAAGCTGCTGATACATTTTTTTGTAATCCTCCAGCTCCATGCTGACCGTTTCCGTGATGTATACAGTAGAATCTTCCTCTTCTTCTGTCTCGGTATTTTCTTCCTCTTCGGGGATCTCAATGGGCTGGATCTCCTGTTCTTCTGCCTGGTTATCCAGGAAAGGGAGCGCAAAAGTCCAGACCCCCAGCGCCGCCAGGGCAAAAAGCACGCCGGACAGAATGCACGACGCGCATTTGCGCACCGTCCGATTCTGATATATGGGTTTCTGTTTGATCTTCTCCTGCATAAATAAATAATCGGAATCCTTTTTATCTTTTAAGTCTGCCATTACAGCCTCCCGCAAAAGAAACTCTTCTCCCCCGGTCCGTCATGAGGGTTTTCACCCGCTGTTGTCCAGAAAGTATTATACTAGATTTCCCTGAAAGTGTCTATAAGTTCTACTTTTCATTCCTTTTCAAATGGAGTACAATGATATCAGTTCGGACACAGGAGATATTTATGAACCAAAAAGCATTAAAAACATTAGAATTTGACAAAATTATTCATATATTGACAGAGCATGCGGCTTCTGAAGGCGCCAAAGAGCTCTGCCGCACCCTTAAGCCTTCTTCCTCCCTGGAGGAAATCGAGCGCCTGCAGTCAGAGACCGAAGACGCCCTGCGCCGTATTTACCGCAAAGGCAGCCTGTCTTTTGGCGGCATCCGCGACATCCGCGGCTCCATAAAGAGACTGGAAGTGGGCGGGGTCCTGGGCATGGGAGAACTGCTGCAGATCATGTCCCTTCTGGAAACTGCCGGGAAAGTGCGCCGGTACGGACAGCGGGAAGAAGATGATGACTCGCGGGATTCTCTGGACGAATCTTTCGAATTACTGGAACCGGTTCCGTCTCTGGCCGGAGAGATCCGCCGGTGTATTCTCTCGGAAGAAGAGATGGCAGATGACGCCAGCGGCGCCCTGCTGCATGTACGCCGTTCCATGCGTCAGATGAACGACCGCGTACACAGCACGCTGAACGCCATGGTAAATGGTTCCGCACGCGCTTACCTGCAGGACCCGGTAGTCACCATGCGGGACGGAAGATACTGCCTGCCCGTCAAAGCGGAATACCGCGGCCAGGTGACAGGTATGATCCACGACCAGAGTTCCACCGGATCGACCCTTTTCATCGAACCCATGGCCGTGATCAAGCTGAATAACGATTATAAGGAACTGCAGATCAAGGAGCAGCAGGAGATCGAAAAGGTCCTGGCTTCCCTCAGCGAGACGGCAGCCGGTTATCTGGAGTTCTTATCCGACGATTACCGCCTGCTGGTGGACCTGGATTTCATTTTCGCCAGGGCCATGCTTGCCAAAGAGATGAAAGCCACCCGTCCCGTGCTCAATGAGAGGGGCTGTATCCGCATCAAAGACGGACGGCATCCTCTGCTGGATCCTAAAAAAGTCGTGCCCATCAACGTATGGCTGGGCAAAGATTTCGACCTGCTCATCGTGACCGGTCCCAACACCGGCGGCAAGACCGTCTCTCTGAAGACAGTGGGACTTTTCACGCTCATGGGACAGTCCGGGCTCCATATCCCCGCCTTCGAGCGTTCGGAGCTGGCCGTATTTGACGATGTATTCGCGGACATCGGAGACGAACAGAGTATTGAACAGAGTCTCAGTACCTTTTCTTCTCATATGACCAATATTGTTTCTATCTTAAAGGACGCGTCCCTGAACTCTCTGGTGCTGTTCGACGAGCTGGGCGCCGGTACCGATCCTACCGAAGGCGCCGCCCTGGCCATATCGATCCTGGACCATCTGCACAGGCAGGGGATCCGCACCATGGCGACGACTCATTACAGCGAACTGAAGATCTACGCGCTCTCCACGCAGGGCGTGGAAAATGCCTGCTGTGAGTTTGACGTGGAATCTCTGAGGCCCACTTACCGGCTGCTCATCGGCATTCCCGGCAAAAGCAACGCGTTCGCCATCTCTGCCAAACTGGGACTTCCGGAACACCTGATTGAAGATGCCAAAAAGCAGATCGACGTTCAGGATAAGAACTTCGAAGACGTGATCTCCGAGCTGGAACACAGCCGCGTCACATTGGAAAAAGATCAGGCGGAGATTTCCCGGTACAAAGAGGAGATCCGTTCTCTCCGCAATGCTCTGCAGAAGAAACAGGACCGCCTGGACGAGCAGAAAGAAAAGATCCTCCGCGATGCCCGGGAGCAGGCCGGCGCTATCCTTCAGGAGGCCAAAGATTACGCAGATGAAACGATGAAGAATTTCCATAAATTCGGAAAAGCCAATATTTCTGTGAAAGAGATGGAGGCCGAGCGCGCCCGTCTGCGGGAGAAAATCAAAAATACCGAAACCAGTACCAGCGCCAAACCGGCGAAGCCGCGGAAGAAGGTCAAACCGGCAGCCCTGCATATCGGAGACCGGGTGCGCGTACTGAGCCTGAACCTGGAGGGCACTGTCAGCACCCTTCCCAACGCCAAAGGCGATCTCTTTGTCCAGATGGGAATCCTCCGGTCACAGGTAAATATTAATGACCTGGAATATCTGGGAGAGGCAGAGCATCCGGTCTTTGGAAAAGGCGCCTCCGGCAGCGGCAATATCAAAATGTCCAAATCGGCGTCTGTCAGCACCGAGATCAATCTGATCGGCATGACCGTGGACGAAGCCATGGGCCATCTGGACAAGTATCTGGACGACGCCTATCTGGCCCATGTCCCCAGCGTGCGGATCGTACACGGAAAGGGTACCGGCGCGCTGAGGAACGCAGTGCATCAGCATCTGAAACGCTGCAAATACATCAAATCCTACCGTCTCGGGACCTTCGGCGAAGGGGAAGCCGGGGTGACGATTGCGGAGTTCAAATAAACAGACAGGAGAAACATTATGGCTTCAAAACAGAAAATACTCATCGTCGACGACGATACTAATATTGCGGAACTGATCTCTCTTTATCTGACCAAAGAATGTTACGAAGTAAAAATTGTGACCGACGGGGAGCAGGCTTTGCAGGTCTTTGACAGCTTCGCGCCGAATCTGATCCTGCTGGATCTGATGCTTCCCGGCATAGACGGCTATCAGGTATGCAGGGAGATCCGTACCCGTTCCAATACTCCTATCATCATGCTTTCCGCGAAAGGAGAGATCTTTGACAAAGTACTGGGCCTGGAGCTGGGCGCAGACGACTATATGATCAAACCTTTCGATTCCAAAGAGCTGGTTGCCCGGGTCAAAGCGGTGCTGCGCCGTTTTCAGCCGGCGAGGCCGGAAGCCGGCAGCGAATCCAAGATTGTCCAGTATCCGGATCTGATCATCAACCAGACCAATTATTCTGTGATCTATCAGGGACATACGGTGGAGATGCCGCCCAAGGAGCTGGAACTTTTATATTTCCTTGCCTCTTCTCCCAATCAGGTATTTACCAGAGAGCAGCTTCTGGACCATATCTGGGGTTATGAATATATCGGAGATACCCGCACTGTAGACGTTCATATCAAAAGGCTGCGGGAAAAGATCAAAGATCACGATTCCTGGCGTCTGGCTACCGTCTGGGGAATCGGATATAAATTCGAGGTGAAATAATGCACCTTTCACTTAACATAAAATTTATCATTGCGTACCTGATTTTTGGTCTGTGCGCCTTTTTCTGTATTTCCACCGTCACATCCAGGCTGCTTCTGGACCACACGGTGGAAGAAAAGGCCAGTTCATTTTATCAGGAAGGGCTGTATCTGGCTGATCAATATGTAGCTACTTATCCCGGCGACATGGAAGATCAACGCTCGCTCTCCGGAATCCAGCCTTATCTGTCTTCCCTGGACGTCTACCTGAACGCGGAGATATGGCTCGTCAGCCGGGACGGCAGTCTGGTCCTGAGCTCTGCGGATGACGAGATCCCCGCAGAATCTCTGGAAATTCCGGATTTTAATTCGGTACTGCCCGGAGGAAAATATTATACCACGGGAGATTTTTTCGGCATGTTCGACCAGGAGACCCTGAGCGTACTGGTTCCGGTCACCCATAATTATCATGTGCGCGGATACATTGCGGTACACACCCCCATGTCTTCCGTGATTCAGGAAAAAGAAGGCTATCTGCTTGCGTTTTATATTACACTGATCCTTTTGATGCTGCTGACATTTATCTTCGCAGCCGCAGGCTGGTTCATCGTCTATCTGCCGCTGCGCAGACTCAGACGGGCTGCCGGGGAATATGCCGCCGGCAATTTCGACTATCCCATCGCCATGGACCGTGACGACGAACTGGGCATTCTTTCCAACACCATGGATTTTATGGCTCAGGCCCTCAAAGACGCGGACGAAGACCAACGGAAGATGATTTCCAATATTTCTCACGACTTCCGTTCGCCGCTCACATCCATAAAAGGCTATATTGAAGCCATGCTGGACGGCACGATCCCTCCTGAGATGCAGGAAAAATACCTGAACATCGTGCTCCGGGAAACGGAACGCCTGACCAAGCTGACCAGCGGCCTGCTGGAGCTGAACGCCATGAATCCCAAGCAAAACCGTCTGGACAAGACCCGTTTTGATATTAATACGGTGATCAAAAACACCGCCGCTTCCTTTGAAGGCACCTGTACCTCCCGGAGAATCGCCTTCAACCTGCTCTTTGCCGATCCCCAGTCCTATGTCTTCGCGGACATGGGCAAGATCCAGCAGGTACTTTACAACCTGATCGACAACGCGATCAAATTCAGCCATCCGGATTCGGTCATCACGGTAGAAACCACGCCGCGCTTTGGAAAGATCTTTGTATCTGTGCGTGACACAGGAATCGGAATTCCCAAAGACAGTCTGAAAAAAATATGGGAACGGTTTTATAAGACGGATCTCTCCCGCGGAAAGGATAAGAGAGGCACCGGCCTGGGACTCTCCATCGTCAAAGAGATTATCCAGATGCACGGGGAAAATATCAATGTGATCAGCACCGAAGGCGTCGGCACCGAGTTTGTCTTCTCGCTGAGTGAAGCGGAGGAGGAAACAGAAAGGTAAGAAAAAGGCGGGATCTCCATGACAGGAAATTCCGCCTTATTATCAGATTTTAAACCCGGTTATAATTAATCAGACATCCCTTCAGAATGATCTCTCTCTCATCATCCGTCATCTCGCCCAGCTTCAGGGTAAATTCCTTCATACCGTCTTTCACCACATACGCTTTCACTTCCGAAGCTTTATTTTTAACGGCTTCCGCGATGTTCGGAACAAACAGATAATCACCGTTGACAAAAGGCAGGTCTCCTTCCTCGATCAGGAACGGCAGCATCCCCCAGTTAATCAGATTGGAACGGTAACGCTTGGTGGCGTAGCTGTTGGCGATATTCGCCCAGCCTCCCAGCACCTTCTGACAGGACGCCGCCTGCTCCCTCGCGGAACCGTCTCCAGGTTTGACTGCAAAGATCGTGCTTCCGACTCCCATATTCCGGTCTGTCACTTCCGGATAAGAAGCGCGGATCGTATCCAGGACATCTTTCAGCTCCGGCAGCGCTTCTTCCGGACTCTGCCCTGCTTCCAGCGCTTTCTGCGCCGCCTGGACTTTCTTGGCGCGTCCCACATACTCCGGATCTTTTCTGGACAGGGTAAACTCCGCCAGCCCCAGCGGATTAGAACGGTAGGAGGAAGTCTCTCCCGAAGGGATCAGCTCGTCCGTGGTCGTCACCGGATCATGGATCTCTGATACCACTTTCAGGATCAGATACTCCGGCAGCTCGCTCATAGCCGGCCAGTCTTTGATATTGGGACCGAAATGGATCTGCACATCCGGATCCGCCTCGCCCTTGCTGTCAAATACACGGTTTTCATAGATCTGTTTATCAAATACATATTTCGGATTCCGGTATTCAACATCCAGGTCCGTAGCCGCCGTCAGATATCCTTTGTTGGCTGCCGTAGCGGCGATAGAGCGCGCGTCCATCAACGCAACGGACGCGATCTGACCGTTCTGCAGCTTGGAACCTTCCCGGTTCGGGAAATTCCTGGTGGAATGGCGGATGCTGAAACCATTGTTGCACGGCGTATCCCCTGCGCCGAAACAAGGTCCGCAGAATGCGGTCTTCAGGACCGCTCCGGTCTGCATCAGCATGGCAGCGGAACCATTTTTCACCAGTTCCATATAGATCGGCATGGAAGCCGGGTAAACGCTCAGCGTAAATTCGTCGGCTCCGATACTCTTTCCGTCCAGAATGTCCGCCGCCGCGCAGATGTTTTCAAATCCGCCGCCCGCACAGCCGGCGATGATGCCCTGATCCACATACAGGCGTCCGTTATGTACTTTATCTCTCAGCGAGAAGGACACCTGATCTCCCAGGCTGACCTTGGCACGCTTCTCACAATCTGCCAGGATATCGTCCAGGTTCGCGTTCAGCTCATCAATCGTATACGCGTTGCTGGGATGGAACGGCATAGCGATCATAGGACGGATCTCTCCCAGATCTACCACGATCATGCCGTCATAATACGCCGTGCCGCCCGGATTCAGTTCCTTATAATCCTCAGGTCTTCCGTGGATCTCATAGAACTCCCGGATCGCCTCGTCTGTCTTCCAGATCGAGGACAGGCAGGTGGTCTCCGTGGTCATAACATCGATGCCGATACGGAAATCCGCGCTCAGTTTTCCGACTCCGTCGCCGATAAATTCCATCACTTTATTATTAACATATCCGTTGGCGAATACTTCCTTGATAATCGCCAGCGCCACATCCTGAGGCCCGACGCCCCTGACCGGTTCCCCGGTCAGATATACGCCCACTACGCCCGGCATGGGAATATCGTATGTCTGGTTCAGCAGCTGTTTTACCAGCTCCGGACCGCCTTCGCCCATAGCCATGGTACCCAGCGCGCCGTAACGGGTATGACTGTCCGACCCTAATATCATCTGCCCCCCGCCGGAAAGCATCTCGCGGGCATACTGGTGGATTACCGCCTGATGAGGCGGCACATACACTCCGCCGTATTTTTTCGCGCAGGTCAGGCCAAACATATGGTCATCCTCGTTGATGGTTCCTCCCACTGCGCAAAGACTGTTATGACAGTTCGTCAGCACATAAGGCATAGGGAATTTTTCCAGTCCCGAAGCGCGTGCGGTCTGGATAATGCCCACATATGTAATGTCATGGGATGTGAGCTTGTCAAAACGTATCTGCAGCTTTTCCATACTGCCGGATGTATTGTGCTGTTTCAGGATACCATAGGCAATCGTCTGTTTTCTCGCCTCTTCTTTGGACGGCACCTGAGCCATCTTTCCGGCAAGCACTTTCTGTGCATCCGGGGAATCCGGGATGATCTCGGATCCGTTCAGCACATAAGCGCCTCCATTATATAATTGAATCATACGCACCTCCATAAAACGGATTTGTATACAATTATACAATTGCCATGGTGTAAAAGCAACCACAAATAATACTATTCTTTTTCCATATCGCACGGAAACGCCACTGTCACTTTAAACAGATCTCCGTCCAGATAGATCTCGAATCTGCCGTTCTGCAGTTCTGTCAGATCTTTCGCGATAGACAATCCCAGCCCGCTGCCTTCCGTGGTACGGGATTCATCTCCTCTGGTAAAGCGTTCCGTCAGTTCTTCCGCTGAAATATTCAGAGGCTGTTCCGAAATATTCTTCATGGATACAACCGCTTCGCCCTCTTCCCGTGCCACGTCCAGATAGACCCGGGTGTGCGGCATAGCGTATTTTTCCACATTCCGGTACAGATTTTCGATGATTCTCCACAATCTGCGCCCGTCCGCTTTCACATACAGAGGTCCCTGCGGATAGGAAGCGACAAACTTTAATCCGCGGGCCGCGAATCGTTCTTCAAATTCTCCGCTGGTCTGCATCAGCAGTTCCTTCAGATCAATACGTGTAATCTGAAGCGTCACATTGCCGGAGCTGGCTCTGGATGCTTCCACCAGATCTTCTGTCAGCTGTTTCAGCCTCTGGGATTTCTGATCCAGCACCTCCAGGTACTCTTCTGCCCTGGTATTCTCGATGGGCTCCCGCTTCATCAGATCCACATAATTGATGATGGACGTCAGGGGCGTCTTCAGGTCATGGGACACATTGGTGATCAGATCCGCCTTCATCCGCTCGCTTTTCATCTGTTCCTGCACCGCGCTCTTCAGGTCTTCTCCCAGCCCGTTGACTGCTTCCGCCATCCTGCGGTTATTCCAGAACAGATGCTCTGTGGGAATCCCGGATTCTTCCCTGCCGGATTTCATGGACTCCACGCCTTCCAGAAGCTTCTGACGCTGAATTCCGTCCAGAATCAGGATCGCCAGCACTCCCGCGTTCAGGGTCAGCATCAGCACGTCCTCTGCGGCGCCTGTCCCCGGCAGAAGCCGGATCAGCATCTGGATCAGTTGATAAGCCACAAAATAGATCGCGATACGGACCGCCACATGCACTCTTTCCAGCAGCGCGGTTCCCAGTCTCCGCGCTCCGCGGATCAGCGTAACAAGAAGCGCCGGCAGAGTGACAAGCCATATGACCGCCAGCACTCCCATTCCTTTCATATACGGGATGATCGTTCCGACAGCATTCTCATACTCTATCTGGCCGCGCTGAAACTGATCCGACACCGGGAAGGAAGTGTCAATCCCCACATACAGCTGATATTCCCCATCCAGGTGCGCGGCGCCGCCCGTCAAGAGCGCTTGGGTATTATAAGAATAATAGTCTCCCACGTTTACCTGCGACACACTGGTAGAACGGCTGTCAAAAATATAATAGCTTCCAAAATCTTTAAAATATGCCTCCAGACTTTCCTGTGCAGGCTCTGTCTTCTCCAGTTCTGCCACATTGGTGTAAAATTCCCCGCTGCCCAGATCCCAGAGTGCGAAGCGCACATTGGTAGCGCCGGAATTCCAGGTTTTCAGATCCTGCTGATAGGCCGCCACGTCTTCTTTCAGCCGCTCCATCGCCTCCTGGATCTGATCTACCAGCTCCTGATATTCTTCTCCGCACTGGTTGGCATATTCCTGAATGCTTCCGTAAAAGAGAGGCTGATATACCTCCTGCAGCACGTTATCCCTAATCGTAGTTCCTTTCAGGCTCCACTGGTAAAGGTCCCCCAGTCGGTAGCAGATTCCGTCTTCTTTCTCCTCCTCCGATACCTCATCATAGACTGTTCTGCTGTCCAGATAATCACGGATGCGGATAATCCGGTCCGGATCAAATTCGCCTGCCCGCTCCATCCTGCTGGTTCTTGCCAGCGCTCCAATAGAGTTATAGACCGCGTCGGAAGCCAGATCCTGAAATGCGGCCGTCTCCACATATGTTTTCCCATTCAGCGCGTCCCGCCAGGCTTCCTGTGTATATTGATATCCGTTTCCTATAATTGCTCCGACTGCCAGCACTGCCAGCATAACCAGATTGATTCCCAGAATGATTCTCCGGAAAACGGATGTTTTTTTTCTTCTATTCTTCATATTCTCTCCTGTTCCCGATCAATCTTGTATCCCACTCCCCAGACAACTTTCAGATATCTGGGGTCTTTGGGATTGATTTCGATTTTTTCCCGGATATGACGAATATGTACAGCTACTGTATTGTCTCCCCCGATGGCATCCTCATTCCAGATCTTCTCATAGATCTGGGCGATAGAGAACACTTTCCCGGGATTCTTCATCAGCAAAAGAAGGATCTGGTACTCAATAGGCGTCAGTTTCACCGGCTCTCCGTCCACAGTCACCTCTTTGCGGTCGTCGTCTACCATCAGACCTCCGATCCGGAATATGGACGGCCGCTGCTCAGAGATCGCTCCCAGCTGCGTATAACGCCGCAGCAGTGATTTTACTCTGGCTGTCAGCTCCAGCGGATTAAACGGTTTGGTGATGTAATCGTCCGCGCCGATATTCAGACCCAGAATCTTATCCGTATCTTCCGACTTTGCAGAAAGGAAAATAATCGGGATCCCGCTGGTCTGACGTATCTTGACTGTAGCGCGGATACCGTCCATATGGGGCATCATAATATCAAGCAAGAGCAGGTGCACCTCATGCTCCTGAAGCATCCGGATTGCCTCCAGTCCGTCATATGCTTTTAATACTGTATAGCCCTCCTGGCTTAAATAAATCTCGATGGCGTCTACGATCGCCCGGTCATCGTCACAGACTAAAATGTTCATATTCGTCTCTCCTTTTCTGCCTATAGTTATATCATCTTATTTTTAAGATGAAAGGTCTGAAATTCTTAAGATTCTTTTAACGCGTCCCTGATAAGAAAAAGCCGGAAGGCTTCCGCGCGAAAAAGCGCAGGAAACCTGCCGGCGGCTGCGGTCCGTCCTGTCAGGATATGAGATTCTCCGGGTTCAGGCATTCAAGTTCCGGGATGACAAATCTTCCGTCTTTTCGGATCAGCACATCGTCAAACCAGATCTCCCCTCCGCCATATTCCGGCCGCTGGATACACACAAGATCCCAGTGGATCGAAGAAGCGTTTCCATTAGGCGCTTCTTCATAACAGTTGCCCGGTGTGAAATGGAAGGACCCCATAATCTTTTCATCAAACAAGGTATCCTTCATGGGTTTCAGTATATAAGGATTCACGCCGATGGCGAATTCTCCCACATAGCGGGCGCCCTCATCGGTGTCAAATACCTGATTGATTCTTCCTGTATCATTTGCCTCTGCCTTTATAATCTTTCCATTCTCAAAGGTCAGGCGGATATTCTCGTAAGTAAATCCCTGGTATACGGACGGCGTATTGTAGCTGAGCACGCCGTTTACGGAATCCCGCACCGGCGCCGTATAGACCTCTCCGTCCGGGATATTGCATTCTCCCGCGCAGGGGATCGCCGGAATTCCTTTGATCGAGAAAATCAGATCCGTGCCGTTTCCCTTGATGTGCACCCTGTCCGTCCGCTCCATCAGTTCCACCAGAGGTTTCATGGCCCGGGCCATCCTGCTGTAATCCAGGCAGCATACCCGGAAATAGAAATCCTCAAAAGCCTCCGTACTCGTCCCGTTCAACTGCGCCATGGCGTCATTGGGATAGCGAAGCACCACCCAGCGGGTCTTTGGCACCCGGATATCGTGGTGCACCGGGGTCATATAATACTTTTCATAGAGGGCCATCTTCTCCGCCGGCACATCGGACAGCTCTGATACATTGTCGCTGCCCCGCACGGCAATATAGCAGTCCATACGGGACATCTCCAGCGCGTCGATCTCCGCCATCAGTTCCATCTGTTCCCTGGTGCATTCCATCAGCTGTCTGCGCTGCACCTTGGGATCTGTATAGTGCACAAACGGAAGACCGCCCGCCTCATAAACCGCTTTCACCAGTTCGCCGGCCAGTTCCGCCGTAGACGCTCCGGTATAATGAATATAAACTTTGTCGCCATTCCCCACACGGCAAGAATAATTAACCAGATTTCCGGCAAGTTTCCGGATCCTCTCATCCATACTCAGACCTCTCTTTCCTATGGCAGATACGTGAAAAACAGATTTCCGGCAGCCTCAAACATGGAGGCGCTGTCGTTCATACCTGCCCGCCTCAGGTCGCTCTGCCCGGGCTCATAATATACAATATTCTGCGCATCATATCCCACGATCAGCACCGCGCTGCCGGTATCCGTCACCGCCATGACCGGCGCTCCCGCGCTTATATAATAGAGGACCTCGTCCAGGCTGCATCCCGGCAGCAGGCAGCAGCTGTCTCCAAGTTCATCCCGGCAGATCTCCCATGCCGCATTTCCGGCATTCAGCGCCCCCTGCACGTCTGTATAAATCTGTTTCTGACGCAGCAGAAGCTGCAGGCACTGCGCCAGGCTGTCGCCGATGTTCTCTGCCGCCTCCGGAATCTCAAACACATCAAGCTGCGCTCTTGTCGCCTGCGCTCCTCTTTCCCAGAAGCAGCGGGACCCGTCTCTCCATACGCTTCCCATCTCCTCATCCGCATATCTCACAGCCGCAGACAAAGTCTCAAATCCGGATGCTTCCCCGGCAAATGTATAAGCCAGATAGAACTCTCTGTCCGAAGGAGCAACCTCCAGGGTACGGTCATCCTCATACAGCACCAGACGCACTCTTGGCTGTCTCATGGAACCATTCTTTAAAGTGCCCGAATAGTCAAAACCATATTCATTTCTTCTGGTTTCATCCTCTTTTACCGTGAGCACCAGCTGTTCCGGCTCGCTCTCGCTGGTATAAGTAATTGGTTCCGGAAGCGCTTCCGCGTAAGAACCGTCCTCCTGTCTGCTTACACATTCCAGGTCTATGCGGTTCTCCACAATCGTAACTCCAACTACATATTTCCCTCTGGAAGTATAATTGAATTCCCGCACCTCATTGCCGGAATGATCGCGAATCACCACACGGTACATAGGTATGGTCTCTTCCCCTGCCAGATTTGTTACAATATCCGAAGCATACGCGGTTCCATAGATGAAATCTTCCTCCATGAATCCCAGAGCCTGAAGCACCTCCCCGGACTCCGCCCGGATCTCCCGGATCCTTCCGGACTGTACGTCCAGAAGACTGATGGCAGTCCCTTCCGCGGCGGTCCAGGCCGCCAGCGCGCCGTTTCCTGAAATCTTCAAATCATCCTGGGACACATTTTCCTCTAATACCTGCACAGAACAATCCGCAAGATTGATCTGCAGGATCTGGCCTCCGTAAGAAAGCCATGCCGTCCCGTTCGCATTTTCAGCCGCCAACGCTCCCAGTTCTTCCTTCACCGCCTGATAAGGATGATCGCTGGGCAGGAAAAACTGCTCTTCAACCGTGTTCAAAAGCGCGTCATAGCGGCAGAGCAGCACGCCGCTCATGCCTTCATAACGTCCCCGGTTCATGTAACCGTAGACCAGGAAGTCCATACTTCCGGAATCCTCCACGCTCAGGATCCGGAAATCATGGGCATCATAAGTCCCCCTCCCGTCGTCTCCGTCCGCAAACCCATAGACCAGGCTCAAACGGTTCTGACCGAAATCGAAGGACCAGAGCTGCCCCTGCTGTACAAACCCGATCACATTTTCTTCTTCATTTTTCAGCCAGTTCACTTCTTCACTCTGGATACCCATCTGAATGCGTCCGTCTTCCACCAGCTGAGAACCCGGCTCAAAGATCCTGTCTGCCGTACGTTCATAGGCAAGCAGATACATCCTGGTACTGGTATAGCGGACGCGGTACGCCTCTTCTACCTGATAGGATTCACCCGTCTGGGTATTCCTGATCTGATACTGTAATTTTAAAGAAGCCACATCATCACTGACACCGGTAAATGTCAGTTCCGGATCTGTCGTCCTCTCTATCTGCATATCTCCCCAGGTCATAGGGCCTGTCCTGGAATGAATATTCACATACCCCAGAGAAGAACCGTCCATGGAACTGTCGCTCTCCAGATAAGGCAGAATATAATCCATATCCTTCTGAAGTATCCGATTGTGAAACTCCAGGGCAAAATCCACGCACTCCTGTATATGGTTCTCTCCCTGATAACTCAGCTGTGAATAATACCAGACGTCCCCATGCTCATGGGTCTGCACATTCAGAACCAGCAGATACAACTCTCCCTCCGCCAGCAAATCTTTCAGCTCCAGAGAAAAATGAAGATATCTTCCGTCGTCCTCTCCCTGCAGACCTTCTCCGCTCTCGATCAGACGGCTCATATCCAGACTGCGCACTTCATAAGAGACGCTCTCAATCTCCGCATTGTATTTTTCCACAGCCAGCCCTACCACATGATCTTCTGACACTCCGATGACCGTATCCTTCATGTAACTGCCGTCCATAGGCTGTACATATCCATGCATTTCATTAAACAACTGCCCGTCCTGTTCTGCGAAAGCCACGGGCAGAGTCGCCTCTGCCATCGTCGTGGTCATATCCCTGTTTCTCATCCGGGTGGCATAGCTCATGACTCCTATCCCCGCCAGAAAACACAGCAGCACGGTGCCATATCTGATGATCCATTTCTTCATATATATCTGTCTGTCTCCATACTTCCCTTTGTTATGTGCATATTCTAGCAATCTTTTTCCGGAAGGTCAATATGCCGCCAAACGGTTCATCTCCATCCGGACCGGTTCTTCTTCCTCCTGCGCAGCATCTCCTGCAGGAGAAGAACTCCGATCAGATCCTGCAGCTGTTCCCACTTAGGTTCCGGTTCTTCAAAATTCTCCTGTGCTCTTGCCTCTTCCCACACAGATTTTGCCTGTCGAAGAAGGGAGAGCCGGTCCGGATACTCATCATACATCATGCTTCCCGGATACTCCAGACGGGTACACACTTCTTCCACATAAGGCTGCAGACGGCGCGCCATGATCGGATAGAGCTCCTGCAGACGGCGGCTGTCCATCTCGTCCTCCATGCGTTCCGGTGAATTCCACAGATTCCAACAGTTCAGCCGGGTTCCGTAAGGATACAGCCACGGATACATCCTTCCCTGCTGCGTGCCCATGGACGCCGGATCCATATAATAGGGATTCCAATCTCCTTGATTCCTCATGGATTCCACTCCATTCTATTTTCTTATATATTACCTATATGCAGAAGAACGTATACTGGTTCTGAGAAAATCAGTTCATATTCGGCAGTTCTATGAATACCTCTGTCCCCTCTCCTTCTTTTGAGCGAATAGAGAAAGAACAGCTGTCTCCGTAAATATAATGGATCCTGCCTTTAATATTCCGGATGCCGATATGCTTTCCGCGTATTGGCGAAAGCGATTGTTTCTCCAGTTCTTCCAGCTTTTCCTCCGTCATACCGACTCCATTGTCTTTTACAGAAATCCAGATATAATCATTTTCTCTTTTTACCCGGATACGGATACATCCGCCTAATATCTCCCCATCTTCATCACGGTTGCAGAGGATCCCATGAAACAGAGCATTTTCCACCAGAGGCTGTATTACGTTTTTGGCGATATAGCAGTTCCGTGCCTGCTCCTCCACCTGTATCTCTGTCTTAAAGGTATCCGCATAACGATACTTTTGGATAATCAGGAATTGCTCCGTTACCTTGATCTCCTGATCCACCGTATCATAAACATCTTCCAGATCAATGCGAAGGCGGTCTTTCAGGATTTCAATCATAGCCCGGTTCACTGCGATCACATCCTCATTTCTTCCCTTTTGTGCAAGATATGTGATCGTATTCATAGTATTATAAATAAAATGAGGATCCACCTGGGAAATCAGCAGACTGTATCTCATTTTTTGTTCTCTCTTCTCCTGCTCCAGCATCTTATCAATATTTTCCTGAAGCTTCTCTGCCATAAGATTAAAGCTTTCGCCGACTTCCGCAATCTCGTCTTTTGACTCAATATGTACGCGGGCCTGCAGATTGCCTCTGGCGATCTCTCTCATCTGCACCGAAACATTCGACAATGGATCTGTAAACTTTTTTACGATCGGAATCATAATCAGCACCACGCAGATACCGAAAATCGCCACCAGGATCTCATCCAGCAGGATCAATGTACGGTTATTTACCAGCACGTCTTCCCGTGTCAGACGGCACATAATTTTCCATCCGGCTGCTTCTGAAAAACGGATAGTTGTAATCGCTCCGGGTTCTTTGTAGTATCCCTCCATATACGAATTGCCGTAAGTTATATTTTTCAGCGCTTCCGCCGCGTTTATTCCTGTATCTTTCATGCCCGAAAGGAAAATCTGATTGTCCTCATTCAGAAGCAGATAATCATTGCTGTATCCCTTCATCTTTTCCGCTATGTAAAGGATCTGGTCAAACGCGGATATAACTGTAATTTTCCCATCCAGGCCGTCTGCGCGGTACGGCAGGACATAACCGTACACCATATTAAAAGTATTGCCGAATATTGTTGTGGAGTCTCCGTCTTCCGGAAACGGATCTATAAAATCTTTGCCTGATTCCTTCTGTAAATATTTCTTTATCTTGTCAGAGAAGCCCACTGTTGAAAATTCAATCCGTCCATCATCTCCCTCCAGCTCTATATAAATTCCTCTGACTGAATAAGATTTGATTCGGTTTTTTATAGCCAGGCCGGACAAATAGATACGGACTTCCGCCTGCTTTTGCGCAGAAGGCATTTCCATATAATCCCGTATAAGTTCCTTCAATTCTTCATCGTCCGCCGTAACAGCCGTAAACCTCTCCAGTTCTTCAAAATACTGGTCAATCTGCGTCATGATCTGTTCATTCAGGATCATGGCGTTATCCCTGTCATTCTGGCTTCTGGTCATATAAACGATCTGCGAAAGCGCCAGCGTCATTGTTACGAACATCAGCGCAACAACGATAATCTGCGCTAAAAACAGTTTATTTTTTAACTTCATGTCTGATCCTTGCTATCCATCAGTCTTCTTCTGTATTTATTGGGCGTCATGCCTGTAATTTCTTTAAATATCTTGCTGAAATACTGGCTGGAGGTAAAACCCACTTTTTCAGAAACTTCATATACCATATAATCATCTTGTTCAAACAGTTTTTTTGCATTCTCTATTCGGACGCTGTTAATAAAATCGTTGACCCCTATGCCCACTTCTTCCTTAAATTTTGTTGACAGCCAGGATATGCTGATGTGGACATGTTTCGCTGTAGAAGAAAGGGTACATTCTTCCTCTCCATAATGGGTCCGGATATACTTCATCGCATTCGTAATAGTAACTGAATAAGATTTCTCCTTTCCTTCCCCCTGCAAAAACCAGATTTCGTTCAGTTTGGCTTCTACAAACTTTTCCAGTTCTTCCGGATTTCCCAGATCATAGGAGGAACTTCCTTCCATTATAGAAAACCTGCGGCCGCTCTGTACGCCTGTCAAAAATCCTTCGAACATGCAAAATGCCTCAAATATACTTTTTATATACCATAAGTAAGCCACATAATCCTCTTTTTGTATCGAATCCCTTACCGTACAAAAAAATTGCTCCATACGCTCCCGGTTTTCCTGTTTTATCATACGGTACAGGTCTTCCGACGTAACCGAAGAAGGGACTTTCTCCTGTCGGATCAATAATTCTGGTTCAGCGCTAAGCTCCAGGACTTGTGTTTCCTTCTTCAGATATCTCTGGGAGAGCTGGTTCTTATTCTCATGATAAAATCTTCCAAATTGTTTTAACGGACTTTTATGCCCATAGTAATAAAGGAAGAACTGATTCTTTGCCTCCTTTTCCAGATCGCGAAATACATTTCTCGCATAATAATATATATTTTCCGCGATCTCTTTTTCTCCGGCATGGAGCCCGCCTATATTTAAGATTACCAGATACTCATTTTCGCTGATCTCAAAAGAAGAAACTGCCCGCACCTTTTCCGTTTCATTCTTTTTGCAGATATCCGTCAGCAAATAACCATATGAAGAAATGGGGACAGTTTTCTGTGAAATATAAGAACTGATAAATCTTGGCACCACTCTCTGCGCGAAGATCAGGTAATAATAACTTTTGTAAATTTTTAAATAATCGTCTTCATCCAGCAAAATCCGATAATCTTCTTCCGACGTGTTTTTTTCAAAAAGTTCTTTAAATATAAGATTGACTGTATAACTGCTTTTTGCTTTTTCTTTTTCAATCACATTTTTCAGTTTCAGAATTTTTTTCAGAAACACATTTTCGTCCAGATCGCTCTTTAAAATATAATCGTCAATATTCAGTCGGATTGCCTGTTTCACATAGTCAAAGTTTTTGTAGGCAGACAAAAAAAGAATATGAGAATTTCCCCCATACTCACGAATCGCATCCACCAGTTCCAGCCCGCTCATTATAGGCATTTTCACATCCGAGATCACAAGCTCAGGACGGTATCTCCGGTAGATATCCAACGCCTGTTCCGGGTCTGTCGTGACCCCTGCCAGCTGGAATCCATAACTTTCCCAGTCTATAATATTTTCCAGATATTCTAACGCTAATTTTTCGTCATCCACCAACAGCACGCTGATCATACGTTTCCCCCTTTGTAAGTATATAATAGTATCCGGAGCGGAGCAAGAATCATTTCCTGCACCTCTCCGGATACATAAAATTACTTATTGTTTATTTATGCGCTTCCACCAGTTCCTGCTTCTGCTTACGGCTGTTTATAAAGTCCAATACTCTCTGGTTATTATATGTAAAGATCATAATAATCAGTAAGAAAATACCAGACGCAGTATCTTGCAGGGAGGCTGAAAGTCCAAGACTGAGCAGCCCGGTTGTCAGCATGTTAAGAATAAAATTCCCCACAAATATTCCAATCAGCAGATTGCAGTACGGTTCCAACGCCAGGCCCACGTAAATACCAAGCATACAGTTAAAAATAATATTTGTGCTGGACATATACATCGGCGTATCAATAGATCCCTGTATGGAAATTTTCAAAAGCGCCGCCACCCCTAAGAAGAGTGCAGATACCACATAACACATGAATGCGGTCTTCTTCGTATCAACTCCGGCGCTCTTGGCGATCTGCTGGGAACTCGCGCATGCCCTTACATGATATCCGAATTTTGTATGATTGAATATGATGTAAAAGAGTACAAACATAACTGCGAAAATAATCAGGCACCATGGAAATCTTCCCAAAGTCGTAATCTCGCCGCTGATTGCCGTCACCCAGGAAATGCTGGCCAGATTCGACAGCGTCTCATATACCATGCATACGCCCAGTGCAGTTACGATAGCCGGTACTTTCAAAATCATATACATGATTCCGGAAACAGTTCCCAGGACAAGCCCGGTTGCCACCACCAGCAAGGCAAAAGGAACCAGCCCGATCCCATACAGATATACCATTTTTGCTCCAAACATGGCCGACAGCATCACAACCGCTCCCGCGCTCAGATCCATTCTGTCGCAGAGCATATTGCAGCACATCGCGTAAGAGATCAATGTGGGCGTCAGCGTCTGCTTTAAGTTCATAACAATACTTGAAGGCTTTCCAAAATTGCCGCCTGAGCAGACAAAAAACAGTACGTATACAAACACAGGAAGTAATATTACTTTCAGCGCATTTTTCAGATTGGTGGATGTGATCTTCATATTGTTCCCCTTTCCAGAATATCCGGCTGTTTACTCGCCGTGCCTTGCGATCGTATCCTCAATGCTGTAATTTGCGCCCATCTCCAGAAGTGTGTCTGAAGATGCCTCACTGTTTTTAGAAACGATCAGCTGATCAATTTCATCCGTTGTCCACGCATATACGCCGTCATCGTGCAAATATGTCATATAATCGGCAAATTCGTCGCCGGTCTTGCATACGATGAAGTTAACCGGTATTTCTACTTTGTCAAGCGGCGTGCCTTCCAGCGCATTGTAAAGAAGTACGAAGGAGAACGCAAGGTCGACATACTGTCCGCCGATTGCGCATACCGTCTCTCCGCTCTCCAGACTCTGCTGGCAGTTTTCGGAGAAATCACAGAACGCGATCTTTACTTCGCCTTCTCTTCCTGCCGATTTGATCGGTTCAGAACAATACTCAATTCCAAGAAGCGTAATACCAATGCCGTCGATCGTATTGTCTGCAGCCAGGAAATCTTCCACTGCTTTGGTAAATTCAAGCCCTCTGTATTCTCCTGCCTTATTTACCTCCGGATGATCTTCAAATGCTGCCATCATGCCTTCCCAGCGTCTGTCGTGGCAGGTAATACCCGGTTCATAGCCAATCGCAGCAATATTCGTAGATCCGGCGTCAATCAGGCTGGTGATGATTTCATAACCGGCGTCATAGTCCGATTCATAAGAACTTCCCACAAAGTATTCGCTTGAGAATACCTGATCCCGGATACTCTCGTCAATCTGAGACCAGCCGACCGCCAGATATACTCCGTTTTGTTCGCAGGTCTTAAGTCCCTGAAGCACCGCAGTTCCTGAAAAGTTTGTGGTAATAATTGCGTCTACGCCCTGTGCGCACAGATTCTCGATTGCGGAAAGATAAGTTTCATCTGCAAAGTTTTCAATGATATAATAGCTGAACCTTACCCCATAAGCTTTTCCAAGATAATCCGAATAAGCCTTATATTTTGAGCAAAGGAAATCTGTAGTGGTATGGATAACCACGCCGATCGTATACTTTCCGTTTTCATCACCGCAGACTTCTCCGGCTCCGGCCTGATCCGACCATACCTCACTGGTTGTCGCGTCTTCCTCGCCGGCATCTCCCGTTGAGTTTTCTGTTGTTTCTGTCGTTCCCGCTGCAGAATCTGACGTCGTCCCTGTACTTCCGCATCCAAATAAGGAAAGCGCCATGGACAAAGCCAACAGCAGTGCAACTGCCTTCTTCATTCTTCTTCTCCTCCTATTTTAAAATTCCGTCCTGGTTCTTAACGTAAGTCAAAAATACCAGAAGCAGCAGAACAAGTCCCTGGATGCCTTCAATCACCCGCTCGTTCACCCCAAGTACAATCAATCCATTACGCAACAGTATGACGGAAAAACTTCCGACCAGCGCGCCGATCATTTTCACGCGCGAGCCTCCGGAAAGGGGAACTCCGCCAAGTACCAGCGCCGTGATCACATTCATCTCCAGGCCCTGGCCAGTGGAAGTACTGACGCTTCCTGCTCTGACCATCAGGATAAAACCTGCAATGCCGACCGTAACCCCGCTGATGATATAGGCGACCATTCTGGTCCAGTTTACATTGATGCCCGCCTGCTGCGCTGCGACCGGACTTCCGCCGATCGCCTTGTTTTCTTTCCCGATACGGGTCTTCTCAAACAGAAGGTAGCAGATCACGTAAACGCCCAGCAGCATGCAAAGTTTAAAAACCTGGTTGTCGTAATTGTACAGGTATACTGGAATACTGTACTTTTGCGACGCGCATACTGTATTCAAAATACCACGGCACATGTACATGATACATAATGAAGTGATAAATGGAGACACTTTTAAATATACGGATACCACTCCGTTTAATAGAAACCAGACCAGGGCGGCAATAATATTGCTGAGAAATACCAGCGCTACCGGGACTCCGGTATTCGCTACCAGTATAGAGATCAGGACGCTGAAGCCGATAACTCCTCCGTATGAGAGATCCATCCCTCCATGCGAATACACAAATACCGCTCCAAATGCCATAATCGCCACATATACGGTCTGATTCAGGATGCTGTTCAGATTTCCTCTGGTTAAGAGTTTCCCGTCCCCGAAAATCTGGAAAACCACAACCATCAGCACGATTCCAAGGAAAGGAATGATCTTTCGAAGAGCATCTGTGATACCGACCATAGAGGTCTGCTTATTTTTTTCCATATTCTTCACGCACCTTCTTTCTGAATCAGACCATTTCCTGAATCAGCACCGCTTCATTCAGCGATTCTGACCGTTCAAAGGATTTCTGTATTTTCCCGTCTTTCATAATCAGTATCCGATCGCTCATACCGATCAGCTCCGGTAATTCTTCAGAAATCATAATCATGGATTTTCCTTCTTTTTTAAGCTGATACATCAACTGGTACATAAACGCCTTGACACCGATGTCAATACCTCTGGTAGGACAGTCCAGGATAAAAATCTCTGATTCATTTCCCAGCCATTTTCCAAAAACAACTTTCTGTTTATTCCCGCCGCTCAAGTCGCGGACATCCTGCGTAATTTCTCTGCATTTGATGCTCAGCCTTTCCACCTGGCGGTTTGTAAATTCTTTTTCTGATTTTCTGCTTATCAGACCGCCGCGGGAAATTTTATTCAAAGAGGGCAGAACAATATTGTCGAGGATACTGGCTGAAAGGATCAGCGCCTCCTGATCTCTGTTTTTGGACACATAGCCCAGCCTGTGCCTGATCGCCTGTTTTTCGGATGTGATTCTCTCTCCGTCTTTTAATGTAACCTGTCCATACAACAGCCTGATATTTCCGAAAAGAGCTTTCCCCAGCTCATGCATTCCGCAGTCGGTCAGTCCGCCTATACCCAGGATCTCTCCTTTGTGAAGTTCCAAAGACACTCCCTTTACGCTGTCGCCCACATAGATGTCTTCTCCCTTCAGGACTACCTCATCGTCATAGCTGCCGTCGTAATCGCTGCGGTAATAATCGCCGGTCAGTTTCCGGCCGACCATCAGCTCTTTGATCCTGTCTTCCAGGAATTCCTCCTTCTGGAGTTCCGCAATAAACACGCCGTCTCTCAGGACAATCAGTTTGCTGCACACCTCCATCAGTTCTTCCAGGTCATGGGAAATAAACAGAACTGTTTTATTTTCTTCTTTCAGTTTCCGAATCACCTGATAGATAATATCGCGGCCTTTCTGCGATAAAGCGGTCGTTGTTTCGTCTACTATAAATATTCTGGGATCTGAATACAGCGCACGGACGACTTCTATCAATTTACGTTCTTCCAGACTGTATTTTGTGATGGGATCTTCGGGATTGATATCTTCAATCCCGATTTTTCCCATTGCTTTTTTCGCCTCTGCGTACATTTTCTTTCGATTGACAACGCCCTTTTGGACAAAAAGGGTTTCCTTTCCCAGGAAAATGTTGTCCGCCACGCGGATGCCGGGCAGAGTCCCCATCTCCTGCGCGATCATGCTTATTCCATGATCCTGCGCGTCCATCGGGTTTGCCGGCCGGTATGGTTCTCCATCCAGTTCCATCGTCCCTTTTGAAGCAGGATATACCCCCGATATGATAGAGGACAATGTAGATTTTCCAGAACCATTTTCCCCGATCAGCCCTATGATCTCTCCCTGGCCGATATCTACGGACACATTTTTTAACGCATGCGTCAGTCCGAAATCTTTTGAGATATTTGTTACTTTTAATACAACTTTTGAACTCATGGTTTCCTCCGCGTCTGCTTTGTTTATGACCCGAGAATCACCACATTCCAGGACAGTTTAGGCAGTATGACACGATTTGTCCCGGATGCTTCCAGCTCTTTCATCGTCACGCGATCCGGATCCTCTATGGTATTGCGCGCTTCATAATCTTCGCCATTCAGCACCAGATGTTTTTTAACTTTCTTCTCTCCATAGCCCTGCAGATCTATTTCCAGTTCTACATCTTCTTCCTGGTCACAGTTCAATACGAAAATACGGACCTCGTCTGCTTCTTCATTATATACCACCGCCGGTTCCACAATATTCAGTTCACCAAAGTCACAGGAATATTTCGGGGCGTCCACAACCGCTTTCATCGCGGTTCCATGCCCGTATTTGCTCAGCATATGGAACGGATGATAAATCGCCTGTTTAAAAATACCTCCGTTGCGGATCGTAGTGATCGGTGCGATTACATTGATTAACTGAGCCAGGCAGGCTATCTCTACAATATCCGCGTTATTGAGAAGCGTAATTCCAAGCCCGCCCACAACAATGGCGTCCAAAAGACTGTATTTTTCCTGCAGGATCGACGGCGCTATTTCCCACTTCTCTGCGGAAGTCATCTCAAAAGTAGTTAAGCCCTGAAGGTCATCCAGAGAATCCAGCTTAATATCCTGGAAGTTCCACACGTTCCACTCGTCCAGGCAAATCTTCAGATCCTTTTCAAAATGATTTTTCGCCTTTACATACTCGATGACGCGCCCGCTGTTTTTTATATGGCTGTCCAGCTGCTTATAGGCCGCTACAAAATTCGTCGTGCCCTGTCCCGAATTCATCGTATAGTTATGCGTTGACAGATAATCCACCTGATCGTATAACTCGGTGAGCATCGTCCGATCCCATTCCATATAGGTAGGAAGCATCTCATAACTGCTTCCGCAGGCTACCAGCTTGATGGACGGATCTACCCATTTCATGATCTTCGCCGCTTCCAGGGCTTTTTTGGTATAGTCTTCCGCGGACAGATGCCCTGCCTGCCAGCTTCCTTCCATCTCGTTCCCCAGACACCAGTATTTGATGTTATATGGCTCCGGACTTCCATTTTTGGCTCTTAAATCGCTCCAGTAAGTTCCGCCGGGATGATTGCAGTATTCTACCAGATCCCCTGCATCCTTGATAGATCCTGTTCCCAGGTTCACAGCTATCATCGGTTCCACGCCGACCTTTTTCGCCCATCTGCAAAACTCATCGATGCCGAACTCATTCGTCTCAATGCTGGACCATGCATAATCCATTCTCTTTGGCCGGTTTTCTTTCGGCCCAATCCCGTCATGCCAGTCATAACAGGAAACAAAATTACCGCCGGGATAACGGATAACCGGAACTCCCAGTTCTTTCACCAGTTCCATCACGTCTTTCCGGTATCCGTCTTCATCCGCATCCGGATGACCGGGTTCATAAATTCCAGAATAAATGCTCCTCCCCAGATGTTCAGTAAAAGAAGAATACATTTTCTCATCAATCTTTCCGATTGTGTAGTGCCTGTCACTGAAACATACTGCTTTTTTCACGCTGTTCCCTCCTTATCCATGTAAATCTGTTGATGCATTTATTTTATCTTTTGCCAATTTCAAACTCTATATGATATTTTTTCCAGATTGTGCACTATTTTCTTGTTTCCTGAGACCAGAAAGAAAAAGTGTAATTTTTTCCGGTGTGCTTTGTGATACAATAATGTAATATATACAAGTAGGAATTCCGATCGGAGGTTTATCATGCTCTATTTTGAAAACGACTACAGCGAAGGCGCTCACGAAGCGGTCCTGCAAAAACTGATGGATACAAAATGGAGAATTTACCCGGATACGGGAATGACAGATATTGTGAATCCGCAAAAGAAAAGATCCGCTCCATGCTCAAAGCCTATGAAGGCGTGCTCTGCGGAGAAGCCGTCGTCTTCCCCCGGCAGACGCCCGCCAACCAACTCTTTATAATACTGGATAATGAAAAGATGGAAGAACTGAAAAAATCTGTCAGATTTAGTTTCTGGGAAAAATACGACGCAGAACATACAGTCGTAAGATTCTCCACCAGCTGGGCAACAAAAATAGAAGAAGTGAATGCGTTGGAAGCGCTGTTATAATTTATAACAATCCCCCTCTTTTGGAAAACATTTGATTGATTAAAAATAGGATTTCATCTATACTTTAATCAGAAACAGATACCCCTGATCACACAAATATAGCGGCAAAAGGAGAAAAACACATGGGAATTTATCTGAATCCTGGGAATGAAGGGTTTCAAAGCGCCTTAAATTCTCAAATATATGTAGATAAAACAGATATGTTGGAATATACGAACTCTGTTTTAGACTCTGAGCAAAGATATATTTGCGTAAGCAGACCGCGCCGTTTTGGAAAATCCGTCACGGCAGAAATGTTGGTAGCATATTATGATAAAAGCTGCGATTCTTCCATGCTGTTTCAAGACTTAAAAATTTCTCATGCCAAAGATTATGCGGTCCATAGAAATAAATACGACGTAATTCATATAGACGTCAATTCATTCCGGGGAAGAGCGGGTGACGCCTCTGAAATGATTATATTAATGCAGAGGGAAATCATTGCAGAACTGAAAGAATATTACCCGGACGCATTCCTTGAAAAGATAGAACAGCTTTCATTTGCCCTGTCACAGGTGCATAAAATTTATAATGCCAAATTTGTAATTATCATCGACGAGTGGGATGCTGTATTCCGAGAAAGTAAAAACGATACAGAAGCGCAGAAAAAATATATCGCTTTTTTACGCAGTCTGTTTAAAGATGCACCGACAAAAAAGTTTATCAAGCTGGCATATTTAACCGGTATTCTGCCAATTAAAAAATATGGTACAGAGTCTGCATTAAATAACTTTGATGAATTTACTATGCTGGAAGCGGACGTCCTGGCAGAGTACGTTGGATTTACGGAGGCCGAAGTTCAGACCCTGTACGCAAAGTACAATATGGATTTTGAACAGGCAAAGCAATGGTACGACGGATATGTACTGGGATCAGGAATTCACGTTTATAATCCTAAATCCGTTGTAGATTCCATTCGCAGAAAACGAATCGGAAACTATTGGGTCAGCACAGAAACCTATGAATCTCTGAAAAGCTATATCAGCATGAATTTTGACGGTTTAAAAGATGCTATTACTCAGATGGTAGCAGGCGGAACCTGCAAAGTGAATCCCGCAAAGTTCCAAAATGATATGACGTCATTTAAAAGCAAAGATGACATCTTGACATTATTGATCCATCTGGGCTACCTGACCTACGAGGAGTCATCGCAAATGGTATCTATTCCCAACGAAGAAGTCCGCAGTGAATTTATCAATGCAATTGAAGACGCAGGATGGGAATATGTAATAAAAGCGATCCATGCTTCAGATGAGCTTCTGAAGGCGACTCTGCGGGGAGACGAACTGGCTGTTGCAGAAGGTATTGAAGCGGTACATCTTTCAAACACATCTATTTTAAATTACAATGATGAGAACTCTCTAAGTTGTGTCATCGCACTGGCTTATTATAATGCTGTCAATGACTATGTACTGATACGGGAACTGCCAACCGGAAAGGGGTACGCAGATATTGCGTTTATACCGAAAAAGACTTCTGTTAAGCCAGCCATGATTGTAGAACTTAAATGGAATAACTCCGCAGACGGCGCTATCGAACAGATAAAAAGGAATCAATATACAGAGGCCCTGAAAGGATATAAAGGAAATATTCTTTTGGTTGGCATTAATTATGATAGAAAAACAAAAAAACATATATGTAGAATTGAAAAAGTATAATATTTGATTTTCCAAAAAACTGCTGCTTCCGGAAAATGGATCTCTCATTTTCCAGAAGCAACAATTTTGTCAACTTGAAAAAAACACTTCTGTTATTTCCCCGTCCTGAAACTTCACATAGCTTTCTTCATCTGCGTCCTCATGTTAATGCTGAGAGGATATACAAGATACCAATATGTACCGGATAGAAAATGTAAAAGAATTTTTTCATGCCTTTCCCACGTTCGCCGTTATAAAGTGCGATCGGAACGGCTGCCAATCCCATAAGGCCTTGAATGGGATCGCCGGAAATGTATACGACAGTGGACAAAGCGAACAAGCAAATAATTTGTATAATCCTATGCTTTCTGAAAATATAGAACAGAACGCCCAGAAGAACAAGCAACACCCCACCTTCAACAGCCAGAATGTTGGGGGTGAGCAAAGCAATAAAAGAGAGAATACGTATTACAACGGATGGGATACTTTCGTTAGAAGGCAGCACCGCCACCAGGAAAACCGGGATCCCGCACAGAGCAGGAATGAAACATCCCAATATCGCCTTCAAGATTTTCTTTGCTGCCTTTTGCTGAATGCCCTCTACAAGCCAATCCCAGAACAACATATAAAGTCCCGTTATGAAAAACGTACTGAACGCATTGTTCATCAAAACCACATTCGCATTTGGAACCGCACGTTGCAACACGGAAGTAAAAACAGACATACCCAAACTGGCAACGAAAAGTCTTTTTCAGATAGTATTTGATGGATATGATCCATCACCATCAGGATAACCGCCAGGAATTTCAAGGTGGTTGCAAATCCTCCTTTGTGTTATTTTCGACAGGCTTATCTTACTAGATATTCAAGGCTGCATCCACCAACTATGGCGCGTCCACAGGTTGATTTTGGCTTTACATTGTCAAAAGTAGCGATGTAAACCCCAATGTAAGTGAAATTTTACGCAGTAGTTGGTGGCGGCAACCAGGCTTTTTCAGTAGACTTTAGGGCGCAACGAGGAAACAAAGCTGCTTTCAGCAAAGGAGAGGTGAAGCAGGTAATGGATATGATTTCATTACGACATATCTATAAGCAGTATGGAACGCACCGGGTTCTTAAGGATGTAAACCTCACCATCCGGGAGGGCGAGATCTACGGACTGATCGGAAAGAACGGTGCGGGAAAAACAACAATTTTCAAAATTATTCTTGGTCTGACAGAATACGAAAAAGGAAAGCTTTCTATCGCGGGAAGCAAATCCCGATCTGCCCTGTCGGCCAGCAGGAAGAAGGTCGGGTTCTTTATCGGGAAAAACTTTTTCGACTACCTGACTGCCAGAGAAAATCTGGAATACTACCGGCAGATGAAAGGCATCCAAAAGAAAGACGAAGTGGATCGCGTCCTGTCGCTTGTCGGTTTGCAGGACGTCACTGCCAAATTCGGTTCTTTCTCTATGGGCATGAAACAGAGACTCGGCATTGCGGGCGCCATGCTGGGGAATCCGGAAATCCTGATCCTGGACGAGCCGGTCAACGGGCTTGACCCGCAGGGTATCGCAGATGTTCGGAGCCTGATCGTCCAATTGAACGCCGAGTATGGGACAACGGTAGTGATATCTTCCCATATCCTCGGCGAGCTGGAACACACTGCCACCCGCTTCGGTATCATTGACCACGGCAAGGTGCTCCGGGAAATCACCCATGAGGATTTGAAGGTACCAAATGACAAAATCCAGCTCAGAGTGTCCGATTATGAAAAAGCCAAACGGCTTCTGGCGGACAACGGCATCACGGTTTTGCAGGAGGGCTCCGCATACAAGTCTCTGGAAGATTACTACTTTGAACTGGTGGGAGGGAATATCCATGACGAATTATCTCAGTGCTGACCTGCGCCGCATCCTGCACAAGCAGTCTTTTCTTGGATCCGTGGGTGCCTTTGCGGTTCTCTTCGCGGTACTGGTATTTATTTACTTCAATCCGTCTTTTACAGCGGAAATGTATGCAGCCAAAGCGACAAGTTTCCTGAGCTTTTTTCCATTGATCATTGGTGTGTTTGTGTTCATGTCTGTGTATGCAGATGACTTTAAGTGCCGGTCGATGCAGGTAGCTATCGGGTATGGGATGCCGCGAAGCCGGATCATCCTCGCAAAGCTGCTGGAAAGTGCGAGCCTTTTGTTCGGCACTGCCGTTATCATGGGGATTCTGGTTCTCTGTACGCCGGTCATCCTTGGCCTGGCTCCCACGACGCAGCAGTTGATGTCTCTGGCGCTTACAGTAGCTGCGGAGATGTTCCGGGCACTCGGTTATCTTGCGCTTTCCGCCATCCCGGTCTTCTTCTCGCAGGACGCTGTCGGCGGGATCATCGCTTATGTCCTGCTGTCCTCAAAAACAGTCTATATCGTGCTGTCTATGGTTTTGGGACAGGAGCTTCTGGTCAATACCATCGGTGATTTGACCCAATATCTTTATACAACACAGCTTTATATGGTGAAGGCTGACCTGATGGGCGGGAATCCTTTTATCTTCCCATTTGTTGCCGCCCTGCTGATTTATATTTTCCTTCCCACCGTCATAGCTGTCATTGGCTTTCGTAAAAAAGAACTTGAATTTTAATTAATGGAGGTTTTTGCAATGAAAAAGAAAACAAAAAAGGGAATCATCATCGCCGCCTTTGTCCTGCTTGTTATCGCGGGCGCGTTCTGGGCAAAGGGATATTATAATGACCGCTATGTCGCGTCAAATTTTTACTACACGCAAATCCCAATGGATGAAGTGAACGAGGACTCCTGGCTTGTGGATGCAGACGGCGTGAAGCAGGAAAAGGGCAAAGAGTACGACTTGATTGGCTATGATGAAAACGGAGGAGCCAAGGAGGTGTATTTTAAGAAAACCGGCAGTGCGGAAGACTACTACGCCCCCGGTGCCTATATCAAGGTCAGCGCCAGCAAGACGATCACGGTCGGCGTAGAAGTCGTTGATGAAACCGATGTCCCGCAGACGGCGCTGAACCAGATCCAGGGACTTGGGACAAGGCCACAGTGACGGCTGGACAGAGAGGCCGGTTTCAAGTAGAATAATACCAGAGGTGAAGTTTATATGGATACAACCAGAGTGATCACAATTTTGTTTGCTGTTTTATATATTTTGTTTTGCCTTGCCGTTTTTGCCGGGATCGTTTATCTTTTCATCCTGGTTGTGAAGGCCTTAAAGAAGTACATCCGTTCCAAAGAGGTGCGGGAAGAAAAGAAGGCGGTGGCAAAATCCCTTGGAGAAGCCTTAAAGGAAAACCGTGTGCGCTGCAAGATGACGCAGGAATTTGTTGCCGAAATGCTGGGCGTCAGCCGTCAGTCCGTTTCCAAATGGGAGAATGGTTCCAGCGACCCGAACACTTCCAACCTGATTGCGCTTGCAAAGCTCTATAAAATCTCCCCGGAAGAACTCCTGAGATGTGTTGAGAATGTGCCGGAAGACAATCGGCAGGAGCGATAATAGCGCGCTCCAAGAACAAAGAAGCATAATATCCAATCTCTCAAAAATGCTGCTCTGGAAAATGGATTTCTCATCTTCCGGAAGCAGCAATTTTGTCAATCTGGAAAAAACACTTCTGTAATTTCCCCATTCTGAAATTTCGCATAGAACTGCGCCGTCTGTTCATGATCTGTCTTTTCCTCTGCCAAATCTGCAAACTCTTCAAAACTCATCACTCTGTAGAGTTCGTTGTTCCCATTCTCCCCCATCACGAACAGACAATCCTCAGAAAATGAAAGTTCTGTCTGCTTCTGATCCTGCTGCCCCGGGACAGAGACTAATACAGATCTTCCATTTTTCGGCACACTGAGCGCCGTTACTGTGTAAATCCCGTCCCACACAGCTCCGTCCACAAAATCCCCGGCATTCAAATCCCGCCCGTTTCCATCCGTCGCATACTGTATCACATTTACCGGGTCTTCTCTCTGCGCAGAGGATAAGTCCTGCCGCTCCGACACATGGCAGGCAACGCCGGATTCGTATCCTTCCAGAAAGGCTTCCGCCTGTTCTATGTCCATTTTTACCCAGATCTGGCTCTGCTCCTGATTTATCTCTTCAATCTCAAGAAGCGCGAATCTTTCCTCCCCGGAAGTCTCTCCGTGCCCGCCTCGGCAAAAGTCGAGCATAGTTCCCGGACGCAGTGCATCCGCATCTGCTCCCATAACCAGCTTTGCCGGAAACGCGAGAAAGCACATACCATTCTCCTGCTTCAGCGCAAACGGGCCTCTGGCTATCACTTCAATGCAGTCTGCTGGTTCAGAAAACTGCGCCGGCCAGGTCTCTATAATACCGACATTCTCTGAAAAAATAAGCTTTATCAGATCACCCTTTTCCATCCCCTCAACATCTTCTGTCAAAGTACTCGAAGTTATCTTTTCCGTTTCGGGAACCTCTGTCTGCCCTTGCCCCGGAATGTTTACGACCTGCCTGCGGTTTTCACTCCCGTCCATGTCCAGATTCTCTACAATTCCGTAGAAAGCAGTCTCTTCCTGATGATCGTAGACAGGATCCAGGTATGGGAAAAGAAAGCACAGTATACAAAATATTATTATACCCGCCGCCATCAGAACGCTTACAGTGCCGCCCTTCTTCATTTCTCCATTCCTTCCTGTCTTTTTTCCGAAGCTTACTCTGTAAACAGCCTGATGTCGGAAAGCATTTTGTGAAGGCGGTGTTCGTCAAAAGGAAGATACTCGGCTATGGTAAATCCGACGACATCCGCCTGGGAAGTAATCTGTCCAAGAATATCTGCCAGCGTGTCCATTTTCATTTTACCGCCGCCGCTGCCATCTCCACTAAGCTCGGGGTTTGCAAAATAGGTGGAGTGGAAGAAATGCTCGTCGAGCACATCAATATCAAAATGAATGAGAATATGATCAAAGCGCTTTACAAATTCAGCGATTTCTTCGGAGCTGACAAAACTGTCTGTCTGAACTTTATAGCGGACTCCCTCCTTGTCCAGAAATTTCTTCTGGTAATCATGAAGTCCCTGTAAACCAACATAGAGTATTTCGTCCGGCTCAAAGTGGCGGTTTCCCATCAGCTCTGTCAGGCTCTCATCACCGCCGCCAAGAAACGAACCCAGCACCATTGCGTGTGCGTTGGGATAGCCGTCTTTGACTGTGGAGACATCGGGATGCGCGTCAATCCAGATAATCCCCGTGTTTTCATATTTCCCATGTAAATAGTCGAACGGCGCCAGCGACACAAGACAGTTGCCGCCAATGGTAATGACTTTATCCGGATTCTCCGCGTTTAACTTGGCCTTTGCATCTTTGATGCCGCTGATCACCTCAGACTTTCCATAGATGCCGTCCTCAATCGTTTTTTCCCGCCCATCCGGCGGAGTTACATCCACTTTGATGAGGGGCTGCTTATCATTTACAGGCAAAATATGCGCCAGCAAATGAGCGCCAAAATAGTAAGTCTCAAGCCCGCCGCTTACATGATCAGGGTAGAGTAAACGGATCGTTTTCATGTGCGCTCTTCCTTTCTTACCGCTCGTTTTCCTTTTTTCTTTTGGCACTACTCGATTTTTTCTTTGCACCGGTACTTCTCTCTGATTTCTGAGCAAAAATCCGAAAACAGAGGATTGTGGGTATATTCGGCAATCTCATCCAATGTAGGGCAGTATGCCCGATTTAGTATATCTATCATCTTTACACTCCAAAGCGATCACAAAGGCAAACGCCGTGAACTTCGACGGCTTCGGCAAGGTCATCCGCTGCCGTTTTGATCAGAGCAGCGGCTTTATCGAGGTCACCAGAAGAACGGCAAAAAATATCTTTCATGAGTCCCGTTCTTCCATATGGTATCTGTAAAATTCATCACCAATACAGAACTGTCCGGTTAGAATTCGTACACCTCTTCCGGCTCCGTAAACGAGGAAATCGTCGCGCGGGCATGGGTAAAATAAAGCACGCAGTTATTTCCGTCGCCCGCCTTGTACATCCTGCTAAGGCTGGGGTATGCGTTCAGCACGGACTCCTCCGCTTCGATCCGCTTATCCTCGACCAGCGTTCCTGACAGACGGATCCATTTGCCTCCATGCATACAGCAAAGCTCCACCTTCTGATCTACAAACTGCTTGTAGCACTTTTTTCTGCGGCCCGTCTGAATATAAAGCTTGTCTTCAAAGATATGAATCACTCCAAACGGCCGTACTCTGGGCTGATCTCCCTCCGCCGATGCAATATAATAAGTCCCCGCTTTCTTAATAAAATCACAGACTGTTTCCATGGCTTTTCTCTGTTCTGCCGTCATTCTGAGCACCCCTTTCTTCCGCCTGCCTTGGCAGGTCATACACGTTTAATGATTACAGAAAAATTGTATCACACTTCCATAAATATCCGCAAGAAATGTTTCATCTCACGAAACTTTAAAATTTTTAAATTATAAATTATATTTTCAAATCATAAATTTTTTATTGACATCTGCTGCACGGTATATTACAGTAAAAATAATCAAACTGACTGAGGAGGCCAATACATATGAACCGCCATTCTATCAAGTTAAAGGAACTGCGCTGCGGCAAGGGACTGACGCAGAAAGAAGTCGCGGATGCTCTTCGCATATCCCCTTCCGTCTATAATATGTACGAGCGCGGAAACCGGGAACCAGGCCTTGAGATGATCGAAAAAATTGCCGGATATTTTAATGTATCCCCTGCTTACCTGGTTGGCTGGGATGAGAAAAAAGAGCCTGCAGGCTCCATCACGATAACTGTCCGTTTTAACGGCAATGATTTTACGGAAGAAGAGATGGAACGGATCAAAACATTTGCCAAAATGCTGAAAAAGAAAGGGGACGCCAATGGAGAAAATCAATGACCGCAGCAAAGTCCGGTTGTTTGAAAACCAGAAAATCCGTACCGTATGGGATGAAGAACAGGAAGAATGGTATTTTTCAGTTATTGATGTAATATCTGTTTTAACCGGCACAACTACTCCCAGACGTTATTGGAGTGATTTAAAACGAAAATTAAAATCCGAAGGCGCTGTCGAAGTGTACGAAAAAATCGTACAGTTGAAATTAACCGCCTCTGACGGGAAAAAAAGATTGACAGACGTTGCCACCACAGAACAACTATTGAGAATTATTCAATCCATTCCTTCTCCAAAAGCGGAGCCTTTCAAAGCCTGGCTGGCAATGGCAGGCCGTGAACGTATCGAAGAAACCATAGATCCGGAACAGGCTATTGACCGCGCCCTGGAAACCTATTTAAAGAAAGGCTATTCTAAAGAATGGATTCACCAGCGTCTTCTGGCGATCCGTATCCGAAATGAATTAACCGGCGAATGGGACAAGCGCGGTGTAAAAAAGGGAAAAGAATATGCAATTTTGACAGATGAAATTTCACGCGCATGATCCGGTATGACAACACGCCAATACAAAAAGCTAAAAGGATTAAAAAAAGAAAACCTTCGTGATAATATGAGCGATCTAGAACTTGTATTGACAATGCTTGCTGAAGCTTCCACAAGAGATATTTCCCAGACAGAAAAACCTCACAGTTTTACAGAGAATCAGGAGATTGCCCGGCGCGGCGGCAAAGTTGCCGGGATCGCCCGGCAAGCGCTTGAAGCGGAAACCGGCAAGCCGGTAGTCACCGTTCAAAATGCAAATGATTTCCAGCGTCTGGTCACAGATATAGTGGAAGATGCCGCCGCTTTGCCGGAACAAAAAGAAGAAAGGATCTGAGTCCATGAACCAGCAATTTATCCAGTCCGTCTCTATCAACTGGGACGAGATCTCCGAACATTCTTATCTGCGCCGCATCCCGGCCCTTCGTTCCATCGAGGAACTGGCCTTTGAGCATCCGATCACTTTTTTCGCCGGTGAAAACGGTACCGGAAAATCTACTCTTCTGGAAGCCATCGCGGTGGCTTACGGTTTTAACGCGGAGGGAGGCACCCGAAATTATCGTTTCAGCACTTACGACGATGTCTCGGAACTTAGCCGGGCGCTTCAGATGAAAAAAGGATTCCGCCGTCCGCACTCCGGCTATTTTTTCCGCGCAGAAAGCTTTTTCAATGTCGCCACCAAAGCGGAAGAATACCGGGACGGGGACGACAAATCCTCCTACTATTCCCGTTGCGGAGGCAGATCCCTGCATGAGCAGTCCCATGGAGAAAGCTTCCTGTCCTATTTCCAGTCCTTTGACCAGTCGGGGCTTTTTCTCATGGACGAGCCGGAAGCGGCGCTGTCTCCCCAGCGGCAGCTCACCCTGTTTATCCAGATGGCAAAGATGGCGGAGCGTGGTTCACAGTTCATTGTCGCTACCCATTCGCCCATCCTGCTGGGGATTCCGGACGCGCAGATCCTGACTTTTGACGACGGTGCTGTCCGGCCCTGCCGCTACGAAGATACGGAAAGCTATCAGATCACAGAACTGTTTATCAACAACCGGGAAATTTTAGTACAAAGATTACTGGAGGAAGACAACGAATGATTTTATCTACAGAGCGCCTGTATTTAAGGGAAATGGAGCCCTCCGATTTTGAAGCGCTGTGCGCTATGCTCCAGGATAAAGAAGTGATGTACGCTTATGAGCATGCTTTCAGTGATGAAGAAGCATGGGACTGGCTGAACCGCCAGATTTCACGCTATCAGTCGGATGGCTTCGGTCTCTGGGGCATGATTCAGAAAACCACCGGCCAACTGATCGGCCAGTGCGGACTGACCTGGCAAGATTTCAACGGAAAGCAGGTTCTGGAAGTAGGATACCTCCTGCGAAAAGACTGCTGGCGCCGGGGCTATGCCACAGAGGCGGCAATCGCCTGCAAAGAATACGCATTTGATGTACTCCATGCAGGCGAAGTTTATTCCATTATCCGTGATACCAATACCGCATCCCAGAATGTTGCCAGGAGAAACGGTATGAAAATCGTCGGACAGTTGGTAAAACATTATTATCATATGGATATGCCGCATCTGGTATTCTGCGCCGTTAATCCGCATTGCTCGCCGCAATCTTCACACGGCTCCACAGATCCCCGATGATCTTTTTGGTCTCTTCATTATACACAAAAACCTCGTCATTGGGGTTGTCTGTCCGCGGGATATAAGCGTTAATTCCTTCATAGTCGCCGCCTTCTCCGGACAGAACCTCCATCACTTCCTGATTTGCAGAAGTATAGCCCACATAGCTGGAATTATCATACGCACCGTCATAGTCGCTGGCATAATTGATGAACGCATGTGCCAGTTCCACATTCCGGGCATTTTTCGGAATCACCATGGCGTCGGACCACAAATTGGTTCCGGTTTCCGGCATATAGTAACCCATGTTCTCGTTTTCCGCCATGACGTAGGTAGCGTCTCCGGAATAGATCAATCCCAGCGCCTTTCTTCCCTGCGCCATGTTGTCGATAATCTCGTCGGTCACAATCTCCGGTTCCATGGTCTGCACGCACTGCACAAGCCATTCATAGGCTTCCTGAAGTTCGTCCTCATTCTCCGTGTTCATGGAATACCCCAGCGCTTTCAATGCCATCATAAAGGAATCCCGTTCCGAGTCATACAGATAAATATCCCCTTTATATTTTTCGTCCAGGAAAATATTGTATCCTTCCCTTTCCAGATCCTCGATATCCACTTTCGTCTTATCGTATACGATCCCCACTGTTCCCCAGAAATATGGAATGGAGTAGTCGTTGTCCGGGTCATAGGGCAGGCCTTTCACCGCATCGGACAGTTTATCCAGGCAGTCCAGTTTACTCTTATCCAGCTTCTGCAGCAGATCTTCTTCGATCAGGCGCTGAATCATATAGTCGCTGGGAACCAGAAGGTCGTAGGATTCTCCGTTCGCCACCCGGATATACATCTGTTCATTGGAATCAAAATTGTCCATTACCACCGTAGCGCCGGTCTCCTCCTCAAAGTCACGGATGATATTTTCCCCGGTGTACTCGCCCCAGTTATAGATATGAAGCGTCTGTCCCTCATACGGGCGCTCCAGAGTACCTCTTCCAAACTGCAGGAAACCTACGGCGAGCACTGCCAGCACCGCGCCTCCGGTAACCGGAATCCAGATCCGCCGGTGTTTCACTTCCGTCTTGGCAGTCCGCTTTGCCGCGATCACCGGCGCCACATTGATGATCACAAGCACAATCGTAATGATTACGACCACCAGTGTGGAAATCGCGTTGATGCTGGGATTGACACGCTTGCTCATGGTATATACCATGATACTCAGGTTTTTCACTCCCCGTCCCGTCACAAAATAGGAAATGATAAAATCATCCACCGACATGGTAAACGCGATCAGCGCTCCGGAAACAATCCCCGGTGTGATCTGCGGGACAATCACCTTCGTCAGCGCCTGCCACGGCGTCGCGCCCAGGTCCATGGCCGCATCCGCCAGATTGGGATCCAGCGACCGGATCTTCGGCATTACAGAGAGCATCACATACGGGATACAGAACGCGATATGCGCCAGCAGCATAGTCACATACCCCTTCTCTACTCTGAAAGTGATGAACAGCAGCATAAGTCCGATGGCCGTCACGATCTCCGGATTCATCAGCGGCAGATTATTTACCTGTTCCATCACATCACGGACAATCTTTTTGGACTTGCTCAGTCCGATCGCCGAGATTGTACCCACTACCGTAGAAACCGCCGTAGCAAGGACCGCGATGCTGAACGTGGTGTACAGAGCCTCCATCATATCTCCGGACTCCAGCATATGCCGGTACCACCGCAGCGAAAATCCCGAAAAAACCGTCAGAGATTTTCCGTCATTGAAGGAAAATACAATCATATATAAGATCGGCAGATAGAAAAATGCGATCGCCAGGACCATCAGGAATTTTCCGAACGGCCGTTTTCCTCTCTTCATACGATCACTCATCCTCCTTTCCGCCCTGGTTGCGGATCTCAATCCGATGCACTGCCATCATCAGCAGCATCATAATCACTGCCATAATCATGGAAATCGCACTTCCGAAATTCCACTCGCCTACTGTGATAAACTGATTCTCGATCATATTTCCGATCAGGAAATACTGGCCGCCTCCCAGCAGTTTCGGGATAAAGAAGGAACTCACGGCCGGCAGGAACACCAGCGTAATCCCGTTGATCACGCCCGGCAGCGACAGCGGCAGGATCACACGCTGAAAGGTCTGACGGGGATTTGCCCCCAGGTCCGCGCTGGCTTCCAGCAGAGAATGTTCCATCTTGCTGAGCGCCGTCTGAATCTGCAGGATCATGAACGGCAGGAAATTATATACCATTCCCAGCAGCACAGAGCCTTCCGTATACAGAAGCTCCATATCTCCCAGACCAAAAAGCCCGAGAAAACGCTGCACCAGTCCGCCTTCACTCAGAAGACCGATCCAGGCATAGGTGCGCACCAGCATATTGATCCACATGGGAATCGTGATGCAGAGAATCAGAATGTTCTGAAGCCGTTCCGAACTGCGCGCAATAAAATACGCGATCGGATATCCCAGAAGCAGGCAGATCACCGTCGTCTTCAGTGCGATCAGGATCGATCTCCAGAGGATCAGGAGGAAATCCGGGTCCGTAAAAAACCGAATGTAGTTGTTCAGTGTAAAAGAAAACGGAATGATGCTGTTTCCCTGCTCCATAAAAGAATACAGCGCGATCAGCGCCATGGGAAGCACCAGCATCAAAGCTGCCCACACAATATACGGCAGCGCAAGCTGTGCAAATCGTTTCATCCTCCGTATACCCCCTTGGACATCACATGAATATCTTCCGGGAAGAACGTCAGTCCCACCTGTTGCCCTACTTCTGTATAATCCGTGGTATGGATCTTAAACTCCCGTCCGGTCGTCCAGAACGTGATCTTATAGACGCCTTCTTTCACCTGATCCGGCTCAAAATCATAATCCACGCTGATATCGATGCTCTGATTTTCATCGCTCAGTTTCCATCCCTGTGCGTTCGCCCACGTCTTCAGGTCCGTATCCAGTGCCTGGGATTCGGTGATTTCATCCACCGTCTTAAAGAAATTGAACGCCATGATACCTTCATTGGCTTTTTCATTTTTCACAAACGGCTGGTCCACCACAAAGATCGTGCGCTCGATCTTCGTTCCCTTGGCCGTGGAGAACACCACCGGATATTGTCCCTCCTTCTCGGACACCTCGTATTCCACCTTCGCGATGGAGATAAATTCGTCGCTCTTCGGATCCCATGCCTGGGCGTTGGACAGCGCGATGACCTCTTTTTCATCCAGCTCACCCACATCATCCACATCCACATAAAAATCGTTGGCGCTGATCATCTCACTGCCGTCCCCGCTGCTCACATCATGGTTGCGGATCACGCGCATGTCCACCGTAACGCTGGTTCCCGGCACCGTCTCCACGATAATCTCATAGTGCACGCCTTTAAACAGAACGCTCAGCACTTCTCCGGTCATTTTCCCGTCCGCCGCATCCACAATGTCGATATCCTCCGGGCGGATTACCACATCCACCGGCTCATTCTCTTTAAAGCCGAAATCCACACAGTCAAACGTAATATCGTCAAACCGCACTTTATAGTCTTCTACCATGACAGCAGGCAGGATATTGCTCTCACCGATGAAATTTGCCACAAACCGGTTGACCGGTTCATTATAAATATCTTCCGGCGCTCCCACCTGCTGAATCTCTCCGTTATTCATGACCACGATCTTATCAGACATGGTCAGCGCCTCTTCCTGGTCATGAGTGACAAAGATAAAGGTAATACCCACCTCCTGCTGGATCCGCTTCAATTCATACTGCATTTCCTTGCGCAGCTTCAGATCCAGCGCCGCCAGCGGCTCGTCCAGCAGCAGCACCTTCGGCTCGTTCACCAGCGCTCTTGCAATGGCGACGCGCTGCTGCTGTCCGCCGGACAACAAAGTCGTATTCTTATTCTCATATCCTTCCAGGCCGATCAGTTTCAGCATCTTCATGACCTTCTGATCGATGATATCCTTGGCCATCTTCTTGATCTTCAGGCCAAACGCGATATTCTCATACACACTGAGATGAGGGAACAGCGCATATTTCTGAAATACAGTATTCAGTTCTCTCTCATAAGGCGGTTTATTGCTGATCTCCTCGCCATCAAAGATCACTTCCCCCTCATCCGGATCCAGGAAACCTCCCAGGATACGCAGAAGAGTAGTCTTCCCGCACCCGCTGGGGCCGAGAAGCGTCACAAATTCATTCTCATAAATATCCAGATTGACCCCTTTCAGGACAATCTGGCCGTCAAAGTTCTTTACAATGTTCCGGAACTCCACCAGTTTCTTCGCCATGCCGTTCTCCTTTCACAACACTTTCTCTTATGTCAAATTTCCCTTATCCCTCTGTCACACTTTTATTTCATTCTATCTTATCCTTCATAGAATTACAACGGTGCGAGAAATCAAATCTTCCGGGATTGACAGGCTGTTTCCCGGACAGTATGCTGAAACTGTCAACAGATAAAGGGGGAAAGTATCTTGATAGAAGTATTATTTGGCGAAAGCGAAGCCGGTTCTATGAAATGTGCAAAAAGTATGAAAAGCCTGTGCAGATCAGACGGTCCCGTCTCTGTCATCGGCAATCCTCCCGCGCATATGCTGTCACCAAAGGAATGGATTCCCGTTCCGGGGACTCCTGCGGAAGTGATCGGCCTTCCCTTTCTTCTGGATATCGGAGATATTCAAAAACCTGCAGACAGCACCTACCGTCTGGAACTGATTCAGTCCCTGCATATAGAAAATTCATGGACCGACTCCGAAGCTTTCCGGGAAAGTCTGAAGGAAGAAATCCATGGATATTTTCAATCATACAGCCGGTTTCTTACTCTTTTGAAAATCAATAAAGAAGTGCGTATCTGGTACAGTTATGCTCCCTACTCTTTATGCGGGCTTTACTGGATCTGTTCGGAATTGGCGCATGCAGACTGCACGATCCATATAGTGGAGCTTCCCCATCACTGCGAGTGGAAAGACCATTCCCTGCAGCGTTTCAGGAACTGGGGCGAGGTCAGCCATGATCAGTTCAGCAGCTTTCTGCCCCTGCAGAAAACGCTTACGGAAACAGAACGGGCCTTGTATGCCGGCTTCTGGACAAGCCTGAAGGAAGACAACAGCCCTCTGCGCGCAGTGATAAACGGAGAGTTGACCGGAGTCCCGGAAGACTTTTATGACTTTTTCATCCGAAAGGAACTGACAGAAACTCCTGTTAAAGAAGCCAGACTGATCGGAAACATCCTGGGCAAATATCCCGTTTTTCAAAACGATCTGTGGTACGCCGCCAGGATCGAGCATATGATCCGGACGGGAGAAATACGCGTTCTGGAAGACTCGCCGAAAAAATATGCACGCGTGATCTGCAGAAGACATTGTAAGATGCTATAGCAGATTGGCAGATTGGCAAACTGCCAGCTGTCTTCCAGCCCTTGGCATCTGCGAAGCAAGGATATACCGCGGCAGACCTAGACGCTTTTTATCTTCTGAATTTGTACTTCCCTTTTCCAAGTCCGCTGATTGGTTCAATGAGGGCCGCTGTTTTCATTTTATTGATTAGATTGCCTGCTGCAGTTTGCGAAATGCCGGTCATCTCTACGATATCTTTTCGCCCAAACGGGGTGTTGTAACCCACATGACTGAAAATGGATCGAATCTTTGCTTTTGTCGATGCAGTTATGTTCAAGCTGTCAATCGCAACGTCAATCGCAACGTCAATCGCAACGTCAATCGCAACGTCAATCGCAACGTCAATCGCAACTTGCTTTTTAGGAATCGCAGTTTGATGGTCTTTCAAGTGATAATTTAGATTAGGCAATGTAACAGTGAATTGCGTGCGGTCTGAATAGAATGTGGGTTCCATCCCAGCGCGAAAGTTTGCCGCCTGTTCATAGGTATCCCGTATTTTATTCAGGCCGCTGCCCTGCCGTTCCATGTATCCCAACCGCCCGAAAATATCAGCCAAAACAGGATTTCGGCGGGTGGAAGAGACTGTGGTAATGTCTCTGTCCTGGATCAGTGTTCCATCCGGCATCCCGCCTGGCGAATAGATCGTCAGGCGATCATCAAATATATCAATGTGAACTTCACTGCCTAAAATCAGGTAGTCACGATGGATCAGGGCATTGACTAAACTTTCAAAAAAACTGCGCTCACAATAATCCGGCATTTCGATTCTGGATGTCGCCGTTTTCTTCCACATAGTTTTCATGTTCCGCTTAATGAAACTCACCCCCTCATTGAGCAAAATGATCAGGCTACCCGCATACTCGGCACTGTCCAGTGCGTCTACCAAACCGCCGCTTTTATCCAGGCCACCCCACCGCGTGCAAAATAGTCTGGAATTTCGAATTGGTGAATCATCCGCCAACAGAGCACCTGCATTTGTCAACTTTCCTGTTTCATCTCTGATTTCAAAAGAATCAAACAGCTTTTCATCCATGCTATTTCCCGTCCACACTTTGTATCTCTCGCGGAGTTTGGAAAAGGAGTAGTCCTGGAAATCATAGGATGAGAGTAACGAGTCATAACTCAAATTCATACCCTTCAACAGCAACCGGTTTAATACATGGTCGGGAGCAACAACACTTTCATTGCCCAGACGGATATACGCCTCCCGAACACCATCCGCCTTATAATAGTAGGGAGTGGTCCGTCCCGGAAATACTGTCAACACTAGAATATCTTTTTCGTTTTCATGTTCTGGCTTCAGAATGAAGTTCGGATACGGTGTAATACGCTCTTTAATCAAACGACTGATAGCTTCGGCCTCTACTTGTGGGTCGGCAAGTCCGACAACATTCTTGCTGTCATCAATTCCAAAGATCAAGGAACCGCCTACTCCATTTGCAAAGGCGCTGACACTTTTCAGCCAACTTTTTGGCTTTTTTGTTTCTACAGCAACTTTGAAATCACATTCTGTTGCTTCTGCAATCAATCGATCAATCATTCAATATGGCCCCCTCATTCTTGTGTCTCCCCGGCTCTGTCATCGCATAAGGATCCAGAACTCTATCAAGTTCTTCCTCATCCATCAATCTCTCCTCTAAAACAAGTTCCCGGAGATTCCTGTTTTCTCTCACCGCTTTCTTGGCAATCTCAGCAGCCTTCGTATATCCCAGATACGGGCACAGAGCAGTCGCTGTCCCCACACTGTTTTCTACCATAGCCTTGCACCGGGCGGCATCTGCCTGTATTCCGCAGATACAGTTGTCTGTAAATGTCGCGGCGGCATGTCCCAGCAGGTCAACAGCCTGGAACAGGTTATAGAATATTACCGGTTCAAAAGCGTTCAACTCCAGCTGCCCCGATTCCGCCGCCAGCGTAATCGTCACATCATTGCCGAAGATCTGAAAGGCTGCCTGATTGACCACTTCCGGAATCACCGGGTTGACTTTTCCCGGCATGATCGAGGATCCATTTTGCTTACCGGGAAGCAGGATCTCTCCCAGGCCGGTCCGCGGGCCCGATGACATCAGGCGCAGGTCGCTGGCTATTTTGGACAATGTAACCGCACAGGCTTTTACGCTCCCGGATACCGCTGCGAAAGGATCCAGATTGGAAGTCCGCATTTCCCCGCTGCCGTTTCCATGCGCCTTATATCTCTTCCCACAGCCGCCGCATAGGATGCAAATTCCTGACCCAGACGGATGGGTACCGCGTCCTGAAGCTGTGTCCTTCCCATCTTGATGACCGGATAGAATTCGACAGATTTTTCTTCCAGCGCTTTGTGAAGTCTCCTCAGTTCTTTTTCCGCCTTCTGCACAAGGCGGCAGGCGGCTATTTTGCCGGCTGTGGGAAATACATCGTTCGTGGACTGGGACATGTTGATATGATCATTGGGATGAACCCTTTTATAATCCCCCTTGATCCCTCCCAGCAATTCTATGGCACGGTTTGCCAGGACTTCATTCACGTTCATATTTAATGAAGTACCTGCGCCTCCCTGGATCGGATCCACAATAATCTCACTGTCAAACCTGCCCTCCTTCATCTCTGCACATGCGCGGAGAATCACTTTTTCTCTTTCCTCATCCAGGGCTCCCGTCTCATAGTTGGTAACCGCTGCAGCAGCTTTCACATCCGCCATGCTGCGGATCATTTCCGGATGAATATGCAGCCCTGTCATGCGGAAATTTTCTGCCGCGCGCATGGATTGTATGCCATAATACGCGTTCTCCGGCACTTCTCTGCTCCCTATGGAATCTGTTTCTGTCCGATATCTCATCTGTATATCCTCCTGTCCTTTTGCTGCTATCATTGTATGCGCAGGCAGGATTATATTTAAATACCAATTAGTTTATAAATTATATAGATATTTATCTATATGACGATTGACTTGAACCTTCTGTTCCCATATACTGATCTTGGAATTACCCGCACTATATACTGGCGGAATTCACACAAAAAGGAGATTTTCCAAAGCCGCGCAGAATCTGTATATATCGCAGCCCTCGCTGAGCGCCGCCGTCAAGAAGATTGAGAACCGCATCGGCGCGCCGCTCTTCGACCGCAGTACTGCCCCGGTCCGGCTGACGGACTGCGGCCGTGAATATATCCGCTGCGCGGAAAAAATCATGGATATCCAAAATGAGTTTGAAAATTTTATAAATGGTCAAAATGAGCTCCAGACCGGGCAGCTGTCCATCGGCGCCAGCAATCTTTTCGCGTCCTACGTCCTGCCTTCCTGCATCAGTCGTTTTACCCGCAGATATCCTCATGTTGACATTCATCTGGCGGAGGCTAATTCGCCCATTCTTACGGAACGGCTCCTGGACGGTTCTCTGGACCTGATGATCGACAGCGAAGAACTCAGCGGGAGCATATGTACCGGATATCCGCTCTTTACGGATCAGGTTCTGCTGGCCGTTCCTGAAAAATATCTTCCCGCACGGCAGCCTTCTCCGGAACCTCTGACATCCGCAGATATCCTGGAAAACCGCCACAAAAATCCTGATGATCCTCAGATATGCCTGCAGACGTTTGAGCATGCTCCGTTCCTGCTCCTCCGGCGCGGAAATGACACCCGCCGATGCGCAGATATGCTGTGCAGGCAGCAGGGATTTTCACCGGATATCATCCTGGAGCTGGATCAGCAGGCTACCGCCTATCATCTGGCCTGCTACGGAATGGGGATTACGTTTGTCAGCGATACCCTGATCCGAAAGGCGCCTGCCGGCCCAGACACCTTTTTCTTCCGGATGGATCCCGTTCTGTCTGTGCGCACGATCTATTTCTATCATAAAAAGGGGAAGTACGTGACACGCGCCATGGAAGAATTTCTGAAAATGGCCAAAGAGGATTTATCGTGACGGCAAATGGGAGATCCCTTTCGGGCTCTCCCATATTTTTACGCTTCTTCCGCGGCGTATGCCGCCTGCTTTTCTTTGTAATGATGCGCCTCTTCCAGCATCATATCCTTTACTTTCATCAGCCGGATCTGGGTGGAACGTTCATTCTCATCCAGTTTCATGGTAATGTATTTGATATTCGCCTGTGCCTCGGGAATGATCACATGCTCCAGCGCGTTCACGCGTCGGCGGGTTTTCTCGATCTCCGACGCCATAAGCTGGCACGCTTTCTCGGTCTCCGCAAGCCGCAGCATATCCGGCAGGATATCCGCCAGGGATTTTACCGCGTCGTCCAGATCACTGGACGTAAAGGCAAATCCGTAAGAATAGATGTCGTTCTCATCCGCGGTCCTGGTCTTATAGTCAAATACCGGGATATCCACGCTCATGACATTTTTATTATCCACATCCAGGTAGACTTCCTGCTTGGGCGCCATCAGCGCTGTATGCAGCGTTTCTTCCGACATGGCTGCCTTCGCCACGACAAAATTGATATTCGCGCTGCGGATCCCCGCTTCCACCCGCTGCCGGAGCGCCATATTTTCACGGACCAGTTCCAGGAACTGGCGCATCAGTTCATCCCGCTTATCCTTCAGAAGCTTATGGCCTTTGGTTGCCGTCGCCAGTTTTTTCTTCTGGCGCCCCAACTCCATCCGGGTAGGGTTCACCTGTTTAGATGCCAAGTCCAGTCACCTCTTTTCCTTACACTTTGCCGTAGTACTGATCCAGGAACTTGTCGTCGATTCTCTTCAGCTCGCTTCTGGGCAGAATCGAAAGAAGTTTCCATCCGATATCCAGCGTCTCCTCAATACTGCGGTCTGACTGGAAGCCCTGGGATATATATTCCTTCTCAAATTCATCCGCAAATTTTGCGTAAATCAAATCTATATCGGACAGCGCCGCTTCTCCCAGGATCGTCATCAGCTCTTTGGCGTCTTTACCGCGGGCATACGCCGCGAAAAGCTGGTTCATGGTATTGGAATGATCCGCTCTGGTCTTCCCTTCTCCGATACCCTTGTCCTTCAGACGGGACAGAGACGGAAGCACATCAATAGGCGGATTCACACCCTTGCGGTAAAGCTCACGGCTCAGGATGATCTGGCCTTCCGTGATGTATCCGGTCAGGTCCGGGATCGGATGGGTCTTGTCATCCTCCGGCATGGTCAGGATCGGAATCATGGTGATGGAACCTTCCTTGCCTCTCTGACGTCCGGCGCGTTCATAGATTCCCGCCAGACTGGTGTACATATAACCGGGATATCCGCGGCGTCCCGGCACCTCTTTGCGGGCGGCCGATACCTCCCGGAGCGCGTCCGCATAGTTGGTGATATCCGTAAGGATCACCAGCACATGCATATCTTTGTCAAATGCCAGATACTCCGCCGCTGTCAGGGCCATCTGCGGTGTGGCGATACGCTCCACCGCCGGATCATTCGCCAGGTTCATGAATAACACGGTACGGTCAATGGCGCCGGTCTCTCGGAAGCTCTCCACAAAATAATTGGATTCCTCAAAAGTGATACCCATGGCAGCAAATACCACGGCAAATTTTTCGTCTTTGCCGCGCACTTTCGCCTGTCTGGCGATCTGAGCGGCCAGCTGCGCATGGGGCAGACCGGATGCAGAAAAAATCGGCAGCTTCTGTCCGCGCACCAGCGTATTCAGCCCGTCGATGGCGGAGATACCGGTCTGTATAAACTCATTTGGGTAGCTTCTGGCTGCCGGATTCATGGGCAGACCGTTGATATCCATCCGTTTTTCCGGCAGGATCTCCGGGCCGTCATCGGCCGGACGTCCCATACCGTCAAAAACGCGTCCCAGCATATCTTCCGATACGCCCAGCTCCATGCCTCTTCCCAGGAAACGTACTTTACTGTTGGACAAGTTAATACCTGTAGAGTTCTCAAAAAGCTGTACCAGCGCATTGGTGCCGTCCACCTCCAACACTTTGCACCGCCGGGTTTCCCCGTTCACCAGCTCGATCTCTCCCAGTTCATCATAAGTAACGCCTTCTACTCCCTGTACCAGCATCAGAGGACCGGCCACTTCCTGTATGGTTCTGTACTCTTTCGGCATTTACAAGTCCTCCTTTCCGCATGCGTCTTTTGTCTGGATTTCCAGCGTACTCATCACATTTGCATACTCTTTTTCCGCGTTTTCTTCCAGTGTGTATTTAAAACGCCCGATCTGCTCGCGCACGGGCAGATTGATCAAATCATGAACTTTCGCTCCGTTCTGCAGCGCTTCTGCAGCTTTCTCATAATATGCCAGCACCAGTTTCATCATCAGAAGCTGTTTTCTCAGAGACGTATAAGTGTCTACTTCATGGAATGAATTCTGATGCAGAAAATCCTCTCTTATAGAGCGGGCAGCCTCCATCTTCAGCCTGTCAGGCGCGGACAGCGCGTCCATACCTACCATCTGCACGATCTCGTCCAGTTCCGCCTCTTCCTGAAGCAGCCGCATCATTTTCTGACGGTCCTCCATCCATTCTTCGGAGACATTCTGCCCGAACCATCCGGAGACATTGTCCAGATACTGAGAATAACTGGTCAGCCAGTTGATTGCCGGGAAATGGCGTTTGTACGCCAGATTGGAATCCAGTCCCCAGAACACTTTGACAATGCGCAGAGTCGCCTGGGACACCGGTTCTGAAATATCTCCTCCGGGCGGGGACACGGCGCCGATTACCGAAAGAGCGCCTTCTCTTCCATCTTTGCCCAGATTGATCACATGACCGGCGCGTTCATAAAACTGCGCCAGACGGGATCCCAGATACGCCGGATAGCCTTCTTCACCCGGCATCTCTTCCAGACGGCCGGACATCTCGCGCAGAGCCTCTGCCCAACGGGACGTGGAATCTGCCATCAGCGCCACCGAATATCCCATATCACGGAAATATTCAGCAATCGTAATTCCTGTATAAATGGACGCCTCACGGGCGGCCACCGGCATGTCGGAAGTATTGGCGATCAGCACCGTTCTCTCCATCAGGGATTTCCCGGTTTTCGGGTCCTTCAGTTCCGGGAACTCATTCAGCACGTCCGTCATCTCGTTGCCGCGCTCTCCGCAGCCGATGTATACCACAATGTCTGCTTCCGCCCATTTTGCCAGCTGATGCTGAATCACCGTCTTGCCGCTTCCAAAAGGTCCCGGCACTGCTGCCACACCGCCTTTGGCGATGGGGAAGAACGCGTCGATTACTCTCTGTCCTGTGACCAGCGGCATGGCAGGCGGAAGTTTCTTCTTATAAGGACGTCCTTTACGGACCGGCCATTTCTGCATCAGGCTGATCTCCCGGATTCCCTCCGCAGTCTCCACAGACGCCACAGTCTCTTCCACCGTGAAATCTCCTGCCTTGATCTCCTTGATCTTTCCTTTGACTCCATAGGGAACCATAATACGCTGCTCCACCACCGATGTTTCCTGTACAGTACCGATGATGTCTCCTGCTTCTACCTCGTCCCCGACTTTTGCCGCAGGAACAAAATTCCACTTTTTCTGACGGTCCAGCGACGGCACCTCTACTCCCCGCTGCAGATTATTTCCACAGATTTTCATAATCTCGTCCAGCGGACGCTGAATACCGTCATAGATGCTGGCGATCAGCCCCGGGCCAAGTTCCACAGACAAAGGCATCTCCGTAGACTCAACCGGTTCCCCGGGCCCGAGCCCCGCAGTTTCCTCATATACCTGAATGGAAGCCTGATCCCCATGCATCTCGATAATCTCACCGATCAGCCGCTGGCTGCTTACACGCACCACGTCATACATGTTGGCGTCTCGCATGCCTTCCGCGATCACCAGCGGGCCGGCCACTTTCTTTATCGTACCTTTACTCATGAAATGGAGTACCTCCTTCTACTGTTCTCCAAACAAGATATCAGAACCTACCGCCTGTTCCACAGACTTCTTTACTCCGGCCACGCCTGCTCCCGTATTCCCGGCCACACCGGGGATCTGGATCACCGCCGGAAGTGTCTGCTCCCGATATCTTTCTATGGCATGGGGAATCTCCGCCGCCAGCGCTTCTGTCACATAGATCACCGCGTATTTACCCGATGCCAGCCGATGCAGCGTTTCCTCACCCTTCTGCGGATCGGATACCGGAAATGTATCCAGCCCCAGCGCGGCAAAGCCGTAGATACTGTCATACGCCCCGACGACTGCTATCTTATACATACATCTCCCTTATCCTTTCCCGGATCGCCTCATCCGGCAGGCCGTTCTGCCTGCAGGTCAGGATGATTCTCACCGTTTTAATTTCATTTTCTCTCGCGATCACATACGCTACCAGCGGCCCCGCCGAAAATGAATTGTATTTCTGAGGTCGGATCGCGTGGATTATCCGGTTGTCACACCACCGTTCAAACGCCGATGCGGATTCCCTCAGAGCGTCCGCCGCCTCCCCAAAGCCTTCCGCCTGAAGATATTCTATCACGGATTCTTCTCCGGCAAGCGCCGCATGGGCAAGCCGTTCCACATCCAGTCCCGGACATGGAACCATGGCGCGTCTCATAAATTCCAGTGACTTTCCGGTCCTGGCGCAGCGGACGGCGATCTTGATATTCGTTACCGACACCGTAGACCTGGCGTAGTCCCGGACCACCTCTTCTTTGGATCTTTCTCCTGCATCCAGGATCGCTTCCATCGTCGCCCGGTCGATGATCACATCGCAGAGCTGCCCGTCACCGGTACACAGCAGAGTATCCACTGCTTCCGCCGCCGCTTCCCGCATAGACTCCGGCAAAGCTCCATAATCTTTTTCACGAATAATCCTGAGCATCTCTTCTTTCGGGATCCGCGTCCTCTCATAGAAGACTGTACCCCCGCTCTTCCCGGTGCATACTTCTTTGACTGCCGCCTTCAGGTTATGGAAATCGCTGGTATAAGACAATACGTCGAATACATCCATGTTCACATGCATTTCACCGATGGTCTCCCAGATCTTTTCCCGCTCCCTTCCAAGGATCGCGTCAGCTTCCAGCGGCACGTCCGGTCCGCCCCAGCCTTTATCCGCCAGGAAGCGCAGACATGCCTCTTCCTCTTTACAGGCTATCAGCTGTTCAATGGTCGACGCGGAAAACAGAGAGACTTCCAGGGCACGGATTCGCGCGACTGCATAGGCATATTGATTTTTTGACATCATAACCCTCCTTCTTACGCGAATCGTCTGTTACATGAACAGAATCTCGTTCACTCTGTCCTGAAGCCTGTCTTTCTTCGCATCCATCAGAGCCTCCCATGTGCAGTTTTCCTCCACACCGCCGTAAACCAGCAGAAAACCGTCTGCAATGTCTTTCGGCTCCTTCTGAAGCACCAGGCTCCCGCCTTTCTCTCTCGCCGCCGCCTGAATCTTCTTCTCAAATCCATCCGGCATTCTCTCGAGATCTTTTGCCGAAAAATAGATTTCCCCATCTTCCGGCAGTACATATTTCTTTAATATTTTTTCCATATTCAGGAAATAACCAGCCGTATCTTCTTTCCTCAGCCGCTCCAAAGCTTCCTCCAGAACTTCCGCGATAATCTCCTGCTTGGCGCGCAGAAGAGCCAGCTTTCTGGATTGTTCTGCCGAAGAAGCTACCCGGCTGTCATAACTCGCCTTCATCGCCGTAATTTTCTCTGTTGTCTCTGCATCCACGGAATCACAGACAGTCCTCGCCTCTGCAAGTATCCGGTCTGCTTCCGCTTTTGCCGCTTCCAGTCTGCCGGCTGCGGCGGCGTCTGCTTCTTCCTGAATCCGGTTGATTATCTTTTCCAGTCCGGTCATTCTTAAGCACTCCTTCTTTTTATCCGTTATACGGGGATACTCGTCACCGCCAGAATTGAGATCAGAAGCGCCAGGATCGCATAGGTCTCAACCATGGCCGGGAACAGCATGGCTTTACCGAACTGATCCGGTTTCTTCGCCACAACCCCGATGGCCGCTACTGCCGTCTTCCCCTGATGGTATGCGGAGATCAGACCGACGATCGCGATAGGCAGACACGCCGCCAGTACCATCAGGCCGGTCTCTACAGAAAGCTCTGTTCCGCCGCCTCCCAGAAGGCCGAAACGGGAAAGCGTGACAAACGCTACCAGAAGGCCGTAAATGCCCTGCGTACCGGGCAGAAGCTGGATAACCAGAACCTTTGCGAATTTGCTCGGATCCTCCGTCACAACGCCGGACGCCGCCTGTCCTGCCAGACCTACGCCCCACGCGGAACCGCATCCCGCCAGAGTAGCCGCAAGAGCAGCTCCCAGAAGTGCCCATCCATTACCAGTAATAGCGCTTAACATAATTCTTTTTCCTCCTTAATATCCACATATTTTGTTTCTCTATGGAACGGATGGAACTCCCGTCCACCGCCCTCGTAAAATTTGCCGAAAAACTCCACATACTGGAGACGGCAGGTATGCACATACGCTCCCAGCAGATTAATTCCAATATTGAACGTATGTCCTACTATAAATACGACTATAAAAATGATGACCCCTATCACGCTCTTTCCGCCCATAGAACCCATCTGATTGATTACGGAAGCGATGACGCCGGTGGCAAGCCCCAGCGCCAGCAGACGGGAATAGGAAAGCACGTCGCTCAGCCAGCCGGTTACATTATAGAGATCATAAGCTCCCAACGCCAGCCGGACGCCGATATTCTTTGTCCCTCTGCCCGACATGAGCACGATACCCACGGCTCCAGCAACAGCCATCCATTTAGCCGTCGTAACAACCGGGGCGGGAAGCGCGATCTGCTGTCCCGCGATCCCTGCAAACAGCTCTGTGGGAAGCAGTATCCCGATCAGGCCCAACAGGAGCATAAACCACAGCACGCAATCGCAGAAGAAATCCAGGTACCGCCTGTCTCTCAGGCAAATATACCCTTTCAGCGCCAGTCCGGTGAAAAGATGTATGACGCCGAACAGCATGGAGTACATCAGCATCCTCATGGGCTCATTCAAAGGTACAAACCACAGTGCCGGGATCGTGATCTTTCTGCCAAAGAAAGTTTCTGATACAATATCCACCACATCCCCAAAGTATCCTCCGAAAAGAATTCCCCATACAATCGTGGAAAGCCCGCACCAGAAGAAAAGCTGTATGGATTTTTTCATGTTTTCACCCATCCGCGGAAATTTCAGCAGCATGGCGCCGCATGCCGCAGACACGATAAGTCCGTAAGCCGTATCCGAGAGCATAAGTCCAAACAAAATCACATAAAAAATCGATGTAAAAAATGTGGGATCTATATCATCTTTTCCCGGAAGTCCGAAAGATTCGAGCACTCCTTCCACGCACCTGGAAAAACGGTTGTTTTTCAACACTACAGGAACCTCTTCTTCTTCCCCGATAGGTTCTGCCTCCACCATGGCTCCATATTTTTCTGTCAGTTCCCGGGTCAGCGCTCCTGCCTTGCAGGCCGGAATATAACCGCTCAGCGCAAAAGTCTTTTCTGTCTGCGGAATTCTTCCCAGAACCTCATATTTATCCGCCCTTATACGATAATAATCCGATACCAGTCGAAGTTCCTGCCGATGGTCCGCATACCCTGCGATCTCCTCCTGCAGTGCCTGAAGTTCTCCTTCTTCCTTTTTGGCTTCCTCTTCCAGGTCCCGGCGGTACTCGGAGGGAATCTTCCGGATCGTCTGCGACGGTCTGGAAAATCCCCCGGACCGGAGCGCCTCTTCGACTCTCTGAACTTCTTCTTTCAGGCAGGTCACCGCCACATAGGTGTAATCTTTATCCACAGAAATAATGTCTGCGTCCACTGCTTCGATCTCCGGAGCATATTCCGCCAGTATCTGGTAAATATTGTCCGGATTCAGATTGCCGGCAATAGTCCCGATCAGGCATGAAGTATACCGCGTCCCGGCATACCCCATGGATACCGGCAGTTCCATCCAGGGCGTCAGCGCCTGGATACGATCCTGAATCTTCAGAAGCGAAGCCTTTTTCTCCGCCACCTGTTTTTCCAGTGTATTCAGCCTGTTAGCAATCTCCATGTAATTGTCCTGGCAGACCGCCGCTCTATTGAACGTCTCCTGGTCAACCAGGGGCTTGCCTTCCAGGGAAGCAAACATGCCGGTTTTTTCCGGCACATACTCCTGCAGAATCTCCAACGCGTGATCCGCTGTATGAGCCTGTTTTTCAAATATGGCTTTGGAGCCGGCCACATCCTGCAATTCGTATCCGCTGCTGTCTTCCAGTCGGATATCGATCTCCATGGCTCCGAATTCCTGCAGACGTTCCAGGATCGCCTTCCTGTTCTCTTTCAAGGCACAGATACTGATCCGCTGCATCTGCAATACTGCCATATCCACATCCCTCCTTCCTTATCCGGTGTCGTTAAACCAATGCGGAAATTACGGCTTCCACGGCTTCCTCCCGTTTGGAGGCTGCCAGACTCCGCAGCGCTTCCACTTCTTTCTTCGCTTCTTCCTCCGCCTCTTTCAGACGTCTTGCTCCTTCTTCCTGAGCTTCCTCCTGCTCTTTCTGCTTTCTGGCCTTCGCTCTCAGAGAAGCGTCTTCGCTCATCTGCTGAGCCTTTTCCCTTGCCTCCGCCAGGATCGCCTCCGCCTTGCTTTCCGCTTCCCTGACAGTCTGACCGGCTTTTGCCTCTGCCTCCTTCACCGATCTTAAAGTATCTTCCAGCACATTTTCACCACCTTATACTTAAGCTTTTTGTTTCCATGATACCCACAAAAATCCAAAGTCATGCATTTGCACCTAAGCACGAAAGCATGACTCTCTGTTTTTGATATTTTCACATATTATAGCACAGGATTTTCCGGTCGGCAATAAACGATTGTTAATCAATTAACAATTTTTTGTCACAATTCTAATGTAACCTGCCGTCCCAGGTTCTCATACCGAGTAAGCTTCACGCCCGCCGCCTTCAGCATCCTTCTGGAAGCCAGCGTACCGGGCGTGCCATTATACTTGTCGTCTGCATACACAATCTCGGCAATTCCGGACTGAATGATCGCCTTAGCACACTCATTGCATGGAAACAGCGTCACATAAAGCTTTGTCCCCTCCAGACTGCCGCCCCGGTAATTCAGTATCGCATTCAGCTCGCTGTGGGTGACATACGCATATTTACTGTCGTAAAGATCCCCTTCCCGGTTCCAGGGAAATTCATCATCGTCGCATCCTCTGGGGAATCCGTTATAGCCCATGGAAAGGATCTTGTTGTCCTGACTTACAATACACGCCCCCACCTGGGTATTGGGATCCTTGGATCTCATGGCTGACAGCTTCGCGATTCCCATAAAATACTGATCCCAGGTAATATAGTCCGTTCTTTTATTTCCCATAGTTCCTCCTATTTCGTTCCAAAAATGCGGTCTCCGGCATCTCCCAGTCCGGGTACGATGTAACCATGCTCATTCAGATGATCATCCAGAGCTCCGATGTACAGATCCACATCCGGATGTTCTTTTTGCATCCTTTTTACGCCTTCCGGCGCCGCGATAATACACATAAACCGAATATGGCGCACTCCTTTTTCTTTCAGCATTGCAATAGCCGCAGAAGAAGAACCGCCTGTAGCCAGCATGGGATCCACCACAAAAACCTCACGTTCCGCGCAGTCCTGGGGCAGCTTGCAGTAATATTCCACCGGCTCCAGCGTCTCTTCATTGCGGTACAGCCCGATATGTCCCACCTTTGCCGCAGGAATCATGGTCAGCATGCCGTCCACCATACCCAATCCGGCACGCAGGATCGGCACAACCGCCAGTTTTTTCCCGGCCAGTTCTTTCGCCGTCATGGCGCACATGGGCGTCTCAATCTCCACGTCTGACAGCTTCAGATCCCGTGTCGCCTCATAACACATCAGCATGGCGATCTCCCCGATTAACTGGCGGAAATCTTTGGAGCCGGTCTCTTTTCTCCGGATGATTCCGATTTTGTGCTGAATCAGCGGATGATCCATAACAGTGATTTTCGACATTTTCTTATCCTCCTGTATTTTTTCTGGCATATGCTTCTTTCATTTTCCTTATGGCAGCCTCACGCGCTGGTGTCCCGCCGCTTTTAAGAGCCGGTTCATGATAGCCTGTCCCAGGCCGGGCGACTCAAAAGACTCGGAAAAGATAGCGTCCACCCCGTCTTCGTCAAATTCTCTCAGGATGGCGAACAGATGGCTGGCGATAGTGTTTTCATCCGCCCGGGAGCCGATACATTTCACATCTCCGTATGGGTATCTGTCCCTGGTCTCTTCTGTGCAGATGATGCCCGGCTTTTTCTTTTCAGAAGCCTTCTCGTTTATATAGGCCACCACGTTCTCTACGGGCCCTTCTATGATCTTCAGGTCTGCCTTCGGCGCGTAATGGCGGTATTTCATGCCCGGCGCTTTCGGGTGGACACGGGAATCTGACGAGATCAGCCCTTTGTCCATCTGCACATCCCCCAGCACGTCCCGCACCATCTCCAGTGTGATGTATCCCGGGCGCAGAATCGTCGGGACGCGGTCCGTCAGGTCCACAATCGTGGATTCCAGCCCGATCTCCACAGGCCCGCCGTCCAGGATCAGCGGGATCTTTCCTTTCATATCCTCATATACATGCTGCGCGGTGGTGGGGCTTGGGCGTCCTGAGGTGTTGGCGCTGGGAGCCGCCACGTAACCGCCGCCATGAAGGATTAATTCCCTGGCCGCCGGGTCTGAAGGCATCCTTACCGCCACGGTATCCAGGCCGCCTGTAGTCCCATAGGGCACGCATTCGCTTTTCTCCATGATCAGGGTCATAGGCCCCGGCCAGTAGCGCTGCGCCAGCTTTACCGCCTCTTCCGGTACCTTTTTCACGATCTTGCCCAGATCCTCCATCCTGGCGATGTGTACGATCAGCGGATTGTCGGAGGGCCGCCCCTTCGCCGCGTAGATCTTGCGGGAGGCCTCCTCGTCCAGGGCATTCGCCCCCAGACCATAGACCGTCTCCGTGGGGAATGCCACCAGGCCGCCTTCTTTCAGTATCTGCCCCGCTTTTTTAAACGTCTGCATATCCGGATGGTCTCTGTCTATCTTGACTACTTCTGTCTCCATGTTCTCACCTGATTTCTTCACTGCTGTTTTTCCCAGTGTAACATCAGAAAACAGAAAAATCAACGAATCAGTTCAAATAGGCCAAAATCCCCATGGATACGGCCCATGCGACCCTGCTCTGATATCCCTCGTCCTGAAGCTTTGCCGCTTCTTCCCAGTTGCTTAGAAATCCGCATTCCACAATAGCGATGGGCGCTTCTGTCTTTTTCAGCAAATAGTAACTGTCGTTGGCCTTTGCCTGACGATGATTCTCCGGATCCGCATAGGAGACCAATTCGCTCTGCAGCGCTTCCGCCAGAGCTTTCCCTTCGGCAGAACTGCTGTAGTAAAAGACCTGAGCCCCGCTTACGTATTCTTCGTGATAACTGTTCTGGTGGATGCTGACCACACAGTCCGGCTCGGTCTCATTGATCAGGGCACAGCGGTTCTTCATGTCCTGTACCTTCTTATTGGAGGTCTGCTCCTCATAAAGTCCTTTGTCCGTATCCCGGATCATGATCACTTTTATATCCTGCTGCTCCAGGATCGCCTGTACTTTTTTTGCGATCTCCAGGTTCAGATCTTTTTCCAGACATCCGTCCACGCCCACCTTGCCGGGGTCCCGTCCTCCATGGCCGGCGTCTACAACCACCACTTTCTGATCTGTCCCCTCCGTTACCCGTTCCCCCAACGCCATCTCCCAGCCTCTTCCGGCCAGAAGGAATGCGCACAGGATCAGCGCCACCGACATGATCAGTTCCAGATGCTCTTTTTTCCACATAGAAAACCGCCGCACATACTCTCTCTAAAAGTATATGCGGCGGCAGTTTTCCTATTCCCGTACCCTTTAATTCACATATCTCAGGATCACATCCCAGATAGTGGAGTGTTCATAACCCAACCGCCAGGATGCCACACCTGCCAGATTATACTCCCGGATCAGCGTCATCTTTTCTTCGATGGAACGCTCTTCCTCCAGCCAGATCTGATAAGTGCTTCCTTCATATTCAAATTCTGCGTAATACTGCCGGGTTTCTTCATCCCATACAGCCTCTGCTCCATTGTTGGCCAGACGTTCATCCGCGGAATCCATGCCGAGCGCTTCGCTGGTCACTGTGCCGTCCGCGTCCGTCTTCCAGAAACGGGTATAAAACGGAACCGCATTGATGACCTTTTCTGCCGGCACTTCTTCCAGAGTCTTCTGAATACCATTTTCCACAAAACTATAGGATGCCACTGATCCGGCTTCCTCCGACCCTGCGTAGTGCTCATCATACCCCATAATGATCACATAATCCGCAAAGACTCCCTGTTCATCCCGGGAATAATGATCGGAAGACGCTGTCGGTACATAATTGTCCACAGAAAGAACGATTCCGTTAATCCGGCACATAATCGACAATTCCCGGATAAACTCAATATATGCTCTTGAGCAGTCCTCTGTGATCATCTCAAAGTCCACATTGATGCCGTCCAGCCCGTACTGGATCGCAGCGGCAATCAGCTGATTCACCAGCCGCTGGCGGCTGGACGTCCTGGAAAGTGTCTCATAGGTGCTCACACCCTCTGTAAAGTTATCTACCAGCGCCCAAACTTCCAACCCTTGCTGATGAGCATAGTTTACGTATTCCTGGCTGGCAAGAGAAGAAATATTGCCGTCTGTATCCGCGATGGAAAACCAGGTGGGAGAAATCGTCGTCAGTCCTTTGGTATTGGCAATACGGTTCAGCAGTTGTCCGTTCGCGTCCTGATTGGTCACCTGGTGCCAGGACAGATTAATCTTATAGTCTTTGGAAATGCTGGTATATTCCGGTTCCTCAAACTCCGGCTCTTCAATCGTAGTCTGAGTAACTCCCGATATCTTGCCGTCCCGGATATAGCCGATATATCCGTCCGGTGTCAACACTCTGGTCCATTCATCAATCTCCTCCGGTTCCTCCAGCTTATAGAGCACCGTTCCCTTCTCAACATTTGTCAAAATGGGGCTTTTGATGCCGGCTTTATACCGCACCGGAGCATTGGTCTGGGCCGTCACCACATCGCGCGTTCCAAACTCATTTACAATATAGACACGGTTAGGCTCCTCCCAGAACTCGTATGTGAAATTTGTATAGTTTTTCAAAAAATCAGCCGCCACATAAGCATTGCTTCCATCAACACGCAGGATTACGTAATCGACACTCTGAGTGGATCTGGCCACCGTATACTCGCTGCTGCCCACACCCACGCTGACCAGTTCCGTCGGCAGCGCATAGAGATACAGATTCTCCGCAGCATCCCAGTAGTAACGCTCGTCCAGATACTGGTATACCGTCTCCACATTCAGATATACCCTGCCGTCGATCAGCCGGGCTTTATCCTCCAATATCTCGTCATTCAGTATCACCGCCATATCCTGGTCGTCCGTCAACTGAAAATACTCGTTGAGATCTGCCATCTCTTTCGACGGCGAATATCTCTCGTAGAGCATCCTTCCGCCTATGAACAGGCAGACTGCCAGAACCAGAAGAATCCCTGCCAGAACCAGAACTGCTTTCGGATTCAGCCGCCGTTTTCTTTTCCTGGGTCTTCTTCGCTCACGGATCTCCCTCTCCTGTCTCTCTCTTCTTGCCATCGGTACCCTCCAGATTTTTCTTATGTACACGGGCTTGTCGCCTCATATTCCGTTCCTATAAAGTCGATTTTACCACAAAGCCGCCATTCCTACCACAACAATCTTGGACACAGATAAACTTTTCTTCATAAAAATCTGTTATATACCCCTTTCCCCTGACAGCTCTGTCCCTGTCTCTCTGCCGTCTGCACACATTCCAAAAGGAAGATTCGTGATATATTATGGCATGCAGGCAGCGATTTCCGCATCCCCCCTTATGTACCTTAAACAATGGAAACTTTCACGATCTGTGAAAAGAATTAAGAATAAAGACTTACAGCTTCATTATACATATCGGCTGCTGTTTTTCAAGGCGTTTTCATAAAAATTTCAGATTTTTTCCTTTTTTTCACAAGTACCCAGACTTTACATATTTTCCTTTTTTGTTTATACTATATTAAACTATAAAATCAACAGGTTGTGATCGCATGAGAATTGAAAAAATCAATGAAAACAAAATACGTTGTACACTGACCCGTGATGACCTGGAAGTCCGTCATATGAAACTCAGCGAGATTGCCTACGGTTCGGAGAAAGCCCGTTCCCTTTTCAGGGATATGATGGAACAGGCTTCCCATCAGTTTGGATTCGAGGCTGACAACATTCCGTTAATGATCGAAGCGATACCTATGCCCAATGAGTGCATTATATTAGATATTACCAAAGTATCCGATCCGGAGGAGCTGGACACCCGTTTTTCCAGATTCTCCCAGGGATCTCCGGATCCGCAGGATGATCATGTCAAGGATTTTCTTCCCGACGGCGCGGATGAGGTACTCGATCTGTTCCAGAAACTGATCGAGCACCGTCTGAAGAATACACCCAAAGATAATCGGGATCAGCAGGCTGCTGAAATCGCCAGCGAATTGAATCTCCAGAAACTTTATCTGTTTCCTCAAATGGGACCGCTGCTGGAAGCTGCCAGGATTCTCCGGGATATCTATCACGGCGATAACCGTCTTTATAAGAACCCTGAAAACGGCCAGTTCCATCTGGTTGTCTCCAAGTCCGGCCACACTCCGGAAGAGTTCAACAAAGTATGCAATATTCTGTCGGAATATGGTTCCAGCGGAAAATACACGCCCGCCAATGAAGCCTATATGTCAGAGCATTATACACTTCTGCTCAGGCAGAACGCTCTGGAATCACTTTCCAGAATCTAACGGGAAACAACGTACCAGAAAACAGAAACCGCAGAGACTGATCCCCATAAGGGAAAAGACTCTGCGGTGTTTTTACTCTTCAGAACCGATTATTCTTCTCCAAGAAAGTTGTTAAGTCTCGCAACCAGCACATCCGGGTTCATGCCATGAACCAGGGCAGCCTCTTCCAGGCTTTCTCCCTGCGCGGACGGACAGCCGATACAGTGCATTCCCTCTCTCATAAGAATCGGTATAATATTCTGATCCATCTTTACCAGATCGGCGATGATCATATCTTTAGAAATCTTAGCCATATTCAATAACCTCCTGCATAAATTGTCGAATAGTTACCTTCCGATATTATAACCCCATTCACTTGCAAAATCAAGGGAGTATGATATAATTTATAAGAATCGTACAATTTCACAGGTGGAGGGATGTGTATGGATACCAGGCGTTACATGATCTCCGACGCTGCAAAAATGGTGGACGTAGAAGCTCACGTTCTCCGCTACTGGGAAGAAGAATTAGAACTCCCGGTAGAACGCAACGAAATGGGTCATCGCTGTTATACAGAAGAGAACATCCGCATATTCCATCAGATCAAGGCGCTGAAAGAACAGGGGCTTCAGTTAAAAGCCATTAAAGCGCTTTTGCCTGAGATGGAACAAGGAAAAGTACCACCCGTCGTTGTCCGTGAACCGGAACCTGTAAACGACAAAATGGAACAGTTTCAGCTGATTCTTGGAAAGGTCGTCTCTCAGGCTATCCGGGAAAACCAGCAGGAGATGGGCAAAGAACTCAGTCATCAAGTCTCCACACAGGTAGTCAAAGAAATGGACTATTTGTTCCGCCTGCAGGAGGAACGGGAAGAGACGCATTACCGAAAACTGGACGAGCTGATCCGCTCTTCGCAGGAGGAACGAAAAAGACTCGGCAGAAAAGCCCGGAAAAAAGAAAAAGAGCCAAAGATCAAAGCGGCCAAGATTAAGGAACCACGAAAAAAATCCTGGTTCTTCGGCGCGAAAAAAGATACTGTTACAGAATAAATATCAGACAGGTACAGCAATACCCCGCAGAAAACTGCGGGGTATCTCTCTGTCTCATAAAGAATTCTCATTATTCACCTGCAGAAATCGCTCCGGTCGGGCACTCTGCTTCGCAGGTTCCGCAGTCCAGGCATGCATCTGCGTCGATTACATACTTTCCATCTCCTTCAGAGATCGCTTCTGCCGGACAAACATCTGCGCAGGAGCCGCAAGCTACACATTCATCAGAAATAACGTATGCCATGATACTCATCCTCCTTATACAATTTGAACGCTCTAGGCTGGTTCTCCACATATTTTAATATAAATGGACACAATATACAAGTGGAAAATCTTTTTTTACATTTCCAACCGGATCTCTTTCAAACGCATCCGCGCTTCCCGATATCCCGGATACCACCGCTCCACCTCCCGCCAGAATTCTGCCGAATGGTTCATATGTCTGCGGTGCGCCAGCTCATGTACCACCACATAATCCAGCAGTTCCTCCGGCAGATAGTAAAGCTGGTAGTTAAAATTCAGATTCCCTTTGGAGCTGCAGCTTCCCCAACGGGTTTTCTGATTGCGGATTGTAATATTTCCGAACGTCACTCCCATTATTTTCGCATAATGGACGACTCTTCCGGCGATCCTGTTTTTGATCTTTTCCATTTCCTCATTTGTCAGGCAGGATACCGGCGTCGCACCGGTCGTCATCTTTCCTTTTTCCTGCCGTCTCCATGCTGCAAGTTTTTCCAGAATCCATTCTCTGTGCTTTTCGATAAATTTTATCGCTTCTACGTCTGTGACGCAGCGGGGCATGCGAGCAAGCACATCTCCGGACGGCAGGATCTCCAATCCCATGCTCCGCCTTCCGGAATAAATAATGCGGACGAAGATCCCGCGTTCTCCGTCCGTAATCTTATATTCTGTCATCATACATCCATGCTGTTTTCTTTAGGCTGGACTCCGATCCATATCGCTGAACTTGGTCAATTCCGGAATCCACAACAGGTTAACCGTACCAATCGGGCCGTTTCTCTGTTTGGCAACAATTACTTCCGCCACTCTCTGCTCCGCCTCTGACAGATCCCGGTTGTAATATCCTTCCCGATAAAGGAACATAACCACATCCGCATCCTGCTCGATGGCTCCCGACTCTCTCAGATCGGAAAGCATCGGGCGATGATCCGGCCTCTGCTCCACCGCCCGGCTGAGCTGGGACAAGGCCACCACCGGCACATTCAGTTCTCTCGCCAGCGCCTTCAGTCCTCTGGAAATATCAGAGATCTCCTGCTGCCTGGACGCCGCGCTGCTGTTATTCGTACCGCTCATCAGCTGCAGGTAGTCGATGATCACAATCTGAATATCCTGTTCCATCTTCAGTTTTCTGCATTTGGAACGCAACACCGGCAGTGAAATGCCTGGCGTATCGTCGATTACCAGCCTGGAATTGGCAATATTTGCCGATCCCTCCACCAGATTCATCCATTCCTCGTCCGTCAGCCGGCCGGTCCGGATTTTCTGTGCGTCCACATGGGATTCCAGAGACAGCAGACGGTTCACCAGCTGTTCCTTGGACATCTCCAGACTGAAGATAGCCACCGGAAGATTCTTCTTGAACGCCATATGCTGGGCAATGTTCAGCACAAACGCCGTTTTGCCCATGGACGGACGGGCTGCCACAAGGATCAGATCCGAGGGCTGCAGACCTGAAGTCTTATAATCCAGATCCATAAATCCGGTCTCCAGTCCGGTTACACGGCCTCTGGTCTTGGAAGCCGCGTCGATTTTTTTCATGACGTTGATCACGACCTGACGAATCGGTACAAACTCGCTTCCGTTTCCTCTCTGAGCCAGATCGAAAACTTTTTTTTCCAGATCCGCCAGAGTATCCTCCAGTTTCTCGGAGCCCATGTATAAAGTATTGGCGTTCTCCTCCAACATCCGGATGGAACGCCTTGCCACCGATTTTTCCGCCACGATTTCCGCATAATATTTGATGTTTGCGGAAGTCGTCACCTGATCCATCCATCTCAGAATCTGATCCACCCCGCACATCTCTTCCGGGATTCCCTTCTCACGGAGACTGGTGTGAAGAATGACCGGTTCTACAGGTTTTCCGGCATTATACAGCTCAACCATGGTGTCATAGACCAAGCCCATCTGTTTCTGATAAAAATCCTCACCCGTGATCATCTCCGACGCAACCATGATCGCTTCATTATCCAGAAGCATTGCTCCGATCACAGAACTTTCCGCTTCCTCATCATGAGGCATGACACGCTTGATCAGCGCTTCTTCCATCTTACGTCTCTCCCGTCTTATGCTTCCTGCACGATCACTTTTAATTCACCTGTCACTTGAGGATGCAGCTTCACCGGCACATCCGTCGTTCCGATCGCCTTAATCGGATTAGGCAGCACCAGTTTTTTCTTATCAATCTCCAGGCCAAGCTGTTCTTTGGCTGCTTCCGCAATCTCCTTGGAAGAAATAGAGCCGAACAGTTTTCCTCCTTCTCCGGCTTTTATCTTCAGCGTAACCTGAAGACCTTCCAGCTTCGCTGCGAAATCTTTTGCCTCCTGCAGTCTCTGCGCAGCCAGCTTATCCTCATGCGCTTTCTTCAGTTTCAGGTCGTTCAGATTCTTGGATGTAGCCTCCAGACCAAGCTTTTTAGCCAGAATAAAATTTCTGGCATACCCGTCGCTCACATCCACGATCTGTCCCTTTTTCCCCAGAGATTTTACATCTTCCAATAATATCACTTTCATCACAAGTCTCCTTCCGCAAACATGCTGTCCAGCATCTCTCTCACCTGTTTCATGGCCTCATCCAACGAACATTCCAGCTGCACGCCTGCCATATTCAGATGGCCGCCGCCGCCCATCTTCTCCATAATCACCTGTACGTTGACTTCGTCGATAGAACGGGCGCTGACATAAATCTTTCCATTATATTCTGTAAGAACGATGGACGCTCTCACTCCTCTGATATCCAGAAGTTCATTTGCTGCCTGTGCGCCTACGATCGTAGGACTGGTCAGCCCTTTACTCGGGCAGACCGACAGCGCGAATCCCCGGTATACTTCCGCATGACGTACAGTCTCCGCTTTTGCTTTGTATTCCGCCATATCGCTTCGGAATAATTTGCGCACTCTGGTCACATCCGCGCCGCACCTGCGCAGGAACGCCGCCGCTTCAAATGTACGCACTCCGGTTTTCGTCAGGAAATTATCCGTATCGATAATCATGCCCGCATAGATACAATCCGCTTCTCCGCCCTTCAGCCGGATATTATCCGCGAAATATTGAAGGATCTCCGCCACCATCTCACAGGCAGACGAAGCGTTTGGTTCAATATATGAGAGCACCGCGTGACTGATAATCTCACTGCCTCTCCGGTGATGGTCAAAAACCACCACGGTAGGCGTCATCCGCAGAATATCCTCGCACTCTGTATAACTGGGACGGTTCGTATCTACCACAACCACCACTGTATTCCGATCCACGACTTCTTTTGCCTGGCTGCTGTTTATTACAATCCCCTGTTCTGAATTATTAGCTTCAAGGAACACGTCCAGCATGGGACGTACAGAAGTCGTCACATCGTTGACCACAATATGGGCTCTTTTATTCAGTGTTCTCGCCGCTCGATAGATGCCGACCGCAGCCCCAAAGGAATCCACATCCGTCATCTTGTGCCCCATAACCACGACTTTATCCTTGGTCTCGACGATCTCCCGGAACGCCTGTGCCTTGACTCTGGCCTTGACTCTGGTGCTCTTTTCCACCTGCTGCGTCTTACCGCCATAGTAAGTGATCTGATCCTTGGTCTTCACCACCGCCTGATCACCGCCTCTGGCCAGAGCCAGATCCATGGCGCTGCGGGCATATTCCATGCAGTCCATATAGGTATTTCCCCCTGAACCGATACTGATACTCAGGGTAATCGCCATCTCATTGCCGATATTTACCGTCTTGATATCCTGCAGCAGATCAAACTTGTTTTCCCGGATCTGTTCCAGCGCCTTTTCCTGCATAACCACAAAAAACCGGTCCTTTTCCAGTTTCCGGACAATGCCGTCGTAGGCATTAAAGTATTTGTTGATCTTACGTTCGATCAAAGCCACCAGCAGAGAAGTGCGGACGTCTTCCACATTCTCCAAAGCTTCATCGTAATTGTCTATATAGACCAGCCCCGCCACCATACGCTGTTCCCGGTTCTCCCGGATGCAGCGGTTGATCTCCGTCGTATCAAACAGATAGACTGCGATCATCCGGTCTATCGCGTCTTCAATCAGTTCCTGTCCTTCTAATGCGTAGTCCACCGAGATGAGTTTCATCTCTACCCGGTAGTCAGCCTCTCCATACTGAAGGTCTACCGACACATCCGGGACCTCCACCGATGGGAACGCTCCCCGGTTCAGCTCGGGAAATATTGTGTTGATGCTTCGGTTATACCTGCGGTTTTTCCCCGTGACACGCATAAACTCCTGGTTCATCCAGATCAGCTTGCCGTCGGTTCCTATCAGGGCATAAGGAATCGCCAGATCCCTCAACAGAGTCTTCTGAATCTGTCCATACTGTGTGGCAAATGATACCATTTCTTTATAGATGGCTGACCGGTTCCGAAGATACAGCGCGCCCGCTATGACCGCATATACCAATACAAAAAGAGCTGCCACAATCCCTGCCGTGGAATTTGCCAGATACACGGCAACGCACATGCCAACCAGCAAAATGGTCAGATAAAACGGCCATCTCATATATAATCGGAGCGGTCCTTTCAAATCTGCTTTTTTATTCATAGCACTTTCCTTATCCGTAATTTACCCTGCAGTGCGCGCTCGACTCCGCTTCGCCCTATGAAATCCGTTAAACTCAGCCGCTTTCATGCAGGCATGACGCGTCTGACTTTACCGTCTTTCGCACTGCTCATTGCTTATTTGTACATTATACCATCTTATATACGGGGGGACAAGTTTAAGATGAAAAACGGGCACCGCCCAGGATAGCAGCGGTGCCCGAAAAGTTGTTCTTATTCTGCAATATACGGCATCAGCGCAATGTGTCTTGCTCTCTTGATAGCTACAGTCAGAGCTCTCTGATGCTTTGCACAGTTTCCGGTGATTCTTCTCGGAAGGATCTTTCCTCTCTCGGAAACGTATCTTTTTAATTTATTTACATCTTTGTAATCAATCTCATTGTTCTCTTTGCCGCAGAATACACATACTTTTTTTCTTCTGCGTCCGCCCCTTCTCATCTTCGGAGCATCGCCTTTTTCATTTTTCGTGTAAGCCATGATGGTTCCTCCTTCTCACAAATCTTTATCATTCCCGATTGTTAATTGAATGGCAATTCCTCATCGATCCCGTCCGGAATATTCATGAAACCGTCTCCCACCGCTGACGCCGGACTCGGCGCCGGTGCGCTCTGGTATCCGCCCGCATTCCGGTTCGCTTCTGAAGCGGCTTTGCTCTCTGCAAACTCCTGCTCCTCCACCACCACATCCGTGGTATATACTTTCTGTCCGTCACGGTTCGTATAACTGCCGGTCTGGATACGGCCGCAGATCGTCACGCGCATCCCCTGGCGGAAATATTTCTCAATGAACTCTGCATTTCTGCCAAATGCCACGCAGCCGATAAAATCAGCTGTCTGGTCACTGTCTCTTCTGGCAAATCTGCGATCCACCGCCAGCGTAAATCTGGCAACCGCCGTCGCTGTCTCTCCGCTGGAATAACGGACTTCCGGATCCCTGGTCAAACGTCCCATCAAGATTACTTTATTCATTAACAATCACCTCTTATATGCTCTTCTTATGCGTCTTTGCGAACACACAAATAGCGGATGACATTATCCAGAATACGTACGCGTCTCTCTACTTCTGCCGGGCAGGTAGACGGAGCGTCGAACTGGATGAAGTAGTAGAATCCCTCTTTCATATGCTGGATCTCATATGCGAGTCTCTTCTTGCCCGCATCTTCCACTTCCGTCACAACGCCGCCGAAACGAGTGATAATCTCTTTCGCTTTCTCTACGGCCGCTGCTCTTTCGTCATCTTCGATTTTTGCATTCACAACAAGTGCAAGTTCGTATTTGTTCATGCTTTTTCCTCCTTCTGGTCTCTGGCGCACCTCTTGTAGCCGATGCGCAAGGAATGTTGCTCCTGTGGAGCCATAATATATCACGAGATCCTACTATAACATAATTTCCCTGGATTTTCAAGCTTTTTTTCGAATTCCGCGGGTATTCTTTTCCACCAATTTTCTCGGTATCATAACCTGGTGTCCGCACCCCAGACACTTCAGACGAAAATCCGCGCCCACGCGCAGAATTTCCCATTCCTGGCTTCCGCAGGGATGCGGTTTTTTCAGTTTTACAATATCCCCTACCTGATATTCCATACGCTCCTCCAATCTATAGCTGACTGAAGATCTCCCCGATACTTCCCTGGATCAATAAATCCGCCCTGGAATCCAAGGGCGTTACAGACCTGTTGATCAGCACCAGCCGGTCTCCGTCATAATAGTCAATCAGTCCTGCCGCCGGATAGACCGTCAGAGACGTGCCTCCTACGATCAGCAAATCCGCATTCCCGATCGCCCTGACAGCGCCGTTCAATGTGGCCTGATCCAGTCCTTCCTCATACAGCACCACATCCGGCTTGATGATTCCTCCGCATTTTTCGCAGCGGGGAATCCCCGTTGTGCGCAGCATGTAATCAAGATCATAAAACGCGCCGCATTTCCTGCAATGATTTCTGCGCACGGAACCATGCAGTTCATAAACCTTCCGGCTGCCCGCCGCCTGATGCAGTCCGTCAATATTCTGCGTTACCACCGCGCTGAGCTTTCCTTCCTGCTCCCACTGGGCCAGCTTCCGGTGGGCAGCGTTGGGTTTCGCATCCGGAGCCAGCATCTTCGCCCGGTAAAACCGGTAAAATTCTTCCGGTTTCCGCATATAAAATGTATGGCTCAGGATCGTTTCCGGCGGATAATCATACTGCTGATGATAAAGGCCGTCTACGCTCCGGAAATCCGGTATCCCGCTCTCGGTGGAAACGCCTGCTCCCCCGAAAAATACCATGCGCGCGCTCTCATTTACCCATTGTTTTAAAATCTCCAGTTTCTCCTCCACCGCAACCCCTCCTTATAAGTATTCTATTTTCGGAGCCGTCTCCATATCCTCCCCGCACACAGCCGCCAGATATCCCGGATCTTCAAACGGCAGAAACCGGCAGACGTATTTCGTGTTTCCTTCCAGTTCCCGGACAGATGCCCCATCTCCCCGAAGCCGCACCGCAAAAGAATCCAGCGGAGCATAAAATCCGGTCCCTTTCATCTTCAGGAAACTCTCTTTTGCGGTCCAATAACGGTAAAAAGTTTCCGTCTGTTTCTCCCGGGGTTCCCGCTCCCACTCCTCATATTCCGAAGGACGCAGGATCCTGCGTATCAGCCTTTCACCCGGAGTTTTTGACATCTCCTGAATGTCAATCCCCACCTCCAGATCCGACACAGCGCAGACCGCGTATTCTCCGGAATGTGACCAGTTGACGAAAAATCCGCACTGAGTCTCCAGATACGGCTTGCCGTACGGAGTCCTGACAAAACGTGCCGGCAGTCTCACATCCGCTCCGACGATCTCCAGGGCGCGGTTCACAAGCGCCTCCGCTCCCAGATACTGCTGCCTGGCGTCCGTCTGCCTGCGCCGCGCCGCCGCTCTCTTTCTCTCTTCCGATAAATACGGCGTCCAGTCGCTGTCCAGAAAATCTTTGCCGTTTACACTCATGCTAAATACTCGGATCATCTTTACTTCCGCCGTCCTCACCTGACTGATTTCAGAAATCTGAAAATGCAGAGAGGATTCAGCGCCTTCACCTGCCACATAAATACTTCCCGTCCTTCTTTCTGGAAAAACAGGTTGATAAACATCAGGGACGCCGCCTGCGTAATCACAGTTGCCAGGGCCGCTCCGTACATTCCCCATACCTGAATCATAAAAAAGTTCATTACTACATTGGCTATCACGCTGACGATCTGTGACCAGGTCAGAATGCTGCTCCGGTTAATCACCGTAAAGTGTCCGGCGCGGAGAGCCGCGTTATACATGAAAAAAGTTCCCAGCACATGAAGCCGGTATACCGGAAATGCCTGCGCGTATTCCTCATTCAGGAAGCGGAACGCGTACGGCAGTATTACGAAAGAAAAAGCAACGCCTGCGATGTAGACCCAGGTCAGGATACTGGAGATCTGTATATACCGCTCCGCATACTGCTTCCGGTCAGAGTCATACAGATGCAGCAGCATGGGAAATACCGATTCTCGGATCGGCGCGATGGCGATCTGCACAATATTGATCAGGCTGACAGAAATGGAATAAATCCCCACCTCCGCGGAAGTCATCATGGCTCCCAGCATGATGCTGTCGCACCGGGTATATATCACGCCGCAGGAACCGGCTATCCCCAGGGGGAAGCTCTCTTTCAGCATATGTTTCAGCAGGTCTTTGTCCAGAAGCTCCGGCTTTAAACGGCCGAATTCTGCTTTATACTGTATCCAGATGATGAAAAAGCTGATCAGCGTCGAGGTAAGCGCGATCAGCGCCAGCGCGGTAAGCGGCCAGGAATACTGTACCGCAACCAGCTGAAGCACCGACGCGGTCAATGCCGCCAGATCGGACGCGATCACCACTTTTTTCGACTTCATCAGATACTCGAAACGGTTCGCCATCCCGAACTTGATGCTGCCCAGCGCCATATTGATCAGAAGCAGCATAAAGATCACGGTAAATTCCGGACCGTCCCTGTAGATCAAAATAAAGACGATTCCCATTAAAATAGAAAATACCGAGAGCAGAATCCGGGCCATGGTTCCTGTCAGCACCACGGTCTCCGGGTCATGGTCCAGGTACTTTTTCTTCACCACCCGGCCGTCCACAAATGTGGTCAGGATCTCAAAAACAGCCACAATGCTGACCGCGTACTGATACGAGCCATATCCCAGCGCTCCGTAATGATTGGCGATCTTTACGGAGACAAACAGGCTCAGCACCAGCAGAAATACTTTGTCGAATACCATCCATGCCGTATTTGATAATATTTTTATAAAATCACTGTCTTTTTTTAAAAGCTTCATCTCTCAGGCAACCTTCAATTCATTACGTTAGAGGCAATTCTTCCCGTGAAGAACTTTATTTATCTTATCATGAGACCATACACAAATCAATATGCCGCCATTTCTTAGAAAGGATTTTTGTAATCCCATACACCTCCCATCCGGCAGTCCCGGACGGTTTTATTGGCCTTGCCAGAAAGAGCGGGAAGCCTTTGCTACAGATGGTGCGGAAGAAGAAATGGAACGAAGAAGGAAATAAAAAAGAGGAAGATATTTTGTTTACTTAGAGCAGACATCTTCCTCTTTTCTAGTCTCTGAAATATTTCAGCATCTGTACCAATAGGTCATTGCAAGCCGCTGTCGGGCAAAGCCAATAGCCTTTGACTGTATAAAATTTTCCACATCTATATTTTGGGGACATATGAAACGGGAGAGGATAGACTGCAGCTTATCCTCTCCGTATATGTCGAGCATTTCTAAAAGATTCAGCTCTATATAATCCATTATAGTTTATCTCCGAAAAAAGCTTTAATATTTTCAGTCCCTTTTAATTCCTTTACGCTATAGTTACGGGAAACAGGTTTCGTCGCAATGGCTGCGGCCTTTTCCAGTGCCTCCACAAAAGCGGTAGCGGAGTCTTTGTCATGGATTACAATGTTCTTTTTAATACTCTGTGTTGCCATGTGCATCTACTCCTTTCATCTTTTCTCATCAATAGTATAATCAATTTTTCGATAAATAACAACGAATTATTTTTAAAATATGCTGATATGGATGATGAAAATACGCATTTAATCCTCAAAAAACGCTTATTAACGGTCCCTATTTTATCAATGTTATGTATCAGTAACTTCAGCATTGTCGCATCAGCTTTCGTGGATTGGCGATTGGAGACCATCGCCGTCTTACTCTCCTCATCCAGCGTCATACTACTCCCCGCGCCGCCGCTTTATAACCAGGTACACCAATATCCAGATAAAAACAAAATCCAGTCCCAGGCACGGAAAATAAATGGTCTGCGGCAGATACGCCACCGACGGATGGCTCAGGATACAGAGACCGGTACACACTGCGAAAAGCAGGACACTGATCAGGATATACGCGGACGTATGGTCTTTTCTCATTTCCAGCGCCGGCTGCCAGGATTTTCTCCGTTCCAGTTCCCACAAAAGTCCACGCTCATCTTCATAACCTTTTGCCAGGAGATAAGTACGCCTTCCCGTACCCCCGTGACCGTATTTTACCCGGCAGACCAGCGAGTAATTCCGGCTTCGTTCCCGCATACTGTCTACTTTCACGATCTCCACTGCCCCGGCAGGCATCAGATGTTCTTTTCTCATCTGCTGCAGGATTGCTTCTTTTTCCTTCCGCATATCCCGATCCATCCGCGCGAAACCCGGAAAGCCCCGCCTGTACTGTATGAACAGACGCGCGTCCAGAACATACAGGCGCCCGTCGTCATCGGTGAAAAAGATCTGCGCGTCCCGCAGGACCCGGTTCCCCAGCCGGACGGACAGCCAGACCCCGAAAAGGACCGTCAGGATGCATCCTGTCATAAGAATCTGTTCTCTGGAAATTCCGAAAGAAGCGGACAGGAAAAAAGACAGCGCGACAGTAATCACTGTCAGCGCCATCATCACAACCGCAATGCCTGCTGCTTTCAGAGCGGCACCGCCCCTGTATCTGTTTTTTTCTTTGTCCGGAGACACCCAGATCTTCATGCCTTAAGATTCTTCCCTTTCTGCAAAGCTGATCACTCAATATGTATGTCCAGCGGTTTATCCAGTTCTTCCGAGACATACTTCCCATTCTTTTTCCTCTGCCGCACACACTCTGTCAGCAGGTATTCGATCTGCCCGTTGACCGAACGGAAATCATCCTCCGCCCAGGCGGCAATGTCACGGTACAATTTTTCGGAAAGGCGAAGCGGAATCTGTTTCTTCGGGGAATCTGCCATCTTAGTACAGGCTTCCCGAGTTGACGACCGGCTGAGCATCGTGATTGCCGCACAATACTACCAGGAGATTGGAGACCATCGCCGCCTTTCTCTCCTCATCCAGCGTCACCACATTTTTTTCATTCAGGCGCTTCAGCGCAAGCTCTACCATACCTACCGCTCCGTCCACGATCATTTTCCTTGCATCTATGATAGCAGATGCCTGCTGTCTCTGCAACATCACCGCGGCAATTTCCGGCGCGTATGCCAGATAAGTAATCCTCGCCTCCAGGATCTCCAGTCCGGCGCCTGCCACCTTCTGCTGGATCTCATCCCGGATTCTGGCCGCCACCACCTCGCTGGAGCCTCTTAAGCTGCCCTCGTCGGCAATCCCGTCTCCTGTGGTATCCACATCGGGCGCCGTATCGTAGGGATAGATGCGGACAATATTTCTGAGCGCGCTGTCGCACTGCAAAGATAAATACTCTTTATAATTGTCTACGCTGAAGACCGCCTTCGCTGTATCCACCACACGCCACATCACCGCGATCCCGATCTCCACCGGATTGCCCAGACAGTCGTTGATCTTCTGCCGGTTATTATTCAGGGTCATGATCTTCAGAGAGATCTTCTTTCCGGACGTCTCCGCAGCGGCCGCGTGTCCTGCCTGAAGCACTGCGGTTCCCGGATTCACATCGCCGCTCTGGTTCAGTCTGGTCTTTGCCGCCGGGTTGACTGCCGAACAGAACGGATTCACATAGTAAAATCCTTCCTCTTTCAGTGTCCCTACGTATTTACCGAAAAGAGTCAGTACCAGAGCTTCCTGCGGTTTCAGAATCTTCAGGCCCAGAAACGGCAGCCAGCCCACTGCCAGCCAGATGATACAGATCACCATCAACGCGATAAATCCGGCTCCTCCTTCATTGTCCACCATGATCGCGCTGAAAATGGTCCCCGCCAAAGCCGCCGCGTACACCAGCACCCACAAAATCAGCATCGCCATTCCGTTTTTCTTATTTTTCAAAATCTTTTCCTGCATATTTACGCCTCCTGATATGATATTAAAATGATATCATATCAATATCTTTGCGTCAATATATCTCAGGAAAGTTTTTCTACTCTTTTATCGGACAGTCCATATTCGTTCAGAGGCGTTTTCTCCAGCAGAAGCACCAGCGCGGCGTTTCCGGCGAGTGCCGCCCCGGAAACAGATGCCGCTCCTTCCGACAATGACTCTTCCGCTCAGAATATCCTGATCGCATATTTTTCCAACACGGGAAATACCGAAGAAGCGGCACGGCAGATCGCTGATCTGACCGGCGGAACCCTGGCCGAGATACAGCGCGCAGAAGATTACGATACCATATTTGTGGGGTATCCGATCTGGTGGGACGAAGCGCCGGCTATGATCGCTACCTTCCTGGAATCCTATGATTTCAGCGGAAAAACCATCATTCCATTTACCTCCCATGGAGGCAGCGGTTTCTCCGGAACCATCGGTACAATCTCCGAACTGCAGCCGGGCGCATCCGTGCTGGACAACGGGCTTTCCGTCTCCCGCAATCATGCAGCCGATGCGCAAAGCGATCTTGCCGACTGGATCTCCAGTCTTGATATCTTATAACCCACTACTCTGGCTTCGACAGTTCCTCCGTCAGCTTCAGGATCTGCGGAGCCAGTTTTTTGCGTTCCCTTCGCGTAATAGAACGGTATAACGGATAAGAGGCAGCGATTCCGGCAATCCCTGTAAAACCTATGATGATCCCCGGAACAAACCAGTTTTCCGACCAGACCATGGTACAGCACATCCCTACTCCCAGAATCAGGGTGCTCACAGTTCCCAGAATAATCGACACCATAGTTCCCTTTTTCGTGGCGCTCCGGTCCAGTCTCCGCAGCTGCTCCATCTTGTCTTCTTCCTTCGGCAGATGTTTCTTCCGGATATTCTCTATTTCCTGCTGTTGTTTTGCCGAATAGGTATATTCAAAAGTTTCTTTTTTATTTTCCATCATGATTTTCCTTTCTTTCGCAGCTTTAGCGTAAATGTGCTGCCTTTCCCTACCTGGCTGCTGACCGAGATATCGCCGCCGATAATGTCTACAACCCGCTTCACCAGCGCCAGGCCCAGCCCGTTTCCCTATGAAGCGTGCGACGTATCACCCTGGTAGAATTTTTCAAAGATATGCGCCCCTACTTCCGGCTGAATCCCGCAGCCGGTGTCCGTCACCTGTACAACCGCATCTTCTCCTTCCGATTTCAGAGAGAGTGTAACCATACCCCCTGCCTCGGTAAATTTGATGGCATTGGAGAACAGATTATTCCAGACCAGACTGAGAAGTTCCGCATCCATATCCACCATAACGCCCTCTTCTATGTCTGTGTTGATCTCCAGATTTTTTTCTCCCATGCATTTTCAAAGCTCTATGCCCGTTACTCTCATCAAGGTATTAAAAAAAAGCAGCATACAGCATGTAATAATGAAAGCCATCAAAATAAAAAATATAAAATACCGCCGCAGCGCAAACAACCAGCCTTTTTTCATTTCAATCCCGCCTTATACCCCAGCCCATGCACTGTGACGATCTCAAAATCGTCACAGTCTGAAAACTTATCCCGCAGTTTTGTCATATATACATCCACCGTTCGCGGACCGGAAGAAGAAGCGCTGTCCCAGAATTCATCCATAAGCTGAGATCTGGTGAATGTTTTTTTTGGATAAGACAGAAGCTTATAGATCAGATTGAACTCCCGGACTGTCAGCGGGATCTCTTCGCCCTTCAGATACGCCGTATGTTCTTCCGCATCCAGAAACACATCTCCCACCGTCAGTTTTTTACTGGCCGCGATCTTTGCCCTGCGAAGCAATGCCTCGATCCGGAGCAGCATTTCCTCCAGATCCACCGGCTTTACCATATAGTCGTCAATCCCCGAACGGAAACCTCTCTGTTTAGACGCGAAATCATCCCGCGCCGTCATAAACAGAATCGGAATCTCCTGGTTCTGTTCCAGATAAGCGCATATCGTTTTATTCAGCTCCCGATCGTCTTCTACCAGCAATATCTTAAACATAACATGCCCCCTGGCTCTTTTATTAAATCATATCACCCAAATGTTAAAGTTTTGTTTGTGTTTCCTGATTTTACGAAAAAAAATACCGGAAACAAAATATATTCTTTTGTTTCCGGAAAATATTTTTATACAACAAAAAACCCGAAAGTCCGCTTTCGGGTTTCAAAGAGGCGACAACCAGATTCGAACTGGTGATATAGGTGTTGCAGACCTTTGCCTTACCACTTGGCCATGTCGCCGTATTTAATTAAGAAACTCCCCGAGTAGGGCTCGAACCTACAACAACTCGGTTAACAGCCGAGTGCTC